>ERZ772940.743-NODE-743-length-13170-cov-8.9541_pt1 | contig 13170 bp, 11 predicted proteins | sample MGYA00511682_ERZ772940 | MGnify/ENA primary metagenome ERZ772940 (study PRJEB29015, sample SAMEA2737922) | human oral metagenome | biome: human oral; feature: human-associated habitat; material: dental | place: China | collected 2031 ... | reverse complement strand
CTCAAACTGGACCACGGGCGAAGCTCCTTTTGTGGGCGGGCCCGTCGCTATTTTCGCTATCTTCATGGTCGCTGGGTTCTCTTTCCAGGGTACCGAGATGATCGGTATTGCCGCCGGAGAATCCAAGAACCCCCGTCGCGATGTGCCGCGCGCACTCACCAGCGTATTCTGGCGCATCATGCTGTTCTATATCGGTGCCATGGTGGTTATAGGATTCCTTATTCCTTACACCGATCCGAATCTGCTCACCGCAGCCGAAGGCGATATTAACATTTCTCCCTTCACCCTTATCTTTGAGCGAGCCGGTATTGCCTTCGCCGCTGCAGCAATGAACGCCGTGATTCTTACCGCCGTGCTCTCTGCAGGTAACTCGGGCCTCTATGTCTCGGCACGCATGTTGTTCTCACTCGCGCAGGAGGGTAAAGCCCCCAAGATTTTCACGAAGGTCAATAAGGGGGGCGTGCCAATGCCCGCCCTCATGGCAACTTCCGCCGTGGGAGCTATCGGATTTATCGCCTCCGTTATTTCGCCGGATGCGGCCTACCTGTGGCTAGTCAATGTTTCGGGTCTAGCCGGTTTCATTACCTGGGTTGGTATCGCGGTGGCACACTATAGGTTCCGCCGTGCATATATGCGGCAGGGGCATAACCTTAACGACCTTCCCTATACGGCGCCCTTCTTCCCGGTGGGGCCGATTATTGCCTTCATTATGTGTCTGCTGGTGATCGGTGGGCAGAATTACGAGGCGATCCTTGCGGGAGACTGGGTGGGCGTGATGAGCTCATATATAGGCCTGCCGGTCTTTGTGGCAGTTTGGGCTATTCACGCTATCGTAACCCGCGACCGTTTGATTCCGCTGGAACAGGTGGATGTCTCGGGTCTTGAGGTTAAAACGAGCAAGTAATTTCGGCGAACGGAATTATCAATAAAAAGACCGCCGGAGGAATATCGTGAGGTATTCCCCGGCGGGTTTTATTGCTATAAAATCACATTTTGATAAAGAGTTTCACGGTAAACTATTATGCGGTAGTACCATTTTTTAACGGTATATATGTTTCAACTCCGTGGGTAAATATAAAGATATAATAAAGTTTGCCCGAAATGCTTTACCTCCGTGTTGTGAGCAGGGTATGTTTGTAAATACATAGAACGTTCACTATTGTGAACCTTCTCTTATGTACGATATGAAGCTTCCTGACCTTTGGTTCGTGCATGCGTAGGTTTACGATCGGTTAAGCCTCATGTGAGCGCTCTATGAGAATACCCCGTAAGGTATCGTCGGGGATGTATAGATTCGTTTGAAGCACTCACTGTTTTCAAGGGGATGTGCCCTCTGGGAAAAAGCACAGACATGAATGCTCAAGCTAGGATAAGACCCCCGTAGCGTGTTTAGGGTAGAGGCACGGCGGGGGTCTAAGCCTGCCCGTGCAGGAATTGATGTGAACGCACTAAAGCTGGGGATTTAGACGTGGCAGTATTTTCTTTTGATGATGAAAATTTTTATATATACTCCACAATAAAATTAGAAAATACTTTCGTCCGGAAAATATCATATATATAGAGCATGTAGTCATACATCGATAATGTACATATCCTGGCGGGCCACCTATCTTAACGTTAGGTGTACCAGACAGATTCTCCGGCGTAGGATTGGCACTATGGATATAGTTATTAAGCGCATATATGAAGAGCCTTCCCCGGATGACGGATACCGGGTACTCGTTGATAGGCTTTGGCCGCGCGGAGTCTCAAAAGATAAGGCTCATCTTGATGAATGGGCGAAGGACTTAGCTCCTTCGACGGAGGCTCGCCGAGATTTTGGGCATAAACCAGAGAATTTTGAATCCTTCAAACAACGCTATCTGAACGAGCTTGACAGTAATTCAGAGGTGTACCCCGAGCTTGAGCGTATGGTTGCGGGTGCGCAGAAGCTCCAGTCCTCTCGCGTTACGCTTTTGTACGGCGCTAAGAGCCCTACCTGCAACCACGCGGTCATTCTGCGTGATTACCTCATAGACCGGCTGAAGAGCCTCTGAAATTTTGGCTGATACGCGCTGTACATAAGCTACTGTAGAAAGATGGTTGATGAACATTCAGCAATTGATACGGCACAGAGAATTGTGCATGTTTCTGCAGTGGTAATCCGCAATCACGCCGGGCACGTACTGACCGTGCGTAAAGCCGCCTCACACGGGTTTATGATGCCCGGAGGTAAACCCGATGCGGGGGAGAGCCCCTTGCATACGGCGGTGCGTGAGGTTACTGAAGAGCTGGGATTTGCGCCGGATCCTGCCCAGATGGTGTACCTTGGCAAGTTTGACGCCCCCGCCCTGAACGAAAGCGGATTCGTGGTACGTGCCGAAACTTTTGAATATATGCCGCATCCGCAAGAGGAAAAGATACTTGAGCAGCTGAGCCCGCATGCCGAAATTGCTGAATTACGTTGGGTAGACCCCGCAGCGGACTATACCGATCAGGCACCTCTGAACACTGAGTGTATATTCCCGCTTATCTGCAGAATAAGTCCTGGCGAAACGCCATCGGTGCCGCTGTGAATCCGCTGAAAATATGCGCGATATGAGCGATAAGGCTTGCGCTCGGCTGCGCGGGGGCGGTAGGGTGCATAGGGATAAATCACCCGTAAAAATTTTACGTTGACGCACGCGTTCCGCGCACCGTCGCGTGTATGAACGCATCCGATGAAAGAAGCAGAACATGAGAGATAGTTTTAACCTTGCCGTGTATTGCGGCGCTACTATGGGCAATGACCCCGATTTTGCCGCCTGCGCCCGTGAGTTGGGAACCCTATGCGCAAAACGTGGCGTGGGGGTAGTTTATGGAGGCGGCCGCACCGGTCTGATGGGAACCGTCGCGGGCGCGACCCTGGATGCGGGCGGCAAAGTCTACGGCGTGGTCACCCACCAGCTCGTGGAGTGGGAGGGCGTGTACCCCGGGCAGACAACCCTCGATATTGTCGATACCATGCATCAGCGTAAGATCGCCATGATTAATAAGGCCGACGCCTTCGTTGCGATGCCCGGTGGCCCCGGAACCTTGGAAGAATTTTTCGAGGTATTTAGCTGGCAATTCCTCAAGATTCACACGAAGCCTGTGGCGCTCCTGAATGTTAATGGGTACTGGGATAAGCTCGTTGAGGCGATGCAATATATGGCTAGCACTGAGCTTTTGCGCCCTTCATACCTGGAACGTTTGATTGTTGTTGACACTCCCGAAGAGCTTATGAAGGTGCTTGGGAAATAGCCCGGAAGCTCTGGAGAAACCAACTACTTACACGCCCGTGGCCTGAGCGCTGCGGGCGTTTTTGCATCACCCGTCGGTAGGGGGGCGTGGACGCGTCTAGTTTTTACCGCGCGCCCTGCTCAGAAGCGAAGAAAGCGGCAGAATATGCACAATAATCCATACGGGCGTGAGCGTCATCATAAGCATATAGAGAACCCGAATCAGGGACTCCATGTGAGGGTCTTCTGAGAGCATGCCCAGATAGACCGTCAACCCCAGTACCGCGCCAGTGGTGAGTGTCAAATAGAGCAATGCCCACAGCACTTCGGAGCGGCTGGCGTGCCCGCGACCGAGTGTGTAGAAGTGGTAAAACCGCCCCACCGCCTGAAGGAACGAGGCACCTTCTAACGCCTGTGCGGGTTCACGAACAGCGGCTAGCGCCTCCTGCTCATCATCAACGCCGATTTCGCGCAGGGCACCGGGGGTATCCTGGAGAAGAAAAACGGGTTCTTCTTTGTGACGGTGTGTGCGTGCCATACCTCTAGGGTACCCGACGACGTGTAAAGGACAACGATGACAAAGACCCTTCTCATCACCTATTTCGGCCCGTTTCCCGGCGTGAGCGTGAACCCGAGCGGGGTAACAGCGCGGCAGGTGGCTGATGTACTTGCCGACGAATCTGCGGTACGGGTTGTAACCCGTGAGGTTCCGGTGAGCTATGCGGGTTCTTCAGAAGCTTTAGGGGAGATGCTGACCGATATTCGCCCGGATGCGGTGCTCAGCTTGGGCGTGGCAGTCGGACGGGATAAGGTGAGCTTTGAGAGGGTTGCTATCAACCTGGACTCCGCCGATATTGAGGATAATGACGGTGTGGTGCGTGTGGATGAGGCGATTACCCCGGATGGACGCGAAGCGTATTTTTCGACCCTGCCGGTGCGGGCAAGCTATGAGCGTTTGCGCGGTGTGGGGCTACCGGTTGAGATTTCGTACACCGCCGGAACCTATGTGTGCAACCACGTATTTTATGAGGTACACCGTATTCTGGAACGCCAGGGGCGGCGAATTCCTGCGGGGTTTGTGCATATTCCCGCCACGCAAGTCGATCATGAGCCCTCTGACGCACAGACAACGTTTACTGCACATGCTGATGCTGGGGGAGTAGAGGGCGAATCGGTGCCTACTCTGCCTGAGGTGGTGGTTGCGCGAATCGTGGCGGAGCTGGTGCGCGATACCCTCAAGGTTATGTAGGCTCATTCATGCCGTAGAACTTGGGAAGACGAACGAAAGCGGCGGTTAAAACGCGGTGCCCCCGATGAGAGATTCATCGGGGGCACCGCGCATATTAGCTTAAGACACTGCTACTTGCGGTGCTTAAGGTAGTAATCGATCAGGGATGCGGTCGAAGAATCCTGGCGTGCCAGAACCTCGCGGTCGCCTTTGATAGCGGGCACCAGATCGAGCGCCAGCTTCTTGCCGAGTTCGACGCCCCACTGGTCGAAGGAATCGATACCCCACACGATACCCTGCACAAAGGTGATGTGCTCATAGAGGGCAATCAGCTCGCCCAGCACACGCGGGGTCAGGCGGGAGGCCATGATAGAGGTCGAAGGACGGTTGCCGCTGAAGATACGGGCGTTTACCACGTGCTCGGCGGTACCTTCGGCGCGTACCTCATCCTCGGTCTTGCCGAAAGCGAGCGCCTGAGTCTGTGCAAAGAAGTTTGCGAGGAAGAGTTCGTGCACATCCTGCTCGCCATCCTTGGTGGGGTGAGCCGGGTTGGCGAAGGCCAGGAAGTCCGCAGGGATAAGGCGGGTGCCCTGGTGGATAAGCTGGTAGAAAGCGTGCTGACCGTTGGTGCCGGGCTCGCCCCAGAAAACCTCGCCCGTGGAGTAGTCCACGAAGGAACCGTCGGCGCGCACGGATTTACCGTTGGACTCCATGGTAAGTTGCTGCAGATAGGCGGGAAAACGGTGCAGGTACTGGTCGTAGGGTAGAACCGCGTGGGTTTCGGCACCCAAGAAGTTCACGTACCATACGTTAAGCAAGCCCATGAGTACGGGCACGTTCTTTTCAAAGGGCGCAGTGCGGAAGTGCTCGTCCATGGCGTGGAAGCCCGCGAGGAATTCTTCGAATACCTTCGGGCCGAAGACGATGACCAGCGAGGTACCGATCGCAGAGTCTACGGAGTAGCGACCGCCTACCCAGTCCCAGAAGCCGAAAGCATTTTCGGGGTCAATGCCGAAGGCAGCAACCTTATCGAGCGCGGTTGAAACGGCGATAAAGTGCTTAGCCACGGCTTCTTCTGCGGTTTTTCCCTGCAGGGCGTTCGCCTCGCCAAGCGCGGTGAGCAGCCAGTCGCGTGCCACACGAGCGTTGGTCAGGGTCTCTAGGGTGCCGAAGGTCTTCGAAGCAACGATGAACAGGGTAGTTTCGGGGTCAAGATCAGAAACTTTTTCGGCAACATCGGTCGGGTCGATATTTGAGATGAACCGTGCGGAAATCCCAGCATCGGCGTAAGGCTTAAGCGCCTCGTACACCATCACGGGACCAAGGTCAGAACCGCCAATACCAATATTCACCACGGTCTCGATGCGCTTGCCGCTCACGCCGGTCCACTCGCCCGAATGCACACGATCGGCAAAAGCGTAAATCTTGTTCAGAACGGCGTGAACATCGCTATCGACATCCTGCCCATCAACAACGAGGGCGGGGGAGTAGCCTTTGGGGCGGCGCAGCGCGGTGTGCAGAACCGCGCGGTCCTCGGTCACGTTAATGTGCTCGCCCGCGAACATAGCATCGCGGCGTTCGGCGAGGTTCACCTCTTCGGCGAGTTTGAGCAAAAGCTGCACGGTCTCTTCGGTGATGAGGTTCTTCGAGAGGTCTACGTGCAGGTCTGCGGCATCAAAACTAAATTTCTGGGCGCGGGAAGGATCCTGCTCGAACCAGGCTCGCAAATTCGGAGTGAGCGATGCTTTGTGCTGGGTTAGTGCTGACCACGCGCTGGTGGTCGTCGGGTTCGTAATAGTCATGGTTCTTATTTTCTCTCTTTCAACCCGGTGATGTCACCTTCATACAGGCGTTTACCTGAAGGTTTTGCGCGTTCTTGCGCTTTTGGTGACCACAACGTTTGGGCGCGGCGCATAATTCCCGCCAGGCATTATCCCATGAACGGCGCGCATTGGAGGGGAGATTTTACGAATCCTTGCCCTCAAGGGTTAGCAAACCGTCCCCTAAATGTACACGAAAACGTGCGTACATTTGGGAGAATACCGGTGGTAGACTGGGGACGTCTTTATAGACCTGCCTCGGTGCATCCGGTAATGCGGGCACGAGCGATGCTGGCTTTTCGCATAGCGTGCGTGGAAATTCTCGACGGCGCAGTGCATCATGAAAACTCACTCATAACTCACACATTCACTCCAGGATATTGTTTATGCCTTATAAACCCGCTGCAGGGAATTCGTGTACCCGCTGCAGAGCATACCCCGCCGTATGAATCGTTCCTAGAATCTCGCGGATTCCGCCCCGAAATTCAGGGTTTGCGCGCCTTCGCCGTGCTTCTCGTGGTGCTTTACCACGTATGGATCGGCAAAGTCTCCGGCGGTGTGGATGTTTTTCTCTTCATCTCGGCTTTCTTGCTTTCGCTCTCGTTCATGCGGAAAATCAACGAGGGCAAAGCGCTGAACCTGCTGGCCTGCTGGACTCATGTGTTCGCGCGCCTGTTGCCTGCCGCAGCCGTGGTGATCGTGCTGACTCTTGCGGCTTCCTTAACTATCTTGCCAGCGCTGTATTGGAACGCGCGCGCCGTTGATGCCCAAGCCTCGCTGTTTTACTACCAGAACTGGAACCTGGCGAACGGTGCGGTCAATTATTTCGCCCAGGGTATAAGCGATAAATCGCCCTTCCAGCATTTCTGGTCGCTCTCGATTCAGGGACAAATTTTCCTGCTCTGGCCGATACTTTTCGCGGTGGCTGCGTTTCTCGTGCATCGGGTACGCTTCAAGCCCGTACCCGCGGCGGTAACGGTATTCGGCACTGTATTCATGACCTCGTTTGCCTTACAGATGACGGCTGCGTTCGAGTCTATCGCCCAGCGCACCGGCACCAATCAGATGAACCTTCTAGAGACAGGATGCCCCTACCCATTCGCAGCCCCCGAGGGCTACCTCAACGACCGTAAGAAACGCTGCATCGCGTTCTCACAGAACGCCACGGAAGAAATTCTGCGCCTTAAGCCGACGACCGTAGTGATTATCGCAACTACGACCGACACAAGCGCTGATGCCGAGACCGCAGACCCCAACCTCGACGAAACCCTGCGCGTCTTCACTGATGCGGGCATCCAGGTGATTGGTCTGCGCGATAACCCTCGATTTGCTCAAGATATGTATGTGTGTGCGATTAGGGCTCAAGGGGATAAGGGCAGCTGTTCTGAACCTATCGAGCAGAAATATGGTGATAATCCCGCCGCACCAATTTTCGAGAAATATGCAGACCGTGGTGCCTACCTGATTGATTTGAAAGATATCTACTGCCCGGACGGTCTATGCCGCTCGGTTATTGGCAACGTATATGTGTACGCGGATACTAACCACCTCACCAAAGCTTTCGAACATACTCTCGCAGAGACAATATATGAGCGTGCCCTCGCCGCAGGATGGAAGCCGGAAGGATACCCAGGGTCATAACTCTCAGGCCGCCGGGCTAGTGAATAGGCCGCAGAAATACGCGCTCGCTTATGCCAGATGAGCGGGGGCGCATCACGTGCGCAGATTTCGGATAGATTTTAGGCATATCAGGCCGCATAGGCGGGGGAGTGAAGGCCGCATGCGGTAGAGTGGAAACCATGAGCGTGCAGCAGAATCTTTACCTGGTTATTTCTCGACGTGGAGAAACCCTTATGAACCGTGACGGAACCGTTCATTACCTGCCTGAAGCGCCACAAAACACCATCATCGAAACCAGCCTGGAGCCTAAATTTAGAAAGCCCTCTGACCGGGAAGGCACCGATTACCATGCAGCCTACCTGGAGGATGAAGAACTGCCCACGCTCGCAGAAAATCTCTCCCGAACTAACGCGGATGCGCCCATCACCGCATCGCAGAACGGGTTCCGTTTCTACCCCGTGCACAAAGACCCCGCCGGGCGCGCCCGCTACGCCGCCGCCCTTGCCAAGCGCGACTACCTTCTTGAAATGGAGTATTCCGCGTACTCGGGAGATCCCGCGCTGATCGACGGGGAACGCCAGGTGCGGCGCACCGCATCCGGCGAGCTCGTATTCCCGCGCATCGAACCGGCGGTTATGGCGCTCGTCCTCAGCCGCGACGGCGAACGGGTACTGTTGGCGAATAACCGGCTCTGGCACGAAAACCGCTTCGCCCTCATCGCCGGGTTCGTGGATCCCGGCGAGAACCTGGAACAGGCAGTAGCCCGCGAAGTCTATGAAGAAACCGGGCTGCAGGCTCTCAACCTTGACTACCGCATGAGCGATGTGTGGCCTTTCCCGCGCTCGCTCATGATCTGCTACCGGGTAACGGTCGATGACACCCAACCCGTGGAACATCTGGACGGAGAAATCCGGGCCGCACGCTGGTTCACCGCGCCCGAGTTGGCGCAGGCTATCACCGAATCTGAAGCTATACGCCAGAAACAAGGAGTGCCCAAACTGGAGCTTCCTGGCACGAACGCGGTCGCCCGCCGCATGCTGGACGATTGGCTGCACGAGAAAAATGCCGGGTGCTGAGTCGAAGCCGACTAAAACCTGCGCCCAAGACAAACTAGGGCAAGTGGTACACTGGATAGGTAAGCCCGAGGCAGAGGCGCGTTTTGGCGCGCCCGCACGAGAACGCTCGGGCATGCACGCACTGATATCCGCGTTGCGTATTTAAGCTCACGCATCTAACGCGGCGTGCCCCTAGTATTCCCTAGATTTAAGCGAGAAAAATTACGCATGTCTGAAAACACCGCTTCGCGCCCTGATTTGCGCAACGTGGCGATCGTGGCACACGTTGACCACGGCAAAACCACCATCGTGGATGCGATGCTCAAGCAGACCCACGCGTTCTCGGCGCACGCAGACGTCGAAGACCGCGTGATGGACTCCGGCGACCTTGAAAAGGAAAAAGGCATTACCATCCTCGCGAAGAACACCACCGTGTTCTACGATGGACCCTCCGCGAACGGTGAAACTATCACCATCAACGTGATCGATACCCCCGGACACGCCGACTTCGGCGGCGAAGTCGAACGCGGCCTTTCTATGGTCGATGGCGTGGTGCTGCTCGTGGACGCCTCTGAAGGCCCGCTGCCGCAGACCCGCTTCGTGCTGCGCAAGGCACTCGCCGCGAAGCTGCCCGTCATTTTGGTGGTGAACAAGGTGGACCGCCCGGATGCGCGCATCGACGAGGTCGTCAGCGAAACCATGGATTTGCTGCTCGGCTTGGCATCGGACCTGTCCGAGGAGGTGCCCGACCTTGACCTCGACAGCGTGCTCGATGTGCCGGTCGTCTATGCTTCCGGCAAAGCCGGTGCCGCATCGCTGAACCAACCCGCCGACGGCGCCCTGCCCGATAATGACGATTTGGAACCGCTGTTTAAGACCATTATCGAGCACGTGCCCGCCCCCACCTACAACCCTGATGAGGTGCTGCAGGCGCATGTGACCAACCTTGACTCTTCGCCGTTCCTGGGCCGTCTGGCGCTCGTGCGTATCTTCAACGGCACCCTCAAGAAAGGGCAGACCGTCGCTTGGGCACGTCAAGATGGCGATATTAAGAACGTGCGTATCTCCGAGCTGCTGGCAACCAAAGCGCTCGAACGTGTTCCCGCCGAAGAAGCGGGTCCCGGCGAAATCGTGGCGGTCGCCGGTATCGAAGACATTACCATTGGTGAAACCCTGACCGATGCCGAAAACCCCAAGCCGCTGCCGCTTATTAAGGTGGACGACCCGGCGATCTCCATGACCATCGGTATTAACACCTCTCCGATGGCGGGCCGGGTCAAGGGCGCGAAGGTGACCGCACGCCAGGTCAAGGACCGTCTTGACCGCGAGCTTATCGGTAACGTCTCCATCAAGGTTCTGCCCACCCAGCGCCCGGATGCTTGGGAAGTTCAGGGCCGCGGCGAACTCGCCCTCGCTATTTTGGTGGAGCAGATGCGCCGCGAGGGCTTCGAACTGACCGTGGGTAAACCGCAGGTAGTCACCAAAACCATCGACGGCAAACTGTACGAACCGATGGAACACATGATTATTGATGTGCCCGAAGAGCACCTGGGTGCCGTAACCCAGCTGATGGCGGCACGTAAGGGGCGCATGGAGAACATGTCGAACCACGGCACCGGCTGGGTGCGCATGGAATTCGCGGTACCCGCGCGCGGCCTGATCGGCTTCCGCACCCAGTTCCTCACCGAAACCCGCGGCGCCGGTATCTCGTCGTCGTACTCGATCGACCCCGAACCCTGGGCTGGCGATATTGAGTACCGCACCAATGGCTCAATGATCGCCGACCGTGCCGGTGTGGTTACCCCTTACGCCATGATTAACCTGCAGGAACGCGGCACCTTCTTCGTGGAACCGACCTCCGAAGTATACGAGGGTATGGTCGTGGGCATGAACTCTCGTGCAGACGATATGGAAGTGAATATCACCAAGGAAAAGAAGCTGACCAATATGCGTTCCTCCACCGCAGACAGCTTCGAGAATCTGACCCCGCCCAAGAAGCTCACGCTGGAAGAATGCCTCGAATTCGCCCGCGAAGACGAATGTGTGGAGGTCACCCCCGAAGCTATTCGCATCCGCAAGGTTATTCTGGATGCGAACGAACGCGTGCGTGAATTCCGCCGCCGTGCCCGCGCCAACTAGGGCACACAAGCATAGCTAACCGCCGGGAGCAGTACAGGCGTTTGTCGTCATGACAAGCCACGATAACCGTACCGCTCCCGGTTGTGGTTTAAGATATAGAAGAACTGTTCTTTGACAGAAGGTCACCTGACACTATGCCTGAAACTTCCGCGCCGCAGTACCCCGTCCAGGGGGAACACCTGATGAAAAACGCGAAACGCGACCTACTGCCGAGCGGCTACACGCCCTCCGAGGCAGTGATGTTGTTCGTACACGCGCATCCAGACGACGAGACCACGGCAACAGGCGCAACGATGGCGTACTACGCCAAGAAGGGCGCCAAGGTGCATTTGCTGACCCTCACCCGAGGCGAAATGGGAGAAGTCATTCCGCCGAAGCTGCAACATCTTGAAGTGGGCAAACCCGGCAACAGCGACAACGGCGAGGCACTGGGGGAGTACCGAACCGTTGAGCTCAACAACGCGACGGCAAAGCTGGGTGTGCGCAAGCGTTTCTTCCTGGGAGAGGAACCCGCCACGGCGCCGGGCGCGCTCAACATCTACCGTGATTCCGGCATGGCGTGGGGCAAAGACGGTAAACCGGTGGCGAACCCGAAGGCGAGTGAAGATTCCTTGACCGCCCAGCCGATTGCCCCGCAGGCCGAGGCTATTGCTAATGCCATTCGCGATATTAAGCCTGATGTTCTGATCACCTATGACCTCGACGGTGGCTACGGGCACCCCGACCATGTGCGCACTCACCAGGCTGTGCTTGAAGCACTCAAAATCTTGGGCGATAGTAACGACCGCCCCATACTGACCTGGGGCATTGAAGGAGAATTCTCAGAACAGGATGCGCGCCAACAATGCGCTATCACCGGCTCAGTCGAGGCCAAACGTGAAGCGATGAAAGCCCACGGAACGCAGATCGTGGTCACCGGGGACACCACCTTTGAATTCTCAAACAAGGTAGAGCAGAAAATTTCGGCGGTTGAAACCTACCGCCTGCTCGACGGTAACGCACAGCGCAAAATTCCCGAAACCCCCACGCAGGCAGGCATCGTATCGCTTCTGATAACGTGCATTCTTCTGGGAACCCTCGCAGGTATTGCGGGCTCAATCTACCACGCCTGGGTCATGTATACGGGCGAAACTCCGCTTCCTGTCGGGCTCGTGTTCGGCTTCGCTACCGTATTTTTTGCATCGCTGTGGGCTTCTCTCTCGCTACGTCGCGGCGGGGCAACGGTTATCACCGGTGCCTTCGCATTCCTGGTGATATATGCGCTTGCCTTTATGCGCCCGGATTCGCCCTTCGTACTGGTAAACCCGGACTACCCGCCGATTGGTTTATACGGCACACTATGGCTTTTGGGTACGCCCGTTATCTCTCTGCTTGCCTTTTTCGTCTTTACCCGTACCAAAGAAGGAAACGCCTTCTATAACACCCCGCGGCAGGTCCATTTGCGCCATCGCAGGGCCGAAGAGAAAGCGCGCCGAGCTCAAACGCTTAATAATTCTTCGCGCACTGCACCATAAGCTGTGATGAAGCTAAAGAATGACATAGAGGCGTCACGAAAAATGTTGTGATGAATATAACTTTCAAGAGTATTTATTTTAATTTCTTGGCTTTGACTAGGGTAAATAATATTTGCTCGCAGGAAAGCCTAGCCTAAAAAATACCGGCTAAGGGTCGTATTATGGCTGTCTGCTACGACACGAAAATCTGCTTAAATGCCCTGTGCAAGCTAGACTTATACACAGACTTCCACGAGGTCATAACCCTCGTGATAACGTGCGCCGGACGACGACCCTGCAGGATTACAGGGCAGGCACACGCTGCTAGGTTTAGAAAGGCACCCATGACTTACGTAATTGCACTGCCCTGCGTAGACGTGAAAGATCGCGCCTGCGTTGAGGAATGCCCCGTTGACTGCATCTACGAGGGTGACCGCACACTGTATATCCACCCCGATGAATGCGTGGACTGCGGAGCCTGCGAACCCGTTTGCCCCGTCGAGGCTATCTACTATGAAGATGACGTACCCGAAGAATGGTCCGAATACATTACCGCCAACGCCGAATTCTTCGACG
>ERZ772940.742-NODE-742-length-13185-cov-4.28964_pt1 | contig 13185 bp, 10 predicted proteins | sample MGYA00511682_ERZ772940 | MGnify/ENA primary metagenome ERZ772940 (study PRJEB29015, sample SAMEA2737922) | human oral metagenome | biome: human oral; feature: human-associated habitat; material: dental | place: China | collected 2031 ... | reverse complement strand
CTCGGTCTACTTTGCCACCTTCGCCTTCTGCGCCTGTCTGCTCTACACCTTTGCCTCCTGCCGAGACTACCTGCTCGCACTGGACACGGGCCAGTTCTCGCTTGACGTCTTCGCCCGGGTGATGGAGTACATCATTCCTGTGGGGGTCTTTTCGATCGTGGTGTTCTGCTTTTTGGCCCGCTACGCCAACCGCTTTTTGGTGCGTCGGCGCAAGGCGGAGCTTGCCACGCTCCAGCTTGCGGGCATGGGCAAGGCGGCCGTGGCGCGCGTGCTGCTCATGGAGTGCGGAGCGGTCGCCCTCGCTGCCCTGGCGGGTGGCATCGCTGTCGGTATCGTGCTCTCTCCCGTCTTCGCGATGCTTGCCGCATGGGCCTTCAGGCTCACGTGGCGGCCGGTCGTGGTGGTGTCGACGGTCGGCATGACCTTCACGGCCGCAGGCTTTGCCGCAGTCCTGGTCGCCTCGGCGATCGGGGCTCTCCGTGAGCTTGGGAGGACGTCGCTGCTCGATCTCATGCAAGCGCGCCATGTACCTGAGGTGGCTCGTGCGCGACGGCATCACTCGATTGGGCGCGACGTGGTCAAGGGTCTTGTCTGTCTTTCTATCGTGTACTTCCTCTGCTGGACCGTGGTCGGGTTCCTGGGGTTCATGATACCCGCGTCCATCCTCGCCTGCATGGGGACGTTCTGGCTGCTTCGCGCACTTGCCGCCCTCATTCCCGCAGTGGTCAGGAGCCGTCGTGGCGTGTACCTCAAGGGTCTCACCTGCTTCGTGACCCGTCAGGTCGAGGCTCACGTGGAAAGCAGTTGCGCTGCCCTCACCTGCGCGAGTGCGCTTCTCTCGGTGGGTGTGTGCGCCCTCTCGCTTGCCGTTGGCATACGTTCCGTCGTGGACGTCGAGCAGGCAGGTGGTGATCTTGAGATGCTGGCGGGAACGGGGACCCTCGTCTACATCGTACTGTTCTTTGGCGTGACGTTCATGGTCTCTGCTGCGGCGGTGCTTGCCCTGCAGCAGATGAGCGAGGCCTCCGAGAGCCGCGAGCGCTTCGTTGAGCTGACGCAGCTTGGGGCCGAGAGGGACGCCCTCTCGCGGGCGCTTCTGGCGCAGGTGGCCGTCTACTTCCTGTTCCCGGGGACGATGGCTGTCGTGCACGACGCATTTGGCTTCATGGTGGCCGCAGGGATGTTAGATATGCTGGGCATACCGGTTGAGAGCGTCAACTTCACGCTCGTCCTCGCAGTGGTAATGGTGGTGTTTGTCGCCTACCTGCTTGTGACCTATCGTGGCTGCAAGCGCAGTGTCCTGGGATGGCTGGCGCCTGCGACGGCCGGCGGGGCGGGACCCGAGGCGGCGGGCGGGGCGGCCTGACGCGTGGGGACGGGGTGGGCGAGCGTGCTTCTCACCAGAGAATGGCCAGACACAACCATTGGAGAGATGCCAGGGCCTTGGCGAGGTCGGGCGCGGTGGCGGATTGGACTTGGTGGTATGAACCGCACTGCCACTCGCCCTCGATCGTACCCTCCGCACTGCCACTTGGCTCTGAACGTGCTGCTCGGTACGTTCACCGTCGAGTGGCAGTGAGAGTCGCACTGCCACTCGCCCTCGATCGTACCTTTCGCACTGCCACTCGGCCTCGATCGTACCGATGCGGTACGCTCACCGTCGAGTGGCAGTGTAGGATACACTGCCACTCGCCCTTGAACGTGAAGCACCCGTACGTTCACTGCCGAGTGGCAGTGTGTGTCGCCAGCTGCTTTGACAAGGAGCAAAAGCCTATAGCGGCAGATGACAGGTCATGATGGTGGCCACGATTGAACGGATCCAGGGCGGCCAGTCGAGACAGACGCGTAGTGGTCCTACTTGAGCATCCAGGTCTCGGGACGTTTCGGCGTTTCGGTCACACGAGTCAGGCAGGGGTGTGCTCTTTCGCAGCTCTCTCACGATGTCGAGCTTACGCGTGGGGTGGGCTGCGATGATGGGGTTGGTCAAAGTCGAGGGTCGATTCGTGCGAACAGGATCATCGTTCGCTCTTCCTCATATGAGGGGGGAGTGGATGCTCGTCGGCGGGTCACCCAACTCCCCGTCTGTGGATAGGAGATGCAATGAGCGTACTGCTTCTGGAATACCCTACGTGCTCTACCTGTAGGAAGGCCAAGAAATGGCTGGATGCGCACGGTGTTGACTATGTCGACCGCGACATAGTGGCCGACAACCCCACGGCAAAGGAGCTCGCCCTCTGGCACGAGCGCTCGGGCCTACCCGTGCGCCGCCTGTTCAACACCTCGGGCATGCGGTACCGTGAGCTGGGCGTCAAGGCCAGGCTCGATTCCGGAATGACCGATGCCGAGTGCTATGACCTGCTCGCCACCGATGGCATGCTCGTCAAGCGCCCGCTGCTCGTGGGTGAGGACTTTGCCATCCCCGGCTTCAGGGAGGGGACGTGGGCCGAGGCGCTCGGTCTTTAGGGGGACGTGGGCACGGGTCTGCCTACAGCAATCGGTAGGTCAGGTACTCGTTCGTGCGGGCCGACGGGCGCGCTACTGGGAGGTTCGCAGGTAGTGTGCGAGGTAGGGCACCGAGAAACTCAGGCGACCACGTCCTGCAGGCTGGATGACGCCTGCGCCAATGAGCCGCTTGCGGTATTTCTGTGCGTAGTCCCGGCTGACGCCGAGCCGTGCGGCGATGTCAGAGATCCTGCTGCTGCCCTGGTCCTCGGACATGGATACTAAGAAGTTGATGTCCACCTCCGAGAGCGCGTTGAGCGTCGTCCTGCATACGTCCGTCTCGAAGTCGCTTCGTGATAAGGCAAGTGCGGCATCGACCTCCTCCCTCCCAAGCTCTGTGCCAGGCTGACCCTTCAGGCAGAGGTAATGGCCAACCAGCTGCAGCAGGTAGGGAGATCCCAAGGTACTCTCGGCAGCCACTCTCCTGAGGGCGGGAGATATGCTGAGTCCCAGCTTGCGAAAGGAGTCCTCAAAGAAGGCGTCTATCTCCCCGATGGGGATGGGGGCCAGCCTGACCTTCGTGGCCCTGTTGAGAAACGTTAGCATGTGATCGTTGAGGGTGGCGGAGATGGCACCCGGAAGTCCTGCCATGGACAGTGCGAGGTCTGCCCCCTGCCCGATCAGCTCCTGATAGGCAATGACAAGCTGTCGTATGTGCTCGCTGTTCGCCTGCACCTCGTCGATGAGGATGAGCACAGGTATGCCGTGCTGGTTGAACCTGTCGACAAGTTCCGTAAGCTGCCTCTGGAAGCTTCCCGTCGCCTCTTGTTGCGCGGCAAACTGCAGGTTGGCAGAGAACCCCAGCGCAGAGACGCCCCCACCTATGACGCGCGGTCCCCGTGTGCCGAGCATGCGGTCGCATTCGACCCACAGCTTCTCGAGGATGCGCTCCAGCATGTCGGACGAGACGATGGTCGGCGTTGCCACGGCAAGGCCCCGCTTTCGAGCACAGTCACCAAGTTCAAGGAGGAGGACCGTCTTCCCAGACCCTCTTTGGCCCAAGAGGAGGCTTGCCCGCTCTCGGCTTCCCGGCTTCGTGAGCAGGCCGTCGAGGAGGGCCGTGAGCATTTGGTCTCGCCCGACCAGCTGGCTGGGACGGTTGCCAAAGGAGGGGGAGAATACCGTGTCTCTCATGACGCGAGTCGTGTCCTTTCCTTTTTTTCCTAAGTTTTCCTTTCTTTTCTATTCTATCCTGAGCTGGCACTCTGTTGCACGAGAGAGCATACGTCTGAAGGAGCGGTGTCCCCGCGTAAGGGGGCTGGGTAGGCGCATGCTACGCCGGGTGAGCGCATCTACGTATAGCTGGTCTACTCTCCCGTGCGCTGTGGGTGCCCTGCTAGCGCAGGTTTCATCGGTGCCACGGGCGCACCATGGGCGGTTGAGTCACTCGTATCACCCTCTGTAACTCGTATCCAACAGTGTACACAAATGGCCCAATTCGGCGCCGAGAGGCCCTCGCGACCAATCTGTGTACACTATTGCGTCCATGCGGCCGTCACGGCAGCGCGATAGTGTACACAAATGGCTCAAACTGGCGCCCCACGGCTCTTATCACCAATCTGTGTACACTATTGCGGCCCGAGGCTGCCCACCACCCTCGCGCCACAACAGTGTACACAAATGGCCCAATTCGGCGCCGAGAGGTCCTCGCAACCAATCTGTGTACACTCCTGCGTCCCCCGTTCACACATAATGTACGGTTTTCTTCCAGAGCAAGCGTCCCACGGCTGTTCGCCGCGATGCGGTACAGGGTAGCTTGTCTCGCTGGAGGATTGTCTCGCTGGGGGAGAGGAAATAACCCGGATGAAAGGGCTCTGTGTGTGGGGGTGCCCTGGCATTGCACAAGTCCTCTTCCTGTACCGTTGGAAGTTTTTGCTATGGAGTCGCGCTCTCGATTCGCCTAGATTCTGCGTATGGGGGGAGGCGTCGTGGAGGCAAGGCTGCGTGAACTTATAGACCGACTTCGTAAGAGGGAGACCACACCTGCGGAGGAGCTCGCCGAGTCGTTCTCGGTGAGTACGCGAACCGTGCGCACGTATGTGAAGAGGGCTAACATGGCGCTGAGGGGTGTTGCGCACGTCAAGGCGGAGCGCGGCAGGGGCTATCGCCTGGTGGTGGAGGACGGGACTGCCCTCGATCGCCTCGTAGAGGGGTCCGGCCGTGTCAGGCTGCCCTCCATGCCTAGGGAGCGCGTTGCCTACCTGGCCGATGACCTCCTTTCCCGCAGCGACTGGATAACTTTGGATGAGCTGTCCGAGTTGCTCTATGTGTCGCGCACTACCATCTCGGGAGACCTGCGTCACGTGGAGTCCGCCCTAAAGAAGTTCGATCTCTCACTCGAGAGGCGTCCTCACCATGGGATACGGGTTGTGGGATCAGAGGTTGACCGCAGGCTCTGCCTTGCCTCCCTCGTGGTTGATTCCGAGGCATCTGATCTCATTGAAGCAAGCGGTAGTTCCCTGATGCTTGGCCAGATAGACCAGTGCATCTCCTCGGTCGCCTCTGGGGTGCAGGACTTTGTGTACCGCAATCTCCTCGTCCACATAGCCATAGCGATCATGCGTATCAGGAAGCACTGCTATGTGCCTATGGATGCCGTCGAGATGGAGCGCCTGCGGTCAGAGCGACGTTACGATGTCGCCCAGAACGTCGCTCGTTCCATCGAGAAGTGCTTCGACATCGAGCTCCCAGAGGAGGAAGTGGCCTACATTGCCATCCACCTGGGAGGTAAGCAGATGATTGATGGTGAGGATGAGGACGGGCAACCAGTCATCTCCGATGAGGTATGGGAACTTGTCGCGCGCATGATCGAGCTCGTGCGGCTGGATTTTCGTTTTGACCTTGGTGGTGATCTTGAGCTGAGGATGAACCTCGCTCGTCACATTGTCCCCTTGTCCGTGAGGATGAGGCATCACATGTCCGTCGCGAACCCTATCCTGCAGGACATCAAGCAGCACTATCCGCTTGCCTATCACATGGCGCTGGACTGCGCACCATTGCTGGTCGATGCCTGGGGGTTTGATCTGACCGAGGACGAGGTGGGCTACATTGCCCTGTCCTTCGCCTTGGCCCTTGAGCGCGCGCGGACCGCCCTCGACAAGAAAAGTCTGCTCGTCGTCTGTGCGACTGGCGAGGGGAGCGCCCGGTTGCTCGAGTGTCGGCTTCGCCAGGAGTTTGGGACGTACATCGATAGGATTGTCACCTGTGATGCCTCGTGTATCAAAGATGTCGACCTCACGGGCATTGACTACGTGATTTCCACGGTCCCTTTGGGCAAGAGGCTTTCCCGACCCACGCTCGTAGTGAGCAACTTTCTGGAGGACGTGGACATCTCTAACGTTCGAAGCCTTCTTGGTGGGGGTCAGGCAGATGATGTGTCAGCCTGCTTCCCTCCAGACCTGTTCCTCGCGCACCTTGAGTTCGATAGCAAGGAGCCGCTGCTCGACTACCTCATTGACCAGCTGTGCGAGAGGAGAAGGCTTCCAACGGGCTTTCGCGATCTTGTCTGGCGTCGCGAGGAGGTCGCGCAGACGTCGTTTGGAAATCAGGTCGCGATCCCCCACCCCATGGAGGCCATGGGTAACGAGACCGTCGTCTGTGTGGGCATCAATGAATGGCCTGTTGATTGGGGAGGTAAGCCCGTACGTTTGGTGCTGTTGACATCGGTCGCGCGAGAGAAGGGTAGGGAGCTGCAGGGATTCTACCGTGCTACGGCTCGCTTCGTCACAGATGCCACGAGGGTTGCGCAGGTTATACGGGAGCAGAGGCACGATGGTTTCGTGTCCCTCATTGAGTGCAAAAACCCCACGTAGATAGGAGCGGTAATGGAGGAAGACAAGTACGAACTGGCCATGGAGATCATCTCGCATGCAGGCATCGCGAAGTCCTGCGCGCTGGAGGCCATTGATCTGGCGGATGAGGGTGACTTCGAGGGTGCCGAGCGCAGCCTCGCAGAGGCTCGTCATGAGATGAAGGGGTCGCATGACGTTCAGTTCTCGATGATTCAGCAAGAGGCACAGGGCAAGCCTGTCGAGGTGCATCTCATCCTGCTTCACGCCGAGGACCACCTCACGATGGCCATCATGTGCATCGACCTTGCCGAGCGCTTCATAAACCTCTATCGGCGGCTCGCCAAGAAGGGCTAGGCGCCATCGATGGGGGAGGCCTCGTCTTGCATCAAGACGAGGCGACGCGCCATAAAGGTTGGTCCTTGCTCAAGGAAAGGTCAGTTTGCCTCCACTGACACGGAGGGTGCCCGTCAGCTGACGTAAGGATGTCGGGGTCAGAGGGACCTCGCATGGTTGCAGGCTATCATGCCTGCGGAAAGGTAGGGAATCATGAGAATCATGCTTGCCTGCGCCGCCGGAATGTCCACCTCGATCTTGGTCGCAAAGATGGAGGAGGCCTCGAAGGCTGCTGGTCGCGATGACAGGATCTGGGCGGTCGAGCAGGGATCCATCGAGTCCGAGATCGGTAACTTCGACGTCCTCCTTCTGGGTCCGCAGGTTCGCCACATCAGGCGCAAGGTTGACAAGATCGTCAATGGTGCCGCACCGGTGGATGTCATCGAGGCCACCGCATATGGGCGCGGAGATGGTGCTGCCGTTTTGGCGCAGGCAGACAAGCTGGCTGCCGGATTCAAGAAGTAGCATCTGCGCAAGGGGGGGTCGCTTAAGCATCGGCGTCCGACTGCGGTCGTGCGCCGGCTTCCCTCAGCCCATCATCGTATTGAACCCATACACATACAGGGATAGGAGGCTTTCATGGCACTTAGCCAAGGTTTCGAGGACAAGCTTCTCGACATCGCGGAATGGGTTGACAGTAACAAGTACCTCAACTCTATCAAGGACGCCTTCACGGTGTTCATGCCCTTCGTCATCGTCGGCTCGTTTGGCTCGCTGCTCAACTCGCTTATCGCATCCAAGACAACCGGTCTCGCGCAGGTCGTCCCCGCAGCGGCTCAGCTGGGTCCCGCGTTTTCGGCCCTCAACTTCTGCTGCCTGTCGTTCATGACGATTCCCGTCATGTATCTCATTGCTCATAACATAGCCAAGCACAATGATGCCGACCCTGTTGTGACCGGCGTCATCTGTATTGCCGCCTACGTCTCGATGGTTCCCTCGACGTTCACGGCGGACCTCACGAAGCTTCTTGGTGCGGGACAGACCCTGGCTGACGGGACCACCAAGGCAACCGGTCTTGCTGCCATGGGTCAGACGATCTTTGGCGCGCAGGGACTCTTTGTGGGCATGTTGACGGCTATCTTCGTGGCAGAGTTCTTTGACTGGCTCTGCACGATTGAGGCCATCAAGATCAAGATGCCTCCCTCGGTGCCTGCGGGCATCACCAAGTCCTTCAACGTCATGCTTCCCGTTGCCGTTACCCTACTCGTGACATGCATCGTGGGCCTGCTTGTCAAGCTCGTCTCTGGTCAGTACATCAACGAGCTCGTGTATGCCATCTTGCAGGCACCCATGGAAGGCCTCTTCCAGACGATGCCCGGCATTCTCGTTGCCATCATGCTCTCTCAGCTATTCTGGTTCTTGGGCATCCATGGCGGTCTTGTCGTAAGTCCCGTGCGCAATGCCATCTGGGCAACGGCCATAGCCGCCAACACCGCTGCCCTTGCGGCCGGAGGTGCGCCCGACCGCATCTTTACCCAGGGGTTCTGGATGTGCTTCGTCGTCCAGGGAGGTGCCGGCATGACGCTCTGCCTGCTGTTTGCCACCTTTCTGTTCTCCAAGCGCGATGACCACCGTGGCGTGGCAAAGCTTGCCCTCTTCCCCGGGATCATGGGCATCTCGGAGCCAGTCGTCTTTGGTTACCCTTTGGTGCTTAACCCCACGTTCGCGATTCCCTTCATCCTCAACTCGTCGATATCGGCTGCCGTAGCAATGGTCGCCATGAATGTTGGCTTCTTGTCCTGCAATACCTTCGACGTGCCCTTTGGTGTGCCCGTGCTGCTCAATGCGTTCATGAGCTTCGGCTGGCAAGGTATCGTCGTTCAGCTGGTCACCCTTGTGATATGTACGGCCGTGTGGGTGCCCTTTGTCCTCATTGCAAACCGCGAGGCCAAGAACGAATCGGCCAAGGAAGCTCAGGCGGCGCAGTCATAGGTGAAGAGGCCTAGACGTCGTGGTCGGCATGGGTCGAGCACGCCTGACTTGGGGACAGATCGCATCAAGCGAAAGGAGACAAGATATGGGCAAGGCATTTCCAGATGGCTTCTTGTGGGGTGGAGCCACGGCGGCGAACCAGTGCGAGGGGGCCTGGGACGTTGGGGGCAAGGGCCTTACGGTCGCCGATGTCGTAGCGTACAAGCCTCACGTCGACAAACGTGACTACAAGGCGCTCCATGGCATCACCTCCGCGCAGATCGAGGCCGCCATGGCCTCTGATGACCTACACGAGTATCCTCGTCGCCATGGCATCGACTTCTATCACCGCTACAAGGAGGACATCGACCTCTTTGCCGAGATGGGATTTAAGACGTTGCGCCTCTCGATTCAGTGGGCACGTCTGTTCCCCACGGGCACGGAGGAAAAACCCAACGAGGAGGGCGTCGCGTTCTATGAGGGTCTGCTCTCCTACCTCCGGGAGAGGGGTATTGAGCCGCTTGTCACCCTGCATCACTACGAGCAGCCCCTCTATCTTGCGAACCACTATGACGGATGGCGTGATCGTAAGGTCATCGACCTCTTCGTGCGTTACGCCAGGGTGTGCTTCGAGCGCTTTGGGCATCTCGTCAGATACTGGCTCAGCTTCAACGAGATTGACTCCGTCTTTCGCCACCCTTGGACTACGATAGGCATCTGCGAGGACCGCTATCCCGCAGATGAGCTCGAACAGATCATCTACCAGTGCGTTCACAACCAGTTCGTCGCCTCTGCACTCGCGACCAAGCTCCTGCACCAGCTGGTGCCGGGCGCACAGATGGGCTGCATGCTCACGCGCACGCTCACCTATCCCCTGAACTGTGATCCCCAGAACATGCTGCTTGCCCAGCGTGACAACCGAGAGAACTACCTCTATGCCGACGTGCAGGTGCGTGGCGCGTATCCCTCCTGGGTATGGCGCTACTGGCAGGACAGGGGTATTCGTGTGGACTTTGGCCTCGATGACGAGGCGATTCTCGCGCAGTACCCGGTTGACTTCGTCTCGTTCTCGTACTACATGTCGCTGGTAGACTCCACGGATGCCGACAGGCGCGAGAAGGTTGGGGGTAACCTTGCCACAGGGGTCAGGAACCCCTACCTCGAGACCTCGGACTGGGGCTGGCAGGTTGACCCTCAGGGCCTGCGGTATGCTCTCATTGACCTGTGGGATCGCTATCAGAGGCCCCTCTTCATCGTCGAGAATGGCTTGGGCGCCCATGACGTCGTGAACGAGGACGGTTCGATCGACGATGACTACCGCATCGACTACTTCCGCAGCCACATCAAGGCCATTGCCGCCGCCATCGCCGATGGCGTGGAGGTCATGGGTTACACCCCCTGGGGCTGCATCGATCTGGTCTCGCTCTCCACCTGCGAGATGAGCAAGCGGTATGGCTTCATATACGTGGACCTTGATGATGACGGCAGCGGCAGCTATGCCCGTAGCCGTAAGAAGAGCTTCTGGTGGTACCAAGGGGTCATTGCGTCGAACGGAGAGGTCCTGTAGTAGGGTCATGGACGTGCCGTTCACGATACTCATCACGCAGGTCCTGGCCATGCTCGTGATGTTGTCCGTAGGATATGTGTCCTACCGTGCGCATCTTCTCAGCGACGCGGGCGTGGGGGACCTGGCGAATGTCGTCATGTATATCGCCTCGCCTGCGGTCATGGTCACCTCCTTTTTGGGGGGCCTTTCGCGTGGAGAAGCTCGTGAACGCAGGAGCCTGTGCGCTTCTCACCATCGTCATCCTGCTTATGTGTGCCCTCGTTGCTAGGATCTTCTGTGGCGGCGAGGGCAGGATCTCTCGCTTTGGCGTCATCTTCTCGAACACGGGCTTTGTGGGCATTCCGCTCGTCCAAAGCATCCTTGGCCAGGAGTATGTGCTCTACGTCACGGTATGCATCGCAGTCTCGATCTTCTTCGTATGGACCTACGGAGTCTATCTTGTTACGGGGTCTTTTCAGGAGGTCTCGCTTGCCAAGGTGCTCACGAATCCTGCGGTCACCACCCTGTTTTTGGGCTTCGCTCTCTTTCTGCTGAGCGTGCGGCTGCCAGACTTTCTGAGTGTCGCCTGCTCGACGCTAGGCTCGATAAACACGGGGGGCGCCATGATTGTCTTGGGCTGTTACCTGGCGCAGACGAGGCTTGGACACATGATGCGCGACCTGCGCATCTACAAGGTGAGCCTCCTGAGACTCGTGGTGTCTCCGCTTCTTTGTTGTGCGCTGCTCTGGCTGCTGCATGTGCAGCTCATATCCGCCGACGTCAAAATGGTCGTGCTCATTACCTTTGCCACACCGGTGGGGGCGATGTGTGCCATGCTCAGCCAGAAGTATGGGGGCTACTACGAATATGGGGCGGGACTCGTCTCGCTCTCGACCTTGCTTTCGCTCGCGACCATGCCTCTGATGCTCGATCTGGGCATGATGGTGCTCTCGTAGGTTTCGTTTGCTTTGCCGTCTTGCTCTGTTACGTCTCTATGGAGAGGGGTTGGTCATGGGTTTCAAGAAGGGGTTCCTGTGGGGCGGCGCCTGCGCCGCGAACCAGTTCGAGGGTGCGTGGGACCTTGATGGCAAGGGTGACTCGGTACCCGATCACTGCAAGGGAGGGGTGTTCAACAAGCAGAAGGTCATCACGGTCGACATCGATCCTCGGCAACTCTATCCGAGTCATGAGGCCATAGACTTCTATCATCACTACAAGGAGGACATAGCCCTCTTTGCCGAGATGGGCTTTAACGTCTTTCGTACCTCCATCAACTGGTGTCGCATCTTTCCCACCGGCCTCGAGGACGAGCCGAACGAGGCCGGCCTCAGGTTCTACGATGCCGTCTTCGATGAGTGTCTGAGGCATGGGATCGAGCCCTTGGTAACGCTCTCGCATTATGAGACCCCCTACGCCCTCGTCAGGCGCTTTAACGGCTGGCTTGGGCGCGAGCTGATTGCCTGTTACGAGAAACTGTGCCATGTCCTGTTCGAGCGCTACAAGGATAAGGTGAGGTACTGGCTTACCTTTAACGAGATCAACTGCTCGACCCTTGGCTTTGGTGCCATGTTTGGCACTTCCATCCTCCGTGGTTTCGAGGGCTCGCGCGACAAGCTTGAGGTCTCGCCGAATGACCGGTTGCAGGCCCTGCACCACCAGCTTGTTGCCTCTGCGAGGGTGGTGAGGTATGCGCACGAGCGCTATCCGCAGTTTAAGATGGGTTGTATGACCGTCTTCCTCCAGACCTATGCCGCGACCTGCGATCCTGCTGACGAACTGAAGAACCAGCACAACATGCGCCAGCACGTGTGGTATACCTCAGACGTGCAGGTGAGAGGCTACTACCCAAGCTATGCCAAGCGGCTGTGGGTCCAGAGTGACGTCCACCTCAAGATGGAGCCTGGTGACGAGGAGGTTCTGCGCGAGGGCACGGTAGACTTCTTCAGCCTCTCCTACTACATGACCAATCTCGTGGGGACGCATGATGACCTGGAGGAGGTGGGCGGCAGCAATGTTGCCGGAGGCGGCAGGAATCCCTATCTGGCCGCCTCGGAGTGGGGTTGGCAGATTGATCCCGACGGCCTGCGCTTCTCTCTGAACGAGATTTATGACCGCTATCAGATTCCTCTGATGGTTGTCGAGAACGGGCTTGGTGCGCAGGACGTGGTCGAGGACGATGGGTCCGTTCATGACGCGTACCGCATTGACTACCTAAGAAGACATGTCACGGCGATGCGTGAGGCCGTTGCCGATGGCGTGGACCTCATGGGCTATACCTGGTGGGGTCCCCTTGACCTCGTCTCCAACGGAACCGGTGAGATGCGCAAGCGTTACGGATTCATCTTCGTCGACAAGCACGATGATGGCACGGGAACGCTCGCGCGCAGTCGCAAGGACAGCTTCTACTATTACCAGAGGGTCATCGCCAGCAACGGCGAGGACCTGGGTGACTGAGGCGGCAGGACCATCCCGGCCGCGTCGCCCGTCCTGTTGGCGAGGGTGGCGCGAAAGCCAGGCAAGCGCTGGCGTCCATGCGGCGTCTTGCCGTGACGTTGCAAAGTGTCTGCGCGACCTTCAGCGCAGGGGCGCCTCTTTTCAGGTCGGGTCCTGTCAAGTGCTGGGCGACTGCCGCCGCAAGGAGCCACCCGAACTGGTCTGCGTGCCGTCTCCCGCAGCGAGCGTGCGCCTGATCTCGTCGGCGTCCACCCCCGCCGATGCGGCGGCGTCCTGCACGCTCACGAGCCCGTCGCGCACGAGCCGGACGAGCGTCTTGAGCGTCCCTCTTGCCTCGCCTCTCGCCTCGCCTCTTGCCTCACCCTCCGCGATGCACTCCGCGCGGATCTCCTCTCGGATCTCCTCTATGACGCTGCCCATGTCCTTTCGCCCCTCCTCCGTCTCCCTGAGCCTTCTCTTCACCCTCGAGGTCTCCGGGAAGCACTCCTCGTCGTATGCCTCGGCCTCGACGAACACCCTCATGAGGGCCGAGACCTCGCCGCCGTCCCTCGCCAGGGCGTTCACGTAGAGCTCCGAGAGGCCGTTCTC
>ERZ772940.737-NODE-737-length-13348-cov-3.76544_pt1 | contig 13348 bp, 8 predicted proteins | sample MGYA00511682_ERZ772940 | MGnify/ENA primary metagenome ERZ772940 (study PRJEB29015, sample SAMEA2737922) | human oral metagenome | biome: human oral; feature: human-associated habitat; material: dental | place: China | collected 2031 ... | reverse complement strand
CCAAAAAATGGCGCGAGAATCTTTTCGTTCCGGCGCGAGATTTTTTCAACTCCCGCGCCAAAACAAAAATATTCTCAGACCACGTTTTACAGCCCGAAATACACCGAATTTTCAGACCGGAAAGGAAAGACAGAATCTTTGGGAGAAATGAAAAGCAGAGCACTCGGAGGGTGCAAACCAGCGCAAGACGAACATAAAACAAACACTCCCCGAGAAAAACGCTAAATTTGTGGGCTTACATATAATAATCGCGTTTGAGACCTGACCCATGAGTCTCTGAAGCACATATACAACTAAGGAGTAACAAAGATGAATATCTCATACAAATGGCTCTTGGAGTACCTGCCCTGCACCCTCTCTCCGCAAGAGATAGCCGACACGCTCACTTCCATCGGTCTGGAGACCGGCGGTGTAGAAGAGATCGAAACGATTCGGGGAGGCTTGCGAGGTTTGGTCATCGGCCATGTTCTGACTTGTGAGGAACACCCGAATTCGGATCATTTGCATATCACCGCGGTAGATGTGGGGGCGGATGCGCCTTTGCAAATTGTCTGCGGTGCACCCAATGTGGCCGCAGGACAAAAGGTGGTAGTGGCAACGGTGGGCACCACGCTCTATCACGGAGAAGAAGAGTTTGCCATCAAGAAATCCAAGATTCGCGGAGTGGAGAGTTTCGGAATGATTTGCTCCGAAGTGGAAATCGGTGTAGGCTCGTCGAATGACGGGATTATCGTCCTGCCGAGCGATGCGCCCGTGGGGATGCCTGCCGCCGAGTACTACCATGTAGAAAGCGATTATTGCATAGAAGTGGACATTACGCCCAACCGCGTGGATGCCACTTCGCACTATGGCGTAGCACGCGACTTGGCAGCCAGCCTGAAACGTAATGGTGTACCTGCGGAACTCAAACTGCCGGAGGTAAACCTGCCGACGGACATCATCGACAGTCGAATAGAAGTGAAAGTGGCAGATGCTACGGCCTGCCCACGCTATCAGGGATTGGTGATCAGAGATATTACGGTAGGAGAAAGCCCCGAATGGCTGCGCAACAGGTTGCAGGCGATCGGCCTGCGTCCGATCAATAACATCGTGGACATTACGAATTACGTCCTTCATGAATTTGGCCAACCCCTTCATGCTTTCGATTTGGCTTTTATCAAGGAAGATCGAGTTCATGTGCAAACAGTGGCCGAGGGTACCCCGTTCGTCACACTGGATGGAGTAGAGCGTAAGCTGACAGCCGAGGATCTGATGATATGCGATTCGAACGGTGATCCCATGTGTGTGGCGGGCGTTTTCGGTGGTCTTCACTCCGGTGTAACGGAAAAGACGAAGGACGTATTCCTCGAGAGTGCCAACTTCAACTCGACGATGGTACGCCGTACGGCTCGTCGATTGGGTCTCAATACGGACAGTTCTTTCCGCTTCGAGCGCGGACTGGATCCGGAGCGCACGGATTGGGCATTGCGTCGTGCTGCTTCGCTTATATTGGAGATTACAGGAGGCCGTCTCGGTGGGATGACAGATGTCTATCCCAATCCTCTGAAACCGCACCAAATCTGTTTGTCTTTCGAGAAAGTGAACAGCGTGATAGGCAGAACGATAGAGCCTGAGACGGTACGGAGCATCCTCGACAGTCTTGAGATTCGCATCAGCAAAGAAGAAGACGGGGTAATGACGTTGGAAGTACCACGCTATCGTACGGATGTGACCCGGGATGTGGATGTGATCGAAGAGATCATGCGCATCTATGGCTACAACCAAGTGGAGCTGACGGGCTATATCCGTGCCAGCTTGGGACACGAGACAGAAACGGATCGTCGCTACAAATGGCAGACAGTCGTATCCGAACAATTGGTCGGAGCCGGTTTCAATGAGATACTCAACAATTCGCTTACGGCCGGTTCTTATTACGAAGGCCTTAAGACCCATCCGAGAGAGATGGCCGTGGAGCTGATGAATCCGCTGAGTCAGGAGCTAAACTGCATGAGACAGACTCTGCTATTCGGGGGATTGGAGACGCTCAGCCACAATCTCCGTCGCAAGCATCTCTCCCTCTATCTCTTTGAATGGGGTAAATGCTATCGCTTCCATGCCGCAAAGCGCACGGACGAGACTCCCCTTTCAGCCTATGCAGAGGACGATCGCCTCGGCATTTGGATATGCGGACAACGGGTGCACAATAGCTGGGCACACCCCGAAGAACCGACTTCGGTGTTTGAGCTGAAAGCTGTGGTGGAGCAGGTGCTTTGTCGTGTTGGGATCGAAACCGGAGCTTATACGCTGGAGACAGCTGACAATGATCTGTACGCATCTGCCATGGAGGTCAAGACTCGTTCGGGCAAACTGTTGGGTACATTCGGAACGGTATCAACGGAACTGATCAAACGCTTCGACATCGAGCAACCCGTTTACTTTGCCGAATTGCTTTGGGATGCCCTCATGAGCGAATCGGCCCGATACAAATTGGAGGCACGCGATCTGCCTCGCTTCCCCGAAGTAAAGAGGGATCTGGCATTGCTTTTGGACAAGGCTGTTTCCTTTGCCGAAATAGAATCACTGGCTCGTGGCTGTGAGAAGAAACTGCTGCGCAGGGTGGAACTATTCGATGTGTACGAGGGAAAGAACCTGCCTGCCGGAAAGAAGAGTTATGCAGTGAGCTTCTTCCTGCGCAATGATGAGAAGACGCTTAACGACAAACAGATAGAGGCTATCATGGCTAAGATACGGACGACTCTGGAGCAAAAGCTCGGTGCGCAACTCCGCTGACAATCAAACGAAAATCGACAAAATAAGAATCGACATATCATTATGGGACGAGCATTTGAATATCGTAAAGCAAGGAAAATGAAACGCTGGGGCAATATGGCCCGCGTCTTCACCAAGTTAGGAAAGGAAATCACCATCGCTGCCAAAGAAGGCGGCCCCGACGTGGAGACCAATCCGCGTCTGCGTATCCTCGTGCAGACAGCCAAGAAGGAGAACATGCCGAAGGAGAACGTGGAACGCGCCATCAAAAAAGCTACCTCCAAGGATTATACCGACTACAAGGAGATGAACTATGAGGGCTATGGTCCTTACGGCATCGCGATCTTCGTGGAGACAGCTACGGACAATACCACACGTACCGTGGCCAATGTACGCAGCTACTTCAACAAACATGGCGGATCGCTCGGTACTTCCGGCAGCTTGGAATTCCTCTTCCAGCACAAATGCGTATTTCACATCGTCAAGAAAGACGATATGGATCTGGAAAGCCTTGAACTCGAACTGATAGACTACGGTGTGGACGAACTGGAAGAGGACGAAAACGAGATCATTCTCTACGGTGACTTTTCGGAGAACTCCAACATCCAGAAATATCTGGAAGATGCAGGCTATGAGATCGCTTCGGCCGAATTCGTCCGCATACCCAACGATACGAAAGAGGTAACCGCCGAGCAGCGCGAACAGATCGAGAAGCTCATCGAGCGAATCGAAGAAGACGAAGACGTGCAAAACGTCTTCCACAATATGAAGGAAGAGGAGGGCGAGGAGTAATCCACTCAAGCCCTATTCCCTCTATCCTCTTCTCTTCTTACCCGTAACCTCTCTAAGCGGAGTACTTTGACGCTGAGATGGCGGTGTGTCATAATGCGCAAATTGCCGGGTTGCTTGCGACATTCGGCTTCAGTCACATACTTTAATCAGCCTCAGCACCTTGTACTTTAGGCATTCTTACGTACCTAAAAGGGGGCTGTGCCAAGAATGAATTTTGACACAGCCCCGTCAGACTCTCGGGGGACAATGCACTTCGCTTGCCTTTTTTCTTATCCAATCAACTTTTTTCACGATGGCAAAGCCTGTGGTAGAAACGCCTTTGATGCGCCAATACTTTCAGATCAAGCAAAAACACCCTGATGCTATCCTGCTCTTCAGGGTGGGAGATTTCTACGAAACATTTTCGGAGGATGCCATCGTGGCTTCCGAGATCCTGGGGATAACGCTGACACGGCGTGCCAACGGAGCTGCCCAGTTTGTCGAATTGGCCGGCTTTCCTCATCATGCGTTGGATACCTATCTGCCCAAATTGGTACGAGCCGGCAAGCGCGTGGCCATATGCGACCAACTGGAAGATCCGAAAAAGACCAAAACGCTGGTCAAACGCGGTATTACCGAACTGGTCACTCCCGGCGTATCGACCAACGACAATGTACTCTCTCATAAGGAGAACAATTTCCTTGCAGCCGTCTCCTGCGACAAAGAGGTCTTCGGTATTTCTCTTCTGGACATATCCACCGGCGAATTTATGGCCGGACAAGGCAATGCCGACTATGTGGAAAAACTCCTGACCAACTACCGTCCGAAGGAAATCCTCGTGGAACGGTCGGAGCGGTCTCGCTTCAACGACCTCTTCCACTGGAGCGGATTTATCTTCGATATGGAAGACTGGGCTTTCTCCTCGGAGAACAATCGACTACGCGTACTCAAGCACTTTGACCTGAAAAGCCTCAAAGGTTTCGGGCTGGAAGAGCTTTCGATGGCAGTAACGGCAGCCGGAGCCGTACTGAACTATCTCGATCTGACACAACACCATCAGCTACAACACATCACATCGTTGAGCCGACTGGATGAAAACCGGTATGTACGCTTAGATAAGTTCACCGTCCGAAGCCTTGAATTGCTTAGCCCGATGAACGAGGGAGGCAAGAGTCTGCTCGACATCATCGACCATACGATAACGCCTATGGGAGCAAGGCGTATGCGACAGTGGATCGTATTCCCACTCAAAGCCCCTGCACGCATACAAGCCCGACAGCGAGTGGTGGAGTTTTTCTTCCGACATCCTGAAGAGCGAGCCATCATTGCCGAACATCTGACAGAGATAGGCGACTTGGAACGTTTGGTAACGAAAGGCGCCATGGGACGCATTTCTCCGCGAGAAATGGTACAACTACGCATTGCCCTGCAGGCACTCGAACCGATCAAGGAAGTATGTACCCATGCAGACGAAGAGAATCTGCGCGCACTGGGGGAAAAGTTGGAGCTGTGCAAGGAACTACGCGACAGGATATTGCGTGAGGTGATGCCCGATGCTCCGGCCGCTCTCGGTCGCGGCCCCGTCATCGCACATGGCGTCGATGCCACGCTCGACGAACTGCGTGCACTGGCATACAGCGGCAAAGACTATCTGATCAAGCTACAGCAGCAGGAGATAGAGCGAACGGGAATACCCAGTCTCAAAGTAGCTTATAACAATGTGTTCGGCTACTATATCGAAGTCCGCAACACGCACAAGGACAAGGTACCGGCCGAGTGGATCCGCAAGCAAACACTCGTCAGTGCCGAACGGTATATTACGGAAGAGCTGAAAGAGTACGAAGCAAAAATACTCGGAGCCGAAGAGAAAATAGCAGCCCTCGAAGGACAGCTGTACGCCTTGCTTGTAGCCGAACTGCAGCGATACGTGGCACCTCTCCAACAGGACAGTCAAGCGGTGGCTTCTCTGGATTGTCTCCTCTCCTTTGCCGAGTCGGCACGCCGCTACAGATTTATCTGCCCTGTAGTGGACGAGAGCTTTATCATCGACATCAAAGCGGGCCGCCACCCCGTCATCGAACAGCAGCTACCGGCCGATGAACCTTATATCGCCAACGATATTTATTTGGACACAGACCGCCAGCAAGTCATCATCGTCACCGGCCCCAATATGAGCGGCAAGTCCGCCCTGCTCAGGCAGACGGCCCTTATCTCTCTGATGGCACAGATAGGCTCTTTCGTTCCGGCCGAAAGTGCACGTATCGGCATGGTGGACAGCATTTTCACGCGGGTGGGAGCTTCGGACAACATCTCCATGGGCGAATCCACTTTCATGGTCGAAATGCAAGAAGCCTCCAATATCCTGAACAATCTCACGCCACGCAGTCTGGTACTGTTCGACGAATTAGGACGGGGTACCAGCACCTATGACGGCATCTCCATAGCCTGGTCTATCGTGGAGTACATCCATGACAATCCCAAGGCACACCCCCGGACTCTCTTCGCCACACATTATCACGAACTGAACGAGCTGGAAGGGCAACTCGATCGGGTACACAACTTCAATGTATCGGCTCGCGAAGTAGACGGCAAGATGCTCTTCCTTCGCAAATTGGAGCCGGGTGGCAGTGCACACAGCTTCGGTATTCAAGTAGCCCGTCTCGGCGGTATGCCACACCATATCGTACAGCGAGCCACGGACATCCTGCATCGTCTCGAACAAGAAAGGGAGAAAATAGAGGGAGAGGAGCCAAAAACCAAAGACACCAAACGAGGTCCTTCCGAAAAGGTGAAAAATGCGTCGCCCACGCTTCCTCGGGACGAAAAAGGCAGGAGCATCGACGGTTATCAGCTTAGCTTCTTCCAGCTCGATGATCCCGTCTTGTCCCAAATCAGAGAGGAGATCCTCGATCTGAACATCGACAACCTCACCCCCTTGGAGGCCCTCAATAAGCTGAACGACATCAAACGAATCCTCCGCGGATACTGATACGGCAGTAAAAACCAATACCACATCCGATAGGCCCGAACGCTGTGACAGGCTAAAAACTCAAGCCAAAAAAGTTTTCAACAACGAAGACGAGCTTGGAATCATTCCAAATAAGCATCTAAAAGGAAGCAGGATTCAAACTAAAAAAGGAAGGAAATCAAACTTAAAGAAGTACGGAAACGATCTGTATATAAATGAATTTCGATTTATATACAGATCATTTTTGTTTTATATATAAATCGTATCTGATTTATATATAGTTCGGCCGGCTCAAAAGGCCGATTCACGAGCTTACAAAAAAGAGGCACGCACTCGATTCGCAGATGAATCGAGTGCGTGCCTTATCTATTTGGTGGGGAGTCGAAAAGCCTTATTTCTCTTTACTTCATAATAGGAATAGGCTGTTCGATCGGTTCAAAATCCATGAATATCGAATAAGCAAATGGCAGAAAGAGCTCTACCATCGACCGTTTGTGCATTACATTAGGATAAAGTCGGAGTACATTTGCATATTGTTTGTTGATTCGTCAATACAGATTCTATTCACACGAAAGACTTTGTCGGTGTGCAAATGTAATCAAAAAGCCGAAGCCGAATGAATCGCGTACATTCGCATCCTACTGCTATGCCCTCCGGGGAAGGATACATCCTTATGATTTTTGATTCCCATCTTGTCGGGAATCGACCGACAACCACTTAGAAACCCTACTCGGCTAATTTTCTAACTCGAAAATACTTGGTATAAAATCCCTTGTAAAATCATTTTTACTATTGATTTTTATTTATCAGCCGCATTTCCTTACCTTTGGGACGAAGTTCGTAGAAGAATAGATGGGGGCACGGTAGGAACTATCCGATCGAAACCCCTTTTTTGCGATAGAGACAAATAAGACTCAGGTATGAAACGATTGATTATCGCAGGCGTTTTGGCATGCGCCTTGTGGCCGGTATATGGACAGAGAGTACTGAGCGTGAACGAATGCCGGCGCCTTGCCCTCGAACACAACAGAGACTTGGCCATAAGCCGCGAAAAGATAAATGCGGCCACCAATACTCGCAAAGCCGCTTTCACCAGCTACCTGCCCGAACTCTCGGCCACCGGTACTTACCTGCACAACCAGAAGGAAGTATCGCTATTGAGCGACGAGCAGAAGCACAAGCTCCAGAATCTCGGCACCGACCTTGTCACAGCCATAGGGCAGAATCCCTACATCACGACGGCTATTCAGTCCATCCTTGCCCAGCATCCCGATTTGGCTCCCCTTATCGGATCCATGATGCCGCAGATAGCCACCCAGACGAGTCAGGGGCTTAACGCCTTCGGTACACACCTCGTCGATGCCGTGCGCACCGATACCCGCAATGTCTATGCCGGTGTGCTGACCCTGACCCAACCGCTGTATGTAGGCGGCAAGATATATGCCTACAACCGCATCACGCGCTATGCCGAAGAGATAGCACACTGGCAGCACAAGACCGGACAGCAGGATGTGATCCTCGCTACCGACCAGGCCTATTGGCAAGTGGTTTCTTTGGCCAATAAGCACCGCCTTGCCGAGAGCTATCTGGAGTTGCTGACGAAGCTCGACAACGATGTCCAGAAGCTCATCAAGGAGGGATTGGCTACCCGTGCCGACGGTCTCAACGTATCGGTAAAGGTGAACGAAGCGGAGATGACGCTCGCTAAGGTAGAGGATGGGCTTAGCCTCTCGCGCATGCTTCTGTGCCAAACGATAGGACTGCCCCTCGACGAGAAGATCACCCTCGCAGACGAAGGGCAAGAGGAGTTGCCGACGGCCATCGTTCCGGCAGAGACCGACCTGCAATACACCCTCGACAACCGTCCCGAACTCAAGAGTCTCGCCCTGTTAGAGCAAATCTCCAAACAGAAGATACGGCTTACACGATCGGAATATCTGCCATCGCTCGCCTTCGTTGCCAACTATTTAGTGACTAATCCGTCCTCTTTCAATGGCTTCGAGAATAAATTCGGAGGTATGTGGAATGTGGGTGTGATGCTCAAAGTTCCTATCTGGCACTGGGGGCAGGGCACGCATAAGGTAAGAGCGGCCAAAGCCGAGGCACGCATCGCAGCCCAACAGCTTGCCAAAGCACGCGAAAGCATCGAGCTGCAGCTTTCCCAAAGCGTCCTGAAAGTACGGGAGGCAGACAAACGACTTGTCATGGCCACGAAGAACATGGAGAAAGCCGAAGAGAACCTGCGCTATGCCAATGTAGGTTTCCGCGAAGGCGTAATAACGGCCTCCAACGTACTGGAAGCTCAGACGGCATGGTTGTCGGCCCGGTCTGCAAAGATCGATGCACAGATCGACGTGAAACTGACCGAACTGATGCTGCGCAAGGCTTCGGGACACCTCTCCCCGGAAGAAGTCGTTTCGGAATGATACCGTTTTCCTTATTTCGTTATTCATCTGATCAAACATATTATCATTATGACGGACAACAAACAACGTAATATCGTATTCCCGGCGTTTCTCCTCTTGCTGGGAGTCATCGCAGTGGTGACGATCGTTGGTTTTTTCATGCTCAGACCGGCCGAGGAGATTATCCAAGGACAGATAGAAGTGACCGAATACCGAGTGTCCAGCAAAGTGCCCGGGCGCATCAAGGAACTTAGGGTATCCGAGGGACAGCAGGTGCAGGCCGGCGATACCCTCGCTGTCATCGAAGCCCCCGACGTAGCGGCTAAGATGGAGCAGGCAAAGGCTGCCGAAGCAGCTGCACAGGCTCAGAACGCCAAGGCTCTCAAAGGAGCACGCAGCGAACAGATACAGGCAGCCTATGAGATGTGGCAGAAAGCACAGGCCGGCGTAGCCATAGCGACCAAGACATACCAGCGCGTGCAGAACCTCTATGATCAGGGAGTGGTACCGGCTCAGAAGTTGGACGAAGCCACTGCCCAGCGCGATGCGGCCATCGCTACGCAAAAAGCGGCCGAAGCCCAATACAATATGGCTCGCAACGGTGCCGAACGCGAAGACAAGCTGGCAGCTTCTGCCCTCGTCGATAGAGCGAGAGGAGCCGTCGCCGAGGTGGAGTCGTACATCAACGAAACCTACCTCATCGCCCCACGGGCAGGCGAAGTGTCGGAGATATTCCCCAAAGCCGGCGAACTCGTAGGTACCGGCGCACCTATCATGAATATCGCCGAAATGGGCGATATGTGGGCCAGCTTTGCCGTTCGTGAGGATTTCCTCAGCAGCATGAACATGGGAGCCGTTCTGGAGACTGTGGTGCCGGCTCTGAATGAAGAAAAAGTACGCTTCAAGATCACATTCATCAAGAACATGGGTACCTATGCTGCCTGGAAAGCGACCAAGACAACAGGGCAGTACGACCTGAAGACCTTCGAGGTAAAGGCCACCCTTGTGGATAAAGACAAGGCACAAAAGCTACGCCCGGGTATGTCCGTGATCATACGCAAGTAACGATGAGCAGTAAGGCCATGCACGGGACAGCCCTTATAGCCACCATGCGCAGAGAGGTACGACAACTGACGAGTCGCGCCCTCTTCCTCTTCTGCATGGTGATAGCTCCTGTCTTTTGCTGTCTCTTCTTCCCCTCCATCATGGATATGGGGTTGCCGCAGAACCTGCCTGCGGGTATTGTGGATCTCGATCGTACACAGACGTCGCGCACCATAGCACGCCACCTCAATTCGATGGAGCAAACCCAAATCGTCAAACAGTTCGAAAGCGTGCGTGAGGCTCGGCTGGCAGTACAGCGAGGCGAGATATACGGTTACTACTATATACCCGAGGGAATGACACGGGATGCCTACGCACAGAAGCAGCCCAAGCTCTCCTTCTATACCAACTATGCCTATATGGTGGGTGGCTCGCTCCTCTTCAGGGACAACAAGATGATCAGCGAACTGGTAGCCGGTGCAGCCGCTCGTTCGCAACTTTATGCCCGAGGAGCCACCGAAAGCCAAGCCATGGACTGGCTACAGCCGATCGTTATCGACACGCACCCCATAGGCAATCCGTGGCTCAACTACTCCATCTACCTGAGCAATATCATGATACCCGGCGTACTGGGTCTGCTCATCTTCATGGTCACAGTGTGTAGCATAGCCATGGAGATCAAGAGATCGACTGCTCGAGAATGGATGGAGACGGCCGGCGGCAGTATGTCCATCGCCCTTTTGGGCAAGCTGCTACCCCAAACCGTGGCATTCATGCTCATCGGCACCTTTATAGACGTATATCTGTATGGCTTCCTCTCCTACCCGATCAATGGCGGATTCTTGCCGATGCTGATAGTCATGTATCTCTTCATCCTCGCTTGTCAGGGTTTTGGCGTACTGATGTTCGTCACCCTCCCGACGATGAGATTGGGACTTAGCTTTGCTTCCCTATGGGGCATTATCTCCTTCTCCATATGCGGAGCCTCGTTTCCCGTTCTCGGTATGCCGACCGTCATACAGTCCGCCAGCGTGCTATTTCCGTTGAGGCACTACTATCTCTCTTATGTGACAAGTGCGCTCGATGGATTTTCGCTGAAATATGCTTGGACCAATATCCTCGCTTTCGTCATCTTCGCATTGCTGCCGCTACTGCTCCTTCGCCGGCTCAAGCACATACTCCTAACCTACAAATACGTCTCTTGACATGTCCGATACTACACCGAAACAGCCTCGACGCTTTTCTACGGCATTCTTCCTGACGATGTTCTCAGACCTCTTTGCCATATGGAGGTACGAGCTGTGCAAGACGTTCAGAGACATGGGTATGGTCATCTTTTTCATCATAGTGCCCCTCCTGTACCCACTCCTCTACAGCTATATATACAGCCACGAAGTGGTACGCGATGTGCCGGCCATGGTGGTGGACAGATCGAACTCGACACTGAGCCGCGAATACCTGCGAAGGGTAGATGCCACACCCGAAGTAAGCATCGTAGGGCACTGTACCGACATGGAAGAGGCCAAGGAACAAATCCGCAGACGCAATGCCTATGGCATCATCTACGTTCCGGAGGATTTCTCCGAACATCTCAATACCGGCAGGAAGGCCCATATCTCTCTCTACTGCGATATGAGCGGATTGCTCTACTACAAAAGCCTGCTCATTGCCAATACACTGGTTTCGCTGGAGATGAACAAAGAGATCAAGATAGCGCGCAGCGTAGGAGCTACCGAGCGTCAGGGAGAGATCATCTCTTACCCCATCGACTATGAAGACGTGGCACTGTATAACCCGACCGTCGGTTTCGCTTCCTTCCTGCTACCTGCCGTACTCATTCTGATCATACAGCAGACACTCCTGCTCGGCATAGGACTCTCGGCCGGTACGGCACGTGAGAGGAATAAGTTTCACGACCTCGTACCTACCGATATCAGCCACTACTCCGGCGCACTCCGTATCGTCTTTGGCAAGGGGCTGGCCTATCTGACCATCTACGTGCCGGTACTATGCTACACGCTGGTCATCGTACCACGCATGTTCGGCTTTATCCAGCTGGCAGAAGCCATGGATCTGATTCTCTTTGCCCTGCCCTATCTGCTGGCTTGTATCTTCTTCGCCATGTCGCTTTCTGTCGTGGTACGTCATCGGGAAAGCTGTATGATGATCTTCGTCTTTACTTCCGTACCGCTCCTTTTTATCTCCGGAGTGTCGTGGCCCGGGGCATCCATACCGGAGGGTTGGCGCATTGTCTCTCATCTCTTCCCATCCACATTCGGCATCAATGGATACATCAAAATCAAGTCCATGGGGGCCAATCTGCGAGAGGTCAATAGCGAGTACATGGCTCTTTGGCTACACACGATCCTCTACTTCCTGACTACCTGCGCCATCTACTACCGTCAAGTACGTAAGAACCGTCGCCACATTCGCGAAGCCGACTCTCTCATTGCACAAGGCAACAAAGAAGTCCTCGAATAAAACCGTCGCAGTATCGATTCGCATTCAGCCAGGAAATACAGCAATAAAAAAAGCGATGCTCTTCCGAACATCGCTTTTCTCTTTTGGGGGTTGGTGCTTTAATCTTGCCCCATCCTCTGTAAGAGGTTTTTACTTGGCAGCATAGGCAGACAGCATCCAAACGAGCTTCTCTTGCTCGGAGAGGAAACCGATCATCAAATCCACCGTTACCTCATCGCCTGCCTCACCGGCAACTTCTGCGATGGCACGCTCCTTCGCCATGATAACCTGCAGCGTATCGGTCACATTCTTCAGCGTACTTGCAGCGCAAACGAGTTCGTGCTCTTCTTTCACTTCTGCTACTTTCAGGTACTCGCTGAAGCGATTCTCAGGCTTGCCACCAAGTTGGAGGATACGCTCAGCTACCTCGTCGATTTTCCCTGCGAGGTCATCGTACATCTTCTCGTACTGCTCATGCAGAACGAAGAACTCTGCGCCACGGATATTCCAGTGGAACCCGCGAAGGTTGGAGTAATACACTTGGAGGTCGGCCAACAAACCGGACAAACCTTTCACTACGGGAGCAACTTGCTGCTCTTTCAAACCCGTTACTTCAAGAATCTTTTTCATAATCTTCTACGTTTTTAATTGTGTTCCTTTTAGCTGTGAAACAAAGGTAGACATTAACGGCCACTACTGCAACAGAAGCCATTTATACACATATTGAGTCCGTCAATAGCCCCCACATCCTACCCTGCATAGACCACGAAAACAATACGCTTTTAAGTAGAATGGAGAAGAGACTTACTGACAAGAAGCCGGTGAAGCGTATAAAAACTAATTCTGTCAGCAGAAAGCTTCATTTTTCACCATCGATACAAGCATTGATTTGATGAAGAGAGGAGTGCTTCATGCAGGTCTCTGCGAACCTCAAGTATATACCTGAAGGAAA
>ERZ772940.736-NODE-736-length-13365-cov-2.96116_pt1 | contig 13365 bp, 9 predicted proteins | sample MGYA00511682_ERZ772940 | MGnify/ENA primary metagenome ERZ772940 (study PRJEB29015, sample SAMEA2737922) | human oral metagenome | biome: human oral; feature: human-associated habitat; material: dental | place: China | collected 2031 ... | reverse complement strand
AGACCCTCGCACGTGGTGCCAGAACGTCCATGGGCCCCGTGCCTGCAGGGGACACGGCGCCGTGGATCCCTTGCCGGCGGCGGGTCGATGGCCGCCCTCAGGCGTGGTGGGTATAGACCCGGAAGGCCGGCCCGCGTTCCGGATCGGGGCGATCCGGCATGGCGGCTTCCGGGTTCCAGCGGATGGTCACCCACTGCCAGGTGAAGGGCGAGCCGAAGCACTCCACCCGGATGAAGTTTTCCAGGCCGTGGGAGCGCAGCAGCAGCCGGTCGGTGCGGAAGATGTGGGTGTCGCCATGCAGCAGCGCCACCGGCCCGCCGAAGTCGGCCGCCGTGGCGATGATGGCCTGGCGTGTGGCCGTCCAGCCGTCGTTGCGGGCGGCCTCGAAGCCCATGTTGGCATGGGTGGCAATGACCAGCCCCCGTGCGCCATAGCGCTTGGCCAGCACGGCCGTCTCGGTCAGCCAGATGGCGTTGGCCTGCTGGCGCAGCGCCCAGGCCTCGCGCATGGCGGGGGTGGAGAACATGGCGTTGTTGCTGCCCACCACGTGGATGGTGCAGAACTGCAGCGATCCGATGCGCCAGCGCATGTTCTCGGGCAGGCGGGGCTGTTCCAGGCTGTTGGAGTCACGCACCGACAGCTGCGGGATCATCTGGCGCTGCTGCTCGACGCGCATGCGACGTGCGCCCAGCGACTCGGGGTGGTGATAGACGCGCGAGCGCAGCCAGTGCAGGCGCTCCAGCGGTGTGCCCCGCGCATAGGGATCGTCCGGGTCGATCCAGCCGCAGTCGGTCCATTCGTTGTCGCCGGGCGTGTAGATGAGCGGATGCTGGCTGCGGTCCAGCATCTCCACCCGGTCCGAGAGCAGGATATCGGAGCAGCGCTCGCCGCGGCTCTTGATGTCGCCCACGTGCAGGACGAACTCCAGCTCCGTGTCGTCCAGCCCCGCCATCACCCGTTTCAGACCCTGCTGATCCAGCCGGTTGTAGGGGGTGTCACCGATGAAGCCGAAGGTGAAGGGGCGGTCCTGACCATCAAAGGGGACGGTTCCGCTGCCCCAGCCCTCATGCGGGGGCACGGGCTTGCCGGAAGCGTCAGCGGGCTTGCCCTGGGCTTCATGGATGCTGTCCAGCTCGGACAGCGCCTTGGCATCGAACTGGGGTACGGGGGCATCGGCCCGTGCAGTGGCCAGCAGCGAGGCTGCGGCCAAGGGCGGGGCGGTGACGGCGGCCGTCATCTTACGCAAGGCCCGCCGCCGCGAGGCGGACGGAGGCACTTCGGAAGGAACGGGTTGCATCGGCCTGTTGCTCATGATCCTGATGGCTGCAGGACCTCGCGCCAGCGGTGCAGCTGTTCGGCGGCCTGGCGGGGCGTGATCGCGTCCAGATCCAGCGCCCGAAGCTCGTCCAGCACCTGCTGTGCCGCGGCATCGGCCCTGAGCGAAGAGAAGGGTTCCCCTCCATTTTCGCACTCCTGCGTGTCGGATGCCGGTACGTCTGATGCAACCGTGCTGTCTTGCAGGGTTTCCGTTGCAAAAAGGTCCAGCTGGGGGCCCTGGTCGGCGGCGTTCTCTTCCAGCGCCTGCAAGAGCGTCTGGGCATGGCGCAGCAGTCCGGCGGGAAGCCCCGCCAGCTTGGCCACCTGCAGACCATGGCTCTTGCTGGCCGGCCCGGGCTGGACCTGATGCAGGAACACGATGCGCCCGTTGTGCTCGGTGGCCGACAGGTGCAGGTTCACGGCTGCATCCTCGTGCGCGGCAAGGCTGGTCAGCTCGAAGTAGTGCGTGGCAAAGAGCGTGAGGCAGCGGCGCTGCACCAGCAGGTGCCGCGCAATCGCATGGGCCAGCGACAGGCCGTCGAAGGTGGAGGTTCCCCGGCCGATCTCGTCGACCAGCACCAGCGAGCGTTCGGTGGCTGCGTTGACGATGACGGCTGCCTCGGTCATCTCCACCATGAAGGTGGAGCGGCCGCCGGCCAGGTCGTCGGAAGCGCCGATGCGGGTGAAGATCCGGTCGATGGGGCCCACTTCGCAGGCGGTGGCCGGCACGAAGCTGCCGCACCAGGCCAGAATGGCAATGAGGGCCGCCTGTCGCATGTAGGTGGACTTGCCGCCCATATTGGGGCCGGTGATGATCAGCAGCCGCCGCTGCGGCGTCAGCTCGCAGTCGTTGGCGATGAACTGCTCCACCATGCCTTCCACCACCGGGTGTCGCCCGCCCTTCACGAGCAACCCCGGCACGGCCAGCAGGCCCGGCCGACTCCAGCCCGACTGCCCGGCCACCTGGGCAAAGGCCTGGCACACATCCAGGTGTGCCAGGCCAGCAGCCAGCCGCTGCAGGGCCGGCGTATGCGGGGCCAGCTCGGTCAGCAGCTGCTCGTAGAGCGCCCGCTCGCGCGCCAACGCCCGCTCGCGGGCCGACAGCGCCTTGTCCTCGAAGGCCTTCAGTTCCGGCGTGATGTAGCGTTCGGCCGCTTTCAGCGTCTGGCGGCGCCGGTACTCGGTGGGGATGCGGTCGGCATGACTGCGGCCCACCTCGATGTAGAAACCATGCACGCTGTTGTAGCCCACCTTCAGCGTGGCGATGCCGGTACGCTCGCGCTCGCGCGCCTCCATCTCGGCCAGAAAGCCGTCGCAGCCGGCGTCGATGTCGCGCAGCTCGTCGAGCTGGGCATCGAAGCCGGGGCGGATCACGCCGCCGTCACGAATCATCGTGGCCGGCTCGTCCAGCAGCGTGGCCGACAGCCGTTCGCCGATGGCCGGATCGATGTCGGCTGCCTGCGCCAGCTGCTGCAACGCGGTGAGGGCTGCCGGCTCGGTCTCAGCGCCCGGAACATCCAGCTGGGCCTGCAGCTGCGAGACGCAGGCGCCCAGGACCGGCAGGCTGTCGCGCAGCGCCACCAGCTCGCGCGGCCGCGCGCTGCCCAGCATGATGCGCGAGGCAATCCGCTCGATGTCGGCCGCCTGCGAGAGCAGCCGCCCGATAGGCTGTGCCATGTCCTTTTCCAGCAGCAGCGCTACCAGCGCCTGGCGGGCATGCACGGCGGTGCGGTCCTGCAGCGGTGCCAGCAGCCACTGGCGCAGCAGCCGGCTGCCGGCCGCCGTGGCGCAGACATCCATCCGTGACAGCAGCGTCGGTCCCTGTTCCTCCTGCAACGGACGCACCAGCTCCAGGTTGCGGCGTGCCACCTGGTCGATGATGATGTGCGCCTCGCGCCGCACGCGCTCGATGGGCTGCAGGTGCCGGAAGGGTTGGCCGATGTTCTGACCCAGATAGACCAGCAGAGCACCGATGGCGGCCTGGCCGGCCTCGTCCTCCTGAAGCTCGGTGGCGTGCAGCGTCTGGATGCCCAGGGCCTCGCAGATGGTGCGACCGGCACGCGCCACGTCGAACTGCCAGTCCGGTCTGGCCAGGATGGGCATCACCGGCGTGGTGCGGGCATGCAGGCGCAGGCGCTCCAGCAGCACCGACTTGTTGCGTGCCGCTGCCTCGGACACCAGCAGCTCGCCCGGGCCGATCCGCTCGATCTCGGCTTCCAGCTCGGCCTCGGGCAGGGTGGTGAGCGTGCAGCGCCCGCTGGCCGCCACCACGGTGGCCAGCGTGACCTGCGGTGCGGTCTTGGCTCCCCGTCGTCCCGAATCAGAGAACACCAGTGCGGCCAGCGGCCGGTCCTCGCGTTCCGGCAGCAGTTGCGCGTCCGTCAGCGTGCCGGGCGTGATGGTGCGGATCACCTTCCGTTCCACGGGCCCCTTGCTGGTGGCCGGGTCGCCGATCTGCTCGCAGATGGCCACCGACTGGCCCAGCGCCACCAGCCGCGCCAGGTACTGTTCCAGCGCCTGCACGGGTACCCCCGCCATCGGGATCGGCTCGCCGGCCGACGTGCCGCGCTTGGTCAGCGTGATCGACAGCAGCTGCGCCGCCTTGCGGGCATCGTCGTAGAACATCTCGTAAAAGTCGCCCATCCGGTAGAAAAGCAGCGCATCCGGATGTTCGGCCTTGATGCTCAGGTACTGGCGCATCATCGGCGTGTGGGCGGAGAGATCGACGGAGGACATGGCGGGCAGACAAGCGTTGGGAACCAGACACGATGGTAACGTGATGGCAACCCGTGAGCTGTGCGATCCGGTGGCTCGGGGCAGATCGATGCTCAGCGTGCCGCCTCGGTGTTCCAGGGCGCATCCCGCCAGCGCCGGGCCAGGAACTCGACGAAGACGTCCAGCCGGCGAGGCACCGGGTCGCGCCGCGCCCGCACGGCGCTGATGTGGGTGACGGGCACGGTCCAGTCCGGCAGCACCGGTACCAGGCGTCCGCTGCGCAGGGCATCGTGGATGTCCCAGGTTTCCCGCAGCGAGATGCCCAGCCCCGCCAGGCACCAGGCGTGCAGGATGTCGCCGCTGTCACTGCCCAGCGCCCCGTTCATCACCACCGTCCGTTCCCGCCGTCCCTGGCGAAGGGTCCAGGTGTTCTGCGCCTCGTCCGGGCCGGCCGGCAGCAGGGCCTGATGCCGGCTCAGGTCCTCGGGCCGATGCGGCGTGCCGTGGGCAGCCAGATAGCCTGGTGAGGCCACCAGCATGCCGCGGTTGAGCGCCAACGGCGTGGACACCAGACGCGAATCGCCCGGCTCGTCCAGGCGGATGGCCAGATCGAAGCCGTCGTCGTACAGGTCCACCATCCGGTCGGTCAACCGAAGGTCGAAGCGGACCTGCGGGTGCCGGCGACTGAAGTCGGCGATGGCCGGGGCCACGTGCTTGCGTCCGAACGGCGCCGGTGCCGTCAGCCGGATGACGCCGCGCAGCGTGTCGTCGTCGCCCTGGCCGACCTGCTGGATCTCGTCCAGGATGGACAGCACCGAGCGGGCCCGCGCCGCAATGGTGCGTCCCTCGTCGGTGATGCGCAGATTGCGCGTGTTGCGCTCGAAGAGGGGCGTGCCCAGCGCGTGTTCCAGTCGCGCAATCTGCTTGCTGACGGTCTTTGGATCCAGTTGCAGGCTACGGGCGGCGGCCGAGAAACTGGCGCTGTCGGCAACCCGTACCAGAACGTGCAGATCGTCGAGATTTCGCAAAGACATCGATACATCCTGCCCAATATGCGCGGTCTTGTTGTGAGATAAGTAATTGACTGGAACATTCTGTCACAGTCCTGGGGGAAGGACAGCCCCATAAAAAGATGGGGAAGGGCGATGTCCGAAGTCGGGATAGGAGGGGGCTTTCATCGTGCGGCGCCCTCGCCATGTGCCTTCATGACGACAGCTTCGCGGGAAGATGGCAGGTGGCCCTTGGCTCTTATTGCTAATGCAGTATCATTAGCGTTTTGATGAAACGCCATGAGGAGCCCAAGCCATGCAGGTCCTTTCGTCCCTGAAGGAAGCCAAGAAACGCGCACGTGACTGCCAGGTGGTACGGCGGCGTGGGCGCATCTACGTCATCTGCAAGTCCAACCCGCGCTTCAAGGCGCGTCAGGGTGGGGCCAAGAACCGCAACAAGCACGCCTGAAACATCGCTCCAAAGCGCGGCGCGCACCGTTCAAGGCCCGGAGAACGGGGCGAAGATCGCAACCCGAAGCCCCCGTGCCTGGAGCCTAAGGGCCGGGCAGGCATCGGGTTTTCCAGAGTGTGGGGCGGGTCTTTCAGCCTTGGGCGGACCGTATCATCCCGGGCATGAGTACGCAGCCTGCCATGTCCGGGGTATCGCCTTCGTCCCCACCGACGTCTTCATCTCCGCAGTCCCCTTCTCCGTTTTCGCTGTCGCGCCAGGAACTGGCGCTGGTGGCCGTCACGGCCTTCTGGGGCAGCACCTTTCTCATCATCCAGCTGGCCATGCAGCACAGCGGACCGCTGTTCTTCGTGGGGCTGCGCTTCGTCACGGCCGGGCTGGTCGGAACGCTGGTGTTCTGGAAGCGACTGCAGGGCCTGACCCGCCAGGATCTGGTGGCGGGCATGGTGATCGGGGTCAGCATCTGCCTGGGCTATGTGCTGCAGACCTGGGGACTGAAGACGATTCCGGTCAGTCAGTCGGCCTTCATCACCGGGCTGTATGTGCCGATGGTGCCGCTGCTGCAGTGGCTGGTGATGCGTCGCCGACCGTCGGTCATGAATCTGGTGGGGGTGACGCTGGCCTTTGCAGGGCTGGTGCTGATGGCAGGTCCCCAGGAGGGCGAGTTCGGCATGACCTTCGGGGCATGGGTGACGCTGGCCGGGGCGGTGGCCATCGCCTTCGAGATCATCCTGATCGGGCACTACGCCGGCAGGGTGGACCTGGGGCGGGTGACGGTGGTCCAGCTGTACGCAGCCGGACTGCTGTCGTTTCTCCTGATGCCCGTTCTGGGCGAATCGGTACCGGAATTTTCCTGGGTGTGGCTCGTTGGGGCCATCGGGCTGGGCCTCAGCAGCATCCTCATCCAGCTGGGCATGAACTGGGCCCAGAAGACGGTCTCGCCCACCCGTGCCACAGTCATCTACGCCGGTGAGCCGGTCTGGGGCGGGCTGGCCGGTTATGCAGCCGGTGAACGCCTGCCCCTGCTGGCCGTGGCAGGGGCAGCACTGATCGTGGCCGGGGTGCTGGTCAGCGAGCTGAAGCTGCGCCGGCGCCAGCCCGGGTCCTGATCGCATCAGGGCATTGGCATGGGCCATGGGCAGTCCAAGGTGGCCAGCCGACCAGCCATGGCGTGTTTCAGGACACCCGCTGCCGGGGACGCAGCAGTCGGCTGGTGATCCATGCCCCGCTGGTCAGGATGACTGCCCCCAGGTGCATCACCACGGTGTAGCTGCGGTCAAAGGCTGTCTGGGCAGCGACCAGCAGACTGGCTGCCTTTTGGCGGGCGGCTGCGTCCCCTGCAGGCAGAGACCCAGTCAGCCCCGGTTCGGGCAGGGTCGAGGGCAGATGCTGGCCAAGGTGTGCCAGGTGATCGGGCAGGGCGCCGCCGGATGCCGCCACGATGTCCAGGGCTGCGCTGATGCTTCGGGCGGCTGCTGTGTCCACGCCCGGTGGCAGCTGCACGAACACCGTATAGAGCCCGGTCAGCAGGCTGCCCAGCAGCGCGATCGACAGCAGCGCACCGAATTCATAGGCCACTTCCTCCACGGACGAGGCCATGCCGGCCCGGTGCGGCGGCGCGCTTTCCACGATGGCGGTGGACGCCACCGAGATGGTGGCGCCCAGGCCCAGCCCGGCCAGCAGCAGGCCCGTCACCAGCCAGCCCAGACCTTTATCGGCAGCCGGCAGGCCCGATGGATGCCACGGGAGCGCCTGAGCGGCCACCAGCATGCCCAGTGCACCCACAGCCAGACCACCGGCAATCAGCCGCCGCAGGCCGATATGGTGCAGCCACAGGCCTCCCAGGATGGAACTGGGCAGCGTGCCGATGAACAGCACCGAGGCCAGCAGTCCGCTCTGCAGCGGCGTGTAGCCCGCCACCCACTGAAAGCGTTGCGAGACGCCCAGCAGCACGCCGCCGGTGGTGAATGTCACCGACACGGCGCCCAGCACGCCCGCAGCAAAGGCGGGGTTGCCAAACAGCGAAAAGTCCAGCAGGGGATGGGTCAGTCGGCGCTGTCGCCGGACGAAGGCCAGTCCTGCCACAAGGCCGGTGGCCAGGGCGGTGCCCAGCAGGCCCAGGTCAATGGGCGGATGGGTGGCCGTCTTGATGGCCAGCACCAGCGAGGAGAGCGCAAGCAGCGCCAGCACCGACGAGGGCAGATCCCAGGGATCGGCGTTCGGGTTGCGCTGTTCGGGCGCCACGAACCAGGTGCCCAGCCAGGCCACGGCGATGATGGGCACGTTGACGAGAAAGAGCGCGCCCCAGTGGAAGTGGCCCAGCAGCCAGCCGCCCAGCAGCGGCCCCAGAATGGCGCCCACCAGCGACAGGCAGGCCCAGACCGAGATGGCCAGCGCCCGCTCCCGCTCATCGGAAAAGCCCACCCGGATGAGGGCCAGCGTGGCCGGCAGCATGGCCGAGGCACCCACGGCCTGCAGCACGCGGGCCAGCACCAGAACGGCCACCGAGCCCGCATAGGCTGCCATCAGCGAGGCCAGCCCGAAGATGACCAGCCCCGCTAGGTACATGCGCCGGTGGCCGATGCGGTCGCCCAGCGTGCCCGCGCCCAGCAGCAGTCCGGTGCTGAAGAGCGGATAGGCATTGACGATCCACAGCCCTTCGGCCGCGCTGGCGTGCAGTTCGTGCGTGAGCACCGGCAGGGCCGTCAGCAGGATGGTGATGTCCACCGTGACCAGCAGCAGGCCCAGGCCCACCATCATCAGCAGCAGCCAGCGGTGGGGAGATTTCGGCGCAGCGGAAAAGGGATGTTCCTCGGTCATCGACGATGCCTGTGCCGCCTCACTGTGCCGTCGGTGTCACCAGCCCGACCTGTTGAGGACGGTTGGCCGACAGGAAGTCGTGCTGGAACAGGCACATCCGGATGACGTCGCGGTACTGGCCGTTGATGAAGAATTCGTGCTTCAGCTCGCCTTCCACCTCGAAGCCCAGCTTCTGGTAGATGTGCATCGCCTTGTGGTTCTCACGGTCGACGATCAGGTAGATCTTGTACAGGTTCAACACGCTGAAGCCATACTCCATGGCCAGCCGGGCCGCCTTGAAGGCAATGCCCTTGCCCTGATGATCGGGGGCGATGATGATCTGGAACTCGGCCCGCCGGTGAACGTGGTCGATCTCCACCAGCTCCACCAGGCCCACGCTCTTGCCATAGGCCTCCACCACGAAGCGGCGCTCGCGCTGGTCGTGGATGTGCTCGTCGTACAGCGCCGACAGCTCGGCAAAGGTCTCGAAGGGCTCCTCGAACCAGTAGCGCATCACGTTGGCGTTGTTGTCCAGCTGGTGCACGAAGGGCAGGTCCTCACGCTCCAGCGGACGCAGCCGCAGGCTGATCTCGGCTGGACGGGAGGCCGCCTCGGCGGGGCGTGCAGAAGCATGGAGCGCCGGGGCCGGAGCCTCGGCAGCGTGTGGGCGATGCTTGGAAGACATGGTTGTCGGAAGGGGTGTACGAAGGCCCACTATAGCGCCGTGCCCGCGACGCACAAAGCTGCGGGCGACCAGACGCTGGCTTGCACGCCGCTTCCGCGTCATGGCGTTGTACCGTTGCATCGGTGCACACGGTCGGAACGCTGAGGTACCGGCCAGGGGCCGGTACCGTCGCTGCGTCTTACCCCTGGCCGCGCACCAGCGCCATCACCTTGGCGGCATCCAGCTGGCGCGATTCAGCTTCGATCCGGGGCAGGTACTGCGACTGCAGCGCGCGGCCGTCGCCCAGCACGCGCTGATAGGCGTCCTTCAGCATCTGGGTGGACAGCGTGCGACCGCCGGCATAGTACTCACGCGCCACGTGCCCCAGGGCGTAGGTGCTGGCAAAGCTCATGCCCGAGCTGACGGCCTGGCGGCCGAGCCCGCCCAGCATGCCCTTGCCCAGCTTCTTGCCGAGCAGGCTGCCCAGCAGCTTGCGTCCGGCCTGTTCCAGATACTGCGAGGTGACGCCCACGCCCAGCGTGGCCAGAAAATCGCGGATGTGGCCTTTGTCCAGCGGGTAGCCGTACTGCTGACCGATCTGGTAGACCAGCCGCATCTGCAGCGGGATGATGGCCAGCGTCGACAGCGATTCGGGCAGCAGCTCGATGGCACCGTTGGTGATGGCGGCACGCAGGATCTGCTGGTCGATGGCCTGTGCGTCCGGCGTGGGCCGGCCGCTCGGTACGTTCTGGTTCGCCAGTGTATCTGGTAGCGAGGCAGTCTGGGGGCTGCCGGCTTCGTGGGGGGCGCCCTGGGCCCGGGAGTTTCCGAAAAGCGGGGTTTCCTGCAGCGGTTCCGCCAGCGGGGCCTGCGCCAGCGCCTCGGCCTGCTGCACCGTGGCCTCGGCGGCAGCTGCATCCAGCTGCAGGGCCTGGTGTGCCTCGGTCAGGAAGGCGCGTTCGGCCTCGCTGATGCTGCCATCGGCCTCACAGACACAGACCGCCATCTCGTAGGCCAGCCGGCGGGCATCGTCGTCCTGCAGCCGGGCTGCCACGTCCTGCACGCTAGTGCGCTTCATCAGCACGTCCTGATAGAGCGCAGGTAGATTGATCTCCTCGCTGGCGGCCAGGCCCTCGGCAATGCGCCGGATCTCCTCGCCTTCGCGTTCATGTTTCTGCCGGTCCGCATAGGCAGCCAGCAGGCACAGCGTCAGGGTCGCGCGGATCTGTTCGGTGTCCGTCATGGTGGGGATCCCTCCTTCTTGTGTTCAGAATGGGCGTGTGTGTCCGGCCCGGTCGGTCAGTCAGTGCCTTCTGGCGTTGCCCGGTCGGAATGTCTTCCCGGGCCAACCGGCATTCAGGGCTGGCAGACGAACTGCAGCCCGGAAAACCCGCAGAAGCGCTGGAAGCCCGGTTTGAAGAATTCGGCCCCGGCCCAGTTTCGGTACAGCGCCGGGTCGATGTCGATGGTGCGGCCGCGCTGCCAGTCGGCAGGGTTGGCCGGATCGCCCCCCGGCTTCAGTACCGTCAGGTACGGAAAGCGCTGGATCGGCCGGCCGCGGCCAGCGCGGGCATCCACCTCGGTGGCCGAGGCAAACAGCGTCTCGGGGGCCAGGCCGTCTTCCACCCAGTCCATCAGCGGCGTGGTCACATCCAGACTGCCCAGACCGTCGCCGCGGTCGCAGTGGTACATGCCGGGAATCAGGAAGAGCCGCAGCATGTCGTCGGCCTGCGGGTCCAGGTCGCGCACCGCCTGCCAGTAGGCAATGGCATTCATTGGCGTGATGTTCGGGTCGGCCAGACCATGCCAGATCAGCACCTTGCCGCCTGCCTCGCGGTAGGCGGACAGATCCGGATTGCTGGCATCCAGCAGGGCATGCATCGGGGCCAGCCGCTGCAGTGATTCGCGGGTGAAGCGAAAGTTCGCCAATTTCCAGTGCGGATCGTAGGCCCCCGGATAGGCCAGCGCCGGAATGATGTCGCTGGAAGACTTCAGGCTGACGGTGCGGGCCGTGGGTGGCAGCACCACCTGATCGATGGGCGTTCCCTCGGGGCTGGGCGGGCGCGTGGCCGTGGCGGTATCGGGCACCGCAGCGTGCGCGCTGGGGGCCGGCTTCGGGGGCGGCGGTGCAGCGGGTGAGGGCGCTTTGGACGGATGCAGCGGGGTGCTCATGTCGTGCGACGAGCGCTGCTGCGTCTGGCGCTGCAGCACCGCATTGCGCGGCACCAGCACGCGCAGCCAGGCCAGCTCCGAGCCCGGTAGCACCGAGCCCAGCACCAGCTTGTGGTCACCGTCATGGGCGCCCCGATAGACCTCGGCCACCGCGGCAGCCGTGCGCGGCGAGATGCAGTTGCCCGCGTTCATGAGATCCCGGGAAGGATCGGCTGCCTTGTCGGGGCACACCCATTGCCAGGGATCGACCTTGCAGGTCGGGTCACTGACCAGCCCATCGGTCGTGCCGTCAGCGGCATCGCAGGCCTGCACTGCACGGCGGTGCAGGATCGGCAGATCGTCCTCGCGGATGGCGGGCTGGTCGCTGTCGGGCTGCACGATGCGGGCATTCCAGCCGTGGTACATGCTGTTCTGGATGGTGAACACCAGGGACGGTGCGCCGGCCACCACGCCGTCGAAGTCCTTCGGATAGCGTTGCACGGCCATCAGCGCTTCGCGCCCACCATCGGAGCAACCTGAGAAATAGGTGTACTTCGGTGGCTGACCATAATAGCGATGAATGAGTTCATCCGCGATGAGGCGGGTGGCGTGCACGGCGCGGTAGCCGAAATCCACCCGCAGCTGCATGTCGGCCGCGGCCCAGATGCCGCCGGCGCCACTGGTGTGGCCCATGTCGGTCGAGGCCATGGCCAGCGTGCCGTCGCGCTCGAAGGCGCAGTCGCGCTGCGGGGAATGGATGGCCAGCCGGCCGCACAGCCCGCCGCATCCGGTCTGAAGGTAGCGCTGCGTCCAGCCGGCCACGGGCAGCCGCACGATGAAGCGGATCTGCGGCGAGATGACGCCCTGCACCAGGCACATCGCCTTGCCATTGATGTCCTCGGTCTGCACGGACGTGACCTGTGCGGGCGCCTCGGCCAGCGAGACATCGGCAAAGCTGTTGAGCGTGCAGGGCAGCCGGGGCATGACCGGGGGCAGGTCCTGGACTGCCTGGGCATCCAGCGGCAGGGCCAGGGCCCAGGGCAGGGCAGCCAGCAGGAGGGACAGGCGGCGGCGAAGGCGACCGGGTTGCAATATCATCGGGTCGGAATACGGGAACGGCAGGATCCCGCAGTCTACCGGGTTGTGGCAACGCGGCAACAGAATGCCCCCAGCGCGTGGGGCCAGCCGGTGCATTGCGGTCTACCGGGCATTCATCTCAGGAGGCTCTCATGAAATTTTCCACCGCCGCCATCCACGCGGGCTACCACAGCGACCCCACCACCCGGGCGGCCGCCGTGCCGGTCTACCAGACCACCTCGTACACCTTCGACGACAGCCAGCATGGCGCGGACCTCTTCAACCTGGCCGTGCCCGGCAACATCTACACGCGCATCATGAACCCCACCAATGCGGTGCTTGAGGCGCGCGTGGCGGCCCTGGAGGGTGGCGTCGGTGCGCTGGCGCTGGCCTCGGGCATGACGGCCATCACCTATGCGCTGCAGGCACTGTGCTCGCCGGGCAGCAACATCGTCTCCACCAGCCAGCTGTATGGCGGCACCTACAACCTGTTCGCGCACAGCCTGCCCAACCAGGGCATTCAGTGCCGCTTCGTGGACCACGACGATCTGGAGGCGCTGGAAGCGGCCATTGATGACAGCACCCGGGCGCTCTACTGCGAATCGATCGGCAACCCGGCCGGCAATGTGGTGGACCTGAAGCGCTGGGCCGAGGTGGCCGAACGTCATGGCGTGCCGCTCATCGTCGACAACACGGTGGCCACCCCCTACCTGTGCCGCCCCTTCGAGCATGGTGCCCACATCGTCGTGCATTCGCTCACCAAGTACATTGGTGGCCACGGCACCACGCTCGGCGGCGCCATTGTCGACAGCGGCCGCTTCCCCATCTTCAGCCAGCCCGACCCGTCCTACCATGGCGTCGTCTACACCGACTCCTTCGGTGAGGCGGCCTACATCGCCCGCTGCCGCGTGGTGCCGCTGCGTAATACCGGTGGGGCGCTCTCGCCCTTCAACGCCTTCATGCTGCTGCAGGGGCTGGAAACCCTGTCGCTGCGCATGGAACGGCACTGCAGCAATGCGTTGCAGGTGGCGCAGTGGCTGGAGAAGCACCCGAAGGTGACGCGGGTCAATTACGCCGCGCTGCCGGGCAGCCCTTACCGGGAAACGGCCGAGCGCATCTGCGGCGGTCGCGCGTCGGGCATCCTCAGCTTCGAGCTGAAGGGCGGCATCGACGCCAGCATGCGC
>ERZ772940.733-NODE-733-length-13442-cov-4.94076_pt1 | contig 13442 bp, 3 predicted proteins | sample MGYA00511682_ERZ772940 | MGnify/ENA primary metagenome ERZ772940 (study PRJEB29015, sample SAMEA2737922) | human oral metagenome | biome: human oral; feature: human-associated habitat; material: dental | place: China | collected 2031 ... | reverse complement strand
CTAAGACGGAAGAAAAAAAGCCACAGCAGGACAAAAGCACTCAGACGGAAGATAAAAAGACGAAAGATAAGTCAACGCAGACAGAGCTTTCCAAAGAGGATATTTCCAAGATGGAAAAGCAGGCAAAAGAACTTAAAGGGGAGCTTGATAAGCTAAATGGTGAGATTAAGGATAAAGATAAGTTAAGCGATAAGCAGAAGGAAAAAATCAAAGCTCTTGAAGATGAAATTGATAGCCTGAAAGAAAAACTGAAAAAAGAAAAGGATAACAAAGATTTATCTTCTGATATTAAAAAGGAAATGGACAAGCTAAATGAAAAGATTAAAGATCTTGAAAAAAAGGCTAATGAAGTGAATAAAGCTCCGGCATCATCTAATGTTGTTACACCAATTCCACCAAATAGCAGTATAAAAACAAGTGCAGGAAATTCTCAGCCACTTGTAAATACAGGTAAGGGAAGTGAACCAAAGGCAAGTTTTGGAAATACTACAAAAGATGAAAATACTAAACAATCAAAAGATAAAGAAAAGGAAATTCGTTATTCTAATAAGCTGACAGCTAAAACGCCTGCTAACAATAACAGCCAAGATTCAGCTATGGATGGCACAAGTAAGAGTGCAAATACCAATAAGGGAGTAGCTTCTGCACCGTCTAAGGCAAGAGGAAGTCTTACGGAAAATAAGGATAATGCAAATAAGGAATATCCGATTCATCATAGCGATGATAAGGATAATAAAGAAACTGATAAATATTCGGCTGATGCAAGACAGTTTATTACCTTTCAGACTAAAAATGGTAAGACCTTTTATTTAATCATCAATCATGATGAAGATAGTGAGAATGTAATGCTTCTTACGGAAGTATCTGAAGATGATTTGCTTAATATGGTGGAGAAAAAAGAAGCACCAAAGCAGGAAGTAGTAAAAGAAGAACCTGTTAAGGAAGAAGTAAAGCCTGAGAAGAAGGACGAAAAGAGTAATTTAGGAACCTATATTATTTTGCTTCTTGTAGTAGGTGGTGCATTAGGAGCAGGCTACTATTTTAAGGTTGTGAAAAAGAAAGAAGATAAAGAACTTGAAGCCTTAGAGGAGGAAGATGATGATTTCTTTTCTGAAGCTGAAAGCGAGGAAGAAATAAATGATGCAGATGAAGTAGAAGATGAAGAATAAACGCACCTAAAAACATATTATTTTGGGTGCAAAGTTAGGGCGGGAGAGTAACATCTTTCGCCCTATTTTGATTTATAACAGGAGGAAAACATAGATGAAGTTAGTTATTACAGAAAAGCCGAGTGTTGCAATCTCCATTGCAAAGGTTATTGGAGCAAATAAAAAGAAAGACGGATATTATGAAGGAAACGGATATAGGGTGAGCTGGTGCGTTGGACACCTAATTCAAATGGCAAATCCGGATGTTTATGATGAAAAATACGCCAAGTGGAATATGGCTGATTTACCGATTATTCCGAGCGACTACAAGTATGAAGTAGCAAAGGCAACCAAGAAGCAGTTTAACATCCTTAAAAAGCTGATGAATGATAAGGAGGTTGATACGGTTATCAATGCGTGCGATGCAGGGCGTGAGGGAGAAAGCATTTTTAGATTGGTATATAACGAAGCTAAATGCAAAAAGAAGATGAAACGCCTTTGGATTTCATCTATGGAGGATAGTGCCATTAAAGAGGGCTTTGATAATCTAAAAGACGGAAAGGGCTATGACAATCTCTTTGAATCGGCACAGGCAAGAGCGATTGCAGATTGGCTTGTCGGAATGAACATCAGCAGGCTCTACTCTTGTCTGTATCAGCAAAATTACAGTGTAGGAAGAGTGCAGACACCGACTCTTGCCATGATTGTAAAAAGAGATGATGAGATAGCTAATTTCAAAAAAGAGAAATACTATACAGTGGAGCTATCTATGAATGGTTTTACACTATCAACGGATAGAATTGATGATGAGGTTGCTGCCGAACAGCTAATCAATTTAGTTGGCGATAAGATTGAAATCACTGATGTTATTCAGAAAGAGAAAATAACAAAGCCTAATTTACCTTTTGACCTGACAACACTTCAAAGGGAATGCAATAAGTATTTCGGATATAGTGCCAAGCAGACACTTGACTATGCTCAAAGCCTGTATGAAAAGAAACTGATTACTTATCCAAGAACGGACAGCAGGTGTTTAACAGAGGATATGATTACAAGTACCATCAATAACATTTTGGGCAAAAATGACTTTGATACAGGGCGCATCAAGACGGTATTTAACTCTAAAAAGGTTACGGATCACCACGCTATTATTCCGACAATCAGTTCATTAAAGGAAGATGTTTCTAAGCTTCCTCTAAGCGAAGCTAAAGTTTACTTTCTTATATCCGATAAATTTCACGCAAGTGTAGGTTATCCACTCATTGAAAATACAACAAAGATTGTAGCTTCATTTGACGGTTTTGAATTTACAAGTTCAGGCAAGGTAATTAAGGATGAAGGCTTTAGCAAATACCTTAAAGAATACAAATCAAAAAAGAATGAAGATGCTGTACTTCCTAATGTAAGTGTTGGTGATGTTTTAAGCATTGAAAATAAAGAGATTAAAGAAAAATTTACCAAACCTCCAAAACACTTTACGGAAGATACTCTCTTAAAGTCTATGGAGATTGCGGGAAATGATGCCTTAGAAAAAGGTGTAGAAGTGGAAAGAAAAGGACTTGGAACACCTGCAACAAGGGCAGGGATTATCGAAAATCTAATTTATAAGGGATTTGTAGAAAGAGATAAGAAAAATCTTATAGCCACTCATAAAGGAATTAGCCTTGTAACGATTGTAGCGGATAGCTTTAAGTCGGCAGAAACGACAGCGAAGTGGGAAATGGAATTATCGTATATTGCTCAGGGAAAATCTTCAAAGGAAGAATTTTTAGAAGCGATTGAAAATGATATAAAAGAGGCGGTTTTTACATATACAAAGTAAGAGGTAACTAATATCAGAGTGGAAAAAATACCCTAAAAGTGCTATAATATATTGAAATATTTTTTTGAAAAGGAGGTATTATGCAGCTTTTAGATATAAAGAGAATGGCTCATAACATTCTTGAAAATCAAAATATAGAGAGCAGTTTTATCGAATATAAAAAGTCGGCAAATTTTAAAGATAAAATTCTAAAAACTGCTTGTGCCTTTGCCAATAACTATATGAACAATGAGATAGGCTTGTTGTTTGTTGGGATTGAAGAAGTTGATAATAAAGAAACAGGAGAAAAGGCAATTCCGAAAAGACCGATAGAGGGGATAAAAGAGTCTAAAGTTGAAGGTATTGAAAATGAATTAAAATCTCTTCTTTCTAATATCCATCCTAAAATAAATTACCATATTATTACGGACAAAATTGATGATGAATATTATATCGTAGTTGCGGTAGAGAGTGGTAGTAATGGACCGTTTCAAACAAGTGAAAGGGCGGAAAGGGATAAAGATATTAAGCTAAAGGCAGGAAGATATATCAGAGTCGGCAGAGATTCAAGACTTCCAAGTCCAACCGAAGAATTTGAACTTTTAAAGAAATTTGCAAACTTTTCTTTTAGTTCCAATCTCAATGATACAGCTACCATAGATGATTTAAGCTATGAATATATGAAAGAATATTTGCTTCAAACAGGAGCAAAGAAAGATATTAGAGAAATGTCTAAGCTGGATATGGCAAAGAGTATGGGGCTTGTCAGTGAAAGTGAGTATGGCGGTTATAGAGCTAAAAATTTTGCTGTGCTGATGTTTGCAGATACACCAAATAAATTTATTCCAAATGCCCATGTTGAAATCATAAGAGAAATTGATGGAACTGATAAAATGGAATCAAAGAAATTTGATGGTCCGGTTTGGATACAGGCAAAGCAAGTCAGCAAATATTTTGAAGATAATATTATGGCTTCATACACCATAAGGGAAGCTGATAAAATTGAGCATAAGATTATCTATAACTATCCTCTTACGGCATTTGAGGAACTTGCTACTAACGCTATTTTGCATAAAGAATATGATACGCCTGAATATGTCGGGATATACATTTACAAGAACAGAATTTCTTTTGTGAATCATAACAGACCACTTCCTCCTGTAACTATCGAAGCTCTTAATAGGGATAGAAGTTTTGATAGAAGGCAGTATCTTAATAAAGAACTTAAAGATATGTTCTTTTCCCTTAATCTGATAGAGTCTTACGGATCAGGAATAAGGCGTGCAAAAGATGCACTATTAGAAAATGGTTCTCCTGAGCTTAAGTTTTATCCAGACAATGAAGAAGATAACTATACCAATGCAGTGATGGGAGTGAATGAAGAATTTTTGAAAGAGTTTAATGGTAGTACTACCAAAGAAACTACCAAAGAAACTACCAAAGAAAAAAACAGCATCCAAGAACAGATAGTGCTTCTTATGAAAGACAATCCAAGTATTACTGCGGAACAGATAGCAAATGAGATTAAAGAAATAACAGCAGATGGAGTGCGATACCATATAAGAAATCTTAAAGCTCATGGAGTTATTAAAAGAGAAGGCTCTACCAAATCAGGTAAATGGATAGTGCTGAAATAGAATAAATAAGATCATAGAACCAAAAGGTGATTAGAGTAAAATCTAACCACTTTTTTTGTTTGTAAAAAAGAAGGAGGTAAAAATGCGAATAAATGATTTTCATAACATTTTGGAGCTTGTAAAACAGGATATTCTGCAAAGTGAAGCAGAATATCTGAAGCTCTTAAAAGTTGTCGGAAACAATCAGAGATACGACTTTAGAAGTCAGTTAAGTATCTATGATAGAAATCCTGAAGCGACAGCCTGTGCCAAGTTCGACTACTGGAGGGAACGCTTTAACCGAACGGTTATGCGAGGACAGAAAGGTATCCCCATTTTAGAGGACTATGGCACATTCAAAAAAGTGGACTATATTTTTGATATAGGTCAGACAGTTTCAAGAAACAGAGATGTCAACGAGGTCAATCTTTGGAGATTTTATAAAGAAGCCCATCAAGATGTCTTAAAGGAAATGATAAAAAGCGAGGGCTATGAGGAAAGTGAAAGCACACTTGAAAATATCTTTTCTTTAAGCAGAGTCTACGGTGATGAAAAAATAGATACCTTAATGAATGAACTTAGAGTAGCGGATGAGGATAGAATATCATTTACCAAGTTTGTAAGGGACTCGGTAAGCTATGCGGTAGCTTCAAGATTTAAGTTAGATTATCCGATGGATAACGAACTTTTAAGAGAAAATTTTCAAAGACTTGATAGTATATCTCTTATGAGTCTTGGTGAAACCGTATCGGATATTAGCGGAAATATCATTGATGCGACCATTCAGAAAAGTAAAGAGCTTGACAAAGAAGTTTTAAGAGGTAAAGAAGCAGGATATAATAAGATTAGAGAAGAAATTGAGGAGGTAGAAGAAAATGTACTTCGACGAGATGATCAGAAAAGAAATGAAAACGAGCGAGTTCTCCGAAATGGAGAGTACGGACGAGATAATAGAGAAAATCAGGGAGAATACACTAAACAGCTTGGAGGAACAGACGGATTTCATGAAAGAATTCCCGAATCCGATTTACGCAGTGATGAGACTCACTTATCTTTCAGAGAGCGAGGAGCAGAGCCATTTCGAGATGTTAGTGGATCTATACAAGGAGAAGAAGCTGACAGGACACCTGATGGATATTCAAAAACAAGCGATAGACTTTATGAGAGCGGAGAAGCCGAAACTGATGGCAGCGTGGAAGATAGAGGACGAGAACAATCCACAGTATGGAGCAATGATTTCAGCCCTCAAAGAGATGACCATCAAGGAAATCGTGGAAATCTAAAAGAAAATACTGAAGTAGAGATAAGAGAAGCTGATAAGGCTTCTTTTTCTTTGCCTGAAAATTCTTATGGACAGATGAGGCTTACTATTCCTCTTAATCAGAACGATATAGATACTGTCCTTATTAACGGAGGAAATCACGATGGAAGTAGACTTCCTCTTATAGCTGAGTTTTCCAAAGGAAAGAGCAATGAAGAATTAGGAGAATACCTCAAAGATACCTTTAGAGGTGGAAACGGATTTTACATTGATGAAAGAGCGGTATCTTCCTGGTATTCGGATAAAGGTATTCATTTAGCTTACGGAACATCTGCAAGAGAAGATGATACGCAGGTTTTAAGTTGGAATGAAGCAGCAAGCAGAATAAACGAGCTTCTTAATAGCGGTGAGTTTGCTACAAATGTAGAACTTTTAGAGGCACAGGACTATGAAAGGGATAGAATTTCAGAATCCTTATGGTATCTAACGCACGATTTAAGCGAAGAAGGAAAAGAGCAAGGATATTTTGAACTTTTTGAAAGAGGTGGGGGCTTTCCGGAAGAAACGAAAAGACTCTCTGAGGCATTAAAAAATCCTGAATACCTAAAACAAATAATCAAAGAATACAGCAGATTTTTAGCAGGATATAAAGAAAATAGGGATGTATTGAGGTTTCACTATCACAAGGTAGATAGTCTTTATCAGAGATTACAGGAGCTTGAGCTGCCACGAAAGGAATACAGTACCAATTTGGCAGAACTTCCGAAGGTAAAGTCCTTTATTACAGAAGATGAAATCCTTGAAAGCCTTTCAAGAGGAAGTGGCGTTGATAGAGGAAAAGAGCGAATCACCAAGTTTTTTAAAGAAAATCATACGCTTCAGGAAAAAGCGAATTTCTTAAAAGACGAATATGGAATTGGAGGACATTCCCATGCTGTTTCCGGAGCAATGGGAAGTGATGAATGGCACGATGCTAAGGGACTTAAATTACAGAAAAATGATTGTAATGATGTGTTTCTTACTTGGACAAGTGTTGCAAAGCATATCGACGAGCTGTTTTCTAAAAATCTTTATCTTGAAGAAAAGGAAACAGAAAGTACGGAAGAGATTGAAGAACCACAATATTATTCCAAAGATGATCCTGAAAACTTAATGACAGATGAAATGCTTGAAAGAGTGCCGGAGCTTTACGCACAGGAGGATGTAGCTTTAGCGGATAAAGAGGTTCATGCTGCATATATCATTCCTTTCCGTTCTAATTGGACTTGGTATATGACGGAATATGATAAAGAAAGCGGCGATGCCTTTGGACTGGTACTTGGGATTGAACCTGAATGGGGATATTTTAATCTTGAGGAGTTGAAAGAACTAAACGCACAAAGGCTCATTTTAGAAGATTTTCCAAAGACCTTTAGAGAACTTAAAGATACAGAGCTTATAAAACAAATGGATGAGCAGGAGATTCAGTTTGTCTTTAACGGAGAACTTAGTTTTGAAGAAGAAACAGAGCTTGAAGTACCTGAAGAAGTAGAAGAAAGAATAGCTGCAACACCTGTTCAGGGAACACTATTTGATTACCTCAAAGAAAGAGAAGAAGTAGAGCTTAATGAAAAAGAGGAAAGCCTTGCAGATGAATTTGCAGTTAAAACAGGCGATACTGTATATTTCAACCATGAAGAATACACTGTAAGGGAGATTTCTAAAAATGAAATCACAGGAAGAAATGACTTATGGCTTGATCCGGTAAGAAGTGGTAATCATCAAATACCGATTGTAACATTTGATGATAATGAGGACTTATTAGAGCAGGTAAGTCTTGAAAGACCGAACTTTATTGTCGGTGATGAAGTTAAATACAAGGACAAAAACCATACCATAACATGCTTTGATGATATGGGAAAGAACCTAAATACGGTAACGGTGAAGGACAACACCGAGTATTTTAGCGGGATGATAACAAGCTCCGATGTCATTCCTTATCGTCTGGAAAGCGACCTTGAGAGGGTATTTGAAAATCTGACATATAAACAGCCAGAGCAGACTACTGAAGAAACTCAAATAAGGAAAGCGGAAGCTCATAACTTTAAAATTACAGAAGAAACGCTCCCTGAAAAGTTAAGTCCAAGCGAAAGATTAAATCAAAACCTTGAAGCAATTTCCATGCTTAACAGAGTGGAGAGCGGACAAAGAGAGCTTGACAGTACATCTCAGGAAGTTTTAGCAAGGTATGTAGGCTGGGGCGGACTTTCCGAAGTCTTTGATGAAAGCAAGGAAGGTCAGTGGAAAGAAGCAAGGGCTTTTCTAAAGGAGAACTTATCACATGCAGAATACGAAGCTGCAAGAGAATCTACTTTAACGAGCTTTTACACACCGAAAACCGTAATTGACGGAATATATAAGACGCTTTCAGATATGGGATTTAAGCAGGGTAATATCTTAGAGCCAAGTATGGGTGTCGGAAACTTTATCGGCAATATCCCTGATGAAATGAATAAGTCTAAGTTTTATGGTGTAGAGCTTGACTCGGTAAGCGGTCGTATTGGAAAACTATTATACCCTGAAAGCGACATACAGATTAAAGGACTTGAAGAAACTTCCTTTTCCAATAACTTCTTTGATGTGGCTATCGGTAATGTTCCCTTTGGAGAATATAAGGTAAATGACAGGGAGTATAACAAAAATAATTTCCTTATCCATGATTATTTCTTTGCAAAATCCATAGATAAAGTAAGAAATGGAGGTATTATCGCCTTTGTTACATCAAGTGGCACAATGGATAAAAAGGACGAAAGCGTCAGACGATATCTTGCGGCAAGAGCAGAGTTTTTAGGAGCTATCAGACTTCCAAATGATACCTTTAAGGGTGTTGCCGGAACGGAAGTAACATCAGATATTATTTTTCTAAAGAAAAGAGATCGTATAAGGGAAAGGGATGAGGACTGGATACATCTATCTGAAGATGAAAAGGGACTTACCTATAACAAATACTTTGTGGATCATCCTGAGATGGTGCTTGGAAGTATGGAGGAAGTATCCGGAAGATTTGGAAATACGATAGTTTGCCTTCCAAAAGAAAATGCTGACTTAAAGGAATTACTTACAAAAGCAAGTGAAGAAATCTCTAAAGATGCAAAGTATGAAGAAATAGAGCTACTTGATGATGAAATCAGCACAATACCTGCAACAGATGATGTCAAGAACTTTTCCTATATCATTATTGATGATGAAGTCTATTACAGAGAAAACTCCCTTTTCATCAAGAAAGAGATAACGGATAAGAATAAGGAAAAGATTAAGGACTATCTTGAACTAAATACTGCCCTTAAAGATGTTATCTACAAGCAGAAAGAGGACTATTCCGATGATGAGGTAAAGAAAGCTCAAGAAAAGCTCAATGAAGTCTATGACAACTTTTCAAAGAAGCATGGCTTTATAAATAATTTAAGCAATACCAGAGCCTTAAAAGAAGATAGTAACTTCCCGCTTGTTTCGTCCATAGAAATTCTTGATGAAGAAGAAAACTTCAAAGCAAAGGGAGATATTTTCAGTAAAAGAACAATCACAAAGGCAAAGACAATAGACCATGTAGATACTTCCCTTGAAGCTCTTGTTTTATCTATGTCAGAAAAAGGTTATGTTGACTTTGAATACATGGAAAACCTTACAGGTAAAGACAGACCAACTTTGATAGAAGAACTTAGAGGAGAAATTTATCTAAATATCAGAGAGGAACAAAACTTTTACAGACCGTTATCCTTTAACCCTGAAGATGGGGATTTACCTTTTGCCTGTGCAAATGGTAGCAATTCATATAAATATGGATATGTAACAAAAGATGAGTACCTATCAGGAAATATCAGAGATAAGATTGCGATTGTTGACAGCTACCTTGCAAAGCTAAGACAGACCGAAAGAGAGTTACCTCATCTTGGCTATGCGGAAGATGGCAAAGAAAAAGAGCTGATAAGCTATGAGATGAACCGTTTGGAATACCAAAAGGCAGAGCTTACAAAAGTTTTACCAAAGGAGCTTGAAGCAAGTGAAATCAATGTAAGGCTTGGTGCTATTTGGATACCAATAAAAGATATTGAAAAGTTTATCTTTGAAACACTGAAAACGCCGGGCTGGGCCAAATGGGATATTAAGGTTAAATTTTCAAACCTCACAAGTGAATGGAATGTAGAAGGCAAAAGCAGGGATAGAGGAAATGATCTTGCGGAAATGACTTACGGTACAAGTAGAGTAAGTGCCTATAAGCTGATTGAAGATGCCCTAAATTTAAAAGAAACAAAGGTATTTGATCAGATTGTAAATTCGGACGGCTCAAAAACTTCTGTGCTAAATAAAAAAGAAACGCTTCTTGCAGGACAGAAGCAGGAGCTTCTAAAAGAAGAATTTAAGAATTGGATATTTAGTGATCAGGAAAGAAGAAACAGGCTTGTAAAGCTATATAATGAGCGTTTTAACTCCATCCGTAACAGAGAATATGACGGAAGCAACCTATCTTTTGAGGGAATGAATACGGAAATAGATTTAAGACCTCATCAGAGAAACGCTATTGCAAGAAGTTTGTACGGAGGAAATACGCTCCTTGCCCATGTGGTTGGTAGTGGAAAGACTTTTGAAATGGTAGCTTCCGCAATGGAATCTAAAAGGCTTGGAATGTGTTCCAAGTCTTTATTTGTTGTACCGAATCACTTAACAGGTCAAATCGGTCGTGAGTTTATGCAGTTATATCCGTCAGCTAACATTATGGTGGCAGATAAAAAAGACTTTGAGCCGAAAAATAGAAAAAGGTTCATAGGAAGAATTGCAACCGGTGAATACGATGCTGTTGTAATCGGGCATACACAGTTTGAAAAAATTCCGATGAGTAAGGAATATCAGGAGAAGCATATTCAGGATCAGATTGATGAAATCATAAACTATGTTGAGGAATATAAGCATGACAGAAATCAGAACTTTACGGTAAAGCAACTTGAAAAGACGAAAAAGAAACTTGAAACAAGGCTTGAAAAATTAAACGATGATTTTAAGAAAGATGATGTCATTACTTTTGAAGAACTTGGCGTAGATAAGCTCTTTATTGACGAGGCACATAATTACAAAAATCTCTACCTTTATACAAAAATGAGGAATGTAGCAGGTATCGGGCAATCTGAAGCCTTTAAGTCATCTGATATGTTTATGAAGTGCCGTTATATGGACGAAATGACAAATGGAAAAGGCATTGTCTTTGCCACAGGAACGCCTGTAAGTAATTCCATGACTGAGCTTTATACCATGCAGCGTTATCTTCAGTATGAAAGCCTTAAAAAGAATAATTTGGAGCATTTTGACTCTTGGGCTTCTACCTTTGGGGAAACGCAGTCAGCTTTTGAATTATCTCCGGAGGGAACAGGATACAGAGTAAAGACAAGATTTTCCAAGTTCTATAACTTGCCTGAACTAATGTCTATGTTTAAGGAAGTTGCGGACATTCAGACAGCGGATATGCTTAATCTTCCAACACCTGAAGCACACTATGAAGTCATTAAGACTTTGCCAAGCGAGGAGCAAAAAGAAATCTTAAAGAGCTTATCAAAACGGGCAGATGATGTGAGAAACAAAGCGGTAGAGCCTGATGAAGATAATATGCTGAAAATCACCAATGACGGTAAGAAACTTGCTCTTGACCAAAGGCTGATCAATCCCCTACTTCCTGATAATCCCGACAGCAAAGTCAATGTTTGCGTGAAAAATGTCTTTAGTATTTGGGATAAGACCAAGGAGAATAAATCCACACAGCTACTATTTTCCGATATGTCCACACCGAAAGGCGATGGAGAGTTTAACATCTATGATGACATCAGAGAAAAGCTCGTTGCAATGGGAATCCCGAAACAAGAAATAGCCTTTATTCATGAAGCTAATTCAGATAAGCAAAAGGACGAACTATTTGCAAAGGTGCGTAAGGGAGATGTGAGGATATTGCTCGGCTCTACTCAGAAGATGGGAGCCGGGACAAATGTGCAAAATAAGCTGATTGCACTGCATGATTTGGATGTACCTTGGCGTCCTGCGGATCTTGAACAGAGAGCAGGTAGAATTGTAAGACAGGGAAATGAAAATAAAGAGGTAAATATCTATCGCTATGTTACGGAGAATACCTTTGATGCATATTTGTGGCAGACCATAGAAAATAAGCAGAAGTTCATTTCTCAAATTATGACAAGTAAGACTCCCGTTCGTGTTGCGGAAGATGTGGACGAAAGCTCCCTTAACTATGCAGAAATTAAAGCTCTTGCCACAGGAGATCCGAAAATCAAAGAAAAAATGGATTTGGACAATGAGGTTACAAAACTTAAAATGCTTGAAGCAAACTATAAGTCCAATCGTTATAGATTAGAGGACAAGGTTGCTAAAAATTATCCGGAAGAAATTGCAAGGACGGAAAAGTTAATTGAAGCTGTTAAGAAAGATATATCAGAAGTTGAACCTAAGTCAGACAGTGAGGAAAAGTTTACTTCCATTACTATTTTAGGCGAGAAGATTACCGATAAGAAATTAGCAGGAGAAAAACTTCTTGAAGCCATTTCAAAAGTAAAAATCAATGAAAGTAAGATGATAGGAAAGTATAGAAATATGGATTTAGAGGTCAGCTATAACTTCTTTACCAATGAGCATAACTTTAGCTTAAACGGTGCTGCAAAGCATTCAGGAGAGCTTGGAACAAGTGTGGACGGTAACATTACAAGACTTGATAACGCTCTTGAGAAAATGCCTGAGAAATTAAATAGGCTTGAAGAAAAACTTATCAGCACAAAGGAACAGCTTGAAAATGCCAAAGAAGAACTCAAAAAGCCTTTTGAAAAAGCTGATGAGCTGAAAACTAAGGTATTAAGACTTGCAGAACTGAATAAGCTCCTTGATATGGGAGAAGTGGAAGAAAAGAGAAATGACAATCCACTTGTAGAAGATGTAAAAAGGGCAATCATTGACTTCTGTAACAGAGAGTACGAAGAAAATCACAGCTATGATGAATTTAATACCTTGTATCCTGACTTAAAGCATATCGGGATCGCCTATACCAATACACCAGATGAAAGGCATGGGATTCAGTATGAACTGAACTTAGAGGAGAAAACTTGGACACAGTACATTGATGATACTCCTATCAAAACAGAGAGCTTTGATTACGAGAGTAAAGGAGAAAATGAAGCTCTAAGGAATATGAAAAATGAAATGGAAATGTCCTCTTTTAGTGATTTAGTCTATGTTGATTCTGAAGATTTAAAAGCAGCAACAGGGCTTGAAATTGATGATGAAGGCAACTTCTATGATCCGCTTTCCAAAGACCTCGATAATGACGGTATTCCTGACAGATATGACAATGACTTTAAGGACAGTGATTATTTTGAGTCAACTTATGATGTGGAGGACAATCTTCATAGCAAAGAAGAAACCGCACAAAAATCTGAGGATAAGCCATCTATTTTAGGACAGATAAGAGCTTATCAAAATGAAAGCAAAACTGAAGAAAAGCAAAAAACAAAAGAACAGGAATTTTTAAGATAAGGGGAGGGTAACCTCCCTTTTGCCATGAAAGGAGATAAAAACATGGATTACAAAACAAT
>ERZ772940.732-NODE-732-length-13443-cov-2.98021_pt1 | contig 13443 bp, 11 predicted proteins | sample MGYA00511682_ERZ772940 | MGnify/ENA primary metagenome ERZ772940 (study PRJEB29015, sample SAMEA2737922) | human oral metagenome | biome: human oral; feature: human-associated habitat; material: dental | place: China | collected 2031 ... | reverse complement strand
AAACGGATCGACGTAATTCTCTTTGTAAAATTGCGAGGACACGGGTTTTTCGTTTACTTCTTTTGCAAATATCGGGTAGTTCCATAATTTAAGCAAAACAACACCGGCTGAAAGAGACGCAAGCATATAAGCCGCACTGAATTTTGCAAGATTATGCGCGCTAAAAGTTATATTCTTTTTTTTAAGGATGAATAAAACGATTCTGTAAACGATGTAAAGCACTGCAGCGGGAAGTAAAAATCCTGAGGGCGGAAAAAAACGTTCCCGAATCATGCCCCGACGTATCGGAAGAAAGTACAAAATATACGTTTCTGAAAGACTGCATGGGATAATTTTTTCTTGCCCATCTTACGGAAAATGCCGTAGCGGAAGAAAATAAAAACAATATGTCCGCTAAAAAATATAATAATAAGTCTTTTGCTTTTCGATTTTTCATTTGCGAGTTTCCCGATTTTTATTTTGTACGAGTGTACTTTTTTTATAAAAAATAATAAACGGTTATCGAGATTTTCAATGTTTTAATTTTCAAAACATTGGTTCCGTATTCGCATAAATCCTAATGAGTTATTATCATCAATTTCGAGTTTTATAAACACAAAGATTATATTTTTATAAAGGCAAGTCTTAAACCCGTTATTTCAAGGGAGTGGCGGACGGTAAAACGGGTCATGAAAGACACAACAAGTTCGCCGTCCGCTTCAAGTTTCGAGTACTCGAAACTTGCTTAAATCGGTCGTATCCCGCTGGTTTTTCACTTGGGCACCAGCGGATATTTTTACGCAATTTTGCCGTGCAAAATTGCAGCAGACCGGCGGCGGTAAAAACGGATTTTACTCACTTTAATTTTTTCCCGCCGCCCCAAGTTTTGCCGCACGGCAAAACTTGCAGCTGACGGGGAAGAGATTATGTCTTTCATATCCGGTTCTTCCGTCCACCGCACGGCAAAACTTGTTTTGTGCGATTACATTTTTCCTGTTATTGTAGGCTTTGCATTTTTGGGCTATTATTGTTACATTAAATGAAACGGAATTACCTACTAAATAAATAGGATTTTGTTATCAAGACTTACTGCACAGAGGTTTGATATGTCGGATTTGCTTCTTGACGTCCGGAATATTTCGGTCAGCATAGATTCAAAAAAGGTTTTACGCGATGTAAACCTTCAAATAAAAAAGGGTGAAACCCATGTTCTTATGGGGCCAAATGGGGCTGGAAAATCCACGCTCGGCAATGCAATTATGGGAAATCCGCTGTACGCGATTGACGGCGGGCATATTTTTTTTAACGGACAGGACTTGACGGCAGAAAGCGCGGATAAACGCGCGAAAGCGGGGATTTTTTTGTCGTTTCAAAATCCGCTGGAAGTGCCCGGTATTTCTCTCGAAGCATTTATCAGAAGTGCAATTCAACAGCGGTCAGGCGAGCGCGTAAAACTCTTTCAGTTCCAAAAAGAACTCAAAAACCGCATGGAACTGCTAAATATGGACACATCTTATGCCTCTCGCGACTTAAACGTCGGTTTTTCAGGCGGCGAGCGCAAAAAGGCGGAAATCCTTCAACTGCTTATGCTGCATCCGGAACTTGCAATTCTCGATGAGACGGATTCAGGACTTGATGTAGACGCGGTGCGCACTGTTTCCAAAGGCATTGAAGAATATCAAAAAAAGTGGGGCGGCTCTCTTTTAATCATAACGCATTCGACGCGCATTCTTGATAATCTTGCCGTTGACCGCACGCACGTTATGGTAAAGGGTAGGATTGTCGAATCGGGCGACGCATCGCTCGTCAAGCGGATAAACGAAGGCGGATTTGAAGAGTTTGAAGAGAACGCCGATTTGGAGAGCGGACAATGAACGATGAAAAAACGCTGGTCGGCGACATAAATCATTCGTTTTACGATTTCCGCTATGAAGAAAACGAAAACGATTATTATCGAATCGAAAACGGGCTTACGGCGGACATTGTAAAAAAACTCTCCAAAGAAAAAGGAGACCCCGAATGGATGCTCGAGTTCCGGCTCAAGTCGCTTGAAATATACAATCAACTTCGTGTTCCCGAATGGGGGCCTTCAATCGACGGACTTAATATAGAAAACATTGCAACGTATGTCCGCCCGAACGTGAAAATGCAAGGCGACTGGGACAGCGTTCCGCAGGACATTAAAGACACGTTTGAAAAACTCGGCATTCCAGAAGCGGAGCGGAAGTCGCTTGCCGGTGTCGGAGCGCAGTTCGATTCGGAATTGGTGTATCACAATGTGCGCGACGAAGTTGCCAAGCAGGGCGTTGTCTACAGCGATTTTGAAAGCGCGCTCAAAAGCGATGAGTGGGGCGGCATGATAAAAAAGCATTTTATGACGCTCGTGCCTCCCAAAGACCACAAATTTGCAGCCCTCCACGGGGCGGTTTGGTCGGGCGGCTCGTTCGTCTATGTTCCCAAAGGTGTGCATCTGTCGTTTCCGCTGCAATCATATTTCCGCTTGAACGCAAAGGGCGCGGGGCAGTTTGAGCACACGCTCATCATTGTGGATGAGGGGGCGGACTTGCATTTTATCGAAGGCTGTTCCGCGCCAAAATACAACGTTGCAAATCTTCATGCCGGCTGTGTCGAATTGTTCGTCGCGAAAAATGCGCGGCTTCGTTATTCTACAATCGAAAACTGGTCAAAAAATATGTACAATTTGAATACGAAACGCGCACGCGTTGAAGAAAACGGCGTTATCGAGTGGATTTCAGGCTCGTTCGGCTCGCACGTATCGTATTTGTATCCGGAAAGCGACCTTGTAGGGCGCGGCGCGCGCGCGGAGTTTACGGGAATTACATTTGCAGGTTCGGGGCAGAGCCTTGATACCGGTGCCAAAATGGTTCACCTTGCGCCCGATACGACAAGTCTCATCACGACAAAATCCGTTTCCAAAGGCGGCGGCGAAGGCTATTTCCGCTCGGCGATTTATATCGCAAAAGAGGCCGAACGGAGCAAAACGTCCGTTTCGTGCGCTTCGCTCATGCTCGACAGCGAGTCGAGAAGCGATACGATTCCCGCGATGGAAATCTTGAACGACAATGTTGACGTTGGGCACGAAGCGAAAATCGGGCGCATAAGCAGCGACGCGATTTTTTATCTTATGAGCCGCGGCATCAGCGAAGACGAAGCGCGAAGCATGATTGTGTCGGGGTTCGCAAACCCTGTCAGCAAGGAACTGCCGCTTGAGTACGCGGTGGAAATGAACAACCTTATCCGTCTTGAAATGAAAGGCACGATGTAATTATGGAAGAAAATAGAACGATTAAAATAAATCCGCTTCCCGTCCCCACATGGAATTGGCTGAAAATGAATTCGGCGGAGATGACGCTAAACTCCGTACGCGCAGAGCGGCTTGAGCCGCGAATTGAAAACGCGGACAACGTTGTTTTTTCCTATAATGCCGACGGTTTTGAAAAAATTGAAACGGGCTGCGGCACGAATTCCGACATTCTCTTTGCCTCAAAAGAAGCGTCTCCGCTTGTCATAACCGCGCCAAAGGGAAAGAAAATCGCCTCTCCCGTCATCTTGCATTATGACTGCGGCAAAAAAGAATCGGCGGTGTGCTCGCAAATTATTTATGCAGAAGAGGATTCGGAAATTACGGTGATAATCGTAAGCCGCTCGGACGAAGGTGCGGCAGGAATGTTCGCGCTTCGGACGCTTGTTTTTGCCGAAAAAAATGCAGTTGTCCGCTTGGTAAAAGCACAGCTGCTCGGAAAAAACACCGCGAACGTTGACGATACGGGCATCCGCGCAGAAGAAAACGCCTCCGTAACGGTGAGCCATATTATTTTAGGCGGCGGCGAAACGTTTACGGGACTTGCGGCGAGTCTCGACGGCTATAAAGCGGACTTCAAGTCGGCTGCGGCATACCTTTGCACGGGCGCGCAAAAACTCGACATGAACTTTGTTGTCCGACACGTGGGGCGCAGCACGAACAGTTTTATGCACGCGACAGGTGCCTTGTACGGCAGCGCGCATAAAACCTATCGCGGTACAATCGACTTAAAAAAAGGCTGTGCAGGCTCCGACGGCGAAGAACAGGAAGAAACACTCCTCTTATCGCCAGCCGTCGTCAATAAGTCCATTCCGATGATTTTATGCGGTGAAGAAGACGTTGCAGGCGAACATGGCGCGACAATAGGGCGGCTCGGAGACGATGTGCTGTTTTATATGCAGTCGCGCGGATTTTCAAAACGGGAAGCGGAAAACACCGTTGCGCGTTCAAAAGTTGCGGCGGCGATCGCATCCGTTCCCGATAAAAAAGTCCAAGAAGAAATTGCAGACTATCTTGACGGAGTTTTAAAAGATGAATGCTGACTTCCGCTCCGATTTTCCAATTTTTAATGCTCCCGAAAACAAAGATTTAATCTATTTTGACAATGCGGCGACGACGCAGCGACCGCGCCAAGTTATCGACGCGGTCAAAAACTTTTACGAAAAGTCGAACGCAAATCCCTTGCGCGGATTGTACGCTCTTTCCTCTCAAGCGACGGAATTATACGAAAATGCACGCGGCACGGTTGCCTCTTTTATAAACGCCGCCGCGGAAGAAATAATTTTTACGCGGAACGCTTCCGAGTCCTTAAACCTCGTCGCCTACACATGGGGAATGCAAAACGCGCGCGAGGGCGATGAAATTGCCGTTACCGTTATGGAGCATCACTCGAATATCCTTCCGTGGCAAATGGTGTGCGCCGCAAAAAATGCAAAACTCGTGTTTTTGGCCTGCGATAAGGCGACCGGAGAAATCCCGCTTTCCGAATTAAACAAAATCAACGAGCGCACAAAACTTGTCGCCGTAACATACGTGAGCAACGTGCTCGGAATTACGAATCCCGTCAAAGAGATTGCAGAGGTGGCGCATAAGAACGGAGCGGTCGTCGTTGTTGACGGCGCGCAGGCGGTTCCGCATTTTAAGGTTGATGTACAGGCTATCGGAGCCGATTTTTTTGCATTCAGCGGACACAAGATGTGTGCGCCTATGGGTATCGGCGTTCTATACGGCAGACGGGAATTGCTTGAAGCGATGCCGCCGTTTTTGCGTGGCGGTGAAATGATTGAATATGTTACCAAAGAGGGCGCGACGTGGGCGGAACTGCCGCACAAGTTTGAAGCGGGAACCGTAAACGCCGCAGGAGCGGTAGGCTTGGGAGCGGCAATTGACTACATCAATTCAATCGGTTTTGATGAAATTGTCCGCCGCGACCATGAACTTACAACTCTTTTAATGGAAGAAATGTGCCGCATTCCGCACGTACACGTTGTCGGACACCCCGACCCGCTCCGGCATTGCGGAATCGTTACGTTTACGGTTGACGGCGTTCATCCGCACGACATAGCGACCGTCCTTGACGAGGAGCATATCGCAATCCGCGCGGGACATCATTGCGCACAGCCGCTCGGCGCGCATTTAGGGTTGCCGTCAACTGCGCGGGCAAGCCTGTATTTTTACAACACGGAAGATGAAGTGCGCCGCTTTGCAGAAAAACTTGCTTCAGTCAGAAAATGGATGGGCTATGGAAACTAAAGAACTGTACCGCGAAATATTAAACGAACACAATTTGAATCCTGCACACAAAAAGGATGCAGACGGAGCGACGCTCAGCTTAAACGGCGTAAATCCGAGTTGCGGCGACAATATTACGCTCAATTTCAAAATCGACAATGGAATCATCACGGACGGCTGGTTTACGGGAACGGGCTGCGCAGTTTCGCAGGCAAGCGCGGACATGATGCTCGATTTAGTCATCGGGAAAACACAAGACGAAGCGCTCCGGCTCGGAGAAATTTTTATGAGCATGATCAAGGGAACTGCCGCGTCCGAATCCCTCGAGGAATTGGACGAAGCGGCCGCATTGCAGGATATTTCAAAAATGCCTGCGCGCGTTAAATGCGCGGTTTTAGGCTGGCGCACAATGAAAGAAATGTTTACGGCTGCCAAAACAAGCGCGGCATTCGGCAATCCGCACTGCGATCGGTAACATTGACGCTATTTTCCGGCAGCACTACAATCCGCACAAATATTGTATTTTGAATTATAAATTTTATTTATTATGGGAGCAAAAATGAAAAAAATATTGTGTGCCGCTGTTGCGGTATTTGCTTTAGGACTAAGTTTTTCATCTTGTGCGGCAAAAAAATCCGCTTCAAAATCAATTGCGGTATTTGCGCCGGGAATTCTTGCGGACAGTGCAACATACCGTATGCTTGCCGACGGGGTAAAAAGTGCAACGGATTCTTACAATGCGGGAAAACCCGATGATGAAAAAGTCAAACTGGATATTATCGAAGCCGGAACGAATCAGGCGGAATGGAGTACGAAATTGACCGCCGTTGCGGCTTCGGAAAATTACGACTTAATCGTAACGTCAAATCCGTCTATGCCCGATATTGCGGAACCCGTAACGCTTCAGTTTCCCGAACAAAAGTTTTTGATTCTGGATGCGGCAAAATCCGGAAATAAGAGTATTGCAACGGTACGTTATAATCAGCACGAACAGTCCTATCTTGCAGGGTACATTGCAGGGCTTATGACAAAAACCGGAAAATTAGGGCTTATTGCGGGTCAGGAATATCCCGTGATGAACAATGTCATTCTTCCGGGATTTGAAGAAGGCGCAAAGTCTGCACGTAAGGATGCGTCGGTTGATTTTAGAATCGTAGGAAATTGGTACAGCGCGGCAAAAGGCGGGGAACTTGCCGATGCGATGTCAAAAAATAAAATCGATGTGATTCTGCCGATATGCGGAGGAGCTGCACAAGGAGTAATCGCTTCTGCCGTTGCGAACGATTTTTATCTCGTATGGTTCGACAGCAACGGTTTTTCCCGCGCCCCGAAAAACGTTATCGGCAGTGCTCTGACAAATCAACATAAAATGGCGGAGGAAATGACTCTGCGCTATCTCAATTCGGAAATAGAATGGGGAACTTCGACTACGGTCGGAGTAAAAGAAGGATTTGTGGATTTTGTGCAGGACGATCCGCTTTATATTCAAAACGTCCCCGAAGATGTGCGGCAGAAAATGAACGGCATTATCGAAAGCATAAAAGACGGTAGACTTTCACTGCCGCAAGAATTTTAATTGCACCGACCGTAAATGAATATCTTTTTGCGCCGCATTACAAAGAAATTTGCTTTGAAAACCGCACTTAATAAAGTGTCTCTGGATTTTCCCGAAAGAAAAGTCTATGCGGTGCTGGGTGAAAACGGTGCCGGAAAATCCACAATCGCTTCGATTTTGAGCGGAGACATTCAACCGACATCGGGAAAGATATTTCTGGAAAATAAAAGCCGGACGTTTAAGAATGCGGGCGAAGCGGTATCCGCAAAAATCGTGTGTGTGCACCAACGCCCGCTGCTTGCCGATTCGTTGACGGTTTTTGAAAATATAATACTCGGCGCGGAACGCTTTGTCCGTTTTACGATGAAAGCCTCTCTCGCAAAAAAAATAAGCGAACTTGTGCGCATTTGGTCTCCGGGATTAAAACTTGATTCTTATGTCTGGCAGGCGGGACGAAGCGCGCATTTTTTTACCGCGTTTATTTGCGCATTGCTCAAAGAGCCGTCCGTTCTAATTCTTGACGAGCCTGCTTCTCTCCTTGATGCCGAAGAAAAAGCTGAGTTTTATCCCAAAATACGCAGTTTTGTGCATGAAAACTCCCAAGCGAAAACCGTTATCATAATTACGCATAGTCCGGAAGACGCAGCTTTGTATGCGGACACTATAATCGTGATGAAAAAAGGTAAGAGCGCAAAAATATTTTCCGATGCAAAAGATTTTACGCCGGAAGAATATCGCAAAATTCTCTCGGAAGATGAAAATACTCCGTCGTACGGTTTTATGACAGCCGAAAAAAGCGATTTTACAGGCGGACGTAAATCCGGAGAAAGTCATATTGCGTTTAAAAACATATCTGCAAATCCTCAAAACCGTCCGCCGCTTTTTAACGTGAGCATAGAAGCACCTTACGGGCGGATTACTTGCATAAAAGGCGAAAAAGTAAGCGGTCTTGAGACGCTGGAAGACGTTATAACCGGTATGGCGGACTTTCCCTGTTCGGGAATGTTTGAAGTTGTAAACGGAGCGAATAAGTTCAGCGCAAAAATAGGAACACGATGTTTTACGCCCGCCGTTTTACGTTATAAGCAGAAAGGCGCAATTCTTTCTTCCGACAGAAATTTCCGCTCTTCCAATCCGAATCTTACGGTTGAGCAAATGCTTACCGCAATGTATTGCGGTAAAGACTATACGGGTTATGCGCAAAATCTTATTGATAAAGCGGAAATAAATATAAGACCGGATGAAAAAGTTTCTTCTCTTTCCGGCGGAATGCTCCAACAGCTTTTACTTCGCCGCGAGCTTGAAAGCGATCCCGAGCTTGTAATTATGTGCGAGCCGCTTCAAGGACTCGATTCGAATGCGGCGCAAAGAATGTGCGAGCTTTTATCAGGCTCAAGTGCGGCGGGAAAAGCCGTTCTCGTAATTGCGGCTTCGGATTTTCCCGATGATTTGTGTTCTAAAATTTATCGTTTGAGGGACGGAAAATGCACATTGATAAAATAAAAAACGCCGCAAAAGTAAAAAATATTTTTTATTCGGCAACTGCTATGATTTTGGGAGCATTGCTTTGTGCCGCACTTTCCGTCGTATTTTCAAAGCCGCATTCCGCAGATTTTGCGGGATTTTTTACCGGCGTGTTTTCTTCCCGTTTTTATGTAGGTTCGTTTTTAAATACGGCATTTTTGCTTGCGACTGCGGCATTGGGCGTATCCGCCGCATTATTAAACGGAGAATACAATTTAGGCGGCGAGGGACAGATTTATGCAGGCGGTTTTATTTCCGCCGTCGTATGCGCATCTCTAAAAAGCGTAAATCCGATACTCGCTTTGTGCATTGCATTTTTATCCGCCGCAACGCTCTCCGCCGCAATGATGCTGTTTTCCGCCGCGTTGCGCTATTATAAGGGGGCGAGCATTCTTCTTACTTCGTTTTTAATTTCTTCGGCGGCAATTCCGGTAATAAATTCTCTTATTGCGGGGACATTCAGAGACGGCGGCAATCTTCTTGCAACGCAGTATGTGCCGGAGAATATGCGGATTCCTCATATTCTTCCGCCGTCGTTGTTGAGTTCCGCCGCATTTGCCGCACCTGTTTTGTGCATTGCCGCATGGTTCATCGTTTACCGCACATCTGCGGGGCGTAAACTTTGCATAAACGGGATTTCAAAAGAATTCGGAAGATATTGCGGCTATCCGCAGACGAAAATGCTTTTTATTTCTACGGCGGTTTCGGGTGCCTTACACGGAGTTACGGGTTTTTTTGCCGTAGTCGGTTCTTATTACACCTGCCATTCGGGATTTCATTCGGGAATGGGCTGGAATGCGCTTACGGTATCTCTTGCGGCATCGTCGAACCCCGCTTACATTATTCCATCCGCTCTTATTCTTTCATGGATTTTTACCGGTGCGGAAAAAACCGCATTGTTGGGAAATTTTTCATTCAATTTTACGGCACTTGTTCAAGGTATTCTTTTATTGTGTTTATCCGTAAAAGAATTTCGATTAAAAATCTCTCCGGTATTCAAGCGCTTAAAATCGGCATACAAAAAAAATATGCACGGGAAACGCGGAGGAATATCATGATATTCGGTCTTGCTTCATCCGTTTGCACCTTATTTTTAATTGCAACGGGTGCTTTATACAGCGAATATGCAGGAAGACTTGCACTTTTTTTGGATGCGGTGATAAATCTTTCCGCTTTTTTGTTTTTTACTTTTGTTTCGATTTCGGGAAATACGGTTTTTGCATTTTTTGCCGCGCTTGCAATATCGTCCGCTGTGGTGTATGTGTCCGCACTCATAATAGAATATTTAAAAGCTGATCCGTTTGTTGCAGCGGTTGCACTGTCTCTTATTATTGAAGGAGCGTTGAGTGCGCTTTCCGTAAAAATCTTCGGGACGCGCGGCATTTTGACTTCGGCAAACTTCGTTTTTTCACGTACGCAAGTGCGTATTACGGCGGCAATCATCTCGTCGGCTTTATCCGCATTCTTAATAATTTTCTTAAAAACAAGCGTCAAAGGCTTATATTTTAGAATTACCGGCACGGATTCCGCTGTTCTTGAAGCGCGCGGAATCGACAGTTCTTCTTACAAATGCGCGGCATGGGTGATAACGGCAATGTGCGCATCGACTGCAGGGTGTTTTTACGCTGCGGAGATTTCATCGTTCGTTCCTAATATTGCAGGCGGACGCGGATGGCTTGCGCTCGTACTGGTGTTTTTGGGACGCAAAAAGCCGCTATTTATAGCTGCCGCTTCCGTTTTCTTTGCCGCCGCCGAATATTGCGCATCCTATCTGCCTAACGCCCTGCAGAATATTCCTCCGGCACTGCTTATCTCTTTGCCGTATATCGCCGCGCTCGTAATAATTTCCGTTATGCCGCGTAAGGTCGACGGTCGGCGGTAAAATATTTTTTTCAGCCTTTCGTTTTGCGAACACAACTATCGCAATATTTTATTTTCAGGGCGTTCCCGCCGACAAGCGGCGGTCGGGCTATCCGCTCCAACTGCGGCTCGCCGCACTTTCCGCTACTATCCCTAACGCATGACCCACGCAAAGAAGTGTTATCAACATCCGTATAATCGCCGACCGCCGGTTTTGTTTTATCCGGCAGAAAAGTCGGATAGTTACTGCTTTTCCTGCGTGGCAGAAATTTCCGCCTTGAGCTTACGAACGGTTTCGAGCGGGAGATTGATACAGCGTGCAACTTGTTCAATGCTCAAGCCGTCCGCAAGAAAGCTTTTCGCATTATCAAGTTTGTTTGTTTCTATACCCCGCATCTCACCTATTGAAATTCCGCGTTGTTCTCCGATAGAGATTCCTCTTTGCTCGCCTATTGCTATTCCTTCTTCCCTACCCATACGTCTTAAATCATATTCTCTCAAGTTCATAGATAAATAATTGCTCCTGAACTCTTCGTTCCGTTTGGCTTGTTCCACGAGTCCGTTTATCTCGTCGGTAAACTGCGGACAGTAGAACTTATTCTACAGATGTAACTTGGTTTACTGTCCGCTACAATTTTGCAGTAGCAAAATTGTGAAAATATTTTGGTACTTGCTGAATATAGAGCAAACAACCCTCTAAGTCATTTTTCATGCAGTTTTTCCGAAAGAAAAACTGCAGTCGGCAGTAATCCGATTAAATCTATGAAACAAAGTTCTATGCTGCCGACAGCGTATGCTGAGGCATTATAAAATACTTTGTACGATTTGTTGTTTATTTCCCTATCGTCGTTTTCAAACTTTGCGAGTTTTGCCGGACGGCAAAACTCGGGGCAGCGGAAGAGGAATAAAAAGCTGTAAAACTGATTTTCACCGCTGCCAGTCCGCCGCAGTTTCCATGCCTCTTAAATTACGCAAACCTGACACATACGCATTGCATTAAGTGCATTTTTATGGCTTTCGGGCGTAACACCTGCACAGCAGGAAGAATCCACCGTTATCTTTGTTTCCGGCAATGCGGCTTTTAGAATAAGAGCATTACTGATAACGCAAATATCCGTGCATAAACCGACAAGTTCTATTTCTTCAAGTCCTTCAAGCGACCGCGCATACTCCGCAAGAGCAGCCGAACCGAACGCAGGCTTATTGAAAATCCTCGCACCGTCCGTGTTCAGTTTGCCGGAAATCTTCCAGCCTTCAGTCCCTTCAACACAATGCACAACGGGAAGATTCATCCCCTCCTGCGTATCAAGATAGTCTGCACCGTGCGTATCGCGCGTAAAAGCAATCGCCTGCCCCTTTGCCCTATACGATTCAATCTTTGCCGCAACATTTTGCACGATAGCCGCCGCTTCCTTAGTACCCAACGAGCCGTCAATAAAATCGTTTTGCATATCGATAACCGCTAAAAGTTTCATGATTTTCCTCCATCAAAACTCAACATTTTTTATTTGAATTCGGGCGCAAACCTTACCCGCAATCCGCTTTCCGCTCCAACTGCTGCATAAATAACGATTCGTGATAATCCGTGCCGGTCGTAATCATAATTCTTTTGCATTTACATAGCGTAGAAGTGCTAAAATCGATGCAGCACTTTCCGCTGCAATCGGGCGCAGGCTTAATTTACGCCCACAGCAAATCTTCCGCACTTAAACTTTTTTTTTCGCACACCACCGTCTGCCGCTTTTTCTCAATTCACTTATCCCCCGCCCGCAAGCTGACATACGTTTTTCCCGTACCGCCGTCTTCAGGAGCCGCAAACGCAAAAGAGTCCACTGCCGGACAGTTCGACAGATAATCCTGCACGGCTTGCTGCAAAATCCCTTCACCTTTTCCGTGAATTACGCTGAACGTCTTAAAATTATGCAGCGTACACAAATCAAGCTGACGTTCAAGCATTTTTATCGCTTCTTCCGCGCGGAGTCCCAGCAGGCGAAGCTCAAAGGCGGGACGCGCATCTTTATTTTCATCTGCAAGGTCAACGGAATACGAAAAGGCGGCGGACATCTCCGTTTTTTTAACAGGTGTAAGCTCGCGCGCTTTTACGCTCATTTGTATACTGCCGAATAAAACGTTCCAGCCGCCGCTGCCGGCAGGAGCAATAATAACGCCCCGCCGCTTTAATTTTCCGTAAAGCACTTCAACTCCTGCTTCAAGTTTGATGGGAGAAGCGTTTTCATCAGACGGAGAATTATTTTTTGCAAGTGAAACGGCGTTTTTCAACGCTTCGGAATTTTTTACGCGCTTTTTAGTCTTCTTGTTCCGCGCCGCATGCACTTTTACTTCGGGCTTGCTTTCAAGTTTTTGCCGCTCCTTTTCAAGCGTTTCTTCTTCTTTTTCAAGAGCCGCCTCGCGCTCCGAAAGCTCTTTTTGCAATTTTTCGAGAGAATGAGCCGCCTCGCGCGTCTTATCCCGCGTTAATTCGCCTTCTTTTAAGCGGCGCACAAGGTTTGCAATGTCTTTACGCGCTTGTGAAAGAAAATCGTCCGCGTCGCGCTTTCGCTCTTTTTTTAATTCGTGTTCCGCCTGCCTGATTGCAAACGCCTCCGCCTCAAGACGCGTTTGAAAGTCGGCTAAATCCTTTTCGCGGCGGGAAAGCTCTTTTAAAAGCGCGTCCGCAGCCGCGTGTTTTTCCGAAAGTCCCGTAATAAGAGTGGAAACATCCGTCCGGCCGTCCGCGCAATAGTTTTTCGCCGCTTGAATGATGCTTTGAGGAAGTCCGCTTTTTTGCGCAATTTCAAGCGCGCGGCTTTCGCCCGGAACGCCCGTCAAAAGTCGATATGTCGGAGTTTGAGTGTCCATGTCGAACTCTACGCTCGCGTTTATGCAGTGCGCGTTTGCGTAACCGTAATTTTTTATCGCGCCTTGATGAGTTGTAATCAAAACGCACGCGCCTTTTTCAATCAACGCGTCT
>ERZ772940.727-NODE-727-length-13529-cov-5.05039_pt1 | contig 13529 bp, 14 predicted proteins | sample MGYA00511682_ERZ772940 | MGnify/ENA primary metagenome ERZ772940 (study PRJEB29015, sample SAMEA2737922) | human oral metagenome | biome: human oral; feature: human-associated habitat; material: dental | place: China | collected 2031 ... | reverse complement strand
ACTGCTTCAGTAGCTCAGTTGGTTAGAGCACCTGACTGTTAATCAGGGGGTCGTTGGTTCAAGCCCATCCTGGAGCGCAAAGAGAGGATAGTCGTAAGGCTGTCCTCTCTTTTTGTTTGTATTCTGTTGTTGGGTTTAATATGCTTGGGTGGTTTAGGCGTGTTTTTAATACTTCAACGGTATTGTTCTTTAATGGGTTGGCGTTGTGTCTTGTCGGAGCTGGGCAATAGCTCAGTAAAGTTTTGGTGGAAAGGGGTGGTTTCTTTCTTATTGCTTTCGGTAAGCGTTCTGTAAAAAGTATCTTGGTTTTGTAATAATAATTCGTAGAAGAAATGCTAATTTCGATTTGGCGTTGCGAAAGCGTAGGTTTTGCGATGCAAAAGAGCCGCTTTTACCGTGCAAAACCTACGCTTTTGGAATGCAAAACAATAGGTTTTGTAAAGTGTTGATGATTAGGTGGTTAGGCGATGAATAGTGTTGTGAAAAATATTTACAGTGTTGTTGCGTTTTTCTGCTTATAGAATGATGTGTGTAAGGGGAGTAGGGACAGCATTTGAAACGTTTGTTCTATTCTGTAGGATTGCACTGTATGACAATTCTTTTGCTGCGTTTTTACAGTTCCACTTTATACCAGTAGGCTTGCAGGCAAATAGCTTTGAATGGTTTGTTGCTGTGGTGGCTTTTGTCTTTCGTATGGAAGTCTGTTTGTAAAAAGATGTTGCATAGTAACTTGCACATAGAATAAGAGAATCGTTTTATTCTGATTTTCTATTTTGAGTTTGTTGAGTATAGTGTGCGTATAAACAGAGTAGAATAATAGCAAGCGTAATTGTTAATTGCTGTGTTTGTTGGTTGTTTTTTTTATTTTTTCTTGCATAGTATTATTATTTAGTTTATCTTTGCCCATCGGAAAAGAAGAATATTAGATTCTTTGCAAATTTAACTACAAACAATTTAACAACAAACAATTTTAAATTATGAAGAATTTTTTACGATTGAGAGTATTGGTGGCAGTGCTTACTGCCGTTTTTGGAGTGTCTAACAGTTTCGCTGACAATGATCTTGACGAACAACTTGTTTTTCTTGGTCAGAAGATGACTAAAGAAAATGGTAACAAACTTGACCCTGAGCGTAAGTGGGTTAAGTCTGGAACTGTGAAATTTGATGCTGATGCTCGTACTATAACATTAGAAAACGCTGAGATTGTTGTTACTAAAGAGAACTGTCCTCAGTATAAATCAGAAAGTGGAGATTGGTATCCAGTTATCGGTACTTTCCGTTTTTATTGCCCAACTGACAATATTACAGTGAAGTTGATAGGTAAAAATTCTATTACGACAACTCAGACAGGTTTTGTGATGCTGACATATCAAGATGCAGAGTCTGTAAATATTGATATGACGGGTGGCGGTAGCCTTACTATTAAGGCTGGATTGAATGGTATTGATGCCAGACATACAGGTACACTTAACATAAAAGACGTAGATATGAACATTAAAGGAGACAGATGCGGTATTTGCGGCGGATATGCAAGTCGTTTGATAGTTGATAACTCAAATGTTACGTCTGAAGGTAAATACGGTGCAATTTGCTCTTTCAAGAAGTTCTCAATGAAAGGTGTAAAGTGTGTTTCACCTGTTCCAGACCCAAGTGCAACTCCAGAAGATGAAGCTGACCCCAAAAGTACTAAAACCGTTTCATTTGAAAAAGGCGGTGTAACCAATGCGTATGGCACTCCATGGGGCTTGGTTGTTTTGGAGCGCGAAACGACTGGTATTGCTACTAAGCCAGCTGTTAAGAACAATGTAACAGTAGTTGCTGTTTACGATGTATCTGGCCGATTGCTCAACGATTTGCAGAAGGGCATCAATATCGTTCGTTACAGCGACGGTAGCGTGAAGAAGATTGTTAAGTAAGCAATGCTGAGAAACGAATTTGCATCGAAAGAACAGTAGTTTATAAATGTTTGAGTACGATGTAGAATTCGTTCGGAATACTTTAGGAAACTCATATCCGCAATTAGGTTATGGGTTTCCTTTAAACAAAAAAGAAATTAAGGTAACTTTAAATAAGTTTGCTATTGTAACTTGTAGAGTTGGGAGAATTTTAGACTATAAATATAATAGAATTAGAATTACTTTAGAACTAAACGTATAATCTTATGAAGAAAATATTGCTTTTACTTGTACTCTTTTCAGTGGGAAGTATAGTACGAGGCAATCCTGTGAGTTTGGAGAAGGCACGCCAAATAGCTTTAAAGTATATTAAAGGCAACAGTGCTCGCTCCCCCCGTATGCACGCACAAACTTCAAACGCTGTAAAGAGCGTGCAACTCTCTACCGATGCTTATTATGTTTTTAATGTAGGGAGAAATGATGGATTTATTATTGTAGCTGCCGATGATAAGGCACCAGCCGTTTTGGGACATTCTTACAACGGTACATTCGATGAGAAGAATATTCCCGACGGAATGAAATGGTGGTTGGAATGTTGTCAGCGTTATGTGAAATATGTTGCTAGCCATAAGCAACCGATAATGTTGGCAAAGCCAGCAAAGCTTCAGGATTTGTCTGGATTGATGACTACAAAATGGAATCAGACAAGTCCTTATAACCTCAGATGTCCGAAATTCGATGAAGGATATGCTGCAACGGGCTGTGTTGCCACTGCAGCAGCGCAGATTTTGAAGTATCATGAATGGCCACAGAACGAAACTTCGGTGATTCCAGGCTATGAATCAAAAATGCAGAAGTACGAACAAACTCTTCAAGACCTCCAACCAAAGAAATTCAATTGGGGAGCAATGAAGGATAGTTACAAATTTCAAGAAGATGCAGACGAGGTTGCTTGGCTTATGCGCTATGTCGGACAAGCTGTGAAGATGCAATACTCTCCTAAGGAATCGGGTGCCAATGTTTTGCTGACATCGTTCAAGGAATATTTTAACTATGCAGCTACGGCACAAGAAATAGAACGTTCGTTATATACGGAAGCTGAATGGCAGCAGAAAATCTACGACGAGATAAAGGAAAAACGTCCTGTGTTGTACACGGGTGGTAAGTTTGATGTTGTGTCTGGAGTCATTGGTTATCACGCCTTTGTTTGCCACGGCTATAAAGATGGCAAGTTCCTTATAAATTGGGGATGGGGCGGTTTGTCAGATGGCGAATACGATTTGTCTGTGCTCAATCCGACCTTACAGGGAACAGGTTCGTTTTCTGGTGGCAGCGGTTACACCATTAAACAAGCTGTTATTGTTGGTTTGAAGCCAAACAAGACAGGTCAGCAGCCTGAGAATGCTACCAATACTATCTTCGTGAAAGATATAAAAGATGTACAAGACAAGTATCAGCGAGCAGACAATTCTGCAGATTTTGTCATCGACAGAATCGGCTTGAAGGTCTTGGCAAACAATTACACGAAGCAGAAGATAACATTTGGCTGGCAGCTTCGAGATGCAGAGAACAAGCCAGTAGAGGGCATAGCAATTCTTGGTCAGGTAGATATTCTTAATATGATGCCCAACAACCGCACGTACGAATGTGTGAGCAACTCGTTGACTTTCGGTAAGAATCTGTCTGCGGGAACTTATTATCTTGTTCCAATGTATGCTGCCGAATCAGATGGCGGAAACGCTTGGAAGCCTTGTGTAAACTCAAGTATGTATATCAAACTTGATGTTAAAGACAAGGAAATGCTTGCTACGGCTTTCAGCAACAGAAGCGATGTGGAATGCAAAACGCTGACACACGAAGGACAAGCAGAGGAAAATATCGAAACAAAGATAACTGCAACGCTTCTTAATAAAGGTATATCAAATACGGTAACCGTATATCTTTATGACACAACGACAGGCAAGAATGCGAATGCCGTTGGCTTTATGATAGACGCAAAGGCAGAGCAGACTGTTGCAATTCCCTATACGCCAAAAACTGCGGGCAAGCATCGCGTTGAACTCTATGCAGATAATGTAAGGAAAGTGAAGATAGGCGAACTGGAAATTGATGTTAAGGAAGGCTTAGATGCTGAATTAACGCAAAGTGGCTATAAGATTAAGAATGCCCAAGGCAATGTTGTAATGGACAAATTTGAATGTGATGTTACAGTAGAAAACTGGGGCAATGACTCTTATAAGAACAAAATCATAGCCATTCTTTCCGACCGCAGCTCTGCCAATGTGGAAGTATTGACCCAAGATGTTGATATTGCTGCAGACGAAACACAGAAACTTACATTTACCTTTAGTAAGATGGAAGATGGTGGCGAGTACTGTGTGAAGATTTATTATATGAAAAAGAATCTGCAGACAAGACTTTCTCTCGCTGCTCCGCCATATTATACATTCCGTTTGAGCAATGGTATTGAGAATGTAGAGAGCGGTAATGCAGAGAATGGTATTGTAACAATCTACCGCATTGATGGCAGCGTGGCAACACGTGTGCAGCAAAATGTCGTGAAGCAGACGCTGAAAGAAATGCCTCATGGTGTTTATATCATAAATGGTAAGAAATATCTGAGCTATTAAAAATATAAGAATGTCTAAATTTAATATACATAAACCATAACTAATTGAAGGCAGTGTAGGCTTTCGGGAGTAATCTTAAGAGCCTATCACTGCATAAGATTAAAAAAGAAACTATAAACTATGAAACATTTATTTATGTCATTGATAGTAGCTTCTGCCTCAATGTCGGCAGTAGCACAAGACATACAGATGATGAATACACCAATCCTTTCAGGAGTGGTGGCAAAGGCTAAACCACAAATTGAAGCAAACCAACGTTTAATAAGCGATTATCACGAAGTAGGAGGATATGGAAATGCTTCCTTTAACAATGGAGAAAAAATGATAGGTTCTTTCTACTCTCAAGAGATGTTGAAGCCTTTCATTGGTTGCAAGGTTAAATCAATTAGAGTACTTTCTGCAGATGCAAGTCGTATCCAGAATGTTTTTATTAAGGAAGGAAACACAATATACGATGCCGAAGAAGTTAAGGCAGGGGGAACACTTGGCAATTCTATTGGCGACAATTGGTACGAAGTTAAGCTAAGTAAGGAAATTGAAATAACAGCAGAAACTAAGGGATTTGCAATCGGATACAATTTGGTTGCTGGCAATCAAGGTAAAATAACCGTCGGAAAGAATGGTGTAAACCCTTATAGAGGCAATCTTTACACTTATTTTGGAGCAACGAATGAATGGATAAACCGTTCTACAACCCAGCCATTGACATTGCCATTGCAATTGGTAGTAGAACCTGCTGCTGGAACAACTATGAGCGAACTGGTGGTCAGCCATATCGAATTGCCAAATTATACTGAGGTTGGAAAAGTCATTAATGTAGATTATTGGCTAACCAATGCAAGCTCAACACCGATAAACGACTTTGAACTTGACGTTCAGATTGACAATAAGAGCGTAAAGACCATAACGGTGGAACAAGGTGTTGGAGTAGGAGAAACTAACAGAAAGTTTAGTATTGCTGAACTTCAGCCGAATATCTCTACTGCAGGTAAGCACAATCTTGCCTTGGTATTGAAGAAAGTAAACGGAAAGGAACTTAAAGATGTGAAAGGCGTTGAGAACAATCATAAGGTTCTTTATTATAAAGAGGTGGTTGCACGCCAGAAGACATTGGTGGAAGAGTATACCTCTGAACGTTGTAACAACTGTTATAGAGGTGTTCAGAATATTAAAGAACTTAAGAAGCGACAGCCTGATATGGTGATGGTTGCAGTACACCTTAACGAAACTGCATATCCTGATGATGTAGCTGCACCAGAGAGCCAGTTTATCAAACGAATGGCAAATGTCCGTGGCTTGCCTTCTTTTGCTTGCAATAGAACTGCTTTTATTTATAATAAGCAGGAAACTATAGCAAATCCGAATATTGCTGGTGAGTCTTCTCCTGAACTTACAAAGGTGATTGATAATTTCTACAATTTTTCAAAGAAGAATACTTGCGTGTTCTCAACACTTGGCATCGTGAACAAATACGATAAGGACAGCAGGAAGATAAAAATAACAGTTACAGGTACAGGCGTGAACAAGGCGAAGGAGTTGCTCGAAGACTATGCGCTCTTTGTACTTGTTACGGAGAATAATGTAGACGGACACCAAGGCGACGAAAATGGATATCTCGTGGAAGTTAAGCATCAAGATGTACTTCGTGGATATGTTTCAGATGTAAAGGGCGACAACGACCTTGTGTGGGAAGGTGATAACTTCACAAAGACTTACGACTTTACCATACAGAATGATTGGAAGCCTGTTGATTTGGAAATAGTAGCATTTATTGCTCCTAAAATAAAGGAAATCGGTGTGAATCTTGAGAGCTTGGCTGTGCAGAACTGCATTAGTGGGCCTCTTGCGAAGGACCCTAATGCTATTGAAAATGTAGCGACAGACTTGCCTGCAAAGGAAGTAGGACGCTACAATATCAAAGGTCAGCGCATATCAGCACCACAGAAGGGAATCAACATAGTGAAGTTCTCTGGTGGCAAGGTGTTGAAAGAAATAGTCAAGTAACGATTAAAAGAGATATGCTGTTCCGCAGAAATGGTGGAACGCATATCTTTTTATTCCAACGAATGCAAGACAATTTTATTTATTAACAATTAATACATCATGTTATGAAAAAAACTTTTTTATCACTTTTAGTACTACTTACTTGTGCTATCAGCACAGTTAGTGCGCAATTACCATCGGTAACGCTTAAAGACATTAATGGCAAAACTGTACGTACAGATACTTTGTCAAATAATGGAAAGCCATTCATTATTGATTTTTTTGCAACTTGGTGTAAGCCTTGCAACCGTGAGCTGAAGGCTATTAGCGAAGTATATAATGAATGGCGTGAAGAAACAGGTGTGAAAATCTTTGCTGTTTCTATTGACCAAGCACAGAATGTGAACAAGGTAAAGCCACTTGTAGACGAGAATGGCTGGGAGTATGAAGTGTTGCTCGACCCGAACAGTGAGTTTAAGCGCGCTTTAGGCATACAGATGATTCCTTATGTTCTTATTTGCGATGGCAAGGGGAATATTGTGTACAAGCACAACGGCTATACAGAAGGAGCCGAAAACGAGTTGATAGAGAAAGTTCGTGAACTTGTAAAATAGCAAATAGTTATGAAAAAAAGTATCTGGTTGCTATGTCTGCTTGCTCTTGGTGCAGTAAAGGCTACTGCACAAGAGCAGGACGATACCGACAACGGGAAGGTCTCTGTTACAGGAAGTATTCAGAGCGATATTCTTATCCCACAGGAAGACCTCAAGATAGGGTCGCCCAAGTACAAAGACAAGGTATTGACGAACTCTTTTCTCGACCTTAATCTCATTAGCAAGAATGTAGACGCGGGTGCTCGATTTGAATTCTTGAGATTCCCATTGCCAGGTTTCGAAAAGGATTATAAAGGGTATGGCGTTCCTTATTTCTATTTGAAAGGAAAGTTTGAGAAGCTTGAAATCACATTAGGAAGCTATTACGAGCAGTTCGGCTCTGGTTTTATTCTGCGAACTTACGAAGAGCGTAGTTTGGGAATAGACAATTCCTTATTAGGAGCACGAGTTGTTTACAAGCCTTATAAAGGTATTGTGATGAAAGCCATAACTGGCGAACAGCGCAGATATTGGGCACATAACGACTCATGGATAAATGGTGCTGACCTCGAATTAAACCTTGGCGAATGGTTCAGTGGATTGCAAAAGAGCGATACACGCATTATGTTAGGAGGTTCTTTCGTAAACAAATACGAGAACAACAAGGACGACAACATCATGGTAGACCGTACACACAAGTTAAATCTACCACAGAATGTAAACGCATGGGACGCTCGTATTCAATTGCAAAAAGGCGGATTCAATGTACTTGCCGAGTATGCAGAGAAAACACAAGACCCTTCGTTTACAAACGGCTATATCTATCGTAAGGGAAATGTGGCTATGCTTTCTGCCTCTTATTCACAGCGTGGAATGAGCGTTCTTTTACAGGCAAAGCGTTCTAACGACATGGCTTTCAAGAGCGACAGAAACAGCATTGGTGTATCTTCGTACATCAACCACTTGCCAGCATTTACCCAAGACCAAACCTATGCCCTTGCTGCATTCTATCCTTATGCAACCCGTCCTGACGGCGAGTGGGCATATCAAGCACAGTTAGGCTACAAGTTTAAGCGCAAAACCTTCCTTGGTGGTCCTTATGGAATGAATGTGAAAGTGAATTTCTCACACGTTCATGCCATTGACAAGCACACCAACCTTGCAGGCTCTATAGACAACGCTACTGTAAAAGGTTCAAAAGGCTACGGCTCTGCCTTCTTTAAGTGGGGCGACCAAACCTACTATCAAGATTTGAATATACAGCTTGAGCGTAAAATCTCTAAGACATTCAAGCTGAATTTGATGTATATGAACCAGTTCTACAACAAGACAGTGGTAGAGGGTGAAGGTGGTATGATACACTCTGACATCTTTGTTGCAGACGGTAAGTACACTTTCTCGCCAAAGGTAAACCTTCGTGGAGAGGTACAATACCTTTCTACAAAGGAAGACCAAGGTAACTGGTGGTTCGGTTTGCTTGAATTGGCAATCGTTCCGCATTGGATGTTTACAATAAGCGATATGTATAATTCTGGTGACAGCAAGCTACATTACTATCAAGGATTTGTAACTTTCAATGCTGGTGCCCACAGATTGCAGTTGGGCTATGGTCGTACACGTGCAGGCTTTAACTGCTCTGGTGGTGTATGTCGCTATATACCAGCAAGTAAAGGTGTTACAGTTTCATACAATTATAATTTCTAAACAAGACATAAAATGAAAAGAATAATTCCATTACTAATAGCGTATGTGGCAATATTTTTCTCTTCATGTGCAAATGTAGATGAAGGCGATAGATATATTAAAGTAGAATCTTCTGAAGCTAAGCGTGCTGTACTTGTTGAAGAGTTTACTGGACAGTTGTGCATAAACTGTCCTGAGGCGCACGAGCAATTGGCAAAGATACAAAAGGAATATGGAGAAAATAATGTTATCTCTGTTTGCATACATGCTTCTGCAATGGCAATACCTCCATTAAAAACAAAGGTTGGTGAAGAATATTATAAGCATTGGAAAGGAGGAGAAGGACTTCCGTGTGCTGTTATTAATCGTGCTGGACGTCTGCTTCCTGTAACAGCATGGGCAGGTGTTATCAATAGTGAACTCCAAAAACCCACTTCTGTTTCGCTTTCTATGACTAATAAGTACGATGCTGCTAATCGTCAATTATCAATTGATGTAAATGCGTTGAGTCAGGAGAAATTCGATGGTAAGTTGCAAATATGGATAATAGAAGATGGTATCGTTGCCAAACAACTTCTCAAAGGCAATCGTGTTGATGCCAACTATGTTCACAATCACGTATTCCGTGCTGCTGTAAATGGAACTTGGGGAACGGATATTGCTTTACAAGAGAATGTTGAAATAAAGAGCAATTTCTCTATTCAGTTAGACGCAAAATGGAACGAGAAGAATGTTTCCATTGTGGCTTTTGTTTACAACGGCTCTGGTGTGCAACAGGTGATTAAACAACATGTAAATAGCTAATAATATTTAAAGTTAATAAGAAAGGAAAAATAATGAAAAGAATACTATTTTTAGCAGCTGCATTGCTCTCAATTGGTATGGGTGCAATGGCTCAAAGTGCAAAGACTGTACTCCAATTTGTTGATGATAAAGGGAATGTAATACCTGACGGAGGTGTTTTTGAAGTTACTGAGGTTGTAACCGATGAATTTGGTCGAACCTTTCTCCAGCCACATTTATTTGTAAAGAATGTAGCCCCTCTGAGTAAAACGGTAGCATTAAAGCTTGATTTAACTTCTATGCCTTATGGAAGTGTTCAATGTTGTGTGGGAAGTTGTCAAATGTTTGAATCACCTGGACAAGAAATGTCTGGTTCAGAAACTGTAAAGCCTGGTGCAACTTTAGACATTGCAACAGAATGGTTCCTTCCTGATGGAATAACCGAGCCCAAATGTTGGACAGCTACGCTGACAGCAGGATTATGTACTACAACAGATACTGGAGCTGATTACAAAGAAGACGGCCCTACTGTAAAAGTTAAGTTCGGTAAAGACCCAACAGGTGTTGCCTCTGTTAAAGACAGCAATGCAACTGTAACTGAAGTTGAGCGTTACAATGTTCAAGGCCAGAAGATTTCAAAGCCTTGCAAGGGCATTAACATCATCAAGCTCTCTAACGGAAAGACCGTTAAGAAGTTGATGCAGTAATGTGCAATGATGGGCAGAACTACCTGCTCTAAAGAAGCAAAGGTCTTGTAATTTACTAAGTTCGTATAAATACAAGGTTATATAAAAGCCATATCTTTTTCCTGTTAAGGGATTAAGATATGGCTTTTTTGTTTTAACGTGAGTTTGAGAATTATAAGTGTATACCAACAATGGGAAAGCGTTAATTTATATTAACTATTCGATGGAAGTGTAGGTATAGATAACGACAAGTCCTACTTTCGTGGGGCACGAAAGTAGGACTTGTGCCCCACAGGTTATACTTTAGTTGTTATTAACATTTCGATTCTTTTTGGAGTATAAAACATTCAGCACGATAGTCTATTTGTCGAACTTACGTTGTTTTTTATAATCGCATCAGCTATTTCCTGTATTTTTGAAGGAAGGAAGATAGTGCGTGGCGAATGGAGCGCAATCCAAATTCTTCGGTGTGTACCTCTTCAAGGTCGAGCCACAATGCTTCTTCCGCATCGTCGTTGGCTTGCAGTTCTGTTTCGTTGCTGACTTTGCAGATGAAGAACGAATCGAGTGTAGGCACAACAAAACCACTGTACTCGTATCGGTTGGGGAGGGTGGTGAAAAACTCAAATTCTGTAACTGTCAGTCCTGTTTCTTCTTTCACTTCGCGCATCAAGGCTTCGTCTATGGTTTCTCCAATATCGGCAAAGCCACCCGGCAAGTCGAGCGTTCCCCTTGCAGGTGCCTTTCGGCGACGCAGCGTCAGCAGTTGTCCTTTGCTGTTCAGTACGAAGGCTGCAACGGCAGCACTTGGGTTCAGGTAGTATTCAAAGCTACAGCGTTTGCAGCGTTTGCTTTTGTCGTCTTGTTCTTCAAAGCTGCTGCTGCCACATACGGGGCAGTATCTGAATTTCTCTAATACGTGCATTGGTTTAACTCTGTTTAGTAAGTTGTTAATATAAAGTCTATATTCTTTAAAAATAGTTTAAGCGCAGAATGAATAGTCTGCTATGTTTGCAAATATACTAAAAACTCTAAACATTCAGAATTATTCCACTGTTTTTTAGTAATTTTGCCTATAATACTTGATTTTAGCCTGCCTTTTACGGTGGGGCAGATAATTTTCAGAAATAAAGACAATGAATTTTAAGAAGTTCTTTTTAGTAGCAGGCTTAGCAGCCACCACAATGTTTGCTGTTGCACAAAGCAGATTTGAAGTGAAACTATATAATAGTCGCCAGCCTTATAACAACGGCGACAATATGGACACAGCCAAGGTGCGTGTCTATTTGCCTATCGACCGCGAGGCTACGGGCAGAGCGGTTATTATTTGTCCTGGCGGCGGTTACAGTTCGCTTTCTATGGATACGGAAGGCTACGACTGGGGCGAGTTCTTCCAAAACCAAGGCATTGCTGCGATTGTTCTGAAGTATCGTTTGCCACACGGCAATCCTGAAGTGCCCATTGCCGATGCCGAGCAGGCTATAAAGCTGGTGCGTATGAATGCGGCTTCGTGGAAGATAAACCGCGATAATGTGGGCATTATGGGCTTTTCGGCAGGCGGACACTTGGCTGCTATGGTAGCGACAGCGTCGAAAGGCGAGGCAAAGCCCAACTTCCAGATTTTGTTCTATCCCGTTATTTCTATGATGGAAGGATATGGACACGAGGGAAGCTTCCACAGCTTCTTGGGCAAACGCCCTGGCAAGAGCGAGCAAAAGAAGTATAGTGCCGACATGAATGTTACCCGCATTACCCCTCGTGCCTTCATCGCACTTAGCGACGACGACGACACTGTACCACCTGCAAACGGCGTAAACTATTATACCGAACTTTATCGCAACGATATTCGTGCATCGCTCCACGTATATCCCGGTGGCGGACATGGTTGGGGCAGTAAGATAGGTTTCCGCTATCACGAGGAAATGATGATGGACTTGAAGGCGTGGCTTAGAAGTTTCTAATGGGTATTGAGGCGAGAAAGTGCACTTTTTGAGGAATTTAAAAAGTGCATTTTTAGCGAAATGTAATAAAAAAGACGTACATTTGCACCCTAAAAGAAACTATAAACAAAATATTCATCTAATAAAAATGAAAAGAAAAACGATTGCAATAGCATTGCTGTTGCTAAGTGTGCTGACCGTAAGTGCGCAAGAAGAGATAGTTCGCGGCAAGAGTGTTTATCTTGAAGTCTTTGGACCTTCAAACTATATTGGCGTAAATTACGACGCCCGTTTCAGTAAAAACTCCAAATGGGGGTATCGAGTTGGTTTCGGCTTTGGTTATTCCGGTTCTTCAGATCCATTAGGCAACGCTTCTACCCGGGCTTATTCTGTGCCGTTAGGAGTGAACTATTTTGTAGGAAACAATAAGCACAATTTGGAACTTGGCTTAGGTGTGAATGTGGGTCTCTATAATGTCCACGACTATATATTGGAAGGAATGGATGGAAATGATGCCGCTGGAAATCCTTGGCTTTTAGGTGTAAAGAGCGTTCCTACGAAGGATAACAAATTCGGTATGTTTGGTTTTGGAACCGTCGGCTATCGCTACACAGCTAAAAAGGGCTTTCAGTTCCGCATAGGTGTTACTCCAGCCCGAATTATTGCTGCCGATAACATTTACGACCGTAAGACGGTGTTAATGCCTTACATTAGCTTTGGTAAAGCCTTTTAGCGACTCTTCGCAGTCCATTTTGAGGCGAGAAGAAGCTTATAGATATGTAAATATTCTTCATAAGAATATCTATAGTCTAACCTTTTCATTACCAATATATTATAAAACCTATTGTTTTGCATTCCAAAAGCGTAGGTTTTACACGGTAAAAGCGGCTGTTTTGCAATGCAAAACAGCCGCTTTCGCAATGCCAAAACGTAATTGCCGTTTTTCTTTGGAATTATCTTTACAAAACTAAATAAACATCTTGATTGACTTTTTAAATGAGAAATTGGGAACTATATAAAAATCAATGGTAAATAACTGTGTAGTATTCGGTAAAAATGTTAAAGAGAAACAAAAATATTGGCATATTCTTGCATGTTTGGAATTATACTTCTACTTTTGCCTGTACATACAACAGATTGCAATTCTTCCTCTTCTTTCCAAGAGCAAGACTGTTTTTCAGCCACACAGAGGGGACTTCAAGACGTTGTTTGAGGTTTTCTCTTTTTTTGTTGCCTATGGGCTTCACTGACAGGGATCCTCGCTGACATTATTCATTAATTATTTAAATCATTTTCAACTATGGGTTCATTCAGAGCAACATTGGAGTTGGGCGGC
>ERZ772940.722-NODE-722-length-13582-cov-32.3099_pt1 | contig 13582 bp, 10 predicted proteins | sample MGYA00511682_ERZ772940 | MGnify/ENA primary metagenome ERZ772940 (study PRJEB29015, sample SAMEA2737922) | human oral metagenome | biome: human oral; feature: human-associated habitat; material: dental | place: China | collected 2031 ... | reverse complement strand
CTGTCCGGGGACCAGAAGCTCAACTACCTGGGCTTCTCCTACGGCACCTACCTGGGGACGACCTACGCCGAGCTCTTCCCCGCCAACACCGGCCGCATGGTCCTCGACGGCGCCGTCGACCCCTCCCTGTCACTGGGGGACCGGGCCGCCGGGCAGGCCAAGGGCTTCGAGACCGCACTGCGCACCTACGTCCAGCAGTGCCAGTCCGGCCAGGCCGTCCAGGAGAACCAGAACTGCCCCCTGACCGGTGACGCCGACGCCGGAGTCCAGCAGGTTCGGTCCCTCATCGCCTCAGCCGACAAGACGCCGCTGAAGACCGCGGACCCGAACGTCACCGTGGACGGCAGCACGATCCGCAGCGCCATCCGCCGACTCCTGTACTCCTCCGAATATTGGCCCCTCCTCACCTATGCCCTCGACCAGGCCATCACCCAGAAGGACGGCTCCTACATCCAGGTGCTCTACGGCAAGGCGACCGCCGGCGGCAGCGCCCCGACCTTCTACGCCGTCAACTGCCAGGACATCCCCGTCCAGGGCGACATGGCCAGCTGGGAGAAGGACTACCAGCAGATCCTCCAGAGCTCGCCCACCTTCGGCGCCTCCTTGGGCAACCAGGATGCGCGCTGCCAGGCCTGGGGGCACAACGGGACCCGCAAGCCCGCACCCATCCACGCCAAGGGGGCGGCCCCCATCCTGGTGGTGGGCACCACCGGTGACCCGGCCACGCCCTACGCCTGGTCCCAGGCCCTGGCCGATCAGCTCGCCTCCGGCCGGCTCCTGACCTGGGAGGGCAACGGCCACACCGCCTACGGACGCTCGGGGGCCTGCGTCCAGAAGGCCGTCGACACCTACCTCACCAGCGGGACCATGCCCGAGGAAGGCCTGACCTGCAAGAACGGACAGTGACGCCGGACCGTCCCCGCCCCCGGGGCCTCGATGGGAACTTCTCCCCACTCCGTCTCCAGGAGGAGGCCCCGGGCGGCCTGGCCGCATAAGGTTCACGTCGTGACTACTGCGACTTCTTCTCGGCCTCGTATCAAGCCTCTGCTCGTGGCGCTCGCTGCGCTTCTGGCATGCGGGGGCCTGACCGCCTGCCAGGACGACACCGACATCAAGGCCTCGCCAGCAACGGCGTCGGCCTCGGCAGCGGTTCCGGCCGGGCTGGAGAGCTTCTACAACCAGAAGGTCTCCTGGTACGCCTGTGACAAGAAGGGGATGGGTGAGGCGAAGTCGGGCAAGGACACCGGCTTCACCTGCGCCAAGGTCAAGGTGCCGCTGGACTACGACAACCCCGGCGGCGAGACGATCGAGATCGCGGTGAAGAAGCGGGCCGCCGGCGGGGAATCGGTCGGCTCACTGTTCATCAACCCGGGTGGGCCGGGAGGGTCGGGCATCGAGCTGGTCGAGAGCGCCGGTTCCTACTTCTCCAAGAACCTCACCAGCTCCTACGACGTCGTCGGCTTCGACCCGCGCGGCGTGGGCGCCTCCACGGCGGTCGACTGCCTGACCGACGCCGAGCTCGACGCCGAACGAGCCGGGGCGAACGACCCGGAGACCCCCTCGGCCACGGCCACCCAGGAGCGGGCTCAGAAGATGGGGGAGGCCTGCGCGTCGAAGACCAGCCCCGCGGGGCTCCTGGACCACATCGACACCATCAGTGCCGCCAAGGACCTCGACATCCTGCGGGCGGTTGACGGCCAGCAGACGCTGACCTACCTGGGCTTCTCCTACGGCACCTACCTGGGGGCCACCTACGCCGAGCTGTTCCCCGCCAACACCGGGCGGCTGGTCCTCGACGGCGCCGTCGACCCCTCCCTGAGTGCCGCGGACCTGTCCCTGGGGCAGGCCAAGGGCTTCGAGGCCTCGCTGCGGGCCTACGTGCAGAACTGCCAGAGCTCCAAGCTGGGCTGCCCCCTGAGCGGAGACGTCGACTCCGGAGTCTCCCAGGTCCGCGAGTTCCTCGAGTCCACGAAGACGGCGCCGCTGCCGACCTCCGACAGCAAACGGCCACTGACCTACGACCTGGCCGTCTACGGGGTGCTGGGATCGATGTACCAGACCCAGCTGTGGCCCTCCCTCACCCTGGCGCTGTCCCAGGCGATGGGCAAGGTGGGCAAGCCGGACGGAAGCGCGCTGCTGGCCATCGCCGACGCCGTTTCCTCCCGCCAGAGCGACGGTACCTACTCCAATAACGGCGCCGAGGCCCTCATGGCGGTCAACTGCCTGGACTACCCGGTCCAGGGGGACAACGCCTCCTGGGAGGAGAACGCCAAGGCCGTCAACGAGGCCTCACCCACCTTCGGCTCCCAGCTGCTCTACCCCGACGCCTACTGCCAGGGCTGGGGCCACACATCGAGCCGCAAGCGCGAGAAGATCACGGCCTCCGGTGCCGCACCGATCCTCGTGGTGGGCACCACCGGGGACCCGGCCACCCCCTACGCCTGGTCCCAGGCGCTGGCCGATCAGCTCGAGTCCGGTCAGCTCCTGACCTGGAAGGGCAACGGGCACACCGCCTACGGACGCTCCAACGACTGCGTCAAGAAGGCCGTGGACACCTACCTGCTCAACGGGACGATGCCGGACAAGGGACTCACCTGCTGACCATCGCCAGGCAGGCCGGCCCGACCGGTTCCCGCAGGCCATGAGACCGGCCCCGGACGACATTCACGTCGTCCGGGGCCGATTCCTCAGCCGAGCCGTACCGGCGCTGCGGGGCTCCGGAGCGCCCGACTCACTGGCTCAGTTCACTGGCTCAGCTCACCGGCGATGGAGCGTCCCATCCAGCCGGCCAGGTCGTCTCCCGCCAGTCCCTGCGAGAGCAGGAACTGGACCTTGGCGTAGGCGGCCTCCAGGGTCATGTCGCGGCTGCCGACGGCGCCACTGCGGGCCAGTGCGTCCCCGGCCTCGTAGTGCCCCAGGAGGACCTCGGACTCGTGGCACTGGGAGGTGACGATGACGGCCGTCCCGGCGGCGATCACCCGTTCGACGACGTCGGTCAGCCCTGGCTCCTGGGAGGGCACGTTGCCGACTCCGAAGGCCCGCAGGATCACGGCCTCGGGCAGCGGCGTCAGCAGCGCCTCCAGGCGGGCCGCGGTGATGCCCGGGACCAGGTCGATCACGACGACGTCGTGGCGGGCGTAGGGGGCGGCGTCCTTCCAGCCGATACCCGGCGACGCAGCCTGCGCCCACTGCCACGGGGCGCCAGTGGTGGCCAGGGGGGCCGCGTTGGGGGACTCGAAACCGGTGAAGGCCCACGAGGAGGACTTCGTCACCCGGTTCCCGGCCAGGAGCCGATGTCCGAAGAACAGCGCCACCCCGCTCATGCGTCCGGAGGTGGCGGCCTTGAGCGCCCCGGTGACATTCGCGGCGGCGTCGGTTCCCAGCTCTCCGAGGGGGAGCTGGGAACCGGTGACGACGACCGGAACGCTCAGATCCGTCAGCGCATAGGACAGGGCGGCGCTGGTGTAGGCCATCGTGTCGGTCCCGTGCAGGATGACGAAGGCGGTCTGCGGGTCGGCCGCAGCGTGGGCGCGCAGGTCGTCCACGATCGCCTGCCAGGACAGCGGGGTGGCGTTCGAGGAGTCGATGAGCGGGGCCAGTGAGGTCACCGTCACCGAGCGCGCCAGGGGTGTGCCCGCCAGCAGTGAGTCGAGCCACCCCTCCAGATCCGCGCCGGGCACGAGGCCGTGAGGGGAGTTCACCATCCCGATGGTGCCCCCGGTGTAGGTGATGTGAACGTGCATGTGCTCAGCCTCCTACCGGTCAGGCCTCGTACGACGGGGCGGATGCGGCTTCGTCCACCTCGTCGGCAAGGACCTCGTCGAGCAGGTCGCCCCGAATACGTCCCCGTACCGCGTACCAGCCCGCCACCATCATGACGGCGATGATGGCGAACAGGCCCAGGGTCCAGCGTCCAGCCGGGTCGGCCACGTTCGAAAGGACGACGATGGTGAAGAAGGCCAACGCCGCGTAGTTGGACCATGGGGCCAGGGGCATCCGGTAGGCCGGGCGCACCTCCGTGCCCTCGTGCACCCGACGCAGGAAGGCGAGGTGGGTGACGAGGACGGCTCCCCAGGTCCCGGCGATGCCGATGCCGGCCAGGTTCATGACGATGTCGAAGGCGTCACCGGGCAGGTAGGCGTTGAGGACGACGCCGAGCAGCCCCAGGGCGGAGGTGATGATGATGCCCCCGGCAGGAACCTGGTGCTTGTTGAGCCCGGCCGCCACCCGAGGGGCCTCACCGGCCACGGCCATGGAGCGCAGGGTGCGTCCGGTGGCGTACAGGCCGGCGTTGAGGGAGGACAGGGCGGCGGTGAGGACCACGACCTGGATGATGTCGCCGGCGTAGGGCACACCGATTCCGGAGAAGAAGGTGACGAAGGGCGACTCGGTCTTGGAGTAGGACGTGTAGGGCAGGACCAGAGCCAGCAGCATGACCGAGCCGACGTAGAAGACGAAGATGCGCAGAATCATCGAGTTGATCGCCTTGGGCAGGATTTTCTCCGCGTCCTTCGCCTCTCCGGCGGCCACGCCCACCATCTCCGTGCCACCGAAGGCGAAGACGACGCCGAGGGTCAGGGCGAAGACGATCGGGAATCCCTCGGGGAAGAAGCCACCGTTTCCGAGGATGTTGTGGGCCCCTGCGGTGATCTCCCCTCCGTGGAGGTCCGTTCCGGTGTGAAGCCCGAGCGCTATAGCGACGATGGCCACCACCATGAAGGACACGATGGCGGCGACCTTGATGAGCGCGAACCAGAACTCCGCCTCACCGAACATCTTGACGTTGAGCATGTTGAGGATGAAGACCAGGACGAGCGCGACAAGCGCGAAGACCCACTGCGGGACAACCTTCAGAGCCGTCCAGTAGTGGAGGTAGAGGGCCACGGCCGTGATGTCCGCCATGACGGTGACTGACCAGTCCAGGAAGAAGAACCAGCCGGTGATGTAGGCGCCCTTCTCACCGAGGAACTCACGGGCGTAGGAGACGAATGCGCCGGAGGAGGGGCGGCGGATGGCGAGCTCGCCCAGAGCACGCACCATGAGGAAGGCGAAGATTCCACAGACGGCATAGGCGAACATCAGTCCCGCCCCGCCGTCCTTGAGTCGGCCGCCGGCACCCATGAAAAGGCCCGTGCCGATGGAGCCGCCAATGGCGATCATCTGCAGGTGGCGGTTCTTCAACGACTTGTTGTATCCGGCGTCGCCGCGGTCCCGGATCTGGTCGGGCTGGGAAGTGCGTGAGGATGACGACGAAGCACCCGAGTGCGGTGATGGAGAGGTGGGGGAGTGGCTGGATGGAGACTCGCTCATAGAGATCCTTACGGATAGGGCGACCTGTTGAATGACGTGCGGAGAATACCGGGCCCGATTGGTTCAGGTGACGCGGGGCGGCTGCTGCGCTCAGTCGCACGCCTGTCCCGGATGTGCCCTCCTGCCATCGCGATCCCGTGCTGAGTCGGGGAAACCAGGGGGTTCTGGGGCCTGAGAGGGGCCTCCGTCTTCAGCTTCAGCGGTGGTTGTGATGTGGTGAGGAGGGAGGGCGACTGTGCTGAGGAACACGGTTCTCCTTGCGGTGCTGGATTGCGGTGGTGGCCGCAGGGCCGGTATGTTCGGCTCTGCTGCTTGTGCCAGCGCCGCCTTAGCTCAGTCGGCAGAGCGATTCACTCGTAATGAATAGGTCGTGGGTTCGATTCCCACAGGCGGCTCGATCAGCCCCGGGAGGTAATGCCTTCCGGGGCTTTCGGGTACCAGGCGCCTCACCCGCGGCCCGTCGATGTGTCCTCCGGCACATCCGGTGACTACAGCGGTTGTGGGTTTTCTGGGATGACCGTGTGGCCGAAATCCTTCGTCGCCCAGTGGCCGGTCGGGTCATGGCCCCAACGGGGCGGATTCGTCTGGCTTGACGTGATGTGACCTCAGGGTGGGAGCCGTGGTGACGCAGGCATTCTCTTCCGGCTGAGAGAATCCCCCACCGCTATCTGAGAGTCATCTGGGAGATTGGCTGTCTCGGATTGACTGATCGTTGGATACCTCTATGCGGCCGGAGGCGAGGGGGTGTCGTGCCTGGATTGTTCCGCCAGGTCTCGTGGGGATCTCCAAAGGGGACCTCAGTGCTTTCACAGTTTCCGCCTCAGTCGTCAAGGTGTTCAGGGTGGTATGGCAGCGCGCATCGCTGTGTGATTGGGGGCGGGGTGGCTGGTAATGAGGGCGGCGAAAAGCCGTGTTGCATTGAGGGCAACTATTGTTTAATCTAACGTTGTCCGCAGCGGGATACATCCTTCGGGCCCGCTCCCTCCACTCAGAATGAGGAATCATGGCACAGAAGACTCAGGTCATCCTCGTCGACGATGTCGACGGGTCCGAGGCCAATCAGACCGTCACCTTCGCCCTTGACGGCGTCACCTACGAGATCGACCTGAACGACGAGCACGCAGCTGCTCTTCGTGAGTCCCTTGAGGAATGGGTCGGAAAGGCTCGTCGCACCGGCGGCCGTCGCAGCTCCGGTCGTCGTCGTTCCAGCGGTCCTTCTGACACTCAGAAGATTCGCGAGTGGGCTCGCGAGCAGGGCCTTGAGGTTTCTGACCGCGGTCGCGTCTCCGCTGAGGTGCGCAAGGCCTACTACGAGGTCAACCCCGGCAACTGAGGGAACATGGGGTGCCCGGCTCACATGAGGCCGGCACCCCGCAGCGAGTCATTCTCGAGCTGATTGCCACCTCGCACCACGGCTCTGGTTGTGCGCTCAGGCGCATCACCAGAGCCGTTGTGTTTTCAATACGTGAATTCGCTCCGTGAACGGGCGTTATCGCTGCGAGCGGTGCCTTCGGGTCGATGCGCTCGCGCCCTCGCCCGCTGAGATCGCCCTTCTTAGGCCTCGCGCCATGCCCGCGATCCTGGCAGGATAGGGCCATGGCTTACACCCTCGTACTGCTCCGCCACGGCGAGAGCGAATGGAACGCGAAGAACCTCTTCACCGGCTGGGTCGATGTCCCGCTGTCAGACAAGGGCCGCGCCGAGGCCGTCCACGGTGGTGAGCTGCTCAAGGAGGCCGGCGTCCTCCCCGAGAAGCTCTTCACCTCGATGCTGCGCCGCGCCATCATGACCGCCAACCTCTCCCTGGACGCCGCGGACCGCCACTGGATCCCGGTGGAGCGCAGCTGGCGCCTCAACGAGCGCCACTACGGCGCCCTGCAGGGCAAGAACAAGAAGGAGATCCGTGACGAGTACGGGGAGGAGCAGTTCATGCAGTGGCGCCGCTCCTACGACGTGCCGCCGCCGCCCATCGAGGCCGGCTCGGAGTTCTCCCAGGATGCCGACCCCCGCTACGCCGGTGAGCCCATCCCCGCCACCGAGTGCCTCAAGGACGTTCTCGAGCGCCTCCTGCCCTACTGGGAGGGCACCGTCGTCCCCGAGATCAAGACCGGCAAGACCGTCATGATCGCCGCCCACGGCAACTCGCTGCGCGCCATCGTCAAGCACCTCGACGACATCTCCGACGACGACATCGCCGGCGTCAACATCCCCACCGGGATCCCGCTGGTCTACGAGCTCGACGAGGAGACCCTCAAGCCGCTCAAGAAGGGCGGCCGCTACCTCGACCCCGAGGCCGAGGCCAAGATCGCAGCAGTGGCCAACCAGGGCAAGTGAGCCCCGGCGACCTGCCGCACCCTCAATGACGCGGGCGGCGTCGGACCCCAAGGGAGGTCCGGCGCCGCCCGTCTCGTCGGCTCCAAGTGCTCAGTGGAGCGCGTCGGCGTCCTCGGCGTCGTGCGTCTCGGGCATGGAGGCTCCCGAGACGAGGTAGGCCACGCGGCTGGCCACCGAGGTGGAGTGGTCGCCGAAGCGCTCCAGGAAACGGCCCATGAGGACGGCGTCGATGACCTGCTGGCGGCTCAGGTCGTGAGCCGGGTCCAGGATCATCTGGAAGGAACGACGGTGCAGGGCGTCGAGCTCGGCGTCGTTGGTCTGAATGACGGAGGCCAGCTCCAGGTCCCGCGTCGAGATGAGGCGGGCGACGTCCTTGCCGGCGCGCACCGCCAGGTCCGCCATCTCCAGGATGAGCCCCAGGACCGGCTCGGGCAGCGGTGGCTCGGGGTAGCGGCCGCGGGCGATGGCCGCCACGTGGCGGGCCAGGTCGCCCTGGCGCTCCAGGGTCTGGGCCATGCGCAGCGCGGACAGGACGTTGCGCAGGTCCCCGGCCACCGGCTGCTGACGGGCCAGCAGCATGACGCACAGGTCGTCGATGTCGCGCTGGAGGTCGTTGATGCGCTCGTCGGCGTCGATCACCTGCTCGGCGATGACGATGTCCCCCTGGCGCAGGGACTCCGCGGCCCGCTCGATCGCGGTGGCGACCTGGTTGGCCATGGACTCGAGGTCGGAGCCCAGCTGCTTGAGCTCCTGGTTGAAGATGGCGCGCATGAGGCTGCTCCTGTTCCGGGCGAGGACCGATGGTTCGGGCCGGTCGGTGAGGTGGCGGGGCGGCGCTGCTCGACGATCCGGTCGAGGCCGCCGCCAAGGATGTTGTCCCTAAGCACAGCAGTCCTGCGACGCCGCCGCAAGCGGCACGCCCACAGGCGGTGCCGGCCGGTGGGCGCCGTCGGGGCTCAACTACCCTAGAGGCGTGGGCCTGACCGTCATCGTTCTCCTCCTCGCCGCCGCCGCTTTCACGTGCCTGGGGGCGGCGATCGGTGTCGCGCTGTCCCGGCGCGAGCGCAGGGCGGCCACGAGCGCCGCAGACCTGGCAGGCCTGGCCGGGACCGACACGGCCGTCCCGGTGCTGGCGGCACTGCGCTCGACAGTCGTCGTCCTCGATGACGACGACGAGGTCCTGCGCGCCTCGGCGTCGGCCTACACCTTCAACATCGTGCGCGACGACGCCGTCATCGAGCCGACCGTGGCGGCGATGGTGGGGCGCGTGCGCGCCTCAGGCCAGGCGCAGGACGCGGCCGTCACCGTGGCCCGGGGGAGGGTGCCGGGCGCGGGCCAGTTCCACCTGCAGGTGCGCGCGGCCGGCATCGGCCAGGGGCGCGTCCTCATCCTCATCGAGGACCACACCGCCGCCCGCCGGGTGGAGGCCATGCGCCGCGACTTCGTCGCCAACGTCTCCCACGAGCTCAAGACCCCGGTCGGCGCGATCCAGCTGCTCGCCGAGACCGTCGAGGCCGGCGCTGACGACCCCGACTTCGTGCGCGACTACTCCGGGCGCATGCGCAAGGAGGCCCGCCGCCTGGGCGTCCTGGTCCAGGAGATCATCGAGCTCACCCGCCTCCAGGAGGGCGACGCCCTGGCCGAGCCCGAGGTCGTTGACGTCGACGACGTCGTCGCCGAGGCCGTGGACCGGGTGCGCGTCGAGGCCGACGGCCGCCAGATCGCCCTCGTGTCCGGCGGAACCAAGGGACTGCGGGTGCGCGGCGACGCCGCCCTCATCACCACCGCCGTGCGCAACCTGCTGGACAACGCCATCCGCTACTCCGAGCCGCGCACTCGGGTCTCGGTGGGCGTCTCGCTGGACGCGGAGGACCCCGACATCGTGCGCATCGCCGTGGTCGACCAGGGCATCGGCATCCCCAAGGAGGAGCAGGAACGCGTCTTTGAGCGCTTCTACCGCGTCGACAAGGCCCGCTCGCGCGCCACCGGGGGCACCGGCCTGGGGCTGAGTATCGTCAAGCACGTGGCCGCCGACCACGGCGGCACCGTCGAGCTGTGGTCCGCCCCGGGACGCGGCTCCACCTTCACCCTCGTGCTGCCGCGCCTGGGCGAGGGCGAACCGGTGAAGGGCGAGTCGGTCGGGACTGGTTCGGTCGGGGCCGGCTCGGTCGGGGACGAGCCCGCCGACGCCGCGGCGGAGCACACCCCCGGGAGCGGCTCATGAGCCCGGCGGAGCGCTCCGCAGGGACGGGCGCAGAGGCAGGTGCGGCGTCGGGCGCGGGGGCGCCCACCCCCTCCGGTGCACCGGCCGCGTCGTCAATGACGCCGGTGAGCGGCCCGATGCGGATCCTCCTGGTCGAGGACGAGGAGAACTTCCGCGACCCGCTCGCCTTCGGCCTGCGGCGCGACGGCTTCGAGGTGGTTGAGGCCGAGGACGGCCAGCGCGCCGTCGAGATCTTCGAGGCCTCCCGGCGCCCCGGCGGCGTCGGCCCCATCGATCTGGTCCTGCTGGACCTCATGCTGCCCCGCCTGGACGGGATCGAGGTGTGCACCCGGATCCGGCGCTCCTCCTCCGTGCCGGTCATCATGCTCACCGCCAAGGACACCGAGCTGGACAAGATCGTCGGCCTGGAGATCGGGGCCGACGACTATGTCACCAAGCCCTACTCCTACCGGGAGCTCCTGGCGCGCCTCAAGGCGGTCCTGCGCCGTAGCCGTGCGGCCGCCCCGGAGCCCGAGCCGGTGCTGGTCGCCGGCGGGGTGCGGATGGACGTCGAGCGCCACGAGGTCAGGGTCAACGGCGAGGTGGTCGCCATGCCGTTGCGGGAGTTCGAGCTCCTGGAGCTGTTTCTGCGTCACCCCGGCCGCGTGCTCACCCGCAACCAGATCCTGGAGCGCCTGTGGGGGCCCGATTACGAGGGCGACACGAAAACTCTGGACGTCCATGTCAAACGGCTTCGCGGCAGGATTGAGGCCGACGCCTCCAAACCGGTTCTCATCACCACGGTCAGGGGGCTCGGCTATCGCCTGGACGGGGATTCTGAGCACTGATTCTCCATTGCGGGTGGCACCGCAGTTCTCGCCGCCGGTCCCGGGCCGCGCCCGCCGTGACCTCTGTGAGATACGTCCCCGATCTTTGCGCGGAATGACCTGATAAACTAGAGATCCGCAAACCAGTCTGGAGAGTCATCCTTATGACCTATGAAGTCGGTGAGACTGTCGTCTACCCGCACCACGGGGCCGCCCGGATCATTGATATCCGGCAGCGCAAGGTACGCGGTGAGGAGAAGACGTATCTGCAGCTCGAGGTGGCCCAGGGTGACCTGACCATCTTGGTTCCCGCCGAAAGCGTTGAGCTCATCGGCGTCCGTGACGTGGTTGATGAGACCGGTTTGGAAAAGGTCTTCGAGGTGCTGCGGGCGCCGCTGACCGAGGAGCCCACGAACTGGTCTCGCCGTTTCAAGGCCAACCAGGAGAAGATCGCCTCCGGGGATGTCATCAAGGTTGCCGAGGTCGTGCGGGACCTCTCCCGTCGTGACACGGACCGCGGCCTGTCTGCCGGCGAGAAGCGCATGCTCGCCAAGGCCCGCCAGATTCTCGTCTCCGAGCTGGCCCTGGCCCAGAAGACTCCCGAGGAGGAGGCCGAGTCCCGCCTGGACGAGGTCCTCGCCTCTTAGTACCGCAGCGCTCGTGCTCAGGTTGTCGAGGACGCGGTAGCGTCCTGCCCGTGAGCACCAGCCCTTCCTCCCAAGCATCCGCCCCGCCCGAGTCCGCTCCGGGTGGGGCGGTCGCCGTTCTCACTGCGGCGGGCTCCGGTTCCCGCCTGGGCGCCGGGGTCCCCAAGGCCCTCGTCCCGGTGGGGGGTGTCAGCCTCCTGCGGCGGGCGGCGGCCGGGCTCATCGCCTCGGGCGCCGTCAGCCACGTCGTCGTCACCGCCCCCGCTGAGGAGGTCGACCGGTTCCGCGCCGAGCTCGAGGGCCTGCCGGACGCATCGGCCGGGGCCGTGGCGGGACGATGCGGCGGGATCGAGGTTGTTGCCGGCTCTCCCCGATCCAGGCAGGCCTCCGTGGCCCTGGGGCTCGCAGCGGCCCTGGCCGCAGTGCCGCAGGCCGACGTCGTCATCGTCCACGACGCCGCGCGGGCGCTGACGCCCTCGGAGGTGACGCAGCGGGTGGTCGCCGCCGTGCGAGCCGGACACGAGGCCGTGGTCCCGGCGCTGCCCGTGACCGACACCGTCAAGGAGGTCGAGGCCCGCCGGGAGGGGGAGCCCGAGCCCGTTGTCGGCACTCCCCGACGCGACCGGCTCCGGGCGGTCCAGACCCCCCAGGGATTCTCGACCCCCGTGCTCGTCGCCGCCCACCGGGCCGGGGCCGGGCGGGCCGGAGACGAGGCGCTCGCCGCCTCCGACGACGCCGGCCTCGTTGAGGCCTGCGGCGGCAGCGTCGTCGTCGTCGCCGGTGACGAGCGCGCCATGAAGGTGACCACGCCGATGGATCTGGCCCTGGCCGAGCTGCTCCTGGAACAGCGGTTCGCCGGGGGGAGGCGCCCTGCGCAGGCCAGTGGGGAGAACTGACGATCAGGTCTGTTCCCCTTTCGGTACCGCTGCCGGCCCGGATGGTTCTATCGTCTCTCCCATGAGCACGACAGTGACTGCTCCGACGCAGGCCGGCTCCCGCACCCGGCTCCTGTCCTGGCCCGTCATCGCCTGGGGCCTGTGGGACTGGGGGTCGGCGGCCTTCAACGCGGTCATCACCACCTTCGTCTTCACCGTCTACCTGGTCAGCGACTCCTTCGGGGCCAAGGCGGACAACGAGTCGGCGCTGTCCCTCGGGCTGGCCATCGCTGGGCTGTTCATCGCCCTGCTGGCACCGGTGACCGGGCAGCGCTCGGACAGGGGCGGGCGGACCGTCTTCTGGCTCGGGGGCTACACGGCGGTGGTGGTGGCGGTCTCGGCGGCCCTGTTCCTGGTGCGGCCTGAACCCGGCTACCTGTGGTTCGGCATCGTCCTGCTGGGGATCGGCAACATCTTCTTCGAGCTGGCCTCGGTCAACTACAACGCCATCCTCAACCACCTGGCCTCCAAGGACCGTATCGGTGCCGTCAGCGGCCTGGGGTGGGGGATGGGCTACCTCGGCGGCATCGTCCTGCTGCTCATCCTCTACGTCGCCCTCGTGGGGCCGAGCCCCCTGGTCTCCTTCTCGGCCGGAAGCGGGATGGGGGTGCGCGTCGCCATGCTCGTGTCAGCGGCCTGGTTCGGCCTGTCCGCACTTCCCGTCCTCATCAACCGCTCCCGCAGGCTCGGGCGCTCCCGCGCCGAGGACGTCGGGGAGGTCAGCGAGGGGATGACGACCGCTGAACCGGGACGGGACCGGGCCGCCATGGAGGCTGAGCCGGTGGAGGCCGTCTCCCACCAGGGCAGGCGCAAGGAGTCGATCCTGACCTCCTACAAGCTGCTGTGGCGCACCCTGCTCTACCTGCACAACTTCCAGCCGCGCCTGCTGTGGTTCCTGCTGGCCGCCGCCGTCTTCAGGGATGGGCTGGCCGGGGTCTTCACCTACGGCGGCATCATCGCCCAGAACACCTTTGGCTTCTCATCGGGCGACGTCATCATCTTCGCCATCGTGGCCAACATCGTGGCCGGCATCGCCACCATCTGGGCCGGGCGGCTCGATGACCGCTTCGGGCCGCGCAACGTCATCATGGCCAGCCTCATCATCTTGGTGGTGGCCGGACTGCTGGTGTTCTTCCTGCACACCGCCGGGGCCGTGGCCTTCTGGGTGCTGGGCCTGCTCCTGTCGGCCTGCGTGGGGCCGGCCCAGTCGGCCGCCCGTTCCTTCCTGGCCCGCCTCATCCCCGAGGGGCAGGAGGGAGAGATCTTCGGGCTCTACGCGACCACCGGGCGGGCGGTCTCCTTCATGGCGCCCGCGATGTACGGCAT
>ERZ772940.721-NODE-721-length-13600-cov-3.24467_pt1 | contig 13600 bp, 7 predicted proteins | sample MGYA00511682_ERZ772940 | MGnify/ENA primary metagenome ERZ772940 (study PRJEB29015, sample SAMEA2737922) | human oral metagenome | biome: human oral; feature: human-associated habitat; material: dental | place: China | collected 2031 ... | reverse complement strand
GTGCGATAAACCGGTTATGTCAACGGAAAACCCGTAACGGACGTATATAATTCCTGCGCCGGCTTTACGGTGCGCGCCTGCGCACTAGTACAAAAACTTCTTTGCAACACCGGCGCACAATAGAAGTGAAGTAGGGATTGCGGTTTATCAACATAAACTTGGGAGGAAATGCAACCGACGGAAAAGTCTGCTTGCGCCGGATAGAAGCGGAAAGTGCTGCTTTTGCAGCAGTTGGAGCGGATAGCCGATGGTAAGAAACGGTTGCGCCCTTAAAATTGAAACATTATTTCCGGTATGTACGGGACAAATTTTACTCCGGAATGTATTTCCATTTTGTAAAATACGGTTTGAATTTCCTGCGCCGTGAGCGATATGATTGCAAATCCGGGTTTTGAGAGACGCCGCGGAAGTGCGCAACTGCCTGCATTTGCAATATAGACTTTGCCGTAAAATTCTTCGGGATAATGGGTGTGTCCGAACACTGCGATATCCGCACCCAATGCCGCCGCTTCCGCTTCCATATTTGCCGTTCCGTAATATACGTGCTGGAGGTGTCCGTGTACGGCGTATATTTTATGACCGGCGGCGGAAAGCAGTACGCTTTGAGGGATGGATATTTTTCCAAGTACGGGAGACGGATACGTACTTGCGTCGTTGTTCCCCCTAACCGCTACGGCGATAGAGGGTATTGCTTGCATAAAGTTCGAATCTTCATGGGCTTTTTCAAGGCAATCCGTAAAATCTCCCGCTCCGTCGCCCGTAAAAATGAGCGCATCGCAATTTTTGCCGGAATGTCTGATAATCGCTTCAAGAATTTCCCGTCTGCCGTGTGAGTCGGAAACAAGCAGAATGCGGGCGTTTTGTTTTGCCGCAAGTTCGTTCAGTGCGTTTTGAGAGCCTATTATTCCGTTTTCAAGCTGTGTTAATTCGTTCAAGATTATTCCAAAACAAAATGATTTACGGACACAAGTCCGGTATCGGCATCGACGTAACGTTCGATTTTTACGCCGCACGCAAGTTTTTTTGCAATTTCCAGTAAAGCGGCATTTTTTTCGAAAGGAGAATCGGATAATGCCATTATGTGAACGGCGGTTTTAAGAATTTGAGGTACTTCTTCTACAAATGTTAACTCATCCTCATGGTCTACCACTCCGTCGATTTTGGCTTTTTGCGCTTTATCAATGAGAATGTCGGAAGAATCTTCCATTGCAAGAACATCGTCTTGAGAAAAAAATGAAAATACAGGATAAGGCAGCGTTCCTCCGAAAGAATCCTGTAAGCGCGCAACGGCTTTATGCGTTCCGTCCGGCGCACCGAGTAAAATTATTCCGCATACATTTTCGTCTTCAAGCAGACCGGAAAGCTCCGTTACATAAGTTCTGCCGCCTTTTTTAAAGTCGTCGGGGAATATCAGAGGCATAATAAGTCCGCCGTCTGCGCTGCTTCCGTAACGTTTTTCCAAGTCGGCAATCATCTTTTCGGTAAACTCCGAATCGTTATAACCGTAGCCGAAAAGTATGCAAATTCTTTCCGTTGACGGATGCCATAATTGTACGGCGGATTCCGCGCCGGAACTTTCGGCATAATAAGTGTTTTCTGCAATGCGGGAATATTTTTTTGTGCATGAAAATACGGTGCAAATCAGCATAGGTAAGAATGCCGTGTAAAATACAAAGTGCTTTTTCATCTTTTTCACTTGCGTGCATGATAGCGGATTTATGTGTGAATGTGAACTGTCGGCGGGATGGACTGGTTTTACGGATATAGTCGGGTTTGCCGCCGACTGCAAGTTTTGCCGTGCGGCAAAATTGCGTAAAACGGTCTCGTGTGTGTGCTCTTCGTGCTTCGGGGTATTTTTGTTTCAATGGAAGTAGTGCGGTCTAAACGGTTACGGTTGGATTTTTATGTGCGAATGTGATGTGTCGGCGGGATGGACTGGTTTTACGGATATAATCGGGTTTGCCGCCGACAGCAAGTTTTGCCGTGCGGCAAAATTGCGTAAATCGCTCTCGTGTGTATGCTCTTCGTACTTCGGAGTATTTTTGTCTCAATGGAAGTAGTGCGGTCTAAACGGTTACGGTCGGATTTTTTTACGTGAGGAAATACGCTGTGCGCAGCCGGCAGTTCTATTAGACAGCTTGCCTTATGCCGTGTATAATTATCCTATGTCTCTTAATTGCCGTGAAATAAACGAAATTCTCCGTGAGCTTGAACTTGAAGGGGCTTACATTCAAGATATTGTGCAACCGGGATTCGGCACTCTTGCGCTTTTCGTTTACGGCAAAAACGGGGCAAAAACCGTTTTAATTTGTACGGCACCGAACGCCTGTAGAATTCACGAAACTAAAAGAAAAATTATACGGAATGAAAAGCCTCTGCGTTTTATGGAATGCTTGAAATCGAAAATCAGAGGTGCAAAAATCGAAAGCTGTGCGCAGATTGGGCTTGAACGGGTGATCGAATTAAAACTTCTGCACGGCGAAAATCATTTTCTATTCTATATACGTCTTTGGAATAATGCAGCCAACGTAATTTTGTGCGATTCCGATATGAAAATCATAGATGTGATGTTCAGGCGACCTGCAAAGAATGAAATTACGGGAGGAATTTTCGTTCTTCCTCAAAAACGCACGGATAGTGCAAAGGACGCCGATAATTCGGATTGCAAAGTTTGGACAGTGCGGGATTTTGCTCAAATAGAGGAAGAATATGAAAAGAATAATCCCGACGCTCAGCCTCTGACATTTAACAGGAAAGTTGATTTATGGTACGGAGAATATGCCGAAAGTCTTTCCCGTGAGGCTTTGCTTTTGCAAGCGCAAAAATGGTATGAAAGTACGAAATTCCGTATGGAAAACGCGCTTGCAAGGCTCGTAAAAAAACAGGAAGACTTTGTTCAATGCGTTCAGTACAAAATTCAGGGCGATTTGATTTTATCGAATGCACATTTGCTTGACGGAAAATCCAACTTTATCGAATGTATCGACTACACAAGCGGAAAAACCGTAAGCATTCGTATCGATCCGTCAAAAAGTGCGCAAGAAAATGCAGCTGCTTGCTACGAAACTTATAAAAAGCAAAAATCCGGCGCGGAAAACCTTGTTCACGATATTGAGATTTTACGTACAAAAATCGACCGACTTGAAAAAATCTACAACGATATAACAACGGAAGGCAATCCTGTAAAAATAGAACAGCTCTTGCGCAAACAGCTTACGCCCAAACAAAAAATAAAAAAGGCGCATCCGGGATTGGATTACACTGTGGACGGTTGGTATATTCTCGTAGGGCGCACGGCTGATGAAAACGACGAGCTTTTGCGCCGTCATGTACGCGGAAGCGATATTTGGCTTCATGTGCGCGATTTTGCAGGCGGTTATGTATTTATAAAAAGCAGGGCGGGTAAGAGCGTGCCGTTGGATATTCTGCTTGATGCCGCAAATCTTGCCGTATATTATTCTAAAGGACGCGGTGCAGGAAAAACGGATTTGTATTATACTAATGTAAAATATTTAAGGCGTGCCAAAAACGCCCCTAAAGGAACCGTACTTCCGACTCATGAAAAGAATCTGTGTATAGTTCCCGACAAGGTACGTTTGGCTCGGCTGGATAAACTCCAACAGGAAGAAGAACTTTGAAAGACTTTAAGAATAAAACTCCATATCAAAAACCTCTGGCTAAATTTTCTAAAATCAAACCTTTTTTTACGATGCCGTTTTTTAACGCCACGAAAAAAGCTTGTTCGTATTTTTTGAGCAATGTATGGAATAATTTTTTTATGCTCCAGCAAAAGCAAAAATTACGGCTGTGGAAAATTCCAGTCATAACGGTGGAGCATCCGCTCGATAAAAAACTTCCGTTTGTAAAAAATAAAATTTACGTTTATATGGATTTTGTCGGATTGCTTTTACGCACAATAAGTATGTTTTTGAAAAAATTGAGCAAGCAAACGGCAGGAAAAGTCTGTTCATACTTTTTGATATTCTTAGGAAGTCTTTATGCAAATGCCGCCTTTGTTTACGGTTTTTGCATGACTACTACCAAACGCCCGCCGTACAAAAGCGGTTTTAAGTTTTTGTTGATTCATTTGTTTGATCCGCATTTGCTTTGCGTACCGAGTTTACACGTTGCTATCGTAAGCGGAATTTACGCTTTTGTAAGACAGGTTTTTGCGGATTGTCCCGACTCCGAGATTTCTGCAGACGAAAAGGAAAATATTCTGTCCGAAATCTACAACGGTGCTCTGGCAATTACGGAAAGCGTACTTTTTGTAAAACAGCACAGTATCAACTGTATTGCCGCAGCACTTTTTATGGTAAGCACCGTCAACGGAAACGATTTTTTTACTTCCGACGATGCGGCGGCATTCATTAGCGGACTTTTTCAGGACAGTCCCGAAATCGAAGAAGACGATGCATTGGAAATTCGAAATTACATACTTTCTCTTTACACGTCGCTTACGGAAAATTATCAAACATCTACGGAATGGCAGCACCCCTTATTACAATGGATAAAAGAGTATGCCGAAAGTACGGGACAGACGGCGGATCTCGCAAGGCTTGAACTTCAACTTGAACTTATGTAGGAAAAATCGGACTCTGCTTCTTCCGTTATATCCGCATATTACGGCAAGGATTTAAACGCATCTTCCGTAATCGGCATATTTTGTATTTTCGATTTTGATTTCCGTGTTTCCGTGTCGTGCTGTATTGAAAAAACTTTAAGGCTTGCCTTAAAATAATACTTGTTTTTTAGTTTATAAAATTCGAAATAAAGTCTATTATGGCTTATAAAAACCGGAACCGAAGTTTTGGAGTTTATCAGGAGGACAATGTGAAAAAGTATGTTTTGATTGCGGCGGCGTTTTGCGTTCTGGCTGCAAGTTGCAGCAAAAAGGGCGCAAATACGGAATGGTTTGTGTCTTCGGCAAACGACCTTGAGGACGGAGAGTTCGGCGTTATCGATTTTATTCCGAACGGAGAGCTGCCTTCGTCGGTAACGTTTCCGTCGATTCAAGTGCAGTTTTCCGAGCCGGTAGCTTCATTAAAAGAGCTTGGAGAGCCGTCTGATAAGTCCGACATTTTGACGATAGAGCCGCCGCTCAAAGGCGTTTTTCGCTGGTACGGAACGAGTCTTTTAAGTTTTGAAAGCAGCGAAAAAGTCATTCCTCAAAAAGAATATACGGCGCGCATAAATCCCAAAACGAAAAGCGCAGGCGGGAAACCTATAAAAGGCAATTTGACGTATTCGTTTTATTCGGAAAAACTCAAAATGCTGTCGGTCGTTCCCGGCTACGAAAGCATGAAAAAAGGCGTGTACGTAGACTCGGAGAATGTTCCGCTTGAAGAAGCGCGCGACATCGGCGTTTATTTCAATTCTCCGGTCAATATTAAAAATATTCAAAAATATCTAACTGTTTCAAGTTCTTCACACAGTCAATATAAGTATACGGCTTCTCTTGAAGACAACAATGTTGTGCATATCAAGCTCAACGATGCTTCAGAAAAAATCCTTGAAGGAGAGACGGTTACAGTCCGTCTTGCAGAAGGTGCCTGTTCGGAAGAAGACTGCGTAAAGACGAATTTTGTGCAGCGGTTTGAGTTTGAAACGATTAAACCCTTTGCAGTCGAGTTTATAGATACCGACCCCGATTATTTCGGCGACGACATCATCAATCCTGCTGTCATCGTATTCAACAGCCGTATAAAGGACGGCACGGAAGCCGAAATTGCAAAACATATCACGACATCGATTCAAAAAAACTTGACGGCAAAAAATATTTCCATACGCGGAAGCCAAATTGCCGTTCACGGACTGCCGATCAAGTACGATTCCGAGTACACGCTAACGCTTGAAGGCGGGATAACCGACGTTTACGGCAGGACACTTTCGCTTGCAAATCCGGAAGTCTATACAATCAAAGTCGGCAAAGCAAGAAGTTACGTCCGCTATAAGGATTACGGGATGAAAATGCTTGAAGCGCAGTTTGCCCCGCGCCTTGCCTTTGAGTTCCAGAATGTAAAGCAAGGTTCTTTTTACAACGTTAATCCTTTGACGCATGCGGACGGCAGAGTCAATAACGGGATTACAAAAACCGTAAATCTTTACGGAGCGTTTCCTGATAATCAAAAAATATTGAATGTAGTCGACCTTGCGCCGTTCCTCGATAAAACAGGCTCCGAATATCACGGTGCAGTGCAATTTAACGCAAAGGTTTTTTACGAATATTTTTACCGCGACTGGAATACGGACGAATTAAAAAGCAAGACTTCCTCCGACGCGAACGAATTGACCGTGCAGGTTACGGATTTGGGAGCTACGACGCGTTACGGACATAACGAAGCCGCCGTCCTTGTTACGAGTCTTAAAACCGGAAAAAGTGTTGAAGGTGCGGAAGTTACCTTGTACGAAATTCCGTGGGATACGGGCGATATCGATAAACTTGTTAAAAACAGCGTGAGGACAAAACTCGGGAGTGCAAAAACGAATGCGTCGGGGCTTGCCGTTGTAAGATATAACGGACTTTACGGTTCCGACGTTTATGTAGAAGTGAAAACCTCCGACGATTGCATTATTTACAAGGCGAAGGGAAATCACAATATTTGGTCGGGCGATGTTGAAAGTACGAAAAATCCCGAATATGCACCGTATCCCGACGCGGTTACGTTTATTTTTTCCGACCGGGGACTTTATAAGCCCGGTGAGACGATAACATTCCGCGGGATAGATAGGACTCTCCAACTGGGAGAATACGAGCCGTATGCAGGCGGCGGATATACGGTTAAATTTGAAGAAGCCTCGTGGGATCCTGAAGTCTTTGTAACGATTGAAGGGGCTGCAAGCCAAAACGGGACGTTCTGGGGAACCGTCAAGATTCCTGAAGATTTAAAACCCGGTACGTATAATCTGACGTATCGGAGAGACGACTCCGGTGAAAAAAGCAGTTGCCGCATTCAAGTTCAATTTTTTGAACGCCTGCGCTTTGAAGTTGCCTCTTCGATTCCTGCCGTTCCGTATTATAGCGGAGATAATGTTTCCGCCGACATTCAAGCAAAATATTTGGGCGGCGGAAACTTGAACGGAGCGGCATACAGCGTTTCATGGTCGCGCGAGGCGGCAAGTTTTTATCCCAAAGCGGCAGCATTTTCGGATATGCGTTTCGGACCTCAACTCGGCTACGACAGCTATACGCAGTTAGACGAAGAGGACGGCGTGCTTTCCGATGACGGAAAGGTTAGTGTTTCGGTAAAAACCGGCGGCGAAAAAATCAAAGGAATGCCGTACAGTTACCGCATGGAAGCGGACGTTTCAGATGCAGGCGGACAGAATATTGCCGCCATCAGCCGCGCTTTAGTTCACCCTGCGCGTTTTTACCTTGGCGTCAGCGGATTTAAAAACATTAAGGGATTTCCTAAAAAGGGAGATGCAATCAAATTCGATTACGTGTGCCTTACACCCGATGAAGCGTCTCCGTCTGAAAATGAACTTCCGCGCGGCAAAAACCGCAAAATCAAACTTGAGCTTTTACGGGAAGAATGGAAGCAGGTACAGCAGCTCGGATGGCGCGGACAAATCAATTCGCGCTATGAGCGTGAATTGGTAGAAGAATATTCTTCCGAGATAGGACTTTCCGGTTCCGCTTCTCCGCAGGAATTTTCCGTAACGCCTCCGAAAGGCGGTGCTTATCTTTTGCGCCTGTCTACAATGGATTCAAAAGGTGCGGACGTTATCACCGAGCGGCGTTTTTACGTTTCAAGCAGCGACTGGTATTATTTTAACCGATACAACGCTGACGAGATTACGCTCAACACGGATAAAGATTTATACAAGGTCGGCGATAAAGCGCAGATTTTGATGCAAAGTCCGCTTCCTAAAGGCAAATATCTTATCACCGTCGAGCGTGAGGGCATTCTTTCCCAAGAAGTGCGCGACATCGATTCTCCGACAACGGTTATCGACATCGATATAAAAGAAAACTATGTGCCGATTATGTATGTTGCGGTTGCCTCATACTCGCTTCGAACCGCAGAGCCGCCGAAAGACTTCAGAACGCCGGACTTGGGGAAACCTAAAGGATATTTCGGCGTTACAGCACTCCGCGTCGATACGGCTCCAAAGCGGTTCGACATTCAAATTACGGCGGATAAGCAAACGTACAGACCAGGCGAACAGGCGGAAATTAAAATCCATGCCTCAAAGGACGGTGTGCCGCTTGCCAATTCCGAAATTACGCTGATGGCGGTAGACCGCGGCGTTATCGACCTTATCAATTATCATGTTCCCGATCCCGTCGAATTCTTTTATGCTTATTCCCGCTTTCCGCTCTGCGTGCGCGGCGGAGACAGCCGTTCGCTTTTGATGGATCCGGTAACGTACGAGACTAAAAATCTTGCCGGCGGCGACAGTGCAGATGAAGATGAAAGCAAGATTCAAGAGCGAAAGAATTTTGAACCGACTGCGCTCTTCTTGCCGGATTTGGTAACCGACGAAAACGGCGACGTTTCGTGTACGTTCAAATTGCCTGACTCATTGACTGCCTACCGCATTACCGCTGTCGGCGTAAATGAAAACCTTTTCGGTTTGAACGAAAGTCAAATGGACGTTGCAAATCCTGTTTCCGTGCGGGCGGTGCTGCCGCGTAAACTGCGTCTTTCCGATACGGGAGAGGCGGGCGTTACAATCTCGAATCTTGATTCCGTTGCGCATGATGTAAAACTTTCTCTTAATCTTTATGAAGGCATCGAAAAGACAGGAATAAAACAGGATGAAGGCGATTTGGTAAAAACCAACGGGCGCGGAAGCATTGTCGGCAAGACGGAAAAAATTTTGACTGTCGAAAGCGGAAAAACTCATTCATTGATGTTCGACGTCCGTGCGGAAAAAGCCGGCTGGATTACCGTTGAATACACTGTAAAAAGCGATGTTGTAAACGAGCGGATTTTACTGCCGCTTGAAATTGAAAAGCCGTATATTTTTGAAACCGTAACGACGGTCGGCGAAGTGCGAAGTTCCGACGGCGAAAAGAGTGCAGAAGTTGAAGAAAAAATAATCATTCCTGCAAACGCCGAAGACGGGCGCGGCTCTTTGTATGTGCAGCTTGATCCGACGCGGCTTGGCGTTCTCCGCGAAGCGGTCGATTACGTGTTCCGCTATCCATACGGCTGTCTTGAACAGCGTTCATCGCTTACGCTGCCGCTTGCAATTTTCGGCGACTATATAAAAGTCTTCGGACTTGAAAGCGAAGTAAAAAATCCGAAAGCGGTTGTCGCAAAAGAAATAAAATCGTGGGCATCGTCGCAAAAAGAAAACGGCGGCTTCCCGTATTGGCCCGGCGGCTCGTACGATTCTCCATATGTTTCTGCTCGTATCGCCGAAGTTATCGGCATTGCGGAGAAAAACGGCGTCCGCATTCCGAATGAAATCGACAAAAATGCGCTTGCTTCCTATCTATTCGCGAGGCTGCCGATAAATTAGAAGGATACGATTCAAAATATCATTCCGCATACAAACTTTATGATGCTGCGCATTTTTATTACGCGGCGGCAATGCTCAAAGGGCAGGTTGAATCTTCTCCGCTTGAGCGCATTGCAAAAGCGGATGATGCCGACGCTAATACGCTTGCGTTGTGTGCGCTTACGCATATACAGTCGGGAAGAAAAAGTGCGGCTCAATCTTTGGCAAAAAAAATCCGCCGCTATATAAAGTTGACTACGCGCGGCGCGGATATTGCAGATTCGTCGTACGGCAATTATTGGTCGTTCTTTACCGACGAATCTGAGAAATTCGCCTTGTGCCTTCAACTTTTTACGGAACTTAACCCCGCCGATGAAATCAACGGGCATTTTATCTATGAACTTTTGGCACTGCAAAAGGCAGGCAAGGGCTATTGGAAATCTACGGCGGCGACTGCGCGTGTTCTTTCTGCGTTCGATGTGTATATCAGGCGCAATAATTTGAAGGACTTAAACTTTACAGCACAAGCGTTGATTGACGGCAAAAAAATTGTTGACGGCACATTTAAAGGAATGGCAGCTTTGCCTGCGGAAAAAACGTTGAACTTTAAAGATGCTCCGCTTGATTCCGTTCCCGTGAATAAAGAAGTGCCGCTTACATTCCGCAAAGACGGGGAGGGAACGCTCTTTTATACGGCAAGCATGAAATATGCGATTCCTCCTGAACGGCAGACTGCACGCGATGAAGGCATTTCGATTTTTACGGAAATTGTAGATGTCAAAACGGGGCAGATTGTTCGCGGAGACAAACTCAAATCGGGAAATATTTACCGTGCGCGTGTAGTTGTCTCTACAACGCGGAACAGGACGTTTGTTGCGGTGCGCGCTCCCGTTCCTGCCGGATGTGAAATCATGAACGCGGCTTTCGTAACGACGGGAACTGCCGGTAATCGCAAAACTTCAAACGAAAGCGATTCCGATTATGATGAATATGACGATGATGACTATTATTGGTACGGAGGACTTTCTTACCGCGGCATTTACGATTCTGAAGTGCAGTATTTCTGGGATTATTTCCCGCGCGGAAATCAAAAAGTCGAATTCCTGTTCCGTGCAGTGCGCAAAGGAACGTATGGAACGCCTGCAAATACGGCGGAATGTATGTACCAAGAGGAGATTTTCGGACGTTCTGCCGGAAAGCAGTGGACGATTGAATGAGCGCTTCGCTCGATAAAATTGCTGTATGTGCGGCAAAAATGCGGCTTTTTGCGCGGAATGTTTCGCTTTGTAAAAACCGCTTTGCCCGCACAGCAGTTTTTATTTGTGCCGCCGTATCGGTTTTGTATTGCGCGCTGCGTTTTATCCCCGAACCTGCTTTAAATCGGTTTTGTGAGCGGCAGTACAGCGCACGCTTTTACGATAGAAACGGCATTCTCCTGCACGTTATGCCGCTTGAAGACGGCTTACGGCGCGAGTTTGTGCCGCTTAAAAAAATACCGCCGGAGCTTGTAGACGCATTTATTGCGGCGGAAGATAAAAACTTTTATCGGCACATCGGCGTTGATTTTCTTTCTATTGTACGTGCTGTCGAACAGAACCGCAAAGCCCGCCGCATTGTAAGCGGAGCTTCGACAATCACCATGCAGCTTGTCCGCCTGATTTATCCGCGTTCGGCGAAGGCGGATTTCGGCGTAAAGCTGCGTGAAATGTTTTGCGCATTTCGCCTTGAAATCAAACTTTCTAAAAGGCGGATTCTTGAACTCTACTTGAACAATGTGCCGTTCGGTTTTCAAACGGAAGGAATTGCAAGTGCGGCGCGCTCTTTTTACGGTATAGAAGCGGATTCTCTTTCTTCTCTGACGGCGGAACAAATGAAAACGCTTGCCATTATTCCGCGCCGCCCTGCCGAGTATGCGCCGCAAAAAACTTTTGTCTATCCCAATCTTTGTCCGCATTTTATTCAATACGTCAAAAATGAATACACAAAAAGCGGAAAAACGATTCCCTATGAACTCCGTCTTTCGATTGATTCAAAATTGGTCGAGCAAATCGAGCGCGGGATTCAGCAAAAACTTGACGAGTTCAAAGACGCGCGCATTCACAACGGTGCCGCCCTCGTTATAAACAACCGCACCGGAGAAATTATTGCATGGGCAGGCAACGCTTCGTTCGACGACGATGAACATTCCGGTCAGATTGACGGCGTACTCGTTAAAAATCAGCCGGGCAGTTCAATGAAACCGTTCTTATATGCGCTCGCACTTGAAAACGGTTTCGAACCTTCGGCGGTTTTGCCTGACATTCCGCAGGATTTCGGCAGCGAAGGCGTGTACGTTCCGCAGAATTTCAATAACCGATTCAACGGACCTGTAAGATTCCGCGTTGCGCTTGCGTCAAGTTTGAATGTCCCGGCAGTCTACCTTTTGAATGAAGTCGGTATCGGAAAATACATGAATTGCCTTTCGCGGCTGGGGTTTGACTCTCTTGGGGGGACGCGGGATACGACAGGACTTTCTCTTGCGCTCGGAAGCGGCGAAGTTACGCTGTTTGAAATGACGAAGGCGTTTTCCGTGTTTACGCGTGGAGGTTCAGTCCCCAAAAATCTCTCTTTTTTGCCGCAAAAATATGACGCTGCAAAAATCAGCGTGTTTAAACCGGATACGGCACGCATTATCTGCGACATTTTGAGCGATAAAGACGCTCGTTCGCTCGGCTTCGGGCACGCAAAAGTTTTCGACACGCCGTATCCGTGTATTTTTAAGACGGGGACATCGAATCAATTTCAAAATATCGTTGCGTTCGGTTCGACTTCGGAATGTACCGCCGGCGTTTGGATGGGAAACTTTGAGGGAGAAACGGTTATCAGAAAGACCGGAAGCAGCATTCCGGCGGAGATTGCGCGTGCGGTATTGGATGTTTTAACGAAAACCTACGGCGCAAAAGATTTTCCTGAGCCGGAATTCTATGAAAAGCGGAAAGTTTGTGTGCTTTCGGGACTTGCCGCAGGTGATTTGTGTCCGTCTTCCGTGCAGGAGTTCGTGCGGAAAAACGCACGGCAGGAAAAATGCGGCTGGCACCGGAAGAGCGGCGGCGGAATCCACATCGTCTACCCTCCGGAATACGCACATTGGGCATCGGGAAAAAATATGCGCGGCACGAGCGCGGCAGGCGGCGCACTTAAAATCATTTATCCGAAAAACAATGCGGTTTTCATTTACGATAGTTCTCTTAATGCCGCTTCGCAAATGCTTCCCGTCCACGTAATCGGCGGAACATCCCCTGCCGAATTGTTTGTGGACGGGAAAAGTGTGGGTATGTCGAGTACGCTTCGCTGGCACATTCCCCTTACGCGCGGGCACCACGAACTTACAGTCCTTTCCGACGGAAAAGAAGCGCGGTCAGCGTATACGGTACGGTGAATAATTTTAATTAAACTTGTTATATAACGAAGCTATCAAAAGACTCTGTTCATATCCCTTGTTTTTTAGATAAAAATATGAGATTCTTCGAACGTATTTATGGAAAACATTATTGTATATACGGACGGGGGGTGTTCCGGTAATCCCGGTGCGGGCGGCTGGGGCGCGGTTATAATTGCGGAAAACACTGTAAGGCAGCTTAGCGGCGGAGAAAAACATACTACAAACAACCGCATGGAACTTTCGGCTGCAATCTACGCTTTGTCGTTTATATCGGAAAATCCGAATCTGAGAGACGGAAAAATAATCTTAAATAGCGACAGTCAATATGTGAAAAACGGTATAACGACATGGATTAAATCATGGAAAATAAAAGGCTGGCTTACGGCGGATAAAAAGCCGGTGAAGAATCAAGATTTATGGCAGCAGCTTGATAAACTGAATTCGGAACTTGATGTAGACTGGAATTGGGTGAAAGGCCACGCCGGCATAGAATACAATGAAATATGCGACGGACTTTGCCGCATGGAAATGGCAAAATTCAAATAAGAAAAATAATTCGCACGGTTGTCTTTCATATTGATTTTAAAATAACCGTGAACACGAATTTTCCAGTCCTGTTCCACACTTACGGAAATTATTGTATAATTCGAACGGAATATTTAGATTCTAATAATGGGAGTTTGACTTTATGATTCGACTTATCCTTATATTTGCTTCGGTTGTTTT
>ERZ772940.719-NODE-719-length-13634-cov-5.30407_pt1 | contig 13634 bp, 17 predicted proteins | sample MGYA00511682_ERZ772940 | MGnify/ENA primary metagenome ERZ772940 (study PRJEB29015, sample SAMEA2737922) | human oral metagenome | biome: human oral; feature: human-associated habitat; material: dental | place: China | collected 2031 ... | reverse complement strand
CAACTTCGTTAAAAGTAACTTCTTGACCAGCTTCAACGTTCAATTTTTCAACGTAAACTGCTTGACCAACTTCAACTTTAACTTGTTTTCCGCCAGTTTTGATAATTGCGTATGTGCTCATTATGCACCTCCTATGATTTTTAGGGTTTCCCCGTATTTTTGTGAAGACTCGCCTAGCATCGTGGGACGAACCACTTAAAAGAAGAGCTCTAAGTATAACAAAGTTTAAATTTTGTATACGATGAGCAACGATGTTCGTGCGGTTGCACAGGACTGTGCATAGTCAACTCTTCGATTATAGCATATCTTCTTTTTTCTTACAAGTAAAATCAATTAAAATTAAGTTTTTTCTCTCCTTTTTTTCTCCAAGAAGCAAAAAGCATGCTGAAGTAAAAGATACTCATCATAAGAGGAACACCTAGAATTGTCTTCTCCTGATAGTAAATCGTCAAATAAGCTGAAAAAACAACTCCGAAGACAAAACTGCTAAGCAAGCTAATAAAAATCAAGCCCTCTCGTAGGAAAGGCGTATGCTTGGTCCGGAAATAATCTCCAAAAGCCAACATGGTACGTTTAATATTCCCCGTCATAAAAGCATTATTATAGGCAATCCCTGATACTTCTCCAAAAGCAGTTGTCACCAGTCCCATACAGAAGGCCAATGGCGGTACGAGATAGATATTTTCTACAGTTTGCGGCACAAAGCCAATAATTAGGGACAGGACTGCAAGTGGAATTACGGACAAAATTGGCTTTTTAACAATTCTCAATTTTTCCTTATAAATAGTTAATAAAAGGACCCCCATCATAAAAGCTAACAAGGTCATTACTTTGGCACTGGCATCTGACACATTGTGTTGAATGAGTCCTACTGATAGAAAAACCACATTCCCAGTCTGTCCTGCCACAAGGGTATTTCCTCGCACGATAAAGGTATAGGCATCTACATATCCTGCACAAAAAGTCAAAAAAAGCGCTAGTCGCTTAGACTGACGTGATATTTTCCTTATTGGTAATAATCTCATTTTCTCCCCCCTTCTCATTTCATCTACTTATCTAAATATTGTACCACTTTCTCCAAGAAATTCGTAGCCCATTTGAAAATTTTTATCATCTGTTGGATAGTCCTTCTTTTCTATGTTATAATGAAGGAAGGATTTGAAGTCGGAAAAGGAGTATTTATGCTTAAATTAGGTGTCATCGGAACAGGGGCTATCAGCCATCATTTCATAGAAACAGCCCATGCTAGCGGAGAATACCAGCTGGTTGCAGTCTATTCTAGAAAACTAGAAACTGCCGCAACCTTTGCTTCTCGCTATGAAAATATCCAACTCTTTGATCAATTAGAAGACTTCTTTAAGTCTTCCTTTGATGTGGTCTATATCGCCAGTCCAAACTCCTTGCATTTTGTTCAAGCCAAGGCCGCCTTGTCTGCTGGCAAGCATGTCATTCTTGAAAAACCAGCTGTCACTCAGCCACAAGAGTGGCTGGATTTGAGACAGACAGCTGAGAAAAATCACTGTTTTATCTTTGAAGCGACTCGTAATTACCACGAGGAAGCTTTTACTACTATTAAGGTTTTTTTGGCAGACAAGCAAATTTGGGGAGCAGATTTCAACTATGCCAAGTATTCTTCCAAGATGCCTGACTTATTGGCTGGACAGACGCCAAATGTCTTTTCAGATCGTTTTGCTGGTGGAGCCCTTATGGACTTGGGGATTTATCCTCTCTATGCTGCCGTTCGCCTCTTTGGAAAGGCTCAAGACGCGATTTATCAAGCTCAACAGCTTGACAATAGCATTGACCTAAATGGAGACGGTATGCTCTTCTACCCTGACTTTCAAGTTCATATCAAGGCTGGAAAAAACATCACTTCCAATCTTCCTTGCGAGATTTATACAGTAGATGGAACCTTGACCCTCAACACCATCGAGCATGTTCGCTCAGCTATTTTTACCGACCACCGAGGAAATCAAGTCCAGCTCCCTATCCAACAAGCTCCTCATACGATGGCTGAGGAAGCAGCTGCATTTGCACACATGATCCAGCAACCAGACCAGCCACTTTACCAGAACTGGCTGGATGATGCAGGTTCTGTTCATGACATATTATATACCATGCGCCAGTCTGCTGGCATTAGATTTGAGGCAGAAAAATGAAAACCAAACTACCTACTGAATGGCAAGAACTAAGTGACCAACTCGGTTTCCAAGAATTCACCCCCATTCAAACTCAACTATTTGAGCCCATTCTTGCTGGAGAAAATCTCCTAGGAGTGAGCCCAACAGGAACTGGTAAGACCTTAGCTTACCTCCTGCCAAGTCTTCTCAGACTACAAAAGAAAAAAGCCCAGCAACTCTTGATTCTAGCACCAAATACAGAACTAGCTGGACAGATTTTTGATGTATGTAAAACGTGGGCAAAGGCTATCGGCTTGACTGCTCAGCTCTTCTTATCAGGTTCCAGTCAGAAACGTCAGATTGAACGCCTAAAAAAAGGACCAGAAATTCTGATTGGAACTCCTGGCCGTATCTTTGAGTTGATTAAATTGAAAAAAATCAAGATGATGAATGTGGAAACCATCATTCTGGATGAATTTGACCAATTGCTTGATGATTCTCAGATTCACTTTGTCGAGAAAATTACCCACTACGCACCTCGTAACCACCAACTCATCTATATGAGTGCGACGACCAAGTTTGACCAAGAAAAGATTGCTCCAAACACGCGCACCATTGATCTCTCTGATCAAAAGTTAGACAACATCCAACATTTCTACATGCAGGTAGACCAACGTCACCGAGTGGACATGCTTCGAAAATTGGCTCATGTAGAGGATTTCCGCGGACTAGTTTTCTTTAATAGCCTATCAGACCTTGGAAGTGCAGAGGAAAAACTACAGTATCGAGATATCTTGGCTGTTTCTCTTGCTAGCGATGTCAATGTCAAGTTTAGAAAAGTTATCTTGGAAAAGTTTAAGGACAAGCAGCTAACCTTGCTCCTTGCAACAGACCTTCTGGCTCGTGGAATTGATATCGATAGCCTAGAATGTGTCGTAAACTTTGATGTTCCTAGAGACATGGAAACCTACACTCACCGTGCGGGGCGTACAGGTCGCATGGGTAAAGAGGGCTATGTTATCACTCTCGTAACCTATCCTGAAGAACTTAAAAAACTCAAGAAATTCGCAAGTGTAGGTGAAATTGTCCTAAAAAACCAAGAACTCTATATAAAATAAGGTTGGCTTCCGCCAACCTTTTTCTTATCCCCAAGTAATTTCTAATTGATAGCTGGCAAAGGGATGTCCCTCTTGATTTTGCATTTGATAGGCTAGCTCAATCTTTTGCCCATCCAGTTTGTAGTGATTCGTTTGAATGATAAACTCTTGCATCCCCATCGGAGTAGGAATATAGGCCAAGCTATCACTATCTTTTAGAAAACGCATGATAGCCTTCGGACTCGAGAAACGGGTCATCACTAGTTCTTCTTCATGAAACTTGAGAACAACTTTTTCCTTTTCCTCATTATAAAAGAGTAAATAGGTAAAATCTCCTTTTTCACGCACTTCAACATCATAGAGTTGGTCTATGACTTCCAACTGTTCATCAAACTGAATCGTATTTCGCATCCGAATCTTCACATCAGGTCCTCTTTCTTGTCTCTTGTCCTACTATTTTACCAAAAACTCTAGCTTTTTGCTATAATGGTCATATGAACGAAAAAGTATTCCGTGACCCAGTTCACAACTACATCCATGTAAACAACCAGGTCATCTATGACTTGATCAATACAAAAGAATTTCAACGTCTACGCCGTATTAAGCAACTAGGAACTTCCAGTTATACCTTCCATGGTGGCGAGCACAGTCGCTTTTCCCACTGTTTGGGGGTCTATGAAATCGCTCGTCGTATCACGGAGATTTTTGAAGAAAAATATCCTGAGGAATGGAATCCTACTGAGTCTCTCTTGACCATGACCGCTGCGCTCCTTCATGACCTTGGACATGGGGCTTACTCCCATACTTTTGAACATCTCTTTGATACAGATCATGAAGCCATTACCCGGAAAATCATCCAAAGTCCTGAGACAGAGATTCATCAAGTCCTACTACAAGTAGCGCCAGATTTCCCCAAAAAGGTTGCCAGCGTCATCGACCATACCTATCCTAACAAGCAGGTCGTGCAACTCATTTCCAGTCAGATTGATGCGGATCGTATGGACTATCTCTTGCGCGACTCCTATTTTACAGGAGCATCTTATGGGGAATTTGACCTGACTCGCATCCTCCGAGTCATTCGTCCTGTCGAAAATGGCATCGCCTTTCAGCGCAATGGCATGCATGCCATCGAAGACTACGTCCTCAGTCGCTACCAGATGTATATGCAGGTTTATTTCCACCCAGCAACACGCGCCATGGAAGTTCTCCTACAGAATCTCCTCAAACGCGCTAAGGAACTCTATCCTAAAGACAAGGACTTCTTTGCACGAACTTCTCCACATCTCCTTCCTTTCTTTGAAAAAAATGTGACCTTGTCTGACTATCTAGCTCTGGATGATGGCGTGATGAATACCTACTTCCAACTCTGGATGACCAGTCTTGACAAGATACTAGCCGACTTGTCGCAACGCTTTGTCAACCGCAAGGTCTTTAAATCCATTACTTTTTCAGAAAAAGACCAAGACCAACTCGCAACCATGAGACAACTGGTTGAAGATATCGGTTTTGATCCAGACTACTATACTGCTATTCATAAGAACTTTGACCTACCTTATGATATCTATCGACCCGAATCTGAAAATCCAAGGACACAGATTGAGATTTTACAAAAAAATGGTGAACTGGCAGAACTATCTAGCCTGTCCCCTATCGTCCAATCCCTTGCTGGCAGCCGCCACGGTGACAATCGTTTCTATTTTCCAAAAGAAATGTTGGATCAAAATAGCATCTTCGCAAGTATCACCCAGCAATTTTTACACTTGATTGAGAACGATCATTTTACCCCAAATAAAAACTAGAAGAGGAAATTTATGAGTATTAAACTAATCGCCGTCGATATCGATGGTACTCTGGTTAACAGTAAAAAGGAAATCACTCCTGAAGTCTTTTCTGCCATCCAAGATGCCAAACAAGCTGGCGTCAAAGTCGTGATTGCAACTGGCCGCCCTATCGCAGGTGTTGCCAAACTTCTGGACGACTTGCAGTTAAGAGACCAAGGTGACTATGTCGTGACCTTCAACGGTGCCCTTGTCCAAGAAACTGCTACTGGCCATGAGATTATCAGCGAATCTTTAGCCTATGAGGATTATCTGGATATGGAATTTCTCAGTCGCAAACTTGGTATCCACATGCACGCTATTACCAAGGACGGTATCTACACAGCCAATCGTAATATCGGAAAATACACGGTGCACGAATCAACCCTCGTCAGCATGCCTATTTTCTACCGCACTCCTGAAGAAATGGCTGGCAAGGAAATCGTCAAGTGTATGTTTATCGATGAACCAGAGATTCTCGATGCTGCGATTGAAAAGATTCCAGCCGAATTTTACGAGCGCTACTCTATTAACAAATCAGCTCCTTTCTACCTCGAACTCCTTAAAAAGAATGTAGACAAGGGTTCAGCCATCACTCACCTAGCTGAAAAACTCGGATTAACCAAAGATGAAACCATGGCGATCGGTGACGAAGAAAATGACCGCGCCATGCTCGAAGTCGTTGGCAACCCCGTTGTTATGGAAAATGGAAATCCAGAACTCAAAAAAATCGCCAAATACATCACCAAAACAAATGACGAATCTGGCGTAGCCCATGCTATCCGTACATGGGTACTGTAAAGTATGATAAAATATGAAAACCGTTTAATGTGTTCATGGTGTTTCCCTCCGGTTTGTTTTTGTTATTTCCTTAAGCTTGATTTAATCATAGCACACGTTTCGTGGTCTGTCAATGCTTTTTTTCGAAAAACACAAAAAAGTTTTCCTTTCGTGGGCTTTTGTGCTATAATCTTCTTATAGAAATGGAAAGGAGAGGCGGTTATGGATAAAGAACAAATTGCTAGTGTTATTGGTGAAAAGATAAAACAATATAGACTTGAAAATAATTGGACTCAACAAGAACTTGGTTCTAAAATCGGGATCAGCAAGAACGCTATTGGTAATTATGAAAAAGGCATCAGGTCTCCGAAAAAAGACACTATGTTTGATTTAGCTAATGCTTTCGGGATTTCGATTGATGACCTTTTCCCGCAAATAAAAAAAGGTTCATCTACCAACATATCTACAATTCAAGAAATATATAACGAACTAACTCCAAAAAGACAAGACAAGGTGTTGACGTATGCTGAAAAACAACTGGACGAGCAAAGGAGTGAAGAAACTCAACCAAACGAAGTATCGGAAGTCATTCAGCTTTATAGTTACGACTACTACGACCACCCAGTTTCAGCAGGTACAGGGCAGTATTTGAACGATGTACGAGTGGAACGGATTGAGTTGCCCGTTGATGTTGATGCTGATTTTGTTATTCCAATCAAAGGTGACTCTATGGAGCCCGACTACCACGATGGTGACCTGGTATTCATTCAGACCAGCGTGGACTTAAATAATGGTGTTATCGGCGTATTCAACTACAACGGCGATGCTTATATCAAGCAACTTGTTATTGATAAAGACCAAGCTTACTTGCATAGCTTGAACCCTGTATACAAAGATATGCCAATCACACCAGAAACGGATTTCCGAATTATCGGTGAAGTCGTGGATTTGTATAGAGAGAAATAAAAAATCATATAATTTCATTGGAGGTCAATATGAAATTTTGTCCTGAATGTGGCAATCCAGTAGAGGGCTACAAGTTCTGCCCAAATTGCGGTTTTTCCATCGCTAACCAAGAACCGGCTGAACAACCTCAGCCAACTGCGAAACCAGTCTCTCCGTCTCCTGCTGCCGTAAGCAGGAAAACGGACAAAGTCGGACCGCTTGAGATTGACAGACACCATCGCACTTATCGCATAAACGGAGCTCGCAAGGCAAAAGGCTCATCTGGTTTGGTCGGAGGAGCAATCAAAGGGACGGTAAAAGCTAGTCTTGCAGTTAGTACGATGGGATTGTCTTTAATACCTTCCATGGTTAAGAAAGACAAGAACGATACTGGATGGTATTCGTTCGAGGATTTGGTGTCTTATGAATTGATTGTAAACAATCAGACTGTTGTTTCGAGTGGTGTTGGCCAAGCTTTAGTTGCAGGCGCTATGTTTGGTGCGATTGGTGCTGTTGCAGGCGGTATCGTATCTAAACGAAAATCAACCTCTAAAATTTTGGACATGACTCTTCGTGTAACTTCAAATGACTTCAATAAACCAGTTGTATTCATTGACTTGATTAGAAAACCAGTAAAGAACTCTTCAAAAGAATACAAAGAAGCAGTCGAAAACGCTCAGCGAATCATGGGAGCCTTGGACGTTATTGTTCATAATTCGTAAAAATAAAAAAACCACACTCTCAAAGTTTGGCGATTCCGAGCGTGTATAGAGGGAAATAAAAAACCATCGCTAACGAAACGATGGTGATTAGTGAATATAGATCTTTAGTTAATGAAGTGAAGGACATGGAGAAAAATAATGCAATTTAATTCTCACGGAAACCTAGAAGGTGGTATAATAGAGTCAAGTTCTTTATTAGAAATTGAAAAATTTTTAGTAACAGCATTTCCAAATTCGATAACAAGAAAAAGAAATTTCGATTCTTTTAAATCGTTCTTGGACCAACTAGATACTTCTAAAATTAAGCGTGTCTGGTTAGATGGTAGTTTTTGTTCAAACAAGATTGATCCAAACGATATAGATTGTGTTGTATTTGTGGATCCACTGTTCGTAGATTATATTATTCATTTAATGGATATGCATAATCTTTTTAAGACACAATATCTTGATGTTTATGCTATACCAGATAAAGAGTTGATTGATTTTAAGCATGATGGGGCAAAAGAAGCATATCGAGATGCTGATTATCAAGAAAAGTATTGGCAAGGACAGTTTGGCTTTGACAGAAATAGAGAACACAAAGCGATTATTGAATTAAGATTGGATGGTGATGAGTAATATGATGGATGTATATGCAAAAATAATAGAACAAGACATTAATAATATTCCAGACTCTAGTCCATATAAAGCTTCTATGATTGAAGGACTAAAATCAATACAACTATTTGAGTCTGAAAAATTAAAAAATAACAGAGTTAAAAACGTACTCTCTGTCCGCTTGATGGCCGACTGTTACGAATCCGGACAAATCGGTCTAAAACCTCTAACCGAAGTGCTCTCTTCTCTTGAAAATATACAAAAGAATGGACTCGCTTCGATTTCTGGCTATTCTGGCAAACGGGGCAAAATCCCTAAAGATATACTTTCTAAAAATGAATTAATTATTACAGCGACTAGAGCAGGTTCCTTTGTAGTTGATTTAGCAATGAAGGAAAGTCAGTTGTCAATATTTGAAGAAGAAAATCATCCGGCTAATAAAATTATGGAAGATGTTACTGATTTTCTTCAAAATAAAATAGAAATCGCTGACTTTGTTGATAAATATAGTCCTCGCACATTCGGTTCGGTCAAGAAGCTTATTTCTAATCTAAATAGCGAAGGCATAGGTTTTGAAATTATAGATGACATAAAAAAACAAACCGCCTCTTTCCCAAGAGAGAAAGTTAAGGAAATTAATACAGAATTAAAATCTACGCATATTGAAAAACGTGAAGGAATGAATATTCTAGGTAAACTAACAAAAGTAGATCTTGGGGCTCAAAAAATTACATTGGATACAGATAGTGGTGCTGTTACAATCAAAGTAAATGATGAAAAAATTAAAGATTATCGTTTAACAACAAATGACGTTTATGAAATAACTACTAATGTTAGAGAAGTAGTTCGCAAAGGACAACGAACACAAACATATTCAACCAACTCGATTGATAAAATCACCAAGAAATAAAAAAATCCCCACACTCTCCATCGCCAAACTTTGAGTGTGAGGAAATCATGTATAAGAAGCAACCATTCAAAAGGTCGTTTTCTTATACCCATTTTACCAAGAAATGAGGTTAAAAGCAAATGGCATCATACAGAAAAAGAGAAAATGGCAAGTGGGAATATCGTATTTCTTATAAATCCCACGACGGAAAATACAAAAAGGCTGAGAAAGGTGGTTTCCCAACAAAAAAGCTGCACAGATAGCTGCAGCTGAAAGAGAGAAAGAACTACTCCTTCCTTCCTATGTTTCGGACGACATTACTCTTTTCGAATACTTTAAACAGTGGGCTACCATTTATAAGAAACCTAATATTTCTCCTATAACTTGGCAAGTTTATAAAGTTACCAGTCGCAACATTGAAAAACTATTCCCAGGGGGCAAAACTTAAAAACATAACCAGTTCAATCTATCAACAAGCCTTAAATACATTTGCTGAAACGCACTCTCAAGCAACAGTTGAAAGATTGAATATCCATATCAAACAATGCGTAGCTATGGCAGTTCACGAGAAAATCATTCAAAAGGATCTCACAACCTTTGCTAAAGCAGTATCTCAAAATAAAGGTATCGAAAAAGAAACCAAGTTTCTTGAAGTTGAAGAATACAAGAAAGTTATATCCGTTTCGAAGAATAAAATGGACGTTCAATCATATGCAGTGATCTATCTTATCGCAGTTACTGGAACGCGTTTCGCTGAATGCTTAGGGCTAACATGGGACAGTATAGAATATGATAACAAGGTTCTTTCTGTAGATAAGACCTGGAATTACAAAACGAATCTTGATTTTGCAAGTACAAAAACAAGAAGCAGTATCAGAAAGATACCACTTGATGACTCAACTCTTGAATTACTAAAAAAGTACAGACAAGATCATTGGCTGGAAAATAAAGATAATCGTCTTTTTACTAACATATCAAACAATGCAGTCAATAAGACATTAAGAAGAATTGTTGGTAGAAATGTCCATACTCATTCGCTTAGACATACTTATGCTTCTTTTCTAATTTCTCAACGTATCGAATTGCTTTCTATTTCGAAAATTCTTGGACACGAGAATATGAACATCACCATCGAAGTCTATACTCACCAGTTAAAAGAATTGGAAGAGGCAAGTAATTCAGAAGTTAGAGAGATATTTGCAAATTTAGGGGCGAATTCGGGGCGAAATACCTCAAACCCTAGTAAAATCAATAGTTTATATGCCCCCTGCAGGAATCGAACCTGCAACTACTCCTTAGGAGGGAGTTGTTATATCCATTGAACTAAGGGAGCTAGAGAAAAACCCTGCTGGGTAAGCAGAGTTTTTTTGTCGAATTAACGACGGATTTCTTTGATACGAGCTGCTTTACCTTGAAGAGCACGCAAGTAGTACAATTTCGCACGACGTACTTTACCGTAACGAACAACTTCGATCTTTTCAACACGTGGAGTGTGGATTGGGAAGATACGCTCAACACCTACACCGTTAGAGATTTTACGAACTGTGTAGTTTTCTGAGATGCCAGCACCTTTACGTGCGATAACAACACCTTCAAAAATCTGGATACGTTCACGGTTTCCTTCGACAACTTTCGCGTGTACACGAACAGTGTCACCAGGACGGAATGATGGGATATCTGTACGAAGTTGACCTTCAGTCAAGCTTTGGATTAATGGATTCATTTTATTCTCCTATCTTTGTCAATCTTGAGGAATCCTCCTCAGCGGATAAACTGTATTTTTGTGCGTCCATTACACACAAGAGACAGTTTACCATATTTCCACCTAAAAGTAAAGGAATTTATAGCAGAATTCCTAAAAAAATCGCTAGAAACCCGCCTATGTAAGTTAAGAGGAAATAGCTATAAAATACCTTCTTGTCACTTAACAGTTTTTGCAGCTCGTCATTCAGAGTTGAAAAGGTCGTCAACCCACCACAGAAACCTGTCGCGAGGATAGCATAGACTTCCTTAGACTCCACATGGTTGTAGAGTAAGCCAATCAAAAAACAACCGAGAAGATTGGCTATGAGAGTTCCTAGGGGCAATTTTGAGGATTGATTATATCGGGAAAAGAAATACCGTACTAGGGCTCCGAAGCCACAGGCGATTGCAAGATAGATCATTACCATTTCTTCCTCCCTAGAACATAAGCCAAGAGCAGGCCTCCGCCAATACTCAAAAGTAAGTAGATGCCCAAACTAAGATAACGCTGGGTATCAAGCAGTTTTACTGCATCAAGCATTAGACTAGAAAAGGTTGTTAAACCTCCGCAAAAACCCGTACCCAGCGCCAAAACCAAGCCTTTACTAGTTCCCTTATAGACCAGATAGCCTTTCACCAGATAGACCAAGCAGATAATGCCCAGATAGTTGACAAGGAGGGTTCCCCAAGGAAAGTCGGGACTGGCTGGCAACTGACTAGATACAAAATAGCGGACAAGGCCACCTGACATAGCAGCTAGAAAAATCCCTAGCGAATAGAATTGTTCTTTTTTCATTTGATGTTTTGATCCTGGTAATCACGCGATCGTTTGAGTATGTCAGAAAAAGTCGCAACAATGGTCTCCTGATAGCGCGTATCTTCCACTCGACTTTTGACTTTTTCAAAAATAACTTCTTCTCTCTTAGAGTCTAAGATTGGCTTACCAGATGCTTTTTTATAAGCGACAACCCCTTCAACTAGGTGCATCCGTTCTTCTAGGAGCTTGACGATTTGATTGTCAATTTGATCAATTTCTTGCCGAATAATATCTAAGTTCATACAGTCTCCTCCTTTATTTGAATTATTGTATCAAAAAGCCTCTAAATAGGCTAGTAAAATCCCAAAAAAACTAATAAAAAAACGCACTGACTTCTTCCAGTCAGCGCAGTTTGATTCTTATCCTACTTTTGCAGCCAATTCTTCTGCGAATTGTTCCAAACGTTCGATGTCTTCTTCTTCGGCAGAGAGGTCCACTTTAACGCACTCTGAACCTTTTTCTGCTCCTGTTGCTACAAAAACGCGATCAAAGTCATCGACAGCCTTACAGAATTCGTCGTAGAAGGTATCTCCTGAGCCAACAACTCCGTAGATTTTGCCATTCAAGTTGAGGTCTGCTAGGTCTTCGTAGAAGTCCATCATCTCATCAGGCAATTCTCCATCACCATAAGTATAGGTTGCAACGATAGCGATGTCTGCTTCCAAGAAGTCTGAAGCGTCAACAGTTGTACATTCATCCACATCGACATCCAAGCCCAAGTCACGCAATTTGTCTGCTACAATATCTGCAATTTCTTCGGTATTACCGGTCATACTGGCAAATACAATTTTTGCTAATGCCATATCGTCCTCCTCAATTTATCTTTCTCCATTATATCATATCTTTTTCATTTTAAAAATAAAAATTCTTGTGCTACAATGAAATGAGAAAGAATTGAGGTTATTTATGGAAATTTGCCAGCAAATATTAGAGAAAATCAAAGAATACGATACCATTATCATTCACCGTCATATGAAACCAGATCCTGATGCCTTAGGGAGTCAGGTAGGTTTGAAAGCTCTTCTCACACACCATTTCCCAGAAAAGACCATCAAAGCAGTCGGTTATAACGAACCAACTCTAACCTGGATGGCGGAAATGGATACTGTCCCAGACAGTGACTACCAAGGAGCTCTTGCTATTATTTGTGATACAGCGAATCGTCCTCGTATCGATGATAAACGCTACGAACAAGCTGCTTTTACCATCAAAATCGATCATCATCCAAATGATGATATCTATGGTGACCTATCATGGGTGGATACAAGTTCAAGCAGTGCCAGTGAGATGATTACATTATTTGCTCAAGAAAATCAGCTAGCTTTGTCTAGTGAAGCGGCACGACTTCTCTATGCAGGAATTGTCGGAGACACAGGGCGTTTTCTCTACCCGTCAACTAGTGCCCGTACCTTTAGAATAGCTGGCCAGCTCCGAGAAATTGATTTTGACTTTGCTGGATTGTCTCGTCAAATGGATACCATGAGCTTCAAGATTGCAAAACTTCAAGGCTATGTCTATGATCACTTAGAAGTTGATGAGAACGGAGCCGCACGCGTTCTGCTTACTCAAGAAATCTTGGGAAAATATATGGTTACGGATGCTGAAACGGCTGCGATTGTCGGAGCACCTGGTCGAATTGATACCGTTAAGGCTTGGGCCATCTTTGTTGAACAAGCTGATGGTCACTTCCGTGTGCGTATGCGCAGTAAAATCACCCCTATCAATGAAATTGCCAAAGAACACGACGGAGGAGGACATCCATTAGCTAGTGGCGCTAATTCTTATAGTCTAGAAGAAAACGAAATCATCTATCAAAAGTTAAAAAACTTGCTTAAAAACTGATAAAATACTTGCCAAACTTTTCAGAATCTGATAGACTAGTATGGTAACAATCTATGGCTCGCAAAGAGACCATGGCAGAAAGGAAATATTGCAAAATGAAAAAAGATATCCATCCAGAATATCGCCCAGTTGTCTTCATGGACACAACTACTGGTTACAAATTCCTTAGCGGTTCAACTAAACGCTCTAACGAAACTGTTGAGTTCGAAGGCGAAACTTACCCATTGATCCGTGTGGAAATTTCATCAGACTCACACCCATTCTA
>ERZ772940.714-NODE-714-length-13748-cov-4.46155_pt1 | contig 13748 bp, 6 predicted proteins | sample MGYA00511682_ERZ772940 | MGnify/ENA primary metagenome ERZ772940 (study PRJEB29015, sample SAMEA2737922) | human oral metagenome | biome: human oral; feature: human-associated habitat; material: dental | place: China | collected 2031 ... | reverse complement strand
TCGGCGGACCTCCTCCGCGCCCTCACGAACAAGTTCCCACCACGTCCTCCTTACATATTGTCCCATAGGACTCAATTGTTCTCACTACATAAGAAGCCATTCAACAGGAAAGACCCATAGCTCATGTCAACTACGCTGAGGCATGCGAGAAAGGGTCGGGAGCCTGTCCCGGCCCTTGGCCTCAGGCGCCCTGCCGATGTGAATGCCACCAGCTTAAGTTAATGACATTGAGGAACTCCCCCTGCCTCCCGGCCCTGGCGCACACGGGCAGGTTGGCGCTGGCGAGCAGGGCGGGGATGCGGCTCGCGTTCTTCGCGATGCCGCGGTAGCGGACCTTCGCGTAGCCGAAGGTGCGCCTGGCGATCTGGCAGGGGCGCTTGCCCTCGTGCGCACGGAGGCCTCGGCTCCGCCCCTCCCCGCGCCCGTCCCACCGGGCCCGCCGTGCGGCCCCGGGCTTGGAGGGGCCCATCGCGACGCGCCAGCCGGTCCCGGAGAGGTGCGGGTCCGAGCGGACCTCCTCGCGCCTGGCGACGCCCCGGTAGCCCGCGTCGGCGTAGCAGAACTCGTCGTCGTCCCGCACGAGCCCGTGCGCCTCGCAGACGTCGGGCACGTTGGCGGCCGTGAAGGTCGCGCTGTGGACGTGGCCGCTGCCGGCGTCCTCGCCCGAGTGGCACTTCATGCCGAAGTGCCACTGGTTGCCCTTCTTGGTCTGGTGCATTTCGGGGTCGCGCGAGCCCGACGCGTTCTTGGTCGAGCTGGGCGCCTCTATGATCGTGGCGTCGACCACCGAGCCGCCGCGCATGACCAGGCCGGCCGCCTCGAGGCGGGCGACCACGACGTCGAGCAGGGCCCTCCCGACGTCGTTCTCCTCCAGGAGGTGGCGGAAGTCCTCGAGGGTCGTGGCGTCGGGCACGCCGTCCCAGCACCCCACGAAGTCGCGGACCGAGAGCGAGTCGTAGCAGGCGTCCTCGCAGGCGACGTCAGACAGGTTCAGCCAGCATTGCACGAGGTGCATCCTGAGCAGCGTCTCGGCGGGCCAGGGCTGCCTGCCGCGCCTGCCCGCCGTCGGCCTCAGCGGCTCGACCAGGGCCAGCAGGTCGGCCCAGGGCACCACGGAGTCCATCCGGTCGAGGAACTCGGCCCGCCTCGTGCGCCTGGCCCTGCCCTCCCACTCGACCTGTGCGAAGCTCGCCTGCCTGCTCGATGCCATCCCCGGCCCTCCCGCCGCCCGTCCGTCCCGACTGTTCCATTATAGCGCAAAAAGGCCTGCCAACTGCGGATATGCCACACCCTCCCATGTTTTTCGCCCGCCCGGGAGGCGACCCCAACCCATCCGTCAGCCTGATTTGTTCCGCGTGTCCCTAGAGGACGAATATAGATATGCTGGTGATGGCTCGGTCAGTACTCGGATCGTCTCTATCGACATGGGTAGTCCGGAACAAAACGGTTTAGTCTCAAGCCTTGTGGGATAGTCCCTACACCGCTATCGCCTCCCGCTCAGGCAAGAAGCGCCTGCTTGCGCCGATTTCGTAGCACTAAATCGATTTCAAGTTCTCTGGCATCTCCCCCTATCGGGGATCCGTCAATTTAAGGAGACATAGTCAATGGCGATTTGGACCCCTATTACCCAATATCGATTTTTTTCAATGTTGGGAAATAAGTGGGATAGTATCGTCGATGTTGCAGGGGGTGTAGGATGAGGCTCATCGAGAGAACACGCTATCTGGAAACGCTCGTCGACGTGATGGGCACGCCCGATATCAAGGTGATCACCGGGATAAGGCGAAGCGGCAAGTCCAAGCTTCTCGAAGCGCTGCGTGATTACATATTGGCGAACGTCGCGGACGCGAACGTCATCCACGTCAACTACAACCTCGACGACTTCGAGGGGATCGCCGAATACCATGCTCTCCTCAACTACGTGAAGGACAGGTATCAGCCCGAGGCCGTAAACTTCCTCCTGATCGACGAGGTTCAGATGTGCGAAGGGTTCGAGCGTGCCATCAACAGCCTCCACGCCTCGGAGCGCTACGACATCTTCATCACCGGCTCTAACGCGTTTCTACTGTCGAGCGATCTTGCGACGTTGTTCACGGGCCGTACGTTCGAGCTTGAGGTGTTCCCATTCTCGTTCTCCGAATTCTGTGAGTACTACGGGCGGACGGACGTCGACGACGCGTTCGATGACTATGCGCTCCAAGGCGGCATGTCCGGCTCATACCTTTACAAGAACCCCGTGCAACGCTTCAAGTACATCGCGGACGTGTTTCGTACCCTCGTCATGCGCGACATCGTGCAGAGGCATAACGTTCGCAACAAGGTGATGTTGGACAAGATAGGCGACTTCATGTTGGACAACGTTTCCAACATCACGTCGGCAAGGAGCGTCGCGAATGCTCTTGGGAGCGGCGGCTCCGCTCCCAACCACAAGACCGTCGGCGCCTATATTGGCTACCTGTGCGACGCGTTTGCCCTCTACCGGATCAGGCGCTACGACATCCGTGGGAAGAAGTACCTCGCATCCGGCGAGAAGTACTACCTGGCTGATCATTCCTTCAAATACGCGCTGCTGGGCACGAGGGACATGGATTGGGGAAGGACCTACGAGAACATCGTGGCCATTGAGTTGCTCAGGCGTGGCTATGAGGTGTATGTCGGTGCGCTCTACAAGAAGGAGATTGACTTCGTCGCCATCAGGCAGAGCGAGAAGACCTACATCCAGGTGAGCGATGACATCAGCTCGGATAAGACCTTCGAGAGGGAGGTCTCCCCTCTGTTTCAGATCAAGGACGCCTACCCGAAGATGGTAATCGCGAGGACGAAGCATGGCGAGTATACGCACGAGGGCGTAAGAATCGTCGACATTGCACGCTGGCTTGCAGGATAACTTCTTTAGCAGGAGGCAGGGAGGTATCTGTCGGGCAACGACCGATGGAACGGTTGACCTCATCTATCCTATGGACACGAACCAGAGAGTAGACCGTGCGGGCGATAGCTCGGGCAGTACCAGGATCGTCTCCATCGACATGGGTAGTTCGGAACAAAAGCTCATCTATGGGGTGCGATCGACTGGAATCAACTGGCTCGCGTTGGTTGGGAATCGCGTGTGTTTCATGGATGACCGTCAAGTGATGTCAGTGGCAACTGATGGGACGGACGCGAAAGTTCTATACAATGTTCCGTCAAACCTGAACAGTCGGATCGTTGCGACGGGAGAAAGAATACTCTACTTGGAAACTAGTGAAGTTCCACGCGACGGGATGACCGTGGAGGCCGACACCTGGGACCTTCAAAGCCTCTCAATTGATGGTGGGGTGCCTGTGACCTTAAGAGCAGGGATCGATTTCTACCATGCTTCTGTCCACAACCAAGGCGGGCATCTGCTAATTATGGAAAATGGGCAGGATGTGGGAAGCGCGGGCGAGCGGGTTGCGTCCGTTGGCACTGATGGCTCAATGTACACGGAGTATTCGCTAAGAGGTACGGCCTTTGGCAATTAGCCGGCCTGCCATGGGCTGCAAAGTCGTCTTGCGTCGCTCCCAGAGCCTCGCAGCTCGCCATCAACCATACGCTTTTCTTACGGTTCTCTGACTAGCTGTGAAGCATTCGCCATTTAGCATGCTGCTATGCAGACAAATCAGCACATTTAGCAGTATACTTTACGGATGGAACGCTGAACGCACAGCGCCTATTTGGCAAAGGATCAGAGCATGGCTTCAACGCGCTACTATCTGGACTACCTCAACGACCAGATCGACATCTCCCCGGCTAACAGCCAAGAGGAGCTTGACGCAGCTCAGCTGCTCCAGTCATTGATGGACGAGCATGGCCTTGACACCACAATGCAAGAATTCGACGCCCCTGCGGGAGGTGAATTTACGCACGATCTCACGTGCGTGCTGCTCTTCTTTGGAATGGTCATGAGCGGTGTGTTGGATAGTGCCGTCGGTGTTGTCGGTAGGGTCATCGTGCTCGTGTGCGTGGCCCTCCTTGCCCTTCGCTTTGGTGGCTATGACCTTCTGGGAGGGATTGGTCCCAAGGCAAGGAGTCAAAATGTCATTGGCGTACACCGCGCCACGGGTCCTCTTGTGGTCAAGGGCAATCGGCCGATCGTTATCGTTGCGCACTACGACAGTCCTAACGAGAACCCGCTCTATCGTCGCAACTTCGTTAGCTTGCTTCCTGTCATCAAGAGGATGAGCCTCTGGCTGGTCATTCTTGTATCCCTCTGTACCCTGCTTCAGCTGGTTGGCGCTATCCCCGAGGTCGGTCGCCATGTCTTCTGGGGCATCGGTATTGTGGCGGGCATTCCGCTGATTGCCATCGGGGTGGCAAATATATATGAGAGGTTCGCACCCTGTACGGTGGGAGCCAGCGATAACAAGTCGTCTGTCGCTGCCCTACTCGGCGTTATGGACATGGTACGTCCCGCCGATGACGATGCCAAGCGGCAAGCTGCTGCGAATCTTCGCAGTGAGGTTGAGCGAGGCATTGCGGCAGACCAGGCTCCAGTGGATGAGGCTGATGGTCTTGGAGAGCTAGGCGAGGAGCCCCAGGCTGAGGAAGCTCAGGTCGCCCCTAAGGACGTGGGCCAAACCGATGGCGAAGGCGTCAAGGGCGGCGAAGAGGATGGTTCGGTCACAGAAGGCTCACCTGCCATGCGCGAGACTGAGGGAGAAGCGCCAGACGCTGAAGCCTTGTCCCATGAATCATCAGATCGTGACGAAGACAGCCAAGAACCAGACCAGGATCCGAGGATAGGTCCCCTCTCGGGAGTCTTCGATAGGGTGCGCAAGGGTACGGGAGGCCTCTTTGGTAGGATTCGCTCGGCTGCCGTCAAGGAGCCAGAGCCTATAGAGGATGACCGCTATGGCTTTTCCCCCGAGCCTCCCTCTGTGGTGGCGACGCCTCGGGTACCGGCGATGGAGAAGGGTGTGGGAGCTGATGACGATACCATAGGTGCCTCGATTTCCACTCGTGTCCCAGGGGAGGGGATCGAGGCGAACATATATAGACAGAATGGGGATGGGTCAAAGTTCGACCCAGACACGATCGTCGCGAACACTGCGCCGTCCGCAGGCGATACTGAAACTGCAGAGACTCTGGAGGTACCTATCGTGAGCAAGCCCGAACCCAGGCCGGTGACTTCGAACGCTACGCGCAGAGAAAGGCGGGTCCCAAAAACGCGGGCTTCCTCAACAAGTGAGCCACAGGCCGTTGCGCAAGCCAACGAGCACGATGTCGTCCGTCGCGGGGCAAGTTTCATCGAGAGTCTCCAGATCCTTCCCTCGGACTGCGAGATCGTCTACGAGATGCCCCCACGCCCCAAGGTCGATCTGTCGAAACTCCCTGAGGTCCCTGAGATACCCGACTTCAAGGTCGAAGACTTCTATGAGCCGGTCGAGTCTGTTGATGAGGAGGAGCCACAGGAGGAGCATACCGGTTCCGTTCCCACCTTCTTTAGTGACAGGGAACGTAAGGTCAAGGCGAGAAGGGACACGGCCGCGCGCACCGAGGCTGCGGAGTCGCGCTCATCTGCAGCGGGTACAGACGATGCGCCTTACGAGCCTGGTTCAGATGACACCTACGCGGACTATGGTGAGGGCGGCGAGGACGCTGCCTATGCACGGAATGCTCGGGACATGCTCGAGAACACAGCTGACGCCGAGTATGAGTCCATGGGCGCTGGGGGTCGTGGGGGCCTGGCGGACTTGTCCCAGAGAATCGTTGATATTCTTGCCAAGATTCGTGAGGCGTTCAGGAGCTTGGTCGAGCGCATCACCCAACGTAAAAGGACCGTTAGCGGGAACACGGCGCAGTACGGGATGATCGCAGACGAGCAGGACGAGGATGACCAGGACTCCGATGACTTCTACTACGATGATGACAGCCAGGAGCCACAGCAGGAAGGTGCCGAGGACGATGACGTTGCCATCGAAGGGGAGTATGTCGTTGAGGATGACGTGCAGTACGACTCCGATGGATCTGATGATGACACTAAGGCATTCGCTCGTGATGAGATGAGGGTGGATGCCACCGTGTTGGAGGATGAGGGTGACGCTGAAGGTGAGCTTGGCGACACCCAACCCGACGGTGCCCTGCCCCGCTTTGATGATGCCGACACGACGGGAGGGTTGGTCGAGGGGGATATGAGCGGCCTCGACACCAAAGATGAGGATGTGAGGCCGGACGAGAGAAAAAGGCCGAGGCCAGTGGATGACCCGAGGTGGGGAACGTCTGACTTCCGCCCCGCCCCTGTGGATGACGGAGACCCGAGTGGGGGCGTGGCGCATCGAGCTGTCTTGTTTGACCTCCCTGACCCATCGCTTATGCCGAAGGACCCCCTTGCGCCCGACGACCTGGGGTCAGCGACCTCGTACGACTCAGGTCAGACGAGTACCAGTGTGCGACCGGTTCGCGGGACGCGCGAGCCCATTGGTATCGTGAGGCCAAGTCGTGACTTTGGCGCAGAGGCTGGAGAGGGTAGCCAGGTACGCGAGAGGTATACTCGCGCGACTAGGGACCGCGGGGGCGAGTCTGGATATTCGGGCGGCAGCCGCAGGAGCCAGGCTGCTGACGATAGTTTGGCGAGCGAGTGGAGCAGGGCTGACGTAGGCCATGATGCCGGGCAAGATGGACGTACCATCGGAAGTCGAGATCGTCGGAGCGGCGGCAGGGTGGATGGCGACCGTCCCGCATCTGCGGGATCACGTCCAGACACACGTAGGTGGAAGGGCGGTGCAACCGAGCGCTATGACCTTCGAGTCGTCGACGAGCGGGTCCGTGAGGGAGAGTGGGATGACGCACAGCAGCAGCGCCCTACTAAGGAGGACCTACGCGAGGCGATACTGGGCATGGGGGATGACGAGCTCATCTCGCATGACGTGTGGTTCGTTGCCCTTGGCGCATCCTCGATCAGGCACGCTGGTATGCGAGAGTTCCTTGCTGACTTCAGGAAGTCGGTAAGGGGTGCCTTTGTCGTTAACCTTGATTCCATTGGTGCCGGGGACCTGACCATCCTGACGAGCGAGGGCGCAAACGAGACTCGTCGCTCAGACCGCCGACTGGTGAGGTTACTCGGATCGGTTGCAAAGGACCTACATATCAACGTGAACAGGAGGCGTTACATCTGGACCGAGACCGACGCGACGCCTGCCATGCATGCCTCCATGCGAGCAGCCACTCTCATGGGTCTCTCGCATGATGGTGTTCCGGAGCTTTCGCACACGGTAGACGATGTCCCCGAAAACGTAGATGTCGAGCAGGTCGTCTCTGTGACAGAACTCGTGTCGGAGATCATTCGTCGCTCGTAACCATGACTTTTGCGACGCTCTGCTCGCTGGGTTTCTATGTGGGCTGTGTGACTACGTGGGCCAACCGAATGTGACCACCCGCCGTCGTCCGGCATGGCCGACGGCGGGTGGTCGTGTTCTCATGACGGGATCACCTCCCCTGAGCGTTGTGTGAGGGAGTACTTGTCCCACATTGCGTGATGCCCATATGGGTGCTATAGGATCTTGTATGAGCGAGCGAGCAGATACGACCATTGTGCCTCACCCTTTCTGTCTTGGTACCATTTGAACTACCAAGAGGTTAGCGGGGCACCGTTGCATGATGCTCGCATCCAGCTGCGCTTGGCTCTCGCCTTGAGGCGAAATGTGAGGAGAGTTCGGGATATACCCTGCTATTTGCCCAATGGGCGAGCAGGAGGAGCCACTTACCCGTAAATTCTGTAAAATGCCTGAATTTGTGTTACCATATCTCTGATCATGAGCGTAAACAGGGACATATACCGGGCAGTTCATGAGCGCAAGTGGCTGAGCGTGGAGTACCTCAATGGGCAGGGCCGAACCACACGCTATTGGGTTGGCGTCAAGGACATCGACCCCAGGCAACGTACGCTCAGGGTGCGCGGCATGCACCTGGGGAGCTATACCGTCAAGGACCTTACCATTCGTGTGGATGGTATTGAGTCGTCCTCACTGATCGACGAGTCATACTTTCCCACCCCACCTGAGCTCATCGAGCGCATCGATCGCGACGAGGATCGGTTCTCATCCATCTTTGGCACGGTACCTAACCTTAACGTCCTTAACTACCTGGCCGATTGCAGCAGGCTCAACGTAGCGCCCGCCACCAAGGAATTCTCGCTCATCAAACGTGTCGATGAGGACTCCTTTGCCCGAGGGGCGCTCTGCCTTGACAGGGAACAGTTTGCCGCCGTCGTCAAGAGAGCTCAGGACAGGGCTCGCTATCCGCACAAAGGGCTTCGTGCGAAGTTTGAGCAGCTTGCGCTCAACGTCCTCTCGGTACGCGGGGCGGGTGGCCTCTATGTCATCGCCTATCGACAGCTGCGTCTTGACCCCGAGCGTCGCACATTGGTCATAGGCCATAACACGATACTGTGTCGCGAGTTCGTCGTGCGAAACGGGAAGGCGTTTGAGCGCCAGTCCATCAGGCGCTACCTGGGAGAGGAGGACCTTCATCTGCTCTCGTCCTTTGACGAGAATCGCGAGCGTATCAAGGACCTCATGGCTAAGCGGATCAGCGCGCCCCGGCTCGTCGATGACGTTCCGTACCTCCTCATCATCACACGTGATGCCACCGTTGACCTGCAGAGGGAGTACGATGGCATCTACGCGATGTATGAGCGCGGCGAGCCGACCGTGCCCATAAAGGCGTTCTTTGGGGACCTGACCAAGCGTCCGGTGCGTCGCCGGGAGTTTCCGCTCATCCTTCTTGACCAGCACATCAACATGGACCAGCTCACCGCGACGCATCAGGCGCTCAAGTATCCGGTGACCTATGTGCAGGGTCCTCCTGGCACAGGCAAGACGACCACCATCGTCAATATACTGGTCAACGCCCTGTACAATGAGCGCACGGTGCTCTTTGCGTCCTTTAACAACCATCCCGTGGACGGGGTGTTCAAGAGCCTGGGGAGCTATAGCTGGAACGGGAAGGCGCTTCCGCTACCTGTGATACGCCTTGGCAACAACGCCGTCATGATCCAAGCACTCGAGCGCATACGCACGCTCTACGAGCTTGTCAAGGATGAGTCCGTCACGCCCGATAGGATGATGGAGCTGTCCCGAATCGATGGCAAGCTTCGCGCCAAGGACCTCAGCGACCTCCTGAAGGAGTACGAGGAGAACCTTGACCTGCAGGAACGCAAGGAATGCATAGAGAAGCTTGCGAAGGATGCCGATGACTTCTTCTTTAAGCTCGAACTGCAAAGTGTGCAGCTTGAGCTTGTGCGCAAGCGGCTGAAGAGAGTCGAGCCTGCCGAGAAGACGCTTGAGCGGGCGCTCAAGCTTATGGACAGGGACCAGGAGAGCCTCCTTAGGCAGCTCTTCTGCCTATCTGTGCGTCGCATCAAGCGCTTGGGAGAGCCGCGTGTCGATGAGCTGCGGGAGATCGTGTTCTCAACACAGGCCGATGACGAGCGCGTGACAGCCTTCAATCATTATCTCTCGGATACGGATAACCTCAAGAAGTTTCTGCGTATCTTTCCCATCGTTGCAACCACCTGCATCTCGGCACATAAGTTAGGGCAGCCCGTGCCAAGCTTCGACATGGTGGTTATCGATGAGGCGAGCCAGTGTGACAGTGCCTGCGCGCTCGTGCCCATAGTCCGGGGGCAAAACCTCACCTTGGTGGGAGACCCCGCCCAGCTCTCTCCGGTCGTGGTGATCGACGGGACAGACAATGCCACGCTGAGGCGTACCTACAACATACCCGACGAGTACGACTTCATAGAGAACTCGGCATATAAGACCTTTCTCGCCTGCGACTCGGTGAGCAACGAGATACTCCTGCATGAGCACTATCGCTGTGACGAGAAGATCATCGGCTTCAACAACCGCAAGTACTACAACGGTAAGCTCAGCGTGAAGAGCGGTCGCAACTCGCCTGGCGCGCTCTCGTACTATAACGTCGAGGGGGACGTCTCCCGCGAGAAGAACGTCGCGCCGGCCGAGGCAGCCGCCATCGTAGACTACGTGCGCAAGAACTGTGACAAGCAGATAGGGATCATCACGCCCTTTGCCAGACAGCGTGAGTATCTGTTGTCCTCCCTCTCTGCGCAGGGCTTTGATGACGTGCCCTGCGGGACGGTCCATGCCTTTCAGGGAGACGAGAAGGACGTGATTCTGTTCTCGCTCGCCCTGACTGATCGCACCACACCCGCCACCTATGCGTGGGTGGCAAACAATCAGGAGCTGATCAATGTGGCGACGTCACGTGCCCGCGATGAGTTGGTCATATTCTCTAGCGACAGGGAGCTCGATCGCTTGCACAGGTCGATGAAGGGGCCGGATGACCTCTGTGAGCTGGTGCGGTACGTGAAGCAAAACGGGAAGTCGCTGGTGACGCCTCGCTCTGTGTCATCTCGCGCGCTTGGGATCAAGCCATACAGCACCAAGACCGAGGCGGCGTTCCTTGAGAGCCTTAACCATGCGCTGAGCAACGTGTTTACCTCTCAGGTGCGCCATGTGGTGCATCACGAGGTGCCCATAGCGCAGGTCTTCGACGAGAACGTGGCTCAGCAGCAGCTCTTCTACAGCGGTCGATTTGACTTCGTGGTCTATGAGGTGGAGCCTGACGGAACTGAGGTCCCGGTCTTGGCCATCGAGCTGGACGGCAAGGAGCATCGGGCAAACGAGGCGGTGATGAGGCGCGACGAGCAGAAGAACGAGATATGTCGCAGACATAAGCTACAACTCATCCGTGTGGAGAACTCCTACGCCCGTCGCTATGCCTTCATCAAGAGCATCTTGGAGAAGTTCTTCTCCATTCGGCGTTAGGGTGGGCCCAGCCGGGGCCGGCTCCGACGTTTTAGAACCCCCCGCAGTGATCCCGCCCCGGTCTTGATGCCTTAGAACCCCCCCCGCAGATTGGCGGGTACCGAAGAAATAGGCTCAACTGGGCAAACGTCCTCGTGATAGTGCCCGCCAGATTCTGGGGCACTAAGCCCCCAAGCTTTTGCGGGCAGGTGGGGATGCTCTGCGGGATCCTCCAGGATGTGCCGAAACCTTTGCTGTATCCAAAAAACGCAGTCTCCCTCGTACGGGAAGACTGCGTTTGCTTGCGTGGAGCGGGCGATGGGAGTCGAACCCACCTCAGTAGCTTGGGAAGCTACGGTTCTACCGATGAACTACGCCCGCATAGAAACGAATTTTAGCACAGAGCCGCGAAACCCCTCAGTCCATTGAGTGTTCTCGTGAGTGCACACGATAAGCTCAGAGACGGTAGTGCTCGTTTAGTGACCCACATATACGCGCAAGCCTGCCTCAGCGCTTGGACGCCGGGTTCGATAAGTTGGCGTAAATCATGAAGAAGCCCATCAGCGAGTACACCAAGCGTATACTACGCGCTGCAATGTCTCAAACAAATTGGGGTTTTACCTGGGACTTTACTGGGGCAAACAATGAGACCGAGACGCGTGAACACAAGCCTTCTAGGCCGTCATTCGCGGGTTCGAGTCCTGTTACTTGCTCCATGTGAGCAGTGCGGCTTCCTGCTGGGGCTGCTTTTGCATGCCTTGTGGCTCCTGTCGACGTGGTGAGCACCGTACTTGATCGAGATTGAATGACGGGATTTGCCTCATCGCGCGCCAAGGTCCCTGAAAAAGAGTATCGGAGGGATGTTTTCATGAGCAGCCGACTAAGTGCCGAGGAGTGTCGTCGGGCGATGGAGGGTCTCGCTCCTCAGATAGAGCGCTATGCGGAGCTTCTCGTCCACAAGGGCGCCGCGATCAAGCCGGGCCAAGAGCTTGTGCTCCAGGCGCCCGTTGAGCGTGCCGACTTTGTGCGCATCGTTGTTAGGGCCGCCTATAGGGCAGGTGCCGGGCACGTCACCGTCATCTGGCGTGATGACGTTGTGCAGAGACTCACCTTTGAGAGCGTCGCGCTCGACTTCTTTAGGCACACACCCTCGTGGCAGGTTGAGCAGTTGAACTCCCTTGCTGAGGCTGGCGCAAGCTTCTTGTTTCTTGATGGCTCTGACCCAGCGGCATTCGATGGTGTCGATCCGGCTAAACCAGCTGCGGCATCACGTGCCAGGAACAGCGAGTGCCGTGCCTTCAGGGAGGGTATGGATTTTGGGCGCAACGTCTGGTGTATCGCAGGGGTACCTGTGGTTGCCTGGGCAGAGAGGATTTTTCCGGGGGTGAGTGCGAGCGAGTCTCTCTATAGACTGTGGTGTACGATCTTGAGCGTTGCCCGTGCGGACGGTGATGACCCGCAGGGCACATGGGAGACGCACAATGCGACCTTCGAGAAGAACAAGCGGATTCTGAACTCCAATCGTTTCGTGGGTCTTCGCTATGCCTCAAGCAACGGGACGGACCTCACCATTGGCCTCAACGAGGGCCATGTTTGGGAGGGGGGCGCGGCGCGGACAGTTGACGGAACAGTGTTCTTTCCCAACATACCGACCGAGGAGGTGTTTACCACCCCAGACCGCAGGCGGGCCGAGGGCATCGTGCACTCTGCGCTGCCGCTCGTGCACGCGGGCAGTATCGTGGAGGACTTCTGGTTCATTTTCGAGGAGGGCCGTGTCATAGATTACGGGGCCGAGCGGGGTAAGGACGTCTTGAGGCATATTCTCGAGACGGACGAGAACGCGGTTCGTTTGGGGGAGTGCGCCCTCATCTCCAAGAACACGCCCATCCGGCAGAGCGGTATTCTCTTCTACGACACGCTCTTCGACGAGAACGCGAGCTGTCATCTCGCCCTGGGCATGGGTTTTCCCGAATGCCTTGAGGGCGGGCTCAAGCTTGATAGGGATGAGCTGCTTGCGCATGGCGTCAACCAGTCCCACACGCATGTGGACTTCATGATTGGAACCGAGGACCTTAACGTATGGGGCATCAAGGCAGACGGTGCAAAGACACCGCTGTTTGTGAACGGCCAGTGGGCCTGGGAGAGCGAGTAGAGTATCTGGCGTGAGGGGTCGGTTGAGGCTGTGAGGGCGCATCGAGCGTGGTAGAATCCAAATATGGGTCGTTAGCTCAGTTGGCAGAGCAGGAGACTTTTAATCTCAAGGTCAAGGGTTCGACCCCCTTACGACCCACCATGGGACACGAGGCCAGGGGGCAAAACCCCTGGCCTTTCCATATGGACGGAAGGCGGCGCGCCGCTAGGGGTCGCTAAGGTTCTTGCCAAAGAGCTACTTTTTGGTTACGCCTGCCTTGTCTCTCTCGTGTTCTGGAGCCTTACCCTGGTCTGGAGTCGGGATCTGGATCCCTTCCACTACTGGGCTCGTCGAGTGAGATATCAGGTTCCGGCTAATACGAGTAGGGGCTTGCCGTAGGCACCATGAAGTCAATCCTGTCGATCTGGTGGCACACTCTCAGCAGTTCTTTGCCAGGCGAGTGAAATCCCAGTGACTCGCCTCTGGATAGCCTCACATCTCTGAAACGCATCGTAGGAGCGACGTGTATCGCATCCTTCGGGCCGACCCCGTAAGCCTGACCTCCCGGTGCTCCCTTAGCCCACTGGACGCAGACCCAAGCCGCCGCCTGCCCCGAGGGCCTGCGCTCAGCTGCGAAGAACCATGGGCCGCCGCCCGCGCGCGACGACCGTCTCTGGCGCCATGCGACATGAGGCCCTCACTCACAGGGGCGGAGACGCGCGTCAGCCGCGACGTCGCGGGCGGCGGCGGGCGCGCGACGGTCGCTAGGCCCGACCTGCGGGGGACGGCGCCGGGGCTGCGGAGGAGGGCAGTGCGGCCTTGCGGAGAGGCGC
>ERZ772940.710-NODE-710-length-13785-cov-200.796_pt1 | contig 13785 bp, 8 predicted proteins | sample MGYA00511682_ERZ772940 | MGnify/ENA primary metagenome ERZ772940 (study PRJEB29015, sample SAMEA2737922) | human oral metagenome | biome: human oral; feature: human-associated habitat; material: dental | place: China | collected 2031 ... | reverse complement strand
AGGAACTCGGTGATGCCCTCGACGATGCCGAGGAGGACGGCGTGCAGCCAGTTCATGGGTCTCCCGTCAACAGTACGGTCGGGGAAGCGTTCGGCCTCCCGGGGCAGGTTACCGTGTTGAGACCCGGCTCCCGCGGGGCGCCGTCGTCGTTCTTGTCTCATCGGAGGCGTCCATCGCCAGGCCGACCGTCTCCGGGAGGCGGTCGGTGCGCGGGGCGCGGTCGCTCAGTCGGTCTCCTTAGCGAGCAACTCCAGGACATCGTCGTGCAGCAGGCCGTTGGTGGCGACGGCGTCCCCGCCCCACGGGCCCGCCTCGCCGGTGAGTGAGGTGAAACGACCGCCGGCCTCGGTGACGATCGGGACGAGCGCGGCCATGTCGTAGACCTCGAGCTCGGGCTCGGTCGCCAGGTCGACCGAGCCGGAGGCCAGCAGCATGTAGGACCAGAAGTCGCCGTAGGCGCGCGTGCGCCAGCACTCCTGCATAAGCGAGAGCATGCCGCGCAGGCGTTTGCGCTGCGCCCAGCCGGACAGGGAGGAGTAGGACAGCGAGGCGTCCTCCAGAGCGGCTACGCCGGACACGCGCAGCCGGCCCGCCAGGGCCAGAGACCGCCCGCTCCAGGCGCCGCCCCCCTTGACCGCCCACCACCGTTTGCCCAGGGCCGGTGCGGAGGCCACGCCGACGACGGCCTCGCCGTCCTCGACCAGGCTGATGAGGGTGGCCCACACGGGCACGCCGCGCACGAAGTTCTTCGTGCCGTCGATCGGGTCGATGACCCATTGGCGCGGCGAGTGGCCCGTCGTCCCGAACTCCTCGCCGAGGACCGAGTCGCGGGTGCGTGCCCGCGAGAGGTAGTCGCGGATGAGGCGCTCCGCCTCCTTGTCGGCGACGGTGACCGGGGTCAGATCCGGCTTGGTCTCGACCTCGAAGTCCTGGGCGTCGAAGTGCGTCCGGGTCAGAGGATCGACCTGGTCTGCGATCGTGTGGGCCAGGTGCAGGTCGTCGCGCCAGCGCCGATCGGCCGTCGGCGGTGCGGGAGAGGCCGGGGTACTCATACGTCGAGGGTAACGGTGATGGGGCGCCTTCACCCGCGGCGTGTCCGGCGGATCATCCGGGACGACGACGCCCGGAGCGCCGCCAGACGCTGATTGCGCGCGATGCGATGGTGCGCCGCCGAGCGGATCCGAGCATTTCGAGCATGGAGAGTTCCCCACCGGCGGTGAAGGCGAACTCGATTATCGCGAGCGGTACCCGGCGCGCAGGGCTCTGCGCATCACCGTGAGTCTGTTCGAACCGGTCGGAGATAGTGATCCTGGAGGACGAACTCTGAGGACCCGGTCGACAGAATTCGACGAGGCCGATCCGGGCGTACGGGCGGTGCGGATGCCGCTCAGACCTCCAGCAGCACCTTGATGGCGCGCCGCTCGTCCATCGCCGCGTAGCCCTCGGCGGCCTCCTCCAGCGGCAGACGCATGGTGAAAACCCTCCCCGGATGGATCTCGCGCTTGAGGATCCGGTCGATGAGGTCGGGCAGGAAGCGGCGCACCGGTGCGGGACCGCCCAGCAGAGTGACCTCGGCGAAGAACAGGCTGGACCCGTCCAGAGTCACGTCGTGGGCCACGCCGACGTATCCGACATGCCCGCCCGGCCTGCACGAGGCGATGGCCTGGTCCATGGAGACCTGGTTGCCGACGGCCTCGACCACGCCGTGCGCCCCGTAGCCGTCGGTCAGCTCCTTGACCTCGGCCGCACCCTCCTCGCCGCGTTCGGCGATGACGACGTCGGCCCCGAACTCGCGGGCGAGCGCCGCCCGGTCCTCGTGGCGGGAGAAGGCGATGACCCTCTCGCTGCCGAGGGCCTTGGCCGCGAGCACGGCGGACAGGCCCACCGCGCCGTCGCCGACGACGGCGATCGTCCTGCCGGGTCCGGCCTCGGCTGCCACGGCGCCGAACCATCCGGTGCCGAGCACGTCGGAGGCGGCCAGCAGGTCGGCCATGACCTCGGGGTCGTCGGGCTTGCCGCCGGGCACGACGACGAGCGTGCCGTCGGCCTGGGGCACGCGCGTGTACTGGGACTGCGTGTCGCCCATGAAGCCGCCGTGGATGCAGCGGGACTGGAAGCCGGAGCGGCAGATCTCGCAGGTGTTGTCCGAGACGCAGAAGGAGCCAACGACGAAATCGCCGATCTTGACGTTCGTCACCTCGGAGCCGATCTCGACGACCGTGCCGACGTACTCGTGCCCCATGGGGCGGGCCTTGTCGACGGGCTGGATGCCGCGGTAGGGCCACAGGTCGGAACCGCAGATGCAGGCGGCCTCGATCTTGAGAACGGCATCGGTGGGCTCGACGACGCGCGGGACCTCGCGGTCTTCGACGCTCACCTTTCCGGGGGCGCGCATGATGACGCCGCGCATGGTTGTGGGCAGGGCAGGGATTGTCGTGGTCATGAAGTCCTCCGTAACCGGCCTCCGATGGTGCTCGGAGGCCGCTGGAAGCGTACAGGGCGTCATCGGCGTCTTCCAGGCACTCCCAGGACTCCCCATCGGGCGTGTCGGGGCGCGGCTCGTACCGAGAGCGGTGAGGGCGTAGACGACTCGGGGCGGGATCTCGGCGTGAACGGTGCGGGTGACGATGCCGTGCGCTTCGAAGCGGGGCAGCCGGCCGTCGACGTGTGAGGGCTGATACCGGGCAGGGCCGTGCGCAGCTCGGTGAAGCGGCGCGGACCGTCGAGCGGCTCGCGGACGATGAGGGTGGTCCACGACTCGTCCTTCACTCCGGCTCCTCCCTGCAGGTTTCTTCACTCTCGTCGCAGGAGCCTGCTCACGCATCCTTCGGCAGCGTCGCGGCGCACCTGCGGGCCTGAACGTGAAGGATCGCGATACCGGCAGTCGTCTGCACCAGCATGACGATTATGGGGATCAGGATCGAGATCGTCTCGGGCATGGCCGCCTGGATGGCGAACAGGAGAGCCGAGTCGATGAAGACCGCACCCATTCCCATGGTGGCTGTGGCGCACCGGGCCTGCATCGTGTACCAGTTCTCCTCGGAGCGCAGAGCGATCTGGTAACGCACTCCCGCCCACAAGTTCGGCGGGAGCCTGCGCTGCGACATCCGGCGCCCTAACACCACGAGTATGACTCCGGCCGAGCACAGGAACAGGCTCATGAGTACGGAAAATGCTGTCTCAACCATCATGTCCTTCGTTGTTCATCCTTGCTTCCGTCTCCGGGAGTGTGTCCCTGTGCTCGCCCCGCCATCATCGGCGATGGAGCCCCTGTGGATCCAGTTCGCCGCGTTGCCGCCCCGACCATCGACGAGGAGCGCAGCACTCAGCGGCTGCTGGGGATTACGCCGCGCTCGCTCGAGGCCTGGCTGAGAGGCGCGGGGTGCGAGATCGCTCAAGGCGAGGGACCGGCGGCGAACGGGCGCCGGCCCCTCGAGTCGCGTCAGCATCGTCGGAACCGTCAGCACTGCCGATTCGGTTGGTGAGAATGAGCTGGGAGCACTCGCACCTGCACGGCCTTGACCACGGCCTCGAGACGGCGCTCGGCCTTGATGCCGAGCTCGGCGACGGCACCCGCAGTCACCGCCGCCGTCAGGCACTGGTCGGCTTCGGTCCGCAGTGAGACTGTCACGAGCGCCCCGCTGCGCTCCAGGTCGGTGACGGTGACCGTCAGGGTGTTGCGGGGTGAGCCATGCGGGACTGCTCCGTCCTCCGACGCCGGGTACAGGGCGACAGCATCCGGGGGGACGAGGGCCAGGCCGGGCCCGCCCGCAGCGGCTCGCCCCCAGTCCTCGCCGGGCCGACCGGTGACGAGTGCCCCGTTCTCAAGACGCAGAGCGGGGGAGGCGGGGTCACCCTCGAGCGTCCCTGTCAGCACGGAGGTGCCCGTCAGGCGGGCGGCGAAGTCCGAGGTCGGGGCGGTGAGCACCTCGGCAGCTGATCCGTATTCGGCCACGCGGCCCTCCTGAAGGACGATGACGTCGTCGGCCAGCGCCGTCACGTCCAGGATGTCGTGAGTGACCACCAGGACCGTGAGCCCCTGCTCGGCCGTCCGGCGGGCGACCAGGGCGCGCATCTGCGCCCGGGCGGTGACATCGAGAGCCGCCATGGGCTCGTCCAGGACCAGCAGGGCCGGGTCCGTGGCCAGGGCTCGGGCCAGCGCCACGCGCGCCGACTGCCCTCCCGACAGCTGCGAGCCGCGACGGTCGGCGAGGTGATCGGCGCCCACGGCGGCCAGCTCGGCGCGGGCCCGGGCGCGGGCGGCGCGCACACCGATGCGTCGGCAGCGCGGGCCGAAGGCGACGTTGTCCAACGCGCTCATGCGGCCGAAGACTCCGGGGGACTGCGACAGCAGCGCGACGCCGCGCCGACCGGCGGGCACGAAGCCGCCGGGACCGTCCAGCAGCCGTTCGCCCAGGCGCACCCGACCGCCGTCGGCGTCGAGCAGGCCCGCCACGACCTCGCACACGGTCGATTTGCCCGAACCGTTGGGTCCGATGAGCGCCGCCGTGCGCCCCGCACCCACCTCCAGATCCACGTCGACATCGCGGACGGCGGAGGCGAAGGACACGTGCAGGTCCCGGCCGCGGGGCGCACGGCGGCCGGCCTCGGCGCCGTCGACGTCCCCGGTTCGGGCGGTGCGGCCCGCCCGCGCCGGATCGGACGGCGTCGCCCCGCCGCGACGAGGCGGTCGGGGCAGACGGGCCACCGCGGAGGGCCAGGAGACGTTCGTCGCTCCCACGATGATGAAGGACATCGCGATGAGTACGACCGCCAGCGCCAGGGACGTCGCCGTGTCGCTTTCCCGCTCCAGGTAGATCGCCAGCGGCATGGTGCGCGTGACGCCCTCCTTGGAGCCGGCGAAGGCGATGGTCGCCCCGAACTCGCCCAGACTTCGGCCCAGAGCGAGTGCCGTCCCCCGCACGAGGGCCGGCCCCACCAGCGGCAGGGTGATACGGGTGAGCACTGTCCACTCGCGCGCGCCCAGCGTCCGGGCGATCGTCTCAGCGTGGGTGTCGCGCGAGCGCAGCGCCGCCTCGAGGGTCACGACGAGGTAGGGCATGGACACGAAGACCTGGGCGATGACGACGGCGGTGGTCGTGAAGGAGATCTGCACTCCCAGAGCCTCCAGGGTCGACCCGAGCATGCTCCGTTTGCCCAGTGTGGACAGCAGAGCGATGCCGGCCACCACCGGGGGCATGGTCATGGGCAGCACGGTCAGGACGCGTCCGATGCGCACGCCCGGCCATTGGCGCGAGAGAAGAAGAGCCAGAGGCACTCCCAGAACCACGCTGATCGCGGTCGCGATCAGACAGGTCCGCAGCGACAGGCCGAGCGCCCGAGTCGCCGCATCGGACATCAGCAGGATCGGCAGCTCGGTCCAGGACACGCGCGTGCCCAACCCGACGAAGGGCAGCACGATCGCGCAGGCGCCCAGGAGCGCCAGGGCGAGCACGGGTGCCGGGAGGCGGGTGCGCGCAGCGCGCGAACGACGGCGGGGGCGGGAGCGGCCTGTTCGGGAAGGACCGCCCGCAGCGGTCGAAGGGGAGGAGACGCGGAGTGTCACGGTGCGAAGCCTGGCATGTCACGCGGGCCGGTGCCCGCGAGAGCGCGAGAGGGAGGCCGGCCCGCGCCGAGGAGCCGGTGAGGAGCCGCAGAGCCGCCAATCGCGGGGAAGAGGACGGATGCGCCTGCAACCGGCCCGCGGTCAGCCGCTCTCGGTCCCCGACTCGGCCTGCGCGGACTCGGTCGGTTCGGTTGATTCGGCGTCCGCCGGGGTTTCGGATTCGGCTGACTCGGCTGATTCGGCGTCCGCCGGGGTTTCGGATTCGGCTGACTCGGCTGATTCGGCGTCCGCCGGCGTCTCGGATTCGGCCGGCTCGGCTGATTCGGCGTCCGCCGGCGTTTCGGATGCGGATCCCGCCGGGGCGCCGAAGCCGTAGCCCCGCAGGATCTCCTGGCCCTGATCGGAGAGCACGAAGTCAATGAATGCCTGCGCGCCCTCGGAGTTCGCGGCTGCGGCGGTCATCGCGATCGGGTCGTGGTTGATGATGCCCAGGTCCGGGATCGTGATCTCCTCGGTGCCGGCGGAGCCGGTCGAGGCGACGGCATCCGTGGTGTAGACGATCCCCGCCTCCGCCTGTCCGGACTCGACCTTGCCGCGCACGTCAGAGACCTTGGACTCCTCCGAGTCCGGATCGAGGGTCACGCCGGTGGCCCTCTCCATCTCCTCGGTGGCGTGGCCGCAGGGGGCCTGGCTGTTGCAGACGGCGAGATCGACGCCCTCGGCGTTCAAGGACTCGTCAAAACCGGTGATGCCGCCGGGGTTGCCCGCAGGGACGAGAATGCTCAGCACGTTGGTGGCGAACTCCCGCTGCTCGCCCACCAGGTTCTGACCGGCGGCGTCGTCCATGGTCTGGGTGTCGGCGGTGGCGAGCACGTCGGCGGCCGAGCCCTCGGACAGATTGGAGACGAGATCCTGGGATCCCTGGAAATCGAAGCTGACCGAGGCGTCGGGGTTGGCCTGTTCGAAGGCCTCGGCGATGTCCTGATAGGCGCCCTTGAGCGATGCCGCGGCGAAAACCGTGATCTCGCCGGTGACAGCCGTGCCACCCGAGGCGGTGGAAGCGTCCCGGGCCTCGGACGTCGGAGTTGAGGAGCTCGTCGAGTCGGAGGCGCCCCCGCACGCGACGAGCGAGGCGGCGGAGACGAGTGAGAGTGCACTAACGGCCAGGCGGTGCGAGAGGCGCATGGGGATCCTTTCGGTTCAGTGCGATTGCGAGGTTGAAGCCGTGGACTTCAGCCCCGGTGCCAGACCCCGGGCTCCGTCCCCCGTCGTGCTGGTGCGCACGGGGTCGAACGACACTGCGGTCATGGTAACCGGCGAACCCGGGGGAAGGCCGGGTTCTGAAGTGCCGTCGTGTCCGGTCCCGCCGGCCCCGGTCTTCGGCGGACGCGTCGGCGGGACAGCGGTGGAAGATCGACGCTGAAGCAGCCGAGCGGCTCCTCTCCCCGCGGCAGGCGCATCCATGACATCCATGACTCTCGGAGTCGGCGCCAGGGTAACGCGGCTGCGCAGACGCGCAGACGCGTGCGCGGTCTTCACCGCGGCGATCCTCCCAGCGGCCCTCCGGATGATCTGATCACGCCCCCTGCGAGGGCGTGAGGTCGTCGGCCCCCTGATTGCCGGTGCCTTGAGTGCGCACGGGCGTCCACCCCCGGTGCGCGACGGTGGTCGCCGTCGCCCCCGCCCGGGAACGGTAGACGACGTAGGGCCGGGTCACGTAGCCCACCGGCGCGGAGACGACGTGGACCAGACGGGTGAAGGGCCAGATGGCGAACAGGAGCAGGGCCGCCGCGATGTGCAGCTTGAAGATCAGCGGCACATCGGCCATGAGCTCCGGCTGCGGGTCCAGCAGCAGGATCGAGCGGAGCCAGGGGCTAATGGTCTCGCGGTAGTCGTAGCCGTGCGAACCGCCGAACAGCTGGGTGGAGATCGTCGCCCACGCCCCCAGGCAGATCGGCAGGACCAGAAGGACGTACATGATCTTGTCGTTCGTCGTGGTCGCCAGCCGCACCGACGTGACCACGAAGCGCCGGTAGAGCAGCCCGCCCAGACCCACCAGCGTCATGAGACCGGCCGCAGTGCCGGGAATGACCGCCATGAGGTGGTAGACGTGCTCGGGGATGCCGACCGCCTGCGTCCAATCCTTGGGGACGAGCAGACCCATGACGTGACCGGCGGCCACGAACAGGATGCCGAAGTGGAACAGGGGGGAGGACCATCGCAGGATCCGCGACTCGTTCCACTGCGAGGACCTGCTCGTCCACCCGTACTGGTCGCTGCGGTAGCGCCACACGAGACCTGCGATCAGGAGGAGGAACGACGCGTACGGCAGGGCCGTCCACAAGAAGTACTGTTCGAAGGTGGTCATGATCGACGCTCCCGGGACGCGGACTGGGTGAGTGAGACGAGAAGGTCCGGGCCGGCGGCGGCATGGGCCGCCGCGGCGATCGGCGTGGAGGGGAAGGGCAGCGTGTCCGTGACCCCGACGGTCTCGGTGGGGGGCCCGGCGGCCACCAGCGCCCGCACCCGGTCGGCCGTGGCGGCGTCGATCTCGGGCAAGGTCATGGAGACCGCCTCCACGAGGCGGGCGTAGGGGGATCCGGCGTCGACGAGGGCGCTGCGCAGCACCTCGATGCCCTCGCGGTGGCTGGACAGCAGGGTCTGCGCGACCTCGTCCCCGCTGCGCGCACTCAGCTCCAGGACCACCGGCAGGTAGTCGGGCAGTTCGTCGACCGCCATCTCGTAGCCGGCCGCCGACAGGGCCTGCTTGAAGGCCAGCAGCGCCGCCCCGCGGTGACGGGTGTCTCCCACCGCGTAGTAGGTCAGGTACAGGCAGCAGCGCCGACGTCGGTCGAAGGTCTCGACGTAGTGCTCGGCCAGCGCCCGCGGTCCCCGCGAACGGGCTGCATCCATGAAGGCCTCGATGGGGGCGGCGACCTCGGCGGGCGGGGCGTCAGGCCCGGCCAGAGCGGCTCCGACCGCCCGGAGGCGCCCGTCCAGGACGTCCTCGCCGGGGTAGTCCAGGAGGAGGGAAGCGGCCATGTGCGCTGTCGCCCGCTGAGGGGCCGTGAGCGCAACCGGGTCCGGCGGGGTCAACGGGTGCGGGGCGCGCACGAAGGACGGCACGGGGACCATCATGCGGGCCACGGTCAGCGTCCTCCGCCCGCCGGGCCCGCCCCGGTCAGACCCGGGCCCGCGGAGGGCACGGGGTCGCGGCGCATCGTCGGCAGCGGCAGCGCCACCGGGGCGGAGCCCGACTGCCCGTGGAAGGAGGCGGCGTCGCCGTGGCAGCCGGCTGGGGCCCCCTCGCCCAGGAGCGTGCGCACATCCTCGCCCATGGCCTTCATGCCGCGGGGAACCTCCGGCTTGGTGGTGGGGATGACGTAGCGGTCGTCGTACTTGGCGATGGCCAGCAGACGGTACAAGGCCTCCACCTCCTCCCCGTCCAGGCCCACCGAGGCGGCGATGGCGGGGTCGGCCTCGCGACCCAGTCGAACCTCGCGCATATGCGAGCGCATGGCGGCCAGACGCCGCAGGGAGCGCTCGACCGGGCCCGTATCCCCGGCGGTCAGCAGCCCCGCCAGGTACTCCAGCGGGATGCGCATCTCCGCCACGGCCGTCAGCAGCACCTTGTGGTCCTCCCCGTCCAGGCCCGCGGCCGCGACCTCGTCGACGACGGGGCTCAGCGGCGGGATGTACCACACCATCGGCATGGTCCGGTACTCGGGGTGCAGCGGCAGGGCCACCTCGTAGGTCTCGATGAGGTCCCAGATGGGCGAGTCCTGGGCGGCGGTGATCCAGCTGGCGGGGATGCCCTCGTCGCGGGCGGCGCTGATGACCTCCGGGTCGCGGGGGTCCAGAAGAATCTCGCGCTGGGCCGCATACAGATCCTGCGGGTCCGGGGTGGCGGCCGCCTGGGAGACGCGATCGGCGTCGTAGAGCAGGACGCCGAGGTAGCGCAGCCGTCCCACGCAGGTCTCAGAGCACACGGTCGGCTGGCCGATCTCCAGGCGCGGGTAGCACAGGGTGCACTTCTCGGCCTTGCCGGTGACGTGGTTGAAGTAGACCTTCTTGTACGGGCAGGCGGATACGCACATGCGCCAGCCGCGGCAGGCGTCCTGATCGACCAGCACGATGCCGTCCTCGGCGCGCTTGTACATGGCGCCCGACGGGCAGGCGGACACGCAGGTTGGGTTCAGGCAGTGCTCGCAGATGCGCGGCAGGTAGAACATGAAGGTCTGATCGATCTGCGTGGCGACCTTCCGACTCATGCCGGTCAGGACCGGGTCGTCGGCCATCGTCTCGGTCGAGCCGCCCAGATCGTCGTCCCAGTTGGGCCCCCACGCGATCGTGGGCATGTACTCGCCGGTGAGCTGGGACTTGGCCCGGGCCACGGGGAGGGTGGGGGAATCCTTGGGGGCCGACAGCAGCTTGTCGTACTCGTACGTCCACGGCTCGTAGTAGTCCTCGACGCCCGGCATGTCCGGATTGGCGAAGATCTGCGCGAGCCTGCGCAGGCGCCCGCCCGAGCGGGGCACCAGGCGTCCGCCCGAGGTGCGCGTCCAGCCGCCGCGCCACCGCTCCTGGTTCTCCCAGCCCCTGGGGTAGCCGACGCCGGGACGGGTCTCGACATTGTTGAACCACATGTACTCGGTGCCCTCGCGGTTCGTCCACGCCTGCTTGCACGTGACCGAGCACGTGTGGCAGCCGATGCACTTGTCGAGGTTCATGATCATCGCGATCTGGGCCATCACCTTCATCAGAAGGTCACCTCCTGGTCGGTGCGACGACGGATGAGGGTGACCTCGTCGCGATTGTTACCGGTGGGGCCGATGTAATTGAAGGCGTAGGACAGCTGAGCGTATCCGCCCGCGAAATGGCTGGGTTTGAGCACGATGCGGGTCAGCGAGTTGTGCGTGCCCCCCCGGCGCCCGCTGGACTCGGTCACCGGGGTGTTCATGGTGCGTTCTTGGGCGTGGTGCATGAAGACCGTGCCCTCCGGGATGCGATGGGAGACCACGGCGCGCGCCGCCACAATGCCGTTGCGGTTGTAGGCTTCCACCCACTCGTTGTCCCGCACTCTGATTTTATCGGCGTCGGCCGGGCTCATCCAGATGGTCTGGCCGCCCCGGCCCAGGGTGAGCATGTAGAGATTGTCGTAATACTGGGAGTGAATGGCCCACTTGTTGTGGATCGTCAGGTAGCGCACGGCCACCTGCGCGGTGCCGGCCTGCGAGGCGGATACCGACCCGGGGGCGGCCTCCCCGTACAGGCAGGCGAAGTCGAGCGGCGGGCGGAAGGTCGGCAGGGACTCCCCCATGTCGCGCATCCAGTCGTGGTCGAGGTAGTAGTGCATGCGGCCGGTCAGGGTATGCCACGGCTTGGCGTGCTCCACGTTGACGACGAAGGCGCTGTAGCGCCGGCCCCCGTGCTCGGACCCCGACCACTCGGGGGTGGTGATGACCGGCTGGGGTTTGATCTGGGTGTCGGCGAACGTGATCTGCCTGCCGGCCTCCTCCTCGCTCAACTCGACCAGCGGGGTCCCGGTGCGTTTGGACAGCGTCCTCCAGCCTTGGGTGGCCAGGCGGCCGTTGGTCGCCCCCGACATGTGCATGACGGCGTCGCCGGCCTTGATCGGGGTGTCGATGAGGGGACGGCCCGCTCCGGCGCCGCAGCCGGTGCCGTGGGCGCGGCGCAGCTCGTCCATCTCCTCGTCGGCGATGAGCATGATGCCCTTGGCGGGGATGCCCGGCTTCTCCACCAGTGGCCCGACGGTGTCGAACTTGTTGAGGATCTGGGTGTAGTCGCGCTCGACGGCCACGAGTTTGGGCATGGTCACCCCCGGCATCCACTGCTGCGGCAGCGCGGAGACGTCCCCGTGCGCCATGGTCATGGCGTCGGGGGTGTCATGGCTCAGCGGCACGGGGATGATGTCGGTCTGGGTGCCCAGGTACGTCGGCGCCCAGGCGCTAACCATGCCCGCCAGCTGGCGGTAGATGTCGAAATCGGACCGGGCCTGCCACGGCGGATCGATGGCCGCGTTGAAGGAGTGGATGAACGGGTGCATGTCCGTGGTCGCCAGATCGTACTTCTCGTACCAGGTGGCCGCCGGCAGCACGACGTCGGAGTGCAGCGTCGTCGAGGTGTTGCGGAAGTCCGCCGTCCATATGAGGTCGAGCTTGCCCTCGGGGGCCGGCTCGCGCCACGTCATGGATGCCGGACGGCGACCCTCGGGGGTCTCGGTGGCATTGACGTCGCCGCCCGCGCCCACCATGTGACGCAGGAAGTACTCGGTGCCCTTGGCGGACGAGCCCAGCAGATTGGTGCGCCAGGAGGCCAGAATGCGGGGGAAGTTCTCGGGGGCGTCGGGGTCCTCTGCGGCGAAGCGCAGCTCGCCGCGGGTCAGCTGGTCGACGACGTAGGCCGCCGGCTTCATACCGGCCTCCTCGGCCTGCCGGCCCAGCAGCAGCGGGTTGCGGTTGAAGGTCGGGTACGACGGCGTCCAGCCGCGCCTCATGGCCTCGACCATCGTATCCGCCGCCGTCTTGCCGGCCAGCGTCCCCGCGCCCAGCGGCGAGGCGAGGCGCTCGGCGGGGGTGTCGTCGTAGCGCCACTGGTCGGTGGTCAGGTACCAGAACCCGGTGGAGATCATCTGGCGGGCTGGACGCTGCCAGTCCAGGGCGAAGGCGAATTGCGACCAGCCGGCGATGGGGCGGACCTTCTCCTGGCCCACGTAGTGGGCCCAACCGCCGCCGCCCACGCCCTGGGTGCCGCACATGGAGGTCAGTGCCAGGATCGCGCGGTAGATCTCGTCGGCGTGGTAGTAGTGGTTGATGCCGGCCCCCATGAGGATCTGGGAGCGGCCCCGGGTCTCGATGGCGTTGACGGCGAACTCGCGGGCCACGCGGATCATGGCCGGCCCGGGTACGCCGGTGAGCTCGCTGGCCCATGCGGGGGTCCCCGGTGCGGTGGCGTCGTGGTAGTCCTCGGGCCACCGGCCCGGCAGCCCCTTCCGCTCGACGCCGTAGTTGGCCAGGAGCAGGTCGTAGACGGTGGTCACCAGCCGGCCGTCGGCCAGCCGGGTGGCGGGCACGCCCCGGTGCAGGACGCCGCCGCCCACGGAACCCGCGGGCGTGGTGGAGCCGGGCAGGTCGAAGCGGGGCAGGAGCACCTCGACCCCGCGGACCGAGACGCCCGTCGCGTCCAGCTCGGCGATGCTCATGATGGGACGGACTCCCTCCATGAGGAGGTTCCATTTGCCCTCGCCCTCGGGGGTGAAGCGGTCGGCGAGCGTCCCGCCCGGGTCGGCCGGTCCGCGCTGGCGGTCCCACACCAGGGGTCGGAACTCGTTCTTGGGGGCTCCCTCGGCGACGCCCGGCACCGAGTCCGCCGTCACGAAACGGCCGGGAACGTATCCGGTGCCGTCGGACGAGGTGTCCAGCTCCAGGAGGAAGGGGGCGTCGGTGTGACGGCGCATGTACTCCAGGAAGTACGGCTCGTGCCCTTCGACGTGGAACTCCTTGAGGATGACGTGGCCCATGGCCATGGCCATGGCGCCGTCGGTACCGGGCGCCACGCGCAGCCATTGGTCGGCGAACTTAGTGTTGTCGGCGTAGTCGGGGGAGACCACGATGACCTTCTGACCGTGATAGCGGGCCTCGGTCATGAAGTGCGCGTCGGGGGTGCGGGTCAGCGGAACGTTCGAACCCCACATGATGAGGTACTGGGAGTTGTACCAGTCGCCTGCCTCGGGGACGTCGGTCTGGTCCCCGAAGACCTGCGGGCTGGCGGGGGGCAGATCCGCGTACCAGTCGTAGAAGGACAGCATGGTGGCGCCGATGAGCTCGTGGAAGCGTCCGCCCGCCCCGTAGGAGAGCATGGACATGGCCGGGATGACGGAGAAGCCGGCGCAGCGGTCCGGGCCCCAGGTGCGGATGGTGTGGACGTAGGCGGCGGCGATGATCTCCATCGCCTCGTCCCAGCCCACGCGCACCATGCCGCCTCGCCCGCGGGCGGATTTGTAGGCTCGGGCGGTCGCCGCGTCCCCGGTGACCTGCGCCCAGGCGGCCACGGCGTCACCGTCGTGACGGGCCCGGGCGGCGCGGAAGGCGTCCAGCAGCGCGCTGCGCACGTACGGGTAGCGGATGCGCGTGGGGGAGTAGGTGTACCAGGAGAAGGCCGCGCCGCGCGGGCAGCCGCGGGGCTCGTACTCGGGCATG
>ERZ772940.706-NODE-706-length-13854-cov-3.51533_pt1 | contig 13854 bp, 10 predicted proteins | sample MGYA00511682_ERZ772940 | MGnify/ENA primary metagenome ERZ772940 (study PRJEB29015, sample SAMEA2737922) | human oral metagenome | biome: human oral; feature: human-associated habitat; material: dental | place: China | collected 2031 ... | reverse complement strand
CACCGACACGCGCGACAAGCTGGCCAACTACAGCCGCGTCGGTCTGCTGAGCGCAGGTGCCGGCCATGAACTGCCGCAGCTGAAGAAGGACTGAGTGAAGTTCATTCACACCGCCGACCTGCACCTGGACAGCCCGCTTCGCGGGCTGTCCGCGTATTCCGACGCACCGGCCGAGCAGTTGCGCACCGCCACGCGCGATGCCTTCGTGAAGCTGGTGGACATCGCCCTGGATGAAGCCGTCGACTTCATGGTCATTGCCGGCGACATCTACGACGGCGACTGGAAGGACTTCAACACCGGACTCTTCTTCATCCGGCAGATGGGAAGACTGCGACAGGCCGGCATTCCCGTCTATCTGCTGTACGGCAACCACGATGCCGAAAGCGACATGACACGCAGCCTCACGCTGCCCGACAACGTGCATGTCTTTTCCTCGCGCAAGGCTGAAACATTCGCCATCGAATCACTGAAGGTGGCGATTCATGGTCGAAGCTTCAGGCAGAAGGCCACCACGGAAAATATGGTTCCGAACTATCCGGAACCTGTACCCGGCTGGCTGAACATCGGCGTTCTGCACACCGCCCTGGAAGGCAATGCGGAGCATGCCACCTATGCACCCTGCACCGTTTCCGAACTGGAAGCCAAGGGCTACCAGTACTGGGCGCTGGGCCATGTGCATGAGCGCAGCATCCTTCCCGAACATCGGCAACCGGGCCAGACCGTCATCGCCTTTCCCGGCAACATCCAGGGGCGGCACATCCGCGAGCAGGGCGCACGCGGTGCCCTGCTGGTCACGCCGCAAGCCGACGAGATCACCGACATCCAGCTTCTGGAAGTCGACGTGATGCGCTGGCAGCAGCTGGATGTAGAACTCGGTCAGGACGACGACATGGCGTCCGCCCTCCAGGCAGCCGGCCGTGCCCTGGAGAACCTTCTGGCGGAGACCCCTGCCCATCTGCCACTGGCCGTGCGTGTCGTCTTCACCGGAACCACGCCTGCCCATGAAACCCTACTGGCGCAGGACGAACAGCTTCGGCAGGAAATCATCGCTCAGGCCGTGGCCCAGGACGCCGAGCGCATCTGGATCGAGAAGGTGAAGGTAGCCACGCGCCCGCCACAGGCCGCAACCTCGCCATCCCAGGGACTGCCGGATGCACTGGCAGACCTGGAGTCCCTGGTGCTTTCTGCCCAGGATGATCCGGAATTCATCAACGACCTCATCAGTGACTGGCAGGCCATCCTGGAAAAGCTGCCCGACGATGTACGCCGCCTATCGCCCGAGCTGAAGGAACTGCGTCAGGATCCCCTGTCACAGCTGGCTGCACGCGTGCAGCAGGCCCTGCCACTGCTGGTGGATCGCATCGAACGGGTGCAGTCCACATCCCCCCGCTGACCTGCCGGAGAATCCCATGCGCATCCGTGAACTGCGGCTGCTCCGCTACGGCAAATTCACTGATCGAGTCCTGACGCTGCCGAATGCCCCTCAGGACATCCATCTCGTCGTGGGTGCCAATGAAGCTGGCAAGTCGACGATGCGCCGTGCCCTGTCTGACTGGCTGTTCGGCTTTCCGATGCGCAGCACCGGCATGGACTTCCTGCACCCGATGCAGGACCTTCGCCTGGGCGGCATCATCGAGGACAACACGGCCTCCCGCGAAGAACATTCAGCCGGCCAGGACACCGCCACCGGCAGCACGGGAACAGGGGCCTTCTCCAACGGGCAGATCCGGTCCCTGAACTTCGAGCGCCGCAAGGGTCAGAAGAACACGCTGCGCACACCGGCTGATGAACCGCTGCCCGACAGCACCCTGCACGAATGGCTGGGCAGCCTGCAGACCGATGAGTTCAGGCGCATGTACGCGCTGGACCATGCCACGCTGGTGGAAGGCAGCGAGAGCATCCTGCAGGCTTCCGACGACATCGGCCGCATGCTGTTTCAGGCTGCCGCCGGCATCGAGCATCTGGGCGATGCGCTCAAGACCCTGCAGCAGGAAGCCGACTCGCTCTGGGCTCCCCGCAAGTCCGGCAACCGCGTCTTCTACCAGCAGCAGGACGCCTACGAGGACGCCCGGCGCACGCTGGGCCAGGCCCAGTTGCGCACGCGGGACTGGAAGGAAAGCCATGATGCACTGATGGACGTCCAGCACCAGCTGGAGGAAGCCCGCAGCAAGCATGCCGAGATCCAGCAGCACATCCATCGACTGGAACGGATCCGACGTGTGCAGCCTCTGCTGCGTGACGCGGAAGCAGTCCGTCAGCGACAGGAGGCACTACAGGCGTCGGGCATGCCCCCCCTGCTGCCGGAAGACGCCCGACAGATCTTCGAGCAGGCCAGCCGGCAGGGTGCGCTGGTGCAGGCCGAGATGATGCGCCTGCAAGCCGCATTGACCGAACTCGACCAGGCACTGGCAGCCGTCACCCTCGACACCCCAGTTCTGGCCCGTGCCGACGAGATCACTCGCCTGGACGAAGCGCGCGTGCAGTGCCACGACCATCCCGCCCGGCTGCAGCGTCATCAGGAGAAGCTGCAGATGCTCCAGGCCAAGGTCAAGGCACTGGCCGTCGAGCTGGACTGGCCGGCCGAGGACGAAGCGGCCGTGGTCCGCCGGCTGCCGGCCCCTGCCTGGCGGGAACGGACGGCCGAGCTGATTCGTCAGCATCAGGCGCTGCAGCACGCCGTGGAGAAGGCCCGGCACGAGCGGGATGCTCAGGCGCAGAACCTCAGCCAGTGGCAGGCGCAGCTGCAGTCACTGGCATCAGACGGCATTGATCCGGCGCTCTCCGACCTGCTGGAACAGGCCCGGCGGCTGGGAGACCCCGATGCCCAGTCGGATACCCTGGCCAGCGAACGGCAACGGCTGGACGCCGCACTGGAAGCCACCCTGGCCGGCATGGGGCCGTGGCGACAGCCCATCGATCGGCTGCAGGCGATGCTGGTGCCCGAGACCAGCCAGGTCGATGCCCTGCGGGTGCAGCAGCATGATGACGCCCGTGCACTGCAGGCGCGACAGGAAGCGCTGCAGAAGAAGATCCAGGACATCCAGCACCAGGAACAGGCGCTGCTGCAGCTGGTGCGTCATCATCAGCCCGTCTCGCGCGAGGACGTGGCTCAGGCCCGCCGACAGCGCGATGACGACTGGCAGGCCATCAAGGCCGACCCGGCCACCCTGCCCGCCCGGGCCGGTGCATTCGAGGCACGGATTCATGAAGCCGACGCCTTGGCCGATGCCCGCCTGGAACGGGCGCAGCACGAAGCGGACCGGCAGTCCTATGCCAACCAGCTGGAAAAGCTGAAACTGGAACGCACGGGCATCGAATCCGACATTCAGGCCATCGAAACGCGGATGGCACGGCGGCTGGCCGACTGGCAGACCCAGGCAGCGGCCTGCGGTTTGCCCAACCTGCCCCTGGATGCCGCGCCGACCTGGCTGAAGCGCCATCAGGACGCCCTGGAGTTGCTGGCCAGGCGCCAGACTGCCGAACACCAGCTTCAGACCCTCCACCAGCGGGTGGAAGCCCTGCGCCAGGCCCTGACGGACCGGCTGGCGCTGCCTGCCACGACCAGCCTGGACGATGCCCTGCGCCAGGCCCGCGAACGGCTGGAGACGGCGCAGCGAATTGCCGGCCAGCGCAGCACGCTGGAAACGCAGATCCAGGACGCACAGCGACGACTGGTCCCGCTGCAGACAGCACTGACCCAGGCAGAAAGCCAATGGCAGGAGTGGCAGCAGGCCTGGCAGGCGGCGTTGGCTGAAGCCGGCCACGACGGCACCTTGCCCGTCGAACAGCAGGAAACCCGTCTGGCCCGGATGCAGGACATCCAGACGCTGCTGGCGCAGATGGACAGCCTGCGTGCCGATGACATCGAACCCCTGCAGAGCGCCCTGGACAGCTGGATGCGCCATGCCCGCACCCTGGCTGATCAGCTGATGCCCGATGCGCCGGCAGACATGTCTGTCCAGGACTTGGCGCTGACACTGGCCGGCCGACTGAAGACCGCCCGCCAGGACGAGGCCGAGCACCAACGTTTGCAGCAGCAGCAGGCCCGCGACCGTCAGGCCCTGGAAGCCGCCCGGCAGCAGCAGATCCAGGTCGATGCCCTGCTGCAGCCACTGCGGGTTGCCGCCGGCATCGACGACATGGCCCTGCTGGGGCCCGCCATCGCCCGCTCGGAAGAGCGGCGACAGATCGAGCACGAGATCCAGCGCATCGAAACGGCGCTGCGGGAAGCCGGCGACGGTCAGCCCATCGAAAGCCTGCGCACCGAGGCGACCAGCATTGAACCGGACCAGCTGCAGGTCGAGCTGAACCGCCTGGGTACGGAAGCCGGACAGGTCGTGGAGGAGATCAGCCGCCTGAGCGCCCGGCACGGCCAGCTCAAGGCCGCGTTCGATGCCCTGAACGGCAGCGATGCCGCCGCCCGGGCTGCCGCCCGACAGCAGGAGGCCGCGGCCGGCATGGCCGAGGCTGCCGAGCGCTATCTGCGCCTGAAGACCGCCGCACGGCTGCTGCAATGGTCCATGGAGCGCTTTCGCCAGACCCGCCAGGGCCCCATGCTGGCCCGCGCGTCGGAGATCTTCCAGGCGCTCACGCTGGGCTCGTTCAGCCGCCTGCTGGTGGATGCCGACAGCCATGACAGTCCACGACTGGTGAGCATCCGCACTGATGGCAACAAGCCGGTGGAGGTGCCGGGCCTCAGCGAAGGCACGCGCGACCAGCTCTACCTGGCGCTGCGACTGGCCGCCCTGGACCAGCAGGCCAGCCAAGGCAACTGCATGCCGCTGATTGCGGACGACCTCTTCATCAACTTCGACGACCGTCGCACAGCGGCCGGCCTGCAGGTGCTGGGTGACGTCTCGCGCCGCATGCAAGTGATCCTGCTCACGCACCACGACCACCTGGTGCCGCTGGCCCGCCAGGTGCTGGGTGATGGGCTGAACGTGATCGAACTGTAGGCGGCGTCAGTTTCCGTCGGGATTCCCGGCTGCGCCCATCCCGCCGCCCAGCAGCCCATCCAGCCGCTGCGTGCGGATGCCATAGAAGCGTTTCAGCGCCTCGATCTCGGCTCGTACCACCTCGGCATCCCGCGCCCGGCCGGTGCGGTTGCCCAGGATCATCTTGTTCTTGCCGGTGTGTTCGGGGCTGATGAACTCGAACACCTGCGCCTCGTAGCCCTGGGTCTCCAGCAGCAGCGCCCGCAGACCATCGGTCAGCATCTCGGCCTCCTGGCCCAGATGGATGCCATGACGCAGCAGCGCATCCAGCGGGGCGGGCGCCTTCAACTGCGGCCGCAGCTCACGGTGGCAGCAGGGCGAGCACACCAGCATGGCAGCACGCTGACGAATGCCCTGAAAGAGCGCATCGTCCGTGGCCGTATCGCAGGCATGCAGTGCAATGACGATGTCGACCGCAGCACCGTCGGACGCTGTGGCGTCCGAATCCCTGCTCTTTTCGGCATCCACGCCGCCTCCTGCAACACCCGCCACGGCACGCCCATCGACGATGCCCGCGACCGCAGCCGCACCCGGTGCGACCTCGGCGACTTCACAGGCCTGCAGGATGTCGCCCTTCTCGAAGCGCAGTCCCGACAGGCCATGCCGCTGGGCCAGGCGGTTGCAGAGCGCCACCAGGTCGGCGCGGCGCTCGATGCCCACCATCTCCACCTGCAGGCCCAACGTGTGCGTCAGGTAGTCGTACAGCGCAAAGGTGAGATAGCCCTTGCCCGCGCCATAGTCACGGATGCGCAGCGGCGGCTGCCCTGCCCGTCCCACGCGGTTGGCCAGCGTGTTGTGCTGCCAGGCCTGGGCCACGATCTCGACGAACTTGTTGATCTGCCGCCACTTACGGGCCATGGCCGGCACCAGCGCGCCGGTCCTGCCCACGATGCCCAGGTCCACCAGATAGGGCCGGCCGATGTCCACCGGGTAGCGTCGCTGCCGGTTGTGATCAGCCAGCTTGCCCCAGCCATCCTCGTCCGGCAGGGTGTCATGGCTGCGCGAGAAAGCATCGCCCACAGCACGAGCTGCCGTCTTCCCGCTTCCCACCCTGCGCAGTTGCGTCAGCGCCCCCACGCCCGGCTACCAGGACGCCGCACCGCCGGCCGATGCCTGCTCGCCCTCTTTCGGGTTCGGGTTCGGGTTCGGGTTCGGGTTCGGGTTCGGGTTCGGCAGATCATCCGCTGCCGGCCGACGTTCCTGCAAGGACGGGGTCTCAGTCACCCGCTTCATCCGGAATAACGGCCGTCCTCGCTTGCTGAATCCCAGCTCGGCCGTCAGCTCGCGGGTTTCCAGAAGCGCCGTGCGCATGTCACCCAACAGCGCATCGATCCGCACCAGCGCCTCGTCCACCGACAGGTTGTCGGTCTGGTCACGTGTGTCGTACTGCCAGGCAAAGGCCAGCTTCACGCCATCGCGCATCCGTACCGGCTGGATGCGCAAGCGCTGAAGCACCGGGCCCTCGTCCGTGAAGCCCGGTGGCAACAGGGGCCGAGCCGGCCGCGACAGCACCAGCCGCTTCAGCGTGCGCGCCGCGAGGGCTTCCCGAAGCAGCGTCAGGAAGCGCTCGCGTGGATCGGGCGTCACTTCCAGATCTCTTCTTCGATCTGGCCCTTCAGCTCAGGATAGTCGCTGAGCCGGAAGCGCGGATCCCCATGCTTGGCCTGCTCGAAGTAGTCGCGCGTGAGCTTGACCACCAGGCCGGACAGCAGCGTGATGCCCACCAGGTTGATGATGGCCATGATGCCCATCACCGCATCGGCTGCATCGAACACTGTGGTGATGGCCTCGCGCGCCCCCCAGACAATGAACACCAGCACCAGCGTGCGCAGGATGAACAGGCACGGCTTGTTGTTGATGTTCAGGTAGGTGAGCGCCCCCTCGGCGTAGGAATAGTTGCCGATGATGGAGGTGAAGGCGAAGAAGAACACGGCCAGCGCCACGAAGTCCTTGCCGTGATCACCGATGTGGTAGGCCAGCGCATGCTGGGTCAGCACCGTGCCGGTGACCCCCGAGCCCGGCTGCAGCGCGTCGGACATCAGGATCATCACGCCAGTGGCGGTACAGATCAGGATGGTGTCGATGAACACGCCCAGGGCCTGCACGAAGCCCTGCGAGGACGGATGGTGCGGGCTGGGGATGGCCACGGCCGCGATGTTCGGTGCGGAACCCATGCCGGCCTCGTTGGAATACAGGCCACGCTTGACGCCGTTGAGCATGGCAGCCGTCATGCCGCCCACCAGGCCGCCTGCCGCCTGATCCAGACCGAAAGCGCTGCGCACGATCAGAACGAGCACGTCCGGGATCTTGTCGACATTGGCCACCAGCACCCACAGGGCCACGCCCAGATAGGCCACGGCCATGAACGGCACCACCACCTCGGCCACACGCGCGATGTTGCGGATGCCGCCGAAGATCACGATGCCCGAGAGCACGGCCACACCCACGCCCACCTGGGTGCGATCAAGGCCGAAGGATTCGCTGAACGACTCGGAAATGGCGTTGGCCTGCACGGCGTTGAACACCAGACCGAACACCACCAACAGCGCCACCGAGAACACGGCCCCCGCCCACGGCGACTTCAGGCCACGGCTGATGTAGAAGGCCGGACCGCCGCGGTAGAGACCATGATGGTCATTGACCTTGTAGAGCTGCGCCAGCGCGCTTTCCGCGTAGGCAGTGGCCATGCCCAGCAGGGCCACGATCCACATCCAGAAGAGCGCTCCGGGACCGCCGGTGTAGACCGCCACCGCCACGCCGGCGATGTTGCCGGTCCCCACCCGAGAGGCCAGGCTGGTGGTCAGCGCCTGGATGGGGGTGATGCCCTGGCTGTCCTTCTCGGGCGTGCGCGTCACTGCGCGGATGAATTCCCGAAAACGGAAGATCTGCAGAAAGCGCAGACGGATCGAGAAATAGATGCCTACCGCCAGCAGGCCGTAGATCAGAATGTAGCCCCAGACGACCGTGTTGATCGCATCGATCGCATTGGTCATGGCGTTGGCAATCACATCCATGACAGAGTCTCCTGCCGTACAGCACCCATGTTTTCACTCCTGGCCACTTGCCCTGCGGGCAGGCCGATAGACGTTACGTGACGGACAGTGCCCGAGAAAAGGCCGCTCATCGGCCCCTGCATGCCGCTGGCACTGTCGCATATTCCAAGCGTGCGATGATAGCCGAAGGCAGGGCCCGCACCTGCCAATGTTCACGCGCTCATGGAGAGAACCGAATGCGCCTTCTGCTTGCCATCTTCCTGCCCCCCGTCGTGTTCTTCACGATCGGTCGCCCCATCGCCGGCATCATCTGCCTGCTGCTGATGATCACGCTGATCGGCTGGATTCCGGCCGCCATCTGGGCCACCTACGCGCTCAGCCAGTACAAGACCGAAAAGAGGATCCAGGAAGCGCTGGGCGATCGGCGCTGAGACGGCATCCCGACCGGATACCGGTCAGGCATTCCGGTCAGCTCTCGAAGCCGAGGCGATCGGCAAAGGTGTAGGCCACCATCCGCCGGCCGTCACGTACCAGGCCGGCCAGCGCCACGCCACATTCGTGGGCCGTCTGAATGGCCAATGAGGTCGGTGCCGAGACTGCCACCAGGGCACCGGCGCGGATCATGGCCGCCTTCTGCACCATCTCGAAGCTGGCCCGGCTGGTGATGGCGATGAACCCCTGATCCACGGCAATGTGGGCGCGGATCATCGCGCCGATGAGCTTGTCCAGGGCATTGTGACGGCCCACATCCTCGCGCAGCAGCTGCACTTCGCCTTCAAGGTTGCACCAGGCAGCCGCATGGGTGGCGCCGGTGAGCTTCTGCAGCATCTGGGCGGATTTCAGGCTGGATTCAGCCCGCAGCACGGCGGTCGATGTGAGACGGATGGGATGGGTCGGTGCCGGGGGATCCCGCCGAACCTGTCCCAGGCTGTCGGTGCCGCACAGGCCGCAACCGGTGCGCCCGGCCATGTTCCGGCGACGTTCACGCAGTCGCCACGCGCAGGCCGAAGCCACTTCGAGGTGGACTTCCACCCCCTGCCGGACCTCGTTCACGTCCACCCCGTACAGCTCGTCGGGGGAGGCCAGCAAGCCCTCGGTAATACCGAAACCGAGGGCAAAATCTTCCAGATCGCCCGGTGAGGCCATCATGACGGCATGCGAGATGCCGTTGAAGACCAGCGCGACGGGAGTCTCCCGGGCGATCCAGTCCGACACCTTCTCCTGATGATGATCCTTCCAGACCCGAGCCTCCAGGGAATCGGCTCCGAACTCGGGGTGCGTTTCCAGTGAACGCCAGGCCTGGAATGGAGAAGCTGTCGAATCGTCCATCAACCGAAAATCAGTTTGCCCTTCATCACGCTCCAGTGACCGGGGAAGGAGCAGAAGAAGGTATAGTCGCCGCCTTTCTGGAACTTGTCCATCGGGATGGTGATGGTGTCGGACTCGCCGCCGCCGATCAGCTTGGTGTGGGCCAGCACGCGGGCGTCATCCTTGGGAACATAGTTGTCGGCAGCGGTCGTCTTGCCGCCAGCCTTGGCAACGGCCTTGAAGTCTTCCGTCTTGGTCAGAACCAGGTTGTGGCCCATGGCGGAGACAGGCATCTTGCCGACGTGCTTGAGCGTCAGCTTCAGCTCGGTGCAGTCACCAGCGACCTTGACTTCCTTCGTGCTGTAGGTCATTGCGTCGGTGGCATCGACCTCGGCTTCGCACGTCTTGGCCATGACGGAAGCAGAGCCCAGCATCAGTGCAGCAACCAGAATACCTTTGGTGAACATGGATTTCTCCTGCTTAACGATTGAACAAAGGAAATGACTGTTTCAGTCTATCGGAACGACTTTGGTCATAACTGAACAAACATCAAGTCACGACCGCCAAATTAGACGTCAATCAATGTACAACACAGTGTACTCCCAGTCCAATCATTAACCTCTCTCATTCAGGGAATAAGACAAGCAGGTTGTGGTCCTGTAGGGGTCAGTTCACATCTTTCAACACATGGCAGGCCGGCTGCAGCATCCGGTCGCCGTCACCCAGCCAGATCTGGCCATCCTGCACGATGCACTGCAGGGCTGCCCCGCGCTGCGCAAGATCGGCCAGCGCCTTGCTGTCTTCGGGTTCCAGGGCCATGACCTGCAGGTTGGCAAGACGCTCCAGCGTCTCGCGGGCCTTCTGCCACCAGGCCTGGGCCGTGCGCCCATAGGCCAGCACCACCACCCGGTCGGCCCTGGCGGCGGCCTTCTTCACCAGCCGTTCATCGGGCAGGCCCACATCGATCCATAGACGGATCGTGCCATCCGGGGCCTCGGCATGCAGGTCGGCCTCGTCCTCGGCAGAGAGCCCTCGGCCAAAGCGCAGGTCATCGGCTGCAAAGAGTGCGAAGGCCAGCACCCGCACCATCATCCGCTCGTCGTTCTCGGAGGGATGCCGGGCCACGGTCAGCGAATGCTCGCCGTAGTAGCCGCGGTCCATGTCCGAGACGTTCAGCGTCAGCCGGAAGATCGTCGATTTCAGTGCCATCCGGCCCCCTTCCCGTCAGGGCCGGCCATGTGCCATGAGGCCTCAGACATCAATGTTCTGCGCGCCCAGGGCGTTTTCCTCGATGAACACGCGGCGCGGTTCGACGTTGTCGCCCATCAGCGTGGTGAAGATCTGGTCGGCCGCAATGGCGTCCTCGATCTGCACTTTCAGCAGCCGCCGGGCATTCACGTCCATCGTGGTCTCCCACAGCTGCTCGGCGTTCATCTCGCCCAGCCCCTTGTAGCGCTGGCGCGAGACGCCCTTCTCGGCATCGGCCAGCAGCCAGCGCATGGCCTCGCGGAAGCTGCCCACGGGCTGGCTGCGGACCTTGTCACCCTCGCCGCGCCGCACCTCGGCCCCCTCGCCCACCAGGCCGCGCAGCGTCTGGGCCACGTCGCTGAGCACCTTATAGTCGGACGACTTCAGGAAGTCCTGCGTGATGATGGAGACCTTCTGGTTGCCATGCAGGTGACGGACGATGCGCAGGTGCCACTTCTCGCCGCTTTCGTCAGCATGGGCCGTCACTTCGACAGCCGGCGCCAGCGAGCGGCTGATCTGGTGGACGTTCTTCAGGAGCGCCGCCTGCAGCCGCTCGGCCGAGGCATGGGCCTCGTCGGCCGAATCCAGGTTCAGCGCCAACCCGTCCATCAGCTCGTGCAGCGTGTCGTGATCCATCAGCCGGCTCAGACGCTCGACGACGGCATCGGCCATCACGTACTTGCGTGCGATGGCAGCCAGCGCATCGCCGGTGATGGGCTCGGCATCGCGGGCCGGCACCAGCGCTGCCTGGACCATCGACAGGTTCAGCATGTACTGGTCCAGCTCGACGTCGTCCTTCAGATAGCGCTCCTCGCGCCCCTGCTTGATCTTGTAGAGCGGCGGCTGGGCGATGTAGATGTAGCCGCGCTCGATCAGCTCAGGCATCTGCCGATAGAAGAACGTGAGCAGCAGCGTGCGGATGTGGCTGCCGTCCACGTCCGCGTCGGTCATGATGATGACGCGGTGATAGCGCAGCTTCTCGATCTTGAAGTCGTCGGACCCCAGACCGGAGCCGATGCCTGTGCCCAGCACGGTGATCAGCGTAGCCACCTGCTCGGAAGCCAGCAGCTTGTCGAAGCGGGCCTTCTCGACATTGAGCACCTTGCCGCGCAGCGGCAGGATGGCCTGGAACTTGCGGTCTCGCCCCTGCTTGGCCGAACCACCAGCCGAGTCGCCCTCCACGATGAACAGCTCGCTCTTGGCAGGATCACGTTCCTGGCAGTCCGCCAGCTTGCCGGGCAGGCCGATGCCGTCCAGCACGCCCTTGCGGCGCGTCATGTCGCGCGCCTTGCGGGCCGCCTCGCGGGCCCGCGCCGCCTCGACGATCTTGCTGCAGATGATCTTGGCGTCGTTGGGCTTTTCCAGCAGGTAGGTTTCCAGCCCGCGTGCGATCACGTCCTCGACGGGCGCCCGCACCTCGCTGGAGACCAGCTTGTCCTTGGTCTGCGACGAGAACTTGGGCTCGGGCACCTTCACCGACAGCACGCAGGTCAGGCCCTCGCGCATGTCGTCACCCGAGGTGTCGACCTTGGCCTTGCGGGCGATCTCGTTCTCTTCGATGTACTTGTTGATGACCCGCGTCATGGCCGCACGCAGGCCGGTGAGGTGGGTGCCGCCGTCACGCTGCGGGATGTTGTTGGTGAAGCACAGCACCTGCTCGTTGTAGCCGTCGTTCCACTGCAGCGCGGCCTCCACCGTCACCCCGTCCTTCTCGCCCCGGATGTGGAAGATGTTGGGGTGCAGCACGTTCTTGGCGCGGTTGATGTACTCGACAAAGCCCGAGACGCCGCCCGCGAAGGCGAAATCCTCTTCCTTGTTGTTGCGCAGGTCCTGCAGGCGGATACGCACGCCATTGTTGAGGAACGACAGCTCGCGCAGGCGCTTGGAGAGCGTCTCGTAGTGGTACTCGACCTTGGAGAAGATCGTGTCGTCGGCCAGGAAGTGCACCTCGGTGCCACGCCGGGTGGTGTCGCCCAGCACCTTGATGGGCGAGATGGCCACGCCGTCCTTTTCCTCGATGACGCGGTCCTTGGGGACCCCGCGCTCGAACTCGATGAAATGCGTCTTGCCGTTGCGGTTGATGGTGAGCTTGAGCCAGCGCGACAGCGCGTTGACGCACGACACCCCCACTCCGTGCAGGCCGCCCGAGACCTTGTAGCTGTTCTGGTCGAACTTGCCGCCGGCGTGCAGCTCGGTCATCACGATCTCGGCCGCGCTGCGCTTGGGATCGTGCTTGTCGTCCCACTTCACGTCGGTGGGAATGCCCCGGCCGTTGTCACGCACCGAGATCGACTCGTCGGCGTGGATCGTCACCAGGATCTCGTCGCAATAGCCGGCCAGCGCCTCGTCCACCGAGTTGTCGACCGTCTCGAACACCAGGTGATGCAGGCCGGTGCCGTCGGATGTATCGCCGATGTACATGCCCGGGCGCTTTCGCACCGCTTCCAGCCCCTCCAGGATCTGGATCGAGGAGGAGTCGTACCCGGGCCCGTCGCCCTGGGGCTTGCCCCCGGACGGCTGTTCCGGGTTCATCGCATCGGTATCCATCGTGTCAGACATGAATCATCCATGAAGGCATAGGCAGACCGCAGGCACACGGCGGCCAATTCGACAGCATAACAGGCCGGCGCCCCCTTTCCGGCCTGAAACCGCCCGGCAAGGTCCGAAACACGACAGGGACGTTGCCCCGGAGGCACCCACAGGCAGCGGATCCGGCGAGCGGCAGGCCTCCGAACCTCATGGTGAACCCATGAGGCGGGCAGGGCGATCCGGCGCTCAGATCCGCATCGGCATCAGCACGTAACGGAAGCTCTCGTCACCCGGCAGCGTCAGCAGCGCGCTGGAGGTGGCGTCACCGAAGGCCATCGTCACCCGGTCCGTCTTCAGCGTGCCCAGCACATCCAGCAGATAGGAGACGTTGAAGCCGATATCGAGAGGTGCACCACCATAGTCGATATCAATCTCTTCCGAGGCTTCTTCCTGCTCGGTGTTGCTGCTCTGGATGCCCAGGCGGCCCGGCGCCAGGCCCAGCCGCACCCCGCGGAACTTCTCGTTGCTGAGAATGGAGGCCCGCTGAAGCGCCTGGGCCAGGGTCTCGCGTTCCAGCTCAATGACCTTCTGGTAGCCCTTCGGGATCACCCGCTGGTAGTCGGGGAACTTGCCTTCCAGCAGCTTGCTGATGAACTCGATGTCGCCAAAGCGCAGCCGCACCTGGGTGCCGATGATCTCCATCCGCACCGGCTCGTCGCTGTCACCCAGCAACCGTAGCAGCTCCAGCACCGACTTGCGCGGCAGGATCGCATCCGCCTGGC
>ERZ772940.705-NODE-705-length-13860-cov-4.24875_pt1 | contig 13860 bp, 10 predicted proteins | sample MGYA00511682_ERZ772940 | MGnify/ENA primary metagenome ERZ772940 (study PRJEB29015, sample SAMEA2737922) | human oral metagenome | biome: human oral; feature: human-associated habitat; material: dental | place: China | collected 2031 ... | reverse complement strand
TCGGCGATCTGTGTACACTCCTGCGTCCTCGCGTCTGTCCACAACAGCGCAACAGTGTACACAAATGCCCCAAAACGGTGCGGAGAGGCCATTTTCGGCGATTTGTGTACACTCTTGCGTTGTCGCCCGCGCCTGCCACTCGCTGCCGCCGAGTGGCAGGCAGATCGTGCACTCGACGCCACCGTGTGGCACGAAAATCGGTATATGCGCAGTTGTCAGGAAATGTCGTGCCACTCGACGCCATCGAGTGGCACGACCATCGCGCACTCGGTGACAGCGAGTGGCACAACCGAGCCTCGCAAAGCCGGCGTCAGCCAGAGCGTCTCGTCGTGGCGCCCTGGCTGACGGGAGGGGGCGTGCGGTCTGCGGGCGAGTCCGGCGCGTCAGCCTGAGAAGGCGCCACTGGCCTACCCGTGAAAGGTAACGACGCGAAGGGCATCGGCCGACCAGTTGTCGAGGCTCTTCGCGATTATCCCATTGCCCTGCCACATGGGATAGAATGATCTCAGGAAGACACGGGTCGAATCGGCCGATCAATTGCAGAGTCGGCTCAGGCTGTTCTGGGGGTTCTTTCATGGCTCTCTAGGCCTGGTTCATCCTGTCTTGTGGGGACATAGGCCTGCGGGGAGAGAGACGTAACCGTACGGTCCGCGATCAAAGGAGCGTCGCATATGCATAACGTTCGTCAGCTGTGTCAGGACACATGGTGGGTCGGCGCGTCCGATCGCCGCATCGAGCTTTTTGAGAACAGCTATCCCGTGCCCGAGGGTATGGCCTATAACAACTACGTCATTCTGGATGACAAGACCTGCCTCGTTGACGGTATCGACTCTGCCGTTCGCGACAGGTTCATGGAGAACCTCGAGCAGGTGCTTGCGGGCAGGGACCTCGACTACATGGTGATCGACCACATGGAGCCTGACCACTGCGCCATCATCCCAGATCTTGTCGAGCGCTTTCCCAAGCTCAAGCTCGTCGCGAGCGCACAGGGCTTCAAGATCATGGGCCAGTTCTATGGCTTTGACATCGAGCCCCATAAGCTGCAGGTCAAGGAGGGAGACGTGCTCGAGCTGGGCCGGCACAGCCTGAGCTTCGTGGCCGCCCCGATGGTGCACTGGCCGGAGGTCATCATGACCTTCGACAAGCTGACAGGCACCCTCTTCTCCGCCGACGCCTTTGGTGCCTTTGGTGCGCTCGGCGGCAATCTCTTTGCGGATGAGGTCGAGTGGCGCTGTGACTATGCCGCTGAGGCGCGCCGCTACTACGCGAACATCGTGGGCAAGTACGGTCCGCAGACCCTTGCCGTCCTCAAGAAGATGGGGTCCCTCGATATACAGATGATCTGCCCTTTGCATGGGCACCTCTGGCGCAAGGACTTCGACGAGATCGTCGATCGCTACCAGAAGTGGGCGAGCTATACGCCAGAGCTTGACTCCGTTTGCGTATACTACGGCTCGGTCTATGGCAATACCGCCAATGCGGCAGAGATCCTCGCGGCGAAGCTTGCCGAGAGGGGCGTGCGCGACGTGCGTGTGTACGACAGCTCCAAGACCGACACGTCCGAGCTGGTGTCTCGCGCGTTCCAGTACTCGACGCTGGTCTTTGCCGCCTCGACCTATAACCTGGAGGTCTTTGACAGCATGGACTACCTTGTGCAGGAACTGTCCCGGCACAACCTGCGTAACAGGACGGCTGCCATCATGGAGAACGGCAGTTGGTCTCCACAGGCGGGCTCCATCCTCCAGAAGCGGCTCGGTCTTATGCCCAACATGACGATCCTCGAGCCGATGGTCAAGATCCGCTCTGCCGTGCGTGAGGAGAACCTAGGACAGATAGAGGAGCTCGCCGATGTCCTGGCCAAAAGCCTTGGGAAGTAGGGGATAGGAGGTCCGCTCAGCTCTTTCCTCCTGTTCTCTTAAGGTGAATGTGTGGGGTCCGTGTGGTAGCCACTCATTTTGAGGGAGGACGGGAGGGCTCCCTGCGGTTGGCCACGCCTGTGGCCCCCGCGCCCTGCTCGACAAGCCTGTCGGCCGTATCGAGCAGGTCGAGTCCGCGTTCGTGAAGCATGAGTGCGCGGCTGTGTCTCGTGAAGGACGCTGCACCATGCGTGCTCGCGAGGCGCATGAACGCGGGGTCGACGGCGAGGTGCGTCGTGAAGACGAGCATCTCTTGACCGTCGCCAAAGCAGCCATCCAGGAAGTCGAGGACACGCTCGACCTCGCTCGATATCCTGCTTGCGCGAGCAGCAAGGCTAGACTCTTTCGTGTCGAGGACCTCTGAGCAGACGGCCCGAGCGTCCTTGGAACCCTTTGCACCGAGCTCCGTCGATTGGAGCAGGGTTCGGCGCAAAGCGTCAAGAAGCCTTGCCTCTCCCACAAGCTCACGCAGCCTCGCTTCGCTAGCTGTTCCCTTGGCGCGTGCCTCCTCGCTGTGCTCGCGCCTCTTTTGGGCGCGCTCGTCTAGTCTGTGTGCCCACTCGTGGCTGGCCTGTTCCGCAATGTCGTCTACGGTTTTCCGGGCGCCACGAAGCGCGCGTGTTGCCCCGTCGAGCTCGTGGACCTCATCGAGAAGGGCGTTCAGGAGGAGGTTCACGAGGGCTATTCGCTCGTCGAAGGACGCCTCCTTTGCGCGTCTGGATATCTCACCCTTCGCTGTACCCGCAAGGATGTCTTGTATCTTGTAGTCGTCCTCATACTTGGAGAAGAGCTCGAGGTAGAGCGAGAAGTCTTCGGCGACCTCCCTATCTTGGAGGTACTGAGAGACTAGGTTCTGGTTGACGGCAATCCCTTCGTGCCGGCATGCCCGCATCATGCGTGAGAGGTCCTCCCAGCCGCGGGCTGTGACCATGCGTGCCCCATGTACGCCGGTCCGCACCTTGTAGAAGTTCTTGGGCTTGTTGGCAAGGTAGCTTGTGATGGCGGGGTGCACCGCTTGGGTCGTGGCATAGTCCATCCACGCGTCGAGGTCCGGCTCGACGTCTATACGCTTCAGTCGGTCTGTCATGGCAGGGTCAAACTCGCGGGCGGCTCGGTTGTACTCGGGCGGGTTGCCCGCGCAGACGATGACCCAGCCTGTAGGGAGGCGATGCGGCCCGAAGCTCTTGTACTGAAGGAACTGCAGCATGGACGGCATAAGCGTCTCTGAGGCGCAGTTGACCTCGTCCAGGAAGAGAATACCCTCGCGAACCTGTGAATCCTCGATGGCATCATGGACGGTGGCGATGATCTCACTCATGGTGTAGCGGCTTACGCGATAGGTCTTGCCGCCGAAGCTGGCCTCAGCGATAAAGGGAAGGCCAAGTGCGCTCTGGCGGGTATGGTGCGTGATCGAGTACGAGACGAAGTTTATGCCCATGCGCTCCGCAATCTGGCCCACGATGGCCGTCTTGCCAATGCCGGGTGGGCCCATCATGAGGATCGGTCTCTGCATCTGGGGAGGGATGAGGTCGAGTCCGGCCTCGTCTTGCGCCAAGTAGGCCTTGATAGCGCCTTCTATCTGCACCGTCGCCTCAGCTATGTTCATGCGGCGTACTCCTTCCAGGTTTCTTTAGTATACCGACATGCTCTCGAACTCCCCTGGGTGTAGGGTGATCTGCATAGCCCAGGCGGGGACGAGCTCCGGTCGGTGGTCCTCGTCATAGAAGACGAAGGTGGTCTTGTACGGTGGCATGCGCTCGGGGTAGATGCCCCAGCCATCGGTAAAGTAGATGAGTCCCCGCAGGTCATCGAACTCACCGTCCTCCATGAGCTTGCGTACGTGGCGAAAGGCGGGCCTAAAGTCCGTGCCTCCAAAGCCCCGAAGTTTGATGTTGCGCCTCCAGTGGTCCAACTCTGCGAGTGAGCTGATTGTGGTGTCGCTCTGCACCTGGGCATCGGCCTGGATGATGTGGATATTGGTCCTCTCAAAGAAGCTCGACTCGCTCGTAAGCACGTCAAAGGTTGTGTTCACGAACTGTTGGACGACCTTGGGCGTGATGGAGCTAGAGCTGTCGATGACGATCGCGAAGTCTCGGATGCGCCTCTCGTCGCGATATTCCAGAGGCTCTATGAGCGGGGTATCCTTGTAGAGCTCAAGACCGTAGGTATAGAAGATGTAGTCGAATTCGCTGTCAGAGAGCCGAAGCTGTTCGCCCGAGACGGCAAATTGCCTGAGAAACTCTCGGTAGTCGATCTGCTCGTGGGCACTGACGTCGAGCATTTTGACGAAGCTCTGCGCCTTGGTGCCATACCGTCTTGAGAGCGTCTCGAGGTCTGTGCGCATGGACTTCGCTGCCCTCAGCCAGCGCCTCTTGGAGTCGGATTCCTTCTGGGCAATAACCTCAGGAGGGCTGGGCTGCGCTGACGATGCGGGGGTGTCTGCGCCAGCGTCGGTGGCGCCTCCGCTCGCCCTGTCGCTGACGGCCCGATCGTCCTTGGCAGGGGAGCCCTGGTGGTTAGAGGGCCCACTTTCGCAGGTCTTGGAGCGATCGTCGCCCCATCCGGCATGGCTCTGCGTGCGCGAGGCTTGCGCCGTTGTGCCCGCGTCATCGCTCGTGCCATGCTGATCGTGCCCGACGTCGCCCGGATGGGCCTCGCCGTCGGAGGGGTACCAGCCAGCGTGGTCATCAGCGCCGAACAGCTCGGCCCACTCATCCCTCACGGGGGCATACGCGCCTCCAGCGAGGGCGCGATAGAGCCGCTCGGCCGTGATCTCGCCGTGCAGCTCGCTGCACAGGCGATCGAACACGGCTCGTTGCTGCCTGCCTCGTTCGCCCTCACGTGGTCCCAAGAGCTCGCACACGATCTTCTCGGCCGCGACGTCTGCGGCGAGGTTCCACGCCTCGCGTCCTACCGTGGTGCCCACGAAGAGGTGGAGCAAGAGGCAGTGCACAAGCGCGTGTACCATGTCGTGGACAGGGGTAGCGCGTCTTGTGACAAAGTCCTGTATGAGCTGGTCGACATTGAAGGAGAGCGTCTGGCCATCCACCGCCAGAGCGCTTGTGGCGCCACGTGTGGGGGCAAGGGTGAGAAGGGAGAACGGACCCGCAAGAAAGGGGTTCTGTGAGATGATCTCGCTGCGCGCGAGCTCAACGATCTGGATCGCGAGCTGGGCTGCGTCATCTGCGCTGCGCTCGACTGCGACCGCAGGACTGACCCCAGCCCTGTAAAGAGCGACGGTCCCTGCAGCCTCGTGACTGCCGTCTGTGGGGACAGCTGAGGCTGGCCTGGGGGTGTCTTTGCCCTCTGTCCCCGCAGTGGGTAGAGCCTCTTGTTCGGTGCCTCCCGTGGCCGCCTTGCCAGGCTGCCTGTGCGTAGGAATGGCGGCCGTGGCATCGCCAAGACGAACCGAGGCTGCGGCGGGTACAGCGCCGTCGGCTTCTCGCACAGCCTCGAGTCGCGCAAGGAGCCAAGTTGCGACTTCGGCATGCCCTGCCACAGACGCTGCCTCCACGGCTGCGGGCAGGTTCGCGGTCGTAAACGTGTCGGGCCAGCTCGCGATGGCCTTGAGCTCCCCCATGAGGCCAGAGCGGGCAAGCACCAGCAACAGTGCCGCGTTGTCCTGCTCGGTCGCGGGCGAAAGAGCGGGTACCATGCGACAGATGAGCTCGGTGTCCTCCTGCAGCCACGAGAGCGCCCGCAACCTGCCCAGAAAGACATCAGGCATCTCGAGGCAGACGAAGGCCATGATGTCCGGGTCAGCCTTGGGTACGATGAGGTTGCCCATGATGAGACGGACGTTGCCATCACCAAGATCTCGTTCGCGATGTAGCTTGAGCAGGTGCTTCGCGAGCGCGAGGCAGGTCTGGGCCGTCTTTGGATCACGATCGCGCGCATGGCGCAGCGCATGCCAGGCCTTGACCACGCAGGCACGAAAGAGGTCATCGAAGACGACGGCATCAAAGAGGCCCTCGGAGGCAAGCGTGCCCACGAGCTCACAGCTGGCGCGTAGGCTTGTAGGGACTGCGTAGGGTTTGCCTATAATCTGCTCGGTTCCAGAGAAGTTGTCAAAGACCTCGGTGGAGACCGTGTGGTCCATGTTGTTGAGAAAGAGCGTCGGGCTCTCGCGGACAAGGTCGAAACGGGTGAAGCTGCCTTCGTGAGGAAGGAGTGCCCGGAGTGCCTTGGGTTGGCGCACGGCTCCCAGAAGGTCAACGCCCAAGCCAAGAAGCCAGCGAGCCACGTCCTCATTGGCACAACGTAGGGCCAGCGCGAGCGCCCAGCCCGTGTAGACGAAGTTTCCCTGAAAGTACTCCCATACCGCCTGTGCGCTCGCGCGAGGACCGTACGTGCAGGCCCGCTCGAGGAGGTCCACGGCCTCGGGAGGCGTGACCTTACTTGTCGACCGCCCGTCGCCTGCCTTCGCGAGAACATCCAGACCATGCCTCACGAGACTGGGCTCACGCGTTGAGATGGCTTCGCGGAGGGCCGCAAGCGCTCGGTCTTTCTCGTCAGGCTCTCTCACATACAGCTCCTCATTCTTATCACGATGGCCTGGTGCGCCCGGTCACGCCGTGCCATCGTGAGTCTGTCTTGCTGGGTCCAGTCGGTCCTGCGAGTCGGCAAACGCACGCCCGCGCCCGCCAACTGTACACCCACCTGTTCAAGTGTACCTTTCAGCTCTTGTACATGGGTTGGTCAAGTCGTATGTCAGTCAGTATCTGGCTGTAGGCGCAGGTTCTTCAAAGGCTTAGATGGATGATGAAAATATCTCTTGCATCGAGCGGCCGAAAACTCGACCATAGGAGTATGCGCGACCAGTAAGGTGCGCGCCCAACGAGGGCGTATGAAGTAGATACGCAAGGGAGGACGGTTCGTATGCCGGCGATTCTCACACATGAGTTCTTTGGCAGGGATACCTACGAGGGCGTCGCTGCCGATCTTGGATTTCTATCCTCGTCCGAGCGCGATGCCTTCTTCTTAGGTAACCAAGGGCCTGATCCATTATTCTACCTTGAGCTTGACCCACGCGCCAAGGAGCAGGACGTTGTGGGGCGCCTCATGCACCGTCAGCGCCCGGCTGCGCTCCTGACGTCTTTACATGACGCGCTGAGTATGCTCCCGCAGGCAGAGAGGCCTGTTGCCAAGGCGTACGCGGCGGGATTCCTCTGCCACTACCTGCTCGATAGCGCGGTTCACCCGCTCGTCTTCTCTGAGCAGTACGGTATCTGCGACGCAGGAGTGGAGGGCCTTGACCGCACAGATGGGCGAGCGGTGCATGCGGAGATAGAGCGCGACCTCGACGAGATGGTGCTCTACGTCAAGAGCGGCACAACGATCGAGGACTTTCTTCCCTTTAGGGAGGTGCTCATCGCGAGCGACGAGACGCTCAGGGTGATCGATAAGCTCTTCTTCTACATGAACCTCTGGAGCTTTAGCCGCACCGTGACCCTGGACTGCTACACGCGTGCGGTCAAGTCCTTTCGGCTCGCGCAGCGTGCGCTCTACACGCCAGCTGGCATCAAGGGCAGGGTGATCGCGCCCATCGAGAGGTTGGTGGATCACGCTCGCTACTCGCAGTATCGTGCCATGGCGCACAGAGTGCGTCCTGAGGCTCGGTCTGACTTCGAGAACGCGGAGCACCTGCCATGGGTGAACCCCTTTACTGCCGCCGTGTCGCATGAGAGTTTCTGGGACCTCTATGAGCGTGCCCGTGCGAGCGTACCTACCGCAGTAGGTAGCTTTTTTGCGGAGGACTTCGACGAAGAGAGCGCGCAAAGACTCACAGGAAACCTGAACTTCTCTGGCCAGCCGGTGGATCCCGAGGCGCTCGAGGACCCGCCCGTGCCTGCGATCGGCGTGACGCTCGGCGCTGACGCCGACGCATGAGCAAAAGGAACGTCGCAGCGCGCGGGGAGTCGCCTGCCGCAGGGGCAAGGGGAGCCGCCGCGCGTGAGGTGAGCTTGGCCACGCACCATGTCATGCAGGCCAACAAGAGCAAGGACACCAGGCCCGAGCTTAAGGTGAGGGCAGCTCTGTGTGCGGCGGGTCTTCGTGGCTATCGTCTGCACTGGAAGAAGGCTCCGGGAAGGCCTGACATCTGCTACCCGGGACGCCGCACGGCGATCTTTGTGAATGGCTGCTTCTGGCATCACTGTCCCTACTGCGACCTCCCTCTTCCGCGGTCGAATGCCGCGTTCTGGGAGGCCAAGTTCTTGCGTAATCGGATCCGGGACGAGCGCAGCTGCGCGCAGCTCCTCGCAAGCGGTTGGACCGTGGCTGTCGTCTGGGAGTGTCGGCTCAAAAAAGATCGCTTCGAGTCCACGATGAGCGAGCTGGTGGATGTGGTGCAAGGTGCTGGCCGAGACGGTCGTGCCGCAGGAGTTGGCGGTCGTCTCGTCGTGGTGGGGTCAATGGCTCCGTGGAAGCTCCGTGTGAGTCGCGAGTACCTCTCGGCTACGAGGGCGCGTATCCGCCATCGTTCCTCCATGCAGTGAGTCCCTCGTGTTGAGGTTGGCAAGAATGAATGGCGCGCGCGTGCAGTCGAGTCCAAAGCTTGCTATCCTTACGACATGATGATGGTACGCTAGCAGCTGGGCAGTACGTTCTTGGTTCGTACAGATATGAAGGAGATGCAATCATGGCAACATATGCGTTCTCGGACGTGCATGGCCATAGGGTCCCGCTCGAGAGGCTGCTCGAGCGCGTCTCTCCTGCAGACGAGGACACCCTCTTCATGCTCGGTGATATGGTGGACAGGGGCCCGGATCCGGTGGGCGTGCTTAGGATCTGCCATGACCTCAAGAATGTCCGTGTCATCATGGGCAACCATGAGGACCTTATGGTTGCGTACTTTCAGGCTACAGATGATCCCATGGTGAAGATGAACTGGGAGATCAACGGATCATACACGACATTGAGCGGCCTTGAGGCCTTGGATGAGCAGACGAGGATCGAGCTGGTCGATTGGGTCATTAACCTGCCTTTTGGTGCGGTGACCAAGGTGAATGATCGCTTTTATATAATGGTGCATGCGGGCATTCGCCCCACAGGCTCCCTGCCCCAGGACCAGCTCACGTCCCAAGGCGTCAAGGACCTTCTCCTTAGCCAGGATCCCGAGGACCTGCTCTGGATCAGGGAGGAGTTCTGGAGTGTGCCGACGGGGCTCATTGACGAGAATGGCGTTGGTCCCATCGTGATCGCTGGGCATACGCCCACAGCCTATCTGGAGGGCATGGCAAACTACCTCGAGCGCTCGCCGCAGGGTGAGGACGGGCTCTGCCGTCAGGTTAAGGTTGGGGCCTGTGAGGCGACCGGTGGTGTTGCCGATCGCTGGGACATTGATTCGGGTGCTGCGGGCGGTGCCGGATTCGGGCAGGTTTCCATGGTGCGGCTCGATGATGGCGAGGAATTCTACGAGCCAATCGCCGAAGGGGAGTAGTGTGTCTGACCGGGCGAGCGCGGCTGTCAGGGTTGGTCAGGCACCGGAACTCGTGACATCGCCTCTGCCGGCCGTCTTTGACGGGCAGAGTCGCGTGCTCCTGCTCGGTACGCTGCCGAGTCCCGCGTCACGGGCGAGGGGCTTTCACTACGCAAACCCCCAGAATCGCTTCTGGCGGGTCATGGCTGCTCTGTGGGACGAGCCTGTGCCACAGGATAACGCCGCCCGGCGAAGCCTGCTGCACCGACATCGGCTGGCGCTGCACGACGTGCTGAGAAGCGCCGAGATTCGCGGCGCTTCGGATGCGTCGATCACACGGCCTGTCGCCAACGATCTCTCGGCCATACTTGAGGCCGCGCCCATCTGTCGTATCTTTTGCACGGGCACTACGGCAGCGCGCCTCTATCGCAGACACATAGAGCCAAGGCTCGGAATCGGCTGCGTGGTGTTGCCATCGACGAGTCCCGCCAATGCGCGCTGGTCGCTTGATGACCTCGTCGAGGCATATGGGGTCGTTCGCGATGCCGTGGAAGCCGCAGTCGACGCAGTCGTACCCACGGTGACTGACGGGGTGGTGACGGCAGGATGAGCGTTGCCCCGCAACCGGGCGACCTCACGGCATCCGCGACGCTCGTTCGTCGGCCTGCCCAGGAGCTACTCCATGGCTGTGTGGCTATCCAAGAGAGTGGGGGCGGCTGGGTGAGGCCGCAGCGGTTCTCTGATGCGCAGATCAGGGCCTTGGGAAGCGTCAGTGCCTGGCACCCGGGGCTCTACAGGGCCATGGCTCGCGCGACGGCAGGCATCTCGCTCGAGCTCGAGACGGATTCCTCTGAACTGGCGCTCGAGCTGCAGCTGGATCCAGAGCCTGCAGGAACGCGCGCCATGTTGGATCACGTGACCAAACCAGTCACTGTCGGGGTGGGCGGGAAGATGAGCGTGGGCGACACGACGCCCTCGTCTCACGATGGCTTTGGCATTGAGGTTGACGGTCGTCTTCGGATGCCTGTCATGCCCCAGCTCGGAACGAGGACCCTCAGCCTGTGCGTGGACGACCCCGAGAAATCGCCAGCTGCTGGCGTGACGCAGCTACCAGGCTTGGGAGCTGCACACCGCGTGCGTATCTGGCTTCCTTGTCTGCGCGGCTGTGCGCTGCGCTCCGTCGTGGGAAATGGTACGAAGATCGAGGCACTCCCCATGCGTCGGCAACTGCTCGTCCTCGGCGACTCCATAGCGCAGGGCTTTGTCTGTGGGGACCCGGGGCAGAGCTGGCCCGCACTCCTTGCACGGGACCTCGACCTTGACCTCGTGAACCAGGGGATCGGTGGACAGGTCTTCCAACCGGGGACGCTTGTGGGGTTGAGGCCAGAGGCCGACGTGGCCCTCATCGTGGTGGCCTTGGGGGCCAACTATCGCTATGAACCCTGCCAAGGGCAGCTTGTCGCACGTGATATCCGGCTGTACCTGGACGAGCTCTCACGGCTGTGGCCCAAGGTCCCGACCTACGTCGCAGACCCGCTCTGGCACGACGAGGGGGCGTGGCCGTCTCACCCCAAGAGCTGCTGGAAGGGCGTCAAACGGCTCATCGCCCAGGAGGTGGCACGCCACAAGCAGATGAGGCTCGTGAAGGGCTCATGGCTGCTCGACCACAAGCGCTCGCTTCTGGCCGACGGCTTCGAGCATCCGAACGCCGAGGGTATGCACCAGATTGCCGAGCGTCTCGGCGTGGTCATAGTCTCGTGCGAGACGAGCTCGGCTGAGCTGCGAGCGCGTGGTCTCGCGACGCTGCGCGACGCCCCCCGGCGTACCTTCCCGCTTACCGAGATGCTGCGGCGAGACATCGGCAAAGTCGAGTTCGCGAGGGAGGGCTGTGTGCTCGTGCGAACGCCTGACGGTATCCAGACGCTCTGGGCGGGTGACGCCACGCTTGGACGCTCTGTGATCAGGATGCTGGTCCACGCGTCCGTGGTGGTCGTCCTCGAGCCGGCGCTCGTGCGCGACGTCAAGCTATGCTGTGGGCTCATGAGGGTTGATCCCTATCGCCTTGCGATCCTTACGGACAAAAAACTTCCCAAGGCGGATGTCAAGCGCGAGGTGAGACAGCTCGACGAGAGTTACTTCGATACGATATGGGCATCCTATGGTCCTACAGGCTATGCGAGCGAGCGAGGGCTGCACAAGCTCCTACAGTCAGGTGGCATCCTCGGTGGCTTTAAGGGCGACGAGCTCGTGGGCTTTGTCGGTGAGCATCCCTGTGGTTCGATCGGCATGCTGACGGTGTTTGATGGGCACAGGCGCCATGGTTGGGCACAGACGCTCCTCTTAGCCAAGATACGTGAGCACATGGACAGAGGATGGACACCATGGGCAGAGGTCTATCCGGACAACAGAGCGTCGGTGTCGCTCATGCGACGAGTGGGCATGAGCATTACGTCGGCAAACGAACAGTGCTACCTGAGCGCTGATGACGAGGGTGCCGATATGGATCTCTAGCTGTGAGTTCAGCTGCCTACATGGAGGAAACGCAATGACCACATTGACGAACAGGTTAGCGCCGGGGCTTTCTGGCGAACTCTCGCCCGCTGCGGCACGACGCGTCGCAAAGATCCGCGCGGCGGGTGGCATCTCTCCCTTTGCCACGACAGACTCGTCGGTCATACGACGAGATACCTCCCATGATCAGGCGTCGCTTCTGCGTCCTGCCTTTGTCCGCGACAGCGAGAAGGTCATTCATACGCCGGCGTACAATCGCCTGAACGGCAAGACGCAGGTCTTCTCCTTTGCGGCAAACGACGATATCACCCGACGCAACCTCCACGAGCAGCTCGTTGGCCGTGTGGCTCGCGATATCGGGCGTGCCCTCGGTCTTAACCTCGACCTCATCGAGGCCATAGCACTTGGTCACGACATCGGGCACACGCCCTTCGGGCACGCGGGAGAGCGCTTTTTGAATGACGCCTATCACCGTCGCACCGGGCGCTGGTTCTTTCACAACGTCCAGAGCGTGCGCGTGCTGGACGTCCTCTATGGTCGCAACCTCTCCCTCCAGACGCTCGATGGTGTCATCTGCCACAACGGGGAGTTCGAACGGCAGGTCTTTGAGACGAGCGGCCTTTCGGACTTTAACAGCTTCGATCGCGTGGTCGAGTCTTGCTGGAAAAGCGGTGAAAAGACCATAGACAAGCTGCGGCCCATGACGCTCGAGGGCTGTGTTGTGCGCATCTCTGACATCATTGCCTATGTGGGCAAGGATCGCCAGGATGCGATACGTGCCGGCCTCGTGGGTGAGGACAGCTTTGATGATGGGCTCGGCGGAGCCTACAACGCCTGGGCGCTCTTGGCGCTCTGTGCGGACGTGGTCGAGAACAGCGTGGGCAAGGACCGCATCGAGATGAGCGAGGCGGGTTTTGCAGAGCTCAGACGTGCCAAGCGCGAGAACTACGAGAAGATTTATGGCTCGGCCGAGGTGGATGGGGACCTGCCCCGCGCGGTGGGGGAGCTCTTCGACAAGCTCTTCGAGCACGAGCTTGAGGCGCTGCACAGAGGCGACGAGCGTGACGCCATCTTTGCCCACCACATCCTTCCGTTGGAGCGCCAGCTTGGCCACTATGGGAGGAGCTATGACTGGCAGGGTGACGTAGACCAGACTGTGTGCGACTTCATCAGTTCCATGACGGATGACTACTTTGTGGCCATCTGCGAGCGGCTCTTTGAGGAGGCGCGAGACCTCTTCCCTACGCGAGGCTACTTTGATGGAATGGGATAGTGAGCTGCAACGTACGTGCGGGGGAAAGGAATTGATGCACCATGAATGTGACAGCGTGGCTTTTCGCAGCTGCCCTCGCAGTCCGTTCCAGGGATACAAAGACGTTTCTCATCGGGTTGGCCGTTATGGGCGTACTCATGTATGTGGCATACCGCTGGGACGAGAAACGGAAGAAGAAGCTAATCGGTGAGGGGAAGTTGATCGAGCGCGACAGTGGGTTCGAGGAAAACACTGAGGACTTTACCATCGCCTCCCAATGTGACCCCATGGTTGCGCCCGCCGTGCGCTCCATCCCCTTTGACTCATGCCGCGCGAAGCTCGTTGAGGATGATGGGGTGACCTTTGTCATCGCGAGGTCCAAGGACTGGAAGGCGGTGCTCACCCGGACCCAGCAAGACCACAGGACCTGTACCTATAACTTCAGGTTCATCCAATGGGAGGACAATGCGAACAGGCTCCACATGAACATGCTGCTCACGGCGGTTGAGAAGCTGTTCTTGTCACTCGACCCAAACGTCAAGGTGCACGTGCGTAAGATGAACGTCAAGACGACGTATCGCTGATCCTGCCTTTCGCAAATCCGTGGCGTGCGGTGTCATTCATAAGGTTCTTCGGGGGTTCGTGTGGGTTGACGTCTTGGCGAAGATGCCAACCTAGCAACGGCGCCACTCGCTCAGAGCCTGGTTTTCCGACCAAGCGAGAGGGGCCAGCGAGGAGGCGCCGCCGGCACGCCATGGTGG
>ERZ772940.704-NODE-704-length-13896-cov-2.94213_pt1 | contig 13896 bp, 13 predicted proteins | sample MGYA00511682_ERZ772940 | MGnify/ENA primary metagenome ERZ772940 (study PRJEB29015, sample SAMEA2737922) | human oral metagenome | biome: human oral; feature: human-associated habitat; material: dental | place: China | collected 2031 ... | reverse complement strand
AGCTAACGTCTTCGGGCCGAAAATCTTTCCATACGCAAAACATACCATTATATCCGACCGGAGCGCTGCTATGGCTTCGCGAAAATCCGCATTTAATTTTTCCGGTGTAAAGACCGGTACCTCTTGAGCGATGACGCCGCGTTCTTTTAGTTCGGCAACCGCCTGCGCTATCGCAGCGTCCGCATATTTTTTACCGCGTCCGACACGGGCGGGTGGAGCGGTCAGCACACCGGCAAGAGGATATACCTTTGCGATTGCCTGTAATGCGGGGATTGCGCACTCAGGGGTTCCGGAAAAAAAAACGTTCATTATGCACGCGCCCGCTTTTTTGCTTCACGCTGTTTTTTGCGCTCTTGCTGTTGAGTGAACTTTGCAACGAGGCTATCCCGTTCTTTTTCGGATAACCGATCGATGAAAAGGACGCCTTCAAGGTGATCATACTCATGCTGGATAACCCGCGCGAGTAACCCGGTCGCTTCTATCGTCCTGCGCCGTCCATTCATATCCTGATATTGCACGGTAACAGCTTCGGGGCGAACAACGTCCGCATACATTTTAGGAATACTTAAACAGCCTTCTTCATAGCTGCATTGTTTTTCCGAAGTGCCGACAATGAGCGGATTGATGAAGACCCGTTCAATGCCGTCATCGATTTTTACGATAAAAAGTCTTATGTTTTTTCCTATTTGAGGCGCCGCCAAACCGATACCTTTATCCTCATCCATCGTTATAAACATTTCCCGTATCAGTTCATGCAAGGCTTCATCAATATGCTCTACCGGCTTTGAGGGCTGCCGGAGCGTTTCTTCACCTAAATACAGTACCTTCATCGCGCATTATAGTACAAAATTTATGCCGTGCGGTCAATGTATTTATTCGTGTGGAGACTTTAATACCCGCTGTTTTCGGCAACGCTCTGCGTCGAGGTTGTTGATTTTAGGAAAAAGGTAATAGCATCAGACACCATTATTCTGGGGGAATATTCAAAAAATATCTGATGTTATTGCCCTGCCATATGTCTCGCCGTAAGGCTTTTTCTTGTGGTATACTGCCCCTATGCTGATTGGAGAAATTCAAACGCCCGTGTCAAATCTGTATGGGGCGGGGAAAACAACTGTTGAACAACTGAACCGGCTGGGGGTCTCGACGGTCGGTGATCTACTACGGCTCTGGCCGCGCGCATGGGAAGATCGCAGCAGGTATAATACGCTCAGCGAATGGAATACATTTCATAAATTGAATGTTCCGGTGAGGGTTATGGATCAGCAATGGTTCGGCTACGGGCGTATGAAAACACTCAAGTTGATTGTCTGCGATTCGGAAGGAACCCGCGGCGAGCTCGCGTGCTTTAATCGACCTTTTTTAGAGAAATCGTTTCCGGAAGGTACAAAGGCGCTGGTCTACGGAAGTTTTTCCGTTAAATACGGGGCTATCCAATCGAGTTCGTTCGATATAGAACAATACGATACGGCGGAGCGCCGTGTTTTGCCGGTATATCCGCTGACGCAGGGATTAACACAGACAAAACTGCGCAAGCTCATCGAGCAGGCGCTCAATTCGTATGCGCGGGGAATCGACTCCGAGCTTCCCGCCGAGGTATTAAACAAATACGGCTATCCCGATAAAAGAACCGTGCTGTTTGCAATGCACCGCCCCGCTTCCATGCAGGAGGCAGAAAACGCCCGCACCGCGCTCATCTTTGAGGAGTTCTTCCTCTACGAAGCGGCTGTCGGTATGCGTGCACTTGAGCGGCGCGGTGTACTGCCGCGTACGCCGGGGGCAAAAGGGCAGGGTGGCGTATTTCCCGCACAGACGGCGAACGGAGACGGTCAAGCAGCAGGAGATGGGCAAGCAACAGCGGTACAGGCTGGCGCTTCGGAAGATACGGCTCAATTAGCGGCGGCTCAACCGTCTGCGGCGCTGCAGTATACATACAGTCCGCTGCAAAAGGAGCTGATTTTACGTCTGCCGTTTACGCTTACCGCAGACCAGCAAGCCGTTACTGCAGAGATTAACGCCGACCTCGACGGAACGGCGCCCGCCGCCCGCCTTATTCAGGGTGATGTCGGTTCGGGGAAAACCCTCGTTGCATTTTTAGCCTGCTTAAAAGTGATAGAGGGCGGCGGACAGGCGGCGCTGATGGCGCCGACTGAGCTGCTGGCACGGCAGCACGCCGATAATGCGGCAAAGCTTTTGGAACCGCTCGGCGTACGGCTTGCTTTTTTAACCGGCAACCTCAAAGCGGCGGGACGCTCCCAGCTGTTACAGCAACTCGCCGCCGGTAATATCGACCTTATCATCGGTACGCACGCCCTTTTTTCCGCACAGACGCTGTATAAAAATCTACGGATGGTTGTTATCGACGAACAGCACCGCTTCGGTGTACTCCAGCGCTCTGCAATTATCCAAAAGGGCATCGACAGCGGAAAAAAGGCTCCGCATTTTTTGATGATGAGTGCGACGCCCATACCGCGGACGCTTGCGCTGTCGATGTTCGGCGACCTCGATATTTCCGTCATCAAAACGATGCCTCCCGGGCGCAAGCCGGTGATTACCTATGTTGCCCCCGAGAGCAAGGCTGAAAAAGTGTATTATTTTATCGGGCAGGATATCCTTGCCGGAAAGCAAGCCTATTTTGTGTACCCGATTATTGAAGATTCGGATACGCTCAGCCTTAAATCGGCGGAAGATATGTTTGCGGAGTTGAGTCGGGATTTTCCACATCATCGGCTTGCGCTCCTGCATTCCAAGGTGCCGGAAGACGAAGCGCGGGCTATTATGCAGGAGGTCCGAGCAGGAGCTATTCACATCCTTGTGGCTACCAGCGTTATTGAAGTCGGTGTCGATGTGCCGAACGCGACCTGTATGGTCATCGAACACGCTGACCGCTTCGGCCTTTCGGCGCTGCATCAGCTGCGGGGCAGAATCGGACGGGGCAGCGAGCAATCCTATTGCTTTTTGCTCTATGGGAAAAATATCACCGAAACCGGTATGGCGCGGCTCAAGGTGATGGCAAGCACGACTGACGGGTTTGTTATTGCGGAAGAAGATTTGAAGCTGCGGGGGCCGGGAGACATCGGCGGCATTGAGCAGTCCGGTTATTGCGGTTTTGAACTTGCCGATCCCATCCGCGACTTTGCGCTATTGGAAAAAGCCCGCATCGCCGCCTTTGAGATGCTTGCCGCGCAGCGCGGATTAACTCAACGGGGAAGTACAAATACTGCCGAATAAAAAAAAGAGCGGCCTTATGGGGACTTATAAGACCGCTCAAAAACTTATTTTGGGAGGAACACGTTCCTGCTCTTTCTTATCGATAGTCGCAGCTAAAATCAGGGGATCTGTTCAAAACGTCAGTTTTTGAACAGACCTGTTTATTATTATCGTCTCTCAAAAGTCTGTTTTATATTTAATCGTTCGTTTTAAAGTTATTTTGTCGCTTCTTTTAAAAGCTTACGGCACGTACCGAGTACGCGGGTTGCGACCTGTTCTTCAGAGCTGTCAGCAGGAATACAGGTCGGTTTTGCACCGTCCGTCTTTTCGATTTCGCTCGGTTTCATCCCGTACCACAAATGCATGTGCGCGGGGTTACCGTGCGGTGTTGTCATCGATAAAAAGGCGAATTTTCCCGCTTTTTGCCGGTCGGATGCAACAAATGCCTTTGCCATAGCGCGCAGTTTATTGGCGCCGTCGCGGCTATAAGCAACTCTCGAAAGTTCGGTCATATCCTTCCATACAACCAGTTCGTTCTTATCGTTATCGGTAATAAACTCAAGGTGCGTAAAGTCGGAAGCGGTACCGTAGCTTTTCTTTGCCATCATAATGATTTCTTCTTTAGTAAAATCGCTGCCGTCTTTCTTTCCTGAAAACTCTTTAATGAGCTTTGCGTACGCTTCCTGAACGGCGGGTCGCGGATCGTCGTAGATCAAGGCAGTGTTGATCCATTTACCCGTATACGGCATAAGGGGGGCTTTCGGCAACATCTCTGCAACTTCCTTAATCGTATCTGTCATTTCTTTTAACAGGCTTTCATGCGAGACTGCCGTATCGGCGTAGGTTGGCCACCAGAGCGGATCGCCTTCTACCAGCGACTTAATATCTTTGCTGCCGAACCGTGCGTGCCAGTGCAATAAGCTGTCTTCGGAGTCCCGATGCGGAGGCACGATAATAAAATATTGTGCTCCTGCTAAGCCTTGTACCGGTTTTATCGCCTCAAATGTATACCATGAGCGGCCTTTCATCCCTTGCATGGGCTTCATACCGGTATAACGGTATTCGCACGGGATTTGTTTTTCGTTGCCGTCTTTGTCCATTACGGTAAACAGTACGGTGTTGGAACCGTCAAACTTTGCTTTTATGATAGGCGTTGCAAACATGCCGGAAACCGCTGCCTTTAATCCGTCTTCGGTATAGTACGGCATCTTTTCCGCCTGCATTCTATATGCGTCGTTCAACTGAGTTGCGCCTGAAATCGCGCTAAAGGATTGCCACTCACCCTTCCACGCAGAAAGTTCATTTCCCGCTTCGAGCTTTGCAGCTGCGGATGTCGATTTACATCCGGTAAAAAATACGGTCAGCAGCAGTAATACCGCCGTTCCGTATGTGATATGTTTTTTAGATAACATCTAAACCTCCTAATGTTGGCTCATACTGACAAAAATTATCAAAAATGTCAATCGCTTCTAACAATATCTCACGAATAAAAAGACTATTCTATCGTTTCCGAATTTTCACGGTTTTTTGTACGCACAATAAAACCGTTGCGAAGCGGTACGCTTGTTTCGATAATGCAGGGATGTCCGTGGCATACCCAATCGCGGGCGGCGCCGGTTTCGGGGTCGCGCAGGGTGTAATTGCGGTCTTCGATTGCGCAGATGTCGGGACCGATGTACTCAAGCGGCATATCCGCGGTAATCTTATTCATCGATATGAATTCATAGCGGTTGTTGCCGAGCTCTTTCCCGATGGTACCGGCCATATTATACGGTGACTTGGATTCCCCACGGGTTGTTTTATTTGCATCATCCTTTGAAAAATAAAAGCCGGTACCGAACGCACGGTGCGCCGTATTGTACAGCTCTTTCACAAAGGGCTCCGCTTCCGCAGGAGAGATTTTGCCGAATAAGGCGTCGATCCGCTTCCGGTAGGCGCGGGTAACAAGCGCAGTATAATAGAGGCTTTTCATTCTTCCTTCTATTTTAAGCGCATCGGCTCCCGCCTTTTTCAGGTCGGTAAGGTAGTCGATCATGCAGAGATCTTTGGATGAGAACAACGCCGTATAACCGTCGCCCTCTTCTACGGGAAAGTATTCACCCGGGCGTTCTTTTTCTTCAACGGCAAGCGAATAGTCCCACCGGCAGGAATGAGTACAGGCGCCGGCATTTGCGCTGCGGCCGGTAAGGTATGCGCTGATAAGGCATCGCCCCGAATAGGCAATGCACATTGCACCGTGCACAAAGCATTCAAGTTCCATCTCCGGTACATGCGCTTTTATTTCGGCAATATCGGCAAGCGATGCTTCTCTGCCGAGCACCACGCGTTTAAATCCCAAGTCGCGGTATACCCGTACCGCTTCATAGTTGATACAGTTTGCCTGTGTGCTGAGGTGGATCGGCGTATCGGGAAAATGTTTGCGCAGTACGGAAACCATTCCGATATCCTGAACAATAAAGGCGTCGATGGGGTAAAGCTTAAAATAATCGGCTTCCGCTAAAAAGGCCTTAATGTCCTCATTATGGAAAGAAATATTCAGCGCGCAGAGTAACTTCTTGGGTTTCCCCTGTTTTGCGTATCGTTCTTTTAGTATGCTGATAGTTTTGTATTCGTCGGTAAAAAAATTATCTGCTTTTACCCGTAACGAAAAGTTTTTAAGACCGATATAGGCGGCATCTGCTCCATATTCCCACGCGTAGTGCAGTTTCTCCAGATTTCCGGCAGGGGCTACCAATTCCATCATGTTGATCATTCTTCCTCAATAAAAAGAGACTGCACCCATTGTCCCATTTTTTCTACTGCTAAGTGAGCTTCTTTTGCCTGTGCGTCCATTGCCTGAAAGAAATGCCACATCTCAGGCCATATATCTAACTGCGCCTGTCCGCCGACCGCTTCAATCTTCTGTGCGAGCGCTTTTGCATCCGCCGACAAGATTTCCTGGCTGCCACATTGGATAAAAACCGGCGGAAAGTTCGTAAAGGAACCGTACAGCGGGGATACGAGTGGGTTCTGAACATTATCAAATGTCGTATAGCGTCCGGCTGCCGCTTGAAGAGCTTCTTTTAGCAAAAATTTATCGGATTTTTGTAATGTGTGTATTTCTTCATTTGAGCAGGAAATATCAAGCCACGGCGAAATGAGTACGAGCGCTGCCGGTTGCGGCAGCTTTTTCTGCTTTAAGTAGTGAATAAGCGCGATCGCCAAGTTTGCTCCTGCTTCGTCTCCGGCAATAACGACCGACGCCGGAGAAAAAGCGTATTTTTTCAGTATTCCTCTATACGTAACAAAGATATCCTCAAGGCCGGCAGGAAAAGGATATTCCGGTGCGCGTCGATACTCCGGTAAAAAGAGTTTACACGCGCATTCGTGGGCAAATGAAGCGCAAAAATTCCGAGCGGCCTTACAAGAGCCGTTTACAAAGGAGCCGCCATGGGCATAAAGGATAACGCGTTTTGCTGCTGCGACTTCCGGTTCCAAAATTTCTACCGGTACCGAACCGATCGTATCTCGTGTTATATCCGTATTATTCGGCAGATAAGGAGAATAAAAAAAGGAATCGTATTCTTCCCTGATAGTGCTTAACGGTATTTTAGACGAATAAAGGGTCTGTTTAAATAACTTTTGAATTTGTCGTAATGAATTTGTCCCATCCATCGTATCAGTATATAGAATCTCATCCGATGTTTCCAGCCCTCGCATTGCATCATATCACCGGATAGCTTTGCGTATAAATTCATCACAGTAAAAAAGAAAGCCGAACAAATAATACACAAGATCCCTTTTTGTGCGGATGTCAATCGAATACTCATAATAGCGGCTCAAGTATAGCAGAAAGATAATTAATTAATTTTCTCGACTTCTTGTACGGTTAAGCCGGTTATCAAGCAAATCTCCGGGACCGGATATGCATGCTGCTTCATAAGCCGCGCCGTTTCAAGGGCTTTTTGACGGGAACCGCGTGCTTCACCTTCGGCAAGACCAAGGGATTTACCGCGTTCAATACCTTGCCGTATCCCGATCATTAGACTTTCTTGTCTCTGTACTGCAATATCGGTATCGTAATCATATTCACCGATTAGCATATTTATTACCTCCCGTGACTTTCTTTGCAGGTATTCCTTTAAAATATCATTTTGTATACATTCTTTGATCGCTTTTTCAGAATAGTGGTAGAGCGATAATCTGTACCGTGCAAAGCGTTATACAACGATAAAAAATTTGCTTTTGCCATTTTGTCTGAACTGAATAGGTCAACAAATACCGAATCTTTATACCGGCGATTAGGACTTTTCATAGCATTTTCCTCCATAGGCGCATATATACCTACTTATACATCACGAAGGCAAAATTGGCTTGAAAAATCACCATACCTCACTGAACTCATTCACAATTTTTAATTACCTTGACTCTTCTCTGCTTCCGATACTTTTGCCTTGCCGGATCTTCGCAGTGATGAGATTTTATACACTTTTCTTTTTTGCATAAAAATGCCATTTTAACCTGTTTTATTGCATATTTATACATAAATATACTTGACATTTTTTGCCGAAGAACTTACTATCAACGAAAGTTTCATTTTACGGAATCTTTAAAAGAGCCGATGTGAGATTTTAGAGATTTTAAAACGTATGCAGTATTGTTTTCGATGCACATACGGTATCAAAAGGAGATGACTATGAAAAAAAGAATGTATGCCGCATTTGTTTTGTTGTCTGCCGTACTCTTGAGCCTATCCCTCCTCGGGTGCAGCAACAAGGCGGAAACAAAGTCGGAGAACCTTGAGTCGGGCAGTAATGGAAAAAAAGCCTCGTATCATATCGGCATTGTAACGGGAACCGTCTCTCAATCCGAAGATGATCTCCGCGGCGCCGAAAAACTGATCAAGATGTACGGTTCCGCAAAAACCGGCGGGATGATTCAGCATATCACCTATCCCGATGACTTTATGTCGCAGCAGGAAACGACTATCACACAGATTGTCTCTCTTGCGGACGATCCGCTGATGAAAGCGATTATCGTCAACCAAGGAATTCCCGGAACTGCAGAGGCGTTTAAACGTGTTCGGGAAAAACGTCCCGACATATTGCTGTTTGCAGGCGAACCGCATGAAGATCCGCTTGTTATTCAAGCGGCTGCCGATATGGCGATAAGCAATGACTTTGTATCCCGCGGCTATACGATTGTTTGGGCGGCAAAAGAGCTCGGCGCAAAGACGTTTGTGCATATTTCGTTCCCGCGGCACATGTCCTACGAAACGCTCGGACTCCGCCGCCAAATTATGGAAGCGGCATGTAACGATACCGGGGTGAAGTTTGTGTTTGAAACCGCTCCCGACCCGACAAGCGATGTCGGCGTTGCCGGCGCTCAGCAATTTATTCTCGAAAAAGTACCGCAGTGGATTGAAAAGTACGGCAAAGAAACTGCGTTCTTCTGTACGAACGATGCGCATACGGAGCCGCTCTTAAAGCAGCTTTTACAGTACGGCGGCATCTTTGTTGAAGCAGACCTTCCTTCACCGTTAATGGGGTATCCGGGCGCCCTTGGTATCGACCTTACCGAACAGGCAGGGGACTTTGCCGCTATCTTAAAGAAGGTTGAGCAGTCCGTTATCGACAAGGGCGGAGCAGGCCGGTTCGGTACGTGGGCGTACTCCTATGGCTTTACCGTCAGTGCCGGTTTGGGTGAATATGCCCGCCGCATTATCGACGGCGAAGCGGAGAAAGGCAGTCTTGCTGATTTGTCAAAAGCGCTGGGTGTCTTTACTCCCAATGCACGATGGAAGAGCGCATACTATACGGATGCAAATACCGGCGTGCGTGCAAAAAACCAAGCGTTAGTATTTATGGATACCTATATCCTCGGAAAAGGCTTTTTGTCGACAACCGAGCAAGAGGTGCCGCGTAAATACTTGAATATGAAATTTAATAAATAGTAGAGAATGGAAACTATTTAAAAAAAAGCCTCCTCAGCAGAACGGGTACATGGAAAATTTTGAAGTAAACCTGTTCCGAGACGAAAGTTGCGGAACAGGTTACCTTGAATGCGTGTACCCGTTTTTTTTATCGTTTTTATCGATAGTAAAGAGGAAACATTGAGATCGGGTATCTCTATTGTTTATAAGGATGATAGAAGTTTATGAATAATGATGAAGTTATCTTATCCATCGATCATATTACGAAGGAATTTTCAGGAACGCCCGTTTTGCAGGGGGTGAGCTTTGATGTCCATGCGGGAGAAGTGATCGGGCTGGTAGGAGAAAACGGAGCCGGAAAGACAACGCTTATGAGTATTCTGTTCGGTATGCCGGTGATCACCGAGACCGGCGGCTACGGCGGAACCATTCGGATGCAGGGCAAAGAGGTCGTGTTCAAAACGCCGTTCGACGCTCTCGGTGCGGGCGTCGGGATGGTGCATCAGGAATTTTCGCTGATTCCGGGTTTTTCCTCCGGTGAAAATATTATGCTGAACCGCGAGCTCGAACAGGAAAGCATTATTTCCGACCTCTTTGGGCCGCGGCTTACGACGTTAAACCGCAAAGCGATGCGCGAGCGGGCGCAGCAGCGGCTTAACCAACTCGGGGTTTCGATTAGTGCAAAGACGCTCATTTCCGAAATGCCGGTCGGGCATAAGCAGTTTACCGAAATTGCCCGCGAAATAGACCGCGATAATGTGCGGCTTTTGGTGTTGGATGAGCCGACTGCCGTCCTTACCGAATCGGAGGCGGAGGTACTGCTCAAATCCATCAAGGCGTTGGCAGAGAAGGGCATCGCGGTTATCTTTATTTCCCATCGCTTGCACGAAGTTATGGAAATTTGCGACCGGGTTGTCGTGTTGCGCGACGGCGTTTCAATCCAAGACACGGAGACGACAAAAACGGACATTCAGGCGATTGCGGCCGCGATGGTGGGAAGAAAGGTTGAAGGGCAGACGGCCGAAAGAACGGCGCGTCAGTTTGAAGAAACCATCCTCGAGGTAAAACACCTGTGGGTGGATATGCCGGGAGAGCTGGTTGATGATGCTAGTTTCTCCGTTAAAAGGGGCGAGATATTCGGCATCGGCGGTTTGGCAGGGCAGGGAAAAATCGGTGTCCCCAACGGTATTATGGGGCTGTTCCGTGCGGGCGGTGAGGTTATCTTTAAAGGCAAGCCGCTCGACATCAGCAAAACCTCAAAAGTGCTTTCGGAAGGGATTGCTTTTGTTTCCGAAGATCGGCGCGGCGTCGGCCTTTTGTTGGATGAAAGTCTTGACTGGAATATCGCCTTTACCGCTATGCAGGCAAAACATAAATACTTAAAAAAATATCTCGGCGGGTTAATCACCGTCCGCGACGAAAAAGCGATGAAGGCGCTTGCCGACGAGTATATCAAGATGTTGCAAATTAAATGCACCGGTTCCCAGCAAAAGGCGCGGGAGCTTTCCGGCGGTAATCAGCAAAAGCTGTGTTTGGCAAAAGCGTTTTGTCTGGAGCCCGATTTGCTCTTTGTTGCGGAGCCGACGCGGGGTATCGATGTCGGTGCTAAAGCGCTGGTGTTGGAAGCAATCCGCACGTTAAATAAAGAAAAAGGCGTTACCGTTGTGATGATTTCGAGTGAACTTGAAGAGCTGCGGTCTGCATGTGATCGTATTGCGGTCGTATTCCAGGGCAAGGTTGCGCATATACTGCAGCCGTCCGAAGATCCGGCTGAGTTTGCGCTTTATATGGCAGGAGTAAAATAGATGGAACAATTAAAAAAACACCTTGCGGCATTCGGATGGCCGCGCATTATCATTTTCTTGTTTTTATTGTCGCTGTTTATTGCGGCTCCTTTTGTCAATGTCAGTATCGGCGCTTCCCTGTCGGATACGATAAACCGCTTTGGGATGAATGCCCTCTTGGTGCTTGCGATGGTACCGATGGTACAGGCAGGCTGCGGTCTTAACTTCGGGCTATCGCTCGGCGTTATCGGCGGGCTGCTCGGTGCAACGCTCGCAATGGAACTGAACCTAACCGGATGGGCTGGCTTTTTTTCAGCCGTGTTGTTTACGATATTGATCTGTGCGGTGATCGGCTATGCTTACGGTAAACTCTTGAATCTGATTAAAGGCGAAGAGATGACGATCGCTTTGTATGTCGGCTTTGCTGCGGTTATGTTCATGTCGATTTTGTGGCTGCTATTGCCGTACACCAATCCGACAATGGTGTGGGGCTATGCGGGAAAAGGCTTGCGTACGACGATTACCCTTGAAGGATACTGGCTGAAAATACTGAACAATTTATGGGCGTTTAAAATCGGCGCGTTCGTGTTTCCGACCGGGCTTATTCTCTTTGTCTTTATCTGCTTTTTTATTATGAAGGTATTTATGAAGACACGGACGGGAACGGCGTTGACTGCGGTCGGTTCAAATCCCGAATTTGCACGAGCAAGCGGCGTGAATATCGACCGAGCGCGGATTATCAGTACGGTGCTGTCTACCGTTATCGGCGGCGTCGGGATTTTGCTGTATCAGCAAAGTTTCGGCTTTATTCAGCTGTACCAAGCTCCGCTCTTTATGGCCTTCCCTGCCGTTGCGGCTATTCTTATCGGCGGCGCCTCGGTCAATAAGGCGTCGATTTTAAATGTGATGCTGGGAACATTTTTGTTTCAAGGTATTTTAACAATGACTCCCTCCGTTATTAACAGTGTGCTGCAAACCGATATGTCGGAGGTTATCCGTATTGTCCTGTCAAACGGTATGATCTTATATGCACTGACGCGGAAGACGCAGGCGGCGAGGTAGATTATGGTATCGTCTAATATGCTTAAAAAGAAGTGGGAACATTTTTCCGCCGTGGATTTTATTCTGGATAATTTGGTATCCATCATATTTTTGGTTATTTCGTTCCTTGCCATTCCCGTGTCGGGTTTGTCGGCACACCATATTATCGCCGAAATTTTAACGCGGATCGGTAGAAACTCCTTTTTGGTGTTCGCGCTCATCCTGCCGATTATGGCCGGAATGGGGATTAACTTCGGGATGGTGCTCGGTGCGATGGCAGGGCAGATCGGCCTTATTTTTGCAATGGACTGGAGCATCGGCGGTATCTACGGGCTGGTGTTTGCAGCCGGTATCGGGATGCCGCTTTCCATCCTGCTCGGGATTGTTGCCGGTTCGGTACTGAACCGAGCCCGCGGGCGGGAAATGGTTACGAGCTACATCCTCGGTTTTTTCTTTAACGGAATTTATCAGTTCTTTGTGCTGTACATCCTCGGGTCGGTTATTCCGATGCACAATAAGGCGATTATGCTTTCCCGCGGCTACGGAGTGCGTAATACGCTTGAGCTGGCGCCCGTCCGGCAGATGCTCGATACGGCCATTCCGCTGACGATTGCAGGGTTTAAAATTCCGATTCTTTCGTATCTGATTATCATTGCGCTGTGTTTTTTTATCGTGTGGTTTAGAAAGACAAAGCTCGGACAGGATATGCGGGCAATCGGTCAAAATCAAGCGGTTTCGCTCGCGTCGGGTATCGCAGTTGAGCGGACACGGATTATTTCGATTGTTATTTCGACGGTGCTTGCCTGTATCGGGCAGATTATCTTCTTGCAGAATATGGGAAACATGAGCACCTATAACGCGCATGATCAAACCGGATTCTTTGCCGCCGCGGCAATCCTTGTCGGAGGCGCTTCGGTAAATAAGGCAAATATTAAAAATGTCTTTATCGGCATTATCTTGCTGCACTTTTTGTACATCGTTACACCGATGGCGGGACAGCACCTCTTTGATTCTGCGATGATCGGCGAATACTTCAGACAGTTTTCCGGCTATGCGGCGATTGCGTTATCGCTTGTCATGCACGCGGCGCGTAATCAAAAGAATGCGGAAAAACAGCGGGCTGCGCTGCGGGCCGAAAGCGGGAGGGCATAATGATTCGAGTACGTTCAAAAAAAGGTCAGCGGCTGGTTAAAATAGGCTTGGTCGTTTTTTATTTGCTCATTATGGCGCTTATGTTTTTATTCGGCCGCTCTCATACCGTGCTGATAGACAACAATAGCGATCCGAACGGCGCATATAAAGCGATAGATGGGTGTACCATTTCATTTAATGGAGAAAAACCGATCGAGATGTTTAAGGGCGACCGCGATAAAATTATGCTGCGGGGGCAAACGCATCATGTAAAGGTTAGCTTTTTTAACGGACAAGAAGATGTTACCGGCACGATCAGTATTCCGCTTTTTGAAGATGCGGTGATGGTGTCAATTCCGGCCTTTGTTACAGGCAAAAATGCCGTCAGTCATTTTGAGCTGTACGCTCCGGCGGAAGAGTAGGGGAGATGGTGATGTCCAAAAAGAAACAGACTTTTGAGACATCACTCATGATTTATCCTCGTGATAGGGTCTTTACGGTTTGGATTTTAATCAGTATGTTATATGGAAATGCTAATCGGCAAAAGATTACCGATTAATGTGAGGAGCCTGCTATGATGCGTTCATTATTATTAACCGTTAGACAGCTTATCAATGCCTATCTTTTTTTGTGCTTTATTAAGATTTTGTTGTCGTGGGTTCCTTCTGCGGCGTATTCATCATTCGGCAGGGTATTGTCATCCATCTGTGATCCTTATCTGAATTGGTTTAGACGCTTCAGATTTACCCGCATCGGTATGGTCGATTTTTCACCTATTTTGTCGCTCGGGATATTGTCCATTACGGCGCAGCTTATCAC
>ERZ772940.703-NODE-703-length-13912-cov-4.40413_pt1 | contig 13912 bp, 10 predicted proteins | sample MGYA00511682_ERZ772940 | MGnify/ENA primary metagenome ERZ772940 (study PRJEB29015, sample SAMEA2737922) | human oral metagenome | biome: human oral; feature: human-associated habitat; material: dental | place: China | collected 2031 ... | reverse complement strand
TGCTACCGGGGCGGTGACGCAACCACCCACACGAACTCACGAAGCCTCGAATATGTGGGAATCTTGCTTTGGCAGCTCAAGAGGTGGATGAAGTAGCGAAGCACGTTCGACGTGGGGGCTCCGGGACTTGTGGAAGGATCGATGTCTGTTTCTATCAGATATCGATAGCATCTCCAGAGGGCTCGTCCAACCCGGGCACGGGCGGGTTCCACGGCTATACTTGAGGTTCGTCTGACGCAAGGCGAGTCACAGCAACGCGAGTCGGAGGTGCCATGGAGTCGCTGTACAGGAAGTATCGTCCCAAGACGTTCGAGGACGTCGTTGGCCAGCAGCATGTCGTCTCCACGCTGGAGCATGCCGTCCTTGAGGGCAGAACCAGCCATGCCTACCTCTTTTGTGGCCCACGTGGCACGGGCAAGACGACCATGGCACGCATCCTCGCCAAGGCCCTCATGTGCGAGCGCGGCACAGGGCAACTCCCGGACGGCATGTGCGAGAACTGTCAGCTCATCGCCGCAGGTGAGCATCCTGACGTCTACGAGCTTGACGCGGCGTCGCGCACCGGGGTCGACAATGTTCGTGAGGAGATCATCGGCCGTGTGAGCTTCGCGCCCGTGCGCGGCAGCTACAAGGTCTACATCATTGACGAGGTTCACATGCTGACGACGGCGGCGTTCAATGCGCTGCTCAAGACGCTGGAGGAGCCGCCCGAGCACATCGTCTTCGTTCTCTGCACCACCGACCCGCAAAAGGTGCCCGAGACCATCCTCTCTCGCGTGCAGCGCTTTGACTTCCATGCGATTGGCGCGAGTGACATCTTGGGCCAGCTCAAGCGTGTGTGCGATGCCGAGGGTTTCTCATATGACGAGGCGGCGCTCGAGCTCGTGGTTCGCCATGCTCGAGGCGGCATGCGAGACGCGCTCTCGGCCTTGGAGCAGCTCTCGACCTTTGGCGGCGGCAGCGTCTCGCTCGATGCCGCCCGCGACCTCTTGGGCGAGGTCTCGAGCTCAATGCTCACCGAGCTGACAGGCGCCCTCGCGAGGCGTGACGTGCCGACCGTCTTTGCTAGGATAGGAGAGCTCGTCGAGTCGGGCAGAGATCTGCTCCAGCTTGCGCGCGAGCTCTCGGCGCACCTGCGTGACGTTTACGTTGCGAGCGTGGTGGGAGAGGGTGCGTCCACACTACCTGTGGCGGGAGACGAGCTTCGACAGCTCAAGGACGAGGCGCTGGCCTTTGGAGCGCCCGATCGCGTGGCGCGTGCCCTGGCGGTCATGAGCGAGGTTTCGAGCGAGATGCGCGTTGCCACCAACCAGCGTCTTGCCCTTGAGGTGGCCCTTACGCGTATCGCCCGACCCAAGTCAGACCTGACGTTAGACTCACTTGCCGAGCGCGTCGCCCAGCTCGAGAAGACCGTGGAGGCGCTCGCTGCAGGGAACGCGTCCGTGCCGATGTCAACCACTCCCGCGTCGAGCCTCACCGCCCCTGCGCTGGCGCCCACCGCTCCTGCGTCGACGCCTCCCGACCCTATGCCGCAGGCATCGGCGAGGCAGATCGTATCCGCCCCTCAAGTTGCTCCTGCGCCTGTCCATGCGGAGCGGCCGGAACCACAGGCTCCCCAGCCCCCAACTTTAGAGCAACAGGCACAGTCAACGTCGCAGGAGCCCCAGCAGGTTCCCGCATCGGTCGCACGACAAGCGCCACAGGAGCTGCTGACTTCGAAGGAGGCGCCTCTCGCCTCGCCTGCGCAGCCAGCGCCCCAGCAGCGTTCATCAGAGGGTGTCTCACAGCCTGATCAAACAACGGGCGCAGGTGCCGCGCAGCAGCCGCAACCCCCAGACGCTGCCGTCCAACCAAGGAAGGAGACAGCTCCCGCAACGCCCGCCGTTACCCCAGCAACGCCCGCCGTTACCCCCGCGGCGCCTGCCGTCACCGACGGGGGGGAGCTGCAGCGCAGGTGGCGTCAGGTTGTGGACGGGCTTGTGCGAACGGATCCACCGCGCGGATCCCTCCTCGCGGCGTCGACTGCGCTCGAGGATGACGGACATCGGCTTCTGATCAACCTGCCCAAGGGCTCGTCGTTCGTGACCAAGATGCTCGACCGCAAGGATGTTCGTGCCACCGTGGAGGCGGCGGTGCGCCAGGCCTTTGGTGAGAGGGCGCTGGTCTATGCGGAGTCGAGCCTCGTCGGGGCTGACATTGCTCGCTCTCGGGCCAAGGCGCCTGCACCTACTCCAGCCCGCGGTACGATGGTGACGCCGCAGCCCTTGTCCGCATCACAGGGGCAAGCGACTTCTCAGGCCGTGTCTTCCGTCGTCCCGCAGCGAGGACCTGCGCCTGCCCCGCAGCCCGCCATGTCGCACGCGGCGGTACCTGCGACAGCTCCCCAGGCAGAGCCGCCCGTTGAGGAAGTTCCCCTGGAGAGTTACTACGACATGCCTTGGGACGAGCCACCTGCGTACGAGGACGAGCCAATGGCCCCTGTCGGCGAAGCTTCCCTGGCCGCAGAGCCTCAGGTGGCCTCACGAGCCGTCCCTGGGCCTGAGCCTGTGCACCAGACGTCTCAGCAAGTTGAGCCTAGGACCGCCGTTGTCTTTGAGGCGGAGGCGGCAAACACTGCCGAGTCCAAACCCAAGCCCGATCCCAAACCCAAGGCTAAGACCACAGCAAAGACCGAGCCCAAACAAAAGCCCAAGCCCGATCCTAAGCCCAAATCAAAGGCCGAGCCCAAGCCCCGGTCCAAACCCAAAGGGTCCAGGTCTGTCCCCAAGCGCGCCGATGGCATGCCTCAGGATATGAATGAGCTTCTCGCGATGCTCACCGAGGTCTTTGGTGACGGCGTGGAGGCGAGTGTGGAGAAGCTGCAGGACAGTGCCGTAGAGCAAAATTGAGTCGAGGCCCCTGCCGTAATGTCCGCAAGATGAGGTAAGCTTTCTTCTCAATGAGGACATTCCCCCTGCGTCCGTCTGCGCGGGTGGGCATAAGGAGGATTACCATGGACATGCAGCAGATGATGAGGCAGGCGCAGAAGATGCAAAAGCAGCTCGCCGACGCCCAGGATAGGCTTGCGGACATCGAGGTCTCTGCCTCTGCCGGCGGTGGCATGGTCAAGGTGATCGGTACGGCCGACATGCAGATCACCTCGATCACCATCGATCCCGACGCGCTCGATCCCGAGGACATCGAGATTATTCAGGACACGATCGTCGCGGCAGTCAACGAGTGTCTCTCGAGTGCGCAGGAAGCCGCCAACCAGCAGCTCGGAGCCGTCACGGGTGGCATGAACATCCCGGGGCTGTTCTAGGGTGCTCTAGATGGGAACACCTGCGCAGATGGGCAAGCCGCCACAGGTCGCAACGCCGCCACAGGCCGCAGAGTCGCTACGGGTCATGCAGCCTGCGGAGCCCAACCCGAGCGACGGACGTGCGCTGCAGCGTCTGCTCGATGAGCTTGGCAGACTACCGGGGATCGGTCCCAAGTCTGCACAGCGCATCGCATACTGGATCCTTGAGTCTGACGCAGAGGCCGCGCGTCGTCTTTCGGCTGCCATCACACGGGTCAAGCAGGAGGTTCACTTCTGTCCGGTCTGTTTTTCGTATGCGGTGCGCAAGACCTGTGACATCTGTGCAGATTCCTCTCGCGACCGGGGTTGCCTCTGCGTCGTGTCGGAGCCGCGTGATGTCTCGGCGATTGAGCGCAGCGAAAGCTATCATGGCCTATACCATGTGCTTGGTGGCGTCATCTCGCCCATGGACAAGGTGGGGCCAGACCAGCTGCACGTGCGTGAGCTGATCTCGCGTTTGGCTGATGGTACGGTGCGGGAGGTCATCCTCGCCACCAACCCGGATGTCGAGGGAGAGACTACGGCCGCCTACCTTGCGCGCACTATAGCGCCCCTAGGCGTCAGGGTCTCGCGACTCGCGAGTGGCCTGCCCGTTGGCGGAGACCTTGAGTACGCCGATGAGGTGACGCTTGGACGCGCCATAGAGGAACGCCGTATTATATAGAGAGTGGGAAAGAGCGGAGCGTGTGCCTGCCGATGCGGCTGGCCGGTACTATCAGGTGAGGAGGTCTGACATGGCCCAGGACAATAACCCAGTGTCTCCACGGGGATCTGCGGTCCCCCAGGGAAGGCGCGCGGTCTCTGGTGGATCAACGCCTCACTCGCATGCCACAGGCTTCACGAGAAGCTCGTCGAGCGGCCAGTCGCCACTCGCCTCGCGCCTGCCGTCTGTTGGCTCCCACGAGGGGCAGGGATCACTAAGGCCTATCGGCACGCCTCACCGCGCTCAACGCAGGGGTAGAGGCAGAGGCAGTCGGTCTCGCCTTGCCTCGAGCCTGCCGGTCGTGGGTCCCCTCGACGAGCAGGAGGCACCGAGGCCCATTGGTGTCGACCCAGCTCAGACGGGAGCCTTCGCCCGCATCGATGCGAGCCAGGGTGCCACGGTCGAGACCAGGGATAACATCGGCAAGATCTCGCCTGACTCCACTGCGAGCTGGTCGCGCACGGGGCTTGGCGCCGAGATGCGCCTGCGGGGGGCACGACGTCCGCGGGTGGCCAGCAGGTCGCACGCAAAGGAACCTGACCCGCACACGCTTGTAGACCAGCTTAAGGAGCGCTGGTTCATCGTCGTGGCCGCGCTCATCGTCTTGGGCATCAGCTTTGTGCTGTTGCGCGGCTGCATCGAGTCGGCTAACAAGGTGAGTGAGCAGGTGGGTCAACCGCCGCAGCAGACCCAGACCTCGGCGGAGGGGAGCGTCACCTACCAAGGGACGGTCTTCTCGATATCAAAGCAGGATGACGGTACGTATGCGCTGATCGGCCGTAGGGAGAACTCAGCTTCCGGTGACGCATACATGCAGATCCCTGGTAAGCCTGCGCAACTCGTCCTCTATAATGGCACGATCATCATTCCCGAGAGCCTCGACGAGGGCAGGTGGGACGTGCTCGCCTATACGGTTGGCAGCGGATCATCGCCGGTGGTCGACGAGGATGGAAACCCTGTGGGTGGTCCTGGCTCCATCGCTAAGGCGGAGCTCAAGGGGTCGAGCCTGCTTGTGACAGACGATGCGGGTAAGGTGACGACAGTCTCGCTGGAGTAGTCCGGGACATGAGGCAGAAGACAATCGTCGGAGGGCTATTCTGCCGCCGCAGAAGGTTCGTGCAGACGGAGGGGGCTGGCGTGGGGAGATGGGAGCGCGTCTGCGAGAACTGCGTCTTCTGTCAGGAGCGCACGGGCTTTCTGCGCACGCGTCTGGAGTGCATGGGTCCCGGTAGGCTCAAGGGCAGCACCGTCTTGGCAAAAGACCCTGGGTGTGAGGCCTTCAGGATGACACCAAAGGCGAGCTTCGGCCTCTTTGGCGAGCGCAGGTTATCGCAGGCCTGGCCGCTGGCTGGGACGGACGCGAGTCACGCGCGGGCACTCGCCATGGACGAGTCTCCAGACGAGATAGACGTTCTTGAGCTCAAGGCTCAGGCCGCCGAGGCGCGCGCCGCAGCTGCCGAGGCACGCGCCGCCGTGGCGGAGGCGCGACTTCGGCGTGGTGAGGCTAAAGGGAACGCCGGCCACTAGGTTCCGCTCACCCGAGCGCCAATCTGTCCGCCGAACTCCACCTGTGATCGCTGACTCCGCCTGTGGCCGCTGTGAGGGGTCTCGACAGGGCCAGCTGGCGGTGCGGGCCTCGCGACTCCCAACCTGCGGGTGTTGCGTCGGCGTCGGAGCGTGTCCCGGGCCGTGCTCGGAGCGGCCCTTCCGCGAACGGCGGGCCGTCTTGTTGCTAGCAGAATAGTTTCTCAGCTGACCAAACGGATGCGTTTCGTGTCACTTTAGGGTATGAGGACGTATCCTGCGACGTAGGCGTCACAGGGTCTGTCGCCGCTGACTTGGAACGAGACGCTCGTGAGGGCAAGACAGCCCCCATCCTTGGTGACAATGCGCATCTCGCTCGGATCGACGTCGTCGATATGCGTCGAGTATTCGCCCCTTGGCCGTGAGGCGTAGTGCTCCCTGAGTCGCGCGATAAGCTCAGAGCAGTCAACGTGTAAGGCAGTTCCGTCGGCAGACCAGAAGTCGAGCGTGAGGTCATCCGCAAGCTCCCTCGCGTCAAGCGGGTAGAGACGCGAGTAGCCCGCAACACCTATGTTGGCGCCATGTCTCACAGCATACGTTTCGCGTGTCGAGCTAGACTTGTTTTTGCTGCCCAAGGAGCCATCCAGGACGCCGTTCGAGCCGGAGGGGGTGTTAGAACTGAGGTAGTCGAGAGCCCCGCTCGCCCGACTGTCGCCCCTTAGCTGGTCCACAAGCTCGGAGTTGGTGAGCGCTCCCGTGTGCGATGATAGGTAGCTCCAGCTGCTTGCGATGCGCTCTTGTTCCTCCGTGGAGAGGGTGCCCAAGCTCTCATGGGTGACGTCCGCCGCCTGCGACATGCCGCCACTTGCGAGCGCGGTGCGCAGCCGTCCTGCCTGCTCCTGGTACGGCAGATCGATGATATTTGCGGGAGTGACGCAGGCGATGAGCACGACGACGCAGCACACCCCAAAGAGCTCTCGGGGGTGCCTTGCGCGCGCGGCAAGGGCGAGCCCCACCGTGCCGACGATGACGCAGAGAATCGAGGCATAGCGCGACGTCGTGAGACCGTAGGCCGAGACGCGCAGATAGATGGCCATAAGCTGCACGATGAGGATGGGGATGACAAGGGCCCAGCCCCAGCGCAGATACCAGCGCACCACGCCACTGCCAATCATGCGGATTCCTGCCCAGAAGAAGAGTGTGCCGAGCAGCGCGAGGCAGCCAAACCAGTTGAGCTGGCCTGAGGGCAGGGTGCGCGTGAGGGCAATGCGCGCGATGTAGAGGTAGAGTACGGCGAGCAGGAGCAGATAGATGTAGAAGAGGGCCCTTCCGACGACGATGCGGTAGACGTGTGGGACGTCGAGCCGCTCGGTGTGGCGGGGGACCTGCGAGCAGAAGACACAGGGAAGCACGAACGTCCACACGAGTGACGCCACGGCCTGATGCGCATTGCTGCTCACGTGTGTGATCAGGGAGTCAATCGCGGACATTACGATGGATAGACCAAGGTGCACGATGCCCGCGACAAAGACGGAGAAGGCCACCCCCTTAACGAGGAAGGCAAGGAGCACATCCTCATTGTCAGACGTGTAGAGCACCCAGGGCAGACCGAAGACGCTGATGAGTACGACGGCCAACACGACCAGACCAAAGAGGGTGCTCAGACGCTCATCTGCCCTGACTGGCAGGTCGATGGCAGCATAGAGCGCCCATACCGCCGCCCCCGTGGCGGCCTGCACCAGGATGGGACGTGGTCCTAGGTGGGCATGCGTCTTCTTCTCCGTGGCGTCGTTCTCGTGCGCGTCACGTAACAGCCGCTCGGCGGCGAGCGTGGCCGTGATGCAGGCAAGTGCTGCAAGTCGAGACCCGCTGATGAAGCTCTGGGCTACGAGTGCCGACGTTGCGATGTTTGTGCGCAGGGGACCTCTATACCACAATACCATGAAGAGGTCATCTGAACCTGCGCTCATTCCAAAGACGTCGTAGGCCTGAAGTATCGAGATGAGCGTCCCTGCTGCCGCAAGCGCGATAACGACCGGAAAGCGCTCGAGCATCCGGTGCGCTAATCTCTCCAGCGCACGAATGATCCGTCCCGCCTCATCAGCCTTCATGGTGAGCCCCCGTCCCTTGATATGCCTATGATAACCGATGACCCAGACGATGGGCATAAAGGGACATGCGTCATACTACGCAGAGGATGGCGTAACGCAGCGTCACTATTTACGGGTAGGCTAGCTGTCCATGTCCACCGTGCCGCCGCCTAGTGCCGTTCCCTCTCCGATGACCTCTGATCGACGCTGTATGTGCGCGTGCCACTCGACGTCACCGAGTGGCACGCGCATAGCGCACTCGACGCCACCGAGTGGCGCGGCCGAGCCCCGCAGATCCGGCGCCCGGGGTGACGCCACGATGAGACACCCGGGCGAGCTGCCCGCCCGGGCACTGCTGCGACGTCCACGCCCGCGAAGGTGTCGTGGCAGCAGGAGGCGCACAGGTCGCGGTGAGGGGCGCGCTCGGAAAGTCGTCCGCCGTCTTCGACAGGGCTGCAGGTGGAGTTCGGCGCAACAGCTTGGAGGTGCATCATTGGCCTGCCCATGAAGAGTAACGCAGCGTCCTGCGAGCGGGGACTACCACATGAGTTGCCTTCCGGGGCAATAAGCCCTAGACTCAACTGTAAACAAACGGTTTCATGGTCTGATGCGGAGGTCTTGCAATGCATGCATACGCCCGTAATCACGCGAGGGCCATCCTGGGCGCCGTCATCGCCTTTGTCCTGAGCCTCGTGGCACTGCCGGTCAGGGCCGTCGCGGCAAGCACCTTGGCGGTTACGACCCAGGACACCGGTCATGTCAAGATCATGAGCTCGTGGTCCGACTATGAGGCGAACCGTCCTCCCGAGAACGACAAGCCCACGTGGCCGGCAAGCGACTCCGCCTCACTCGACGGGGCCGCTGCCGTGATCCTGCGTCCGGCAGACTCCTACGGGTATCTTCAGTCCCTGAAGGCGGCTGATGCGCAGGGTCAGAACGTGGTGCAGCTTGGCTTTACGGACGTGACAACCGACAACAGGTTCAAGTTTACAGATGAGTTTAAGAGTGGCAATAATCCACTTGGTATCAAGCTTTCGGGCCACAACGAGAACAACGGTAACACTGACATCGACTTTGGTATGACCTTTGGCGCGGACGTCACGGTCACTGCGGTCTACCGCCACAGGAGCACGGTTACGTTCTATACCAACTACAGTGCATCTGACAGTTCAGTGCATCAGACGATGGAGGGCTATAGCGGCGACCCGATCGCCGTGACAGTCCCTGTGCGCGAGGGCTACGTGTTCAAGGGCTGGGCGACGTCTCGCCTTGGGCCGGTTGTGGCAGGGCCTGGAGAGGTACTGAAGTTTCCCGACTCATCTACACAGAGCTACTATGCCATCTGGGGGACATTGTCTCCCGAGGCAGCAACCCATACGATCAGCTTTGACGCCAACGGGGGCGAGGGATCCATGGCCCCCCAGACGTACGAGGAGGGCAGGCCACAGGCACTCGTGCTCAATTCGTTTGTCCGCATGGGCCACAGCTTCAGGGGCTGGAACACGAGTGCGGACGGCACAGGTACGGCCTACGGCGACGGAGACACGATCGTAGTGACGTCAGATCTGACGCTCTATGCGCAGTGGACTCCCATATCCTATACCGTGACCCTTCACGCAAACCATGGGGAGGACGAGACGAAGCGAGTCACGGTCACGTATGGTGAAGACACAAAATTCATCACCTATGACATATTCACGTGGCCAGGGCACAAGATCGTGGGGTGGAACACCAGGCCCGACGGCAGCGGAACGAACTATGGACCCGGGGAGTACATTACAATTACGCGAGATACCGACTTCTATGCCGTGTGGGCCGATGCGACCGAGACGCCCAGCTATGGTTCTAACACCACGATACCCAACAATCCTGTCACTCCTGTGACGGCTGTCGAGGAGCCCTCTCGGATCAGGGGCGGAGACATTCAACCAGCCTCTTCCAGGGACAGGGCACAAGACAGTGCCTTACCCCAGACGGGAGATGATGGGCTGGCTGCCCTCGTGCCCGTCCTTGCGTTCGTGGGCGCGGTCGTGCTCGTCGCTGGTGTCGTCGCAAGACGGAGGCAGTCACGACACAAGATGCCACGTTAGGTGGTAGGAGGCACGTGAACGTAAGGGTGTGGGTGGCGTCGTGGGGCACGAGGCCCTCTTGGCATTGAGTTGTTGACTTCGTGGAGCAGGCAGATGTGTATTCCCTTCGGTTCGATGATGGGGTATATGGGCTGCTATGGTCGTGTTTCTTAAGAACCAAGGCGGAGTGCTGGCACGTCGATAGAAGGAAGCGCGTACTCATGGCAACGAGCGAGGCTCAAAAGAGAGCAAACGCAAGGTACCGCAAGAAGAGCGTAAAGCAGATGGCGCTGCGCTTCTATCCGGTTGACATGGATCTCTGGGAATGGCTCTGCGGGCGCAAGAACAGACAAGCATACATTCGCGAACTCATTCGTGCCGACATGAAGCGTTGTACCGAGGAGCCGCTATAGGCAGACAGAGGCGAGCAAGGCCCATGGACGGACCGGCGCCTCGTGGCCTCGTGTCTGGTGTGGTGCCACCAGGTCTCTTCACAGCAAATGTTTTCACAGCGTATAGATGCAGGAGCGCCCCCGTGCGGGAGCGCTCCTGTTCTTTGGCGGTCGCTAAAGCTGACGCGGGCGCTCGACAGGCGTGGGCACACTCAGAGACGTGCGAGTTGTGTCCACGCTTCGCCTCCGCCCCCTTTCCTAGTGCGCCTTTACCCAGCCAGAGACGTTTGCCTCATTGAGGAATGACGTCACGTTCTGCGAGATCGTGGTCGTGGAGGTACTGGTGCGCATCTCGTAGACCTTGATGGGGTGTCCGCTCGAGTCATTGATACTCTGCACGAGGCGCTCGCTTCCGCTTGGCGTCACTCCAATGTTCGTCGAGGACGAGTAGATGACTGCCGCCAGCTCGTTCTTGTAGTAGACCTGCATCACCTCTGTCGTACCACTCGTAGCGCTGGGTGTTGTGCCCGGCGTCGCCTGGGAGCCGTTGTTGACGGTTGAGGTCTGTATGGTCACAGAGTCAACGTAGTCGCTGGGTACGACCAGATCGAAGTATGTGGCATTGTAGGTCTTTGCCGTTGCCTTTGCCACGGTGATGTTGACGGTCGAACCGCTCTTGGCGACGGAGCCTGCGATGGGATCGGTCGAGATGACCGTACCCACCTTCGCGCTCGACTCCTCGTAGGTGACGTTTGGCACGAAACCCGCATCCTCGATGATTTTCTTTGCGCTATCTTCGGTTTTGCCCGTGACCTCCGGTACCGTGTAGTTCTTGGCGATCTTGAGCTCGACCGTGTCACCCGTGCGATACGTCTGTCCCATCCGCGGGTCGGTCTCGAGCACGGTACCCGGTGTCTCGTCTGAGAGCTGCTCGCTTGTCGTTACGTTGAGGCCCAGACCCTGGAGCTCGCTTGTCGCGTCATCCAAAGACTTACCCTTCTCGTTAGGCAAGGTTCTCAGGACCCCCTCGGTTATCCGTACGGTTTTGCCAGGATTGAGTCGCGTGCCGGGGTCAGGTGACATCGAAAGTATCGTGCCCACGCCGTCATCCGTCCCCTCTTGGAGGATCTCGACCTTGAAGCCATCCGCCTCGAGTGCGTTTCTCGCCGTGTCGACGCTTTCGGTCAGGACATCGGGTACACGCTTTCCGCCCCACATCTCCTGGTCGTACGTGATCCACAGTGCAACGACACTGACGATGACTATGAAGATGATGACAATGGCGACAACGAGCGTTCGGTGCATGTTGCGGTCATGTGAGTTGGCCGCCTGCATGGTGGCGCTCACGTTGCCGGGGGCATACCACTCGCTGTCGGCACCCGCGCCGACCTCCTCCCTCTTGGCATTGGCTGCCTCGATGTACTCGCGCGGGACCTCCCTGCCCTCGCTGCGCTGCATGATGGGGATGGGAAGGGGCGCGGCAACCCCGCTGCCTCCGCTCGCTATGGCTGTCTGGTCGGCAAAGTACTGCTTCTCGCGCTCGTACTCCTCGTCGTATTCGTCATCCTCATAGTCATCCTCGCTGTCGGGTTCCTCGCCATCAGTCTCATCGGCATAGTCACCCTCAAAATCAAAGTCGTCGTGGTAGTCGAAGTTGCCATCCTCGGCGTCATCGAGCTCGTCGAGATCATCGAGGTTATCGAGATCATCGAGCTCGTCGTTGTCGCGGCCCTCCGTCTCGTGGTCCGCAGGCTCGCCCACTATCCTGGTGTCGTCCGACGAGCCATCCTCTGCAGGTTTGTCCTCCCGAGGCTCTGGGGCAGCGTCGTCTGCGGCTGGTTGCGTACCAACGTCCTCCTCGACATACAAGTTGTCCTCGTACTCGTCGGCCCTGTCCCTCTGCCCAGTCGCTGGGCGTACGACCGTCGCCTCGGACTCGCTCAAGACAGAGTCGTCAGGCAACGATGGGATCCCAGACTGAACGTCCATCCGGCCGTCGATGTCTTTCTCGTCGGCTGCGTATGCGTCGACATGCTGGTTGCCATCGGTCGTGATCTCGTCATCTGCGGCTCTGCCGCGTAAGTCTTCGCTTGCAAAGGACGTGCCCTCGCCACCGTTGCCACCATCGTCGATTGTGAAGTCATCGATCTTGAGGTCGTTCGTCCAGCTCTCGTTTGAACGAGGCCCGCCTGAGGTACGCCACGAGATCACCGTCTCCTCAGGAGACGTGCTCGACAGGTCGGAGAGCCTGTCAAAGATGAGGCTGTCTGCGGTCACCTCATTGTGAGCACCGTCATCGCCAAGGTCGTTTGTCGTGTCGTCGTTATCCGCGTCGTTACCAGAGCTCACCGCCTCGTCGACATCCATGCCAATATCGTCTAGCTCGTCGACATCCATGCCAATATCGTCTAGCTCGTCGACGTCCACGTCTGCATCGTCGACATCGGGAGCTGATGCCTCGCTATCCTCGTCCATGTCGTCACTGCAGATAATCCTGTCCAACAGTGGCGTTCCGCAGTGCGGACAGATGAACGCCTTATCTGGCAGCGGCTCTCCGCATTCTGGGCAGTTCATGGGCCTCCAATCCTCGGGTGCAACCTAGCGGATGTGGCTTTGATGTGCCAACATACCGCGACGCTCCTCCCGCGTGGCCATTGTCCCACATGACGGCATCCATGGTACGAGACAGCTTCGATTGGACTGCCGTTTTGCCGCTGCCGTGGGAGAGGCATCATGGGCGAGCAAGCTTCCGATTCATAATTTAGGCTTATGCTACCTCATTTTACCGGTACATACGGGGGGAATTTATCTGTTTTATTGAAAATAATTGAAAAAGGCTTTCCTACGCGTCGGTGTGGGGTGGTGCGCTGCAACTAGTCAGCGTGAGGACTCTGCGCTAGCGCTGTCGTGTGGGACAGAGCTTACAGCTCAGGTGGGGTACATCGATGCGAATGACAGCCACAGAGGCGGCCATCGCCTCCGTGATGGTGAAGTCACGTCCCGTCTGCGTGCGCATGAGGAGTGTGAGTCCTCTGACCTTCTCTTTGGGCTCCTCGATCACTCGCGCCTGAGCGTCGCCCATGACGCTGGCGTAGGATGCTCCGTAGCTGCAGGCGCGCTCGCCCCCGGAGGAGAGGGTCTCGTCGCAGTCGATCTGGACGAACGCCGTCGGGTTTGCGCGGATGACGTCTATCTTGCGCCCCTCTCGCGCGCTGTGACACCAGAGCGTGAGGCACCGTGCATCCGCATGCGGCGAATCCACCTCGGAAAACTCAAACCCGTAGTGCAGTGGGACTACGTAGGGACGTACGCCATCCACCAACCCCAGGTGGACGATTCGTGCGCGTCCAATAATGTCGTTGATAATGTGCGGATCCCTGGCCTCACGGTCACGTCTTCTCATGTGCGTCATTTCTCTTGTTGTTGGATAATCAACACTGTGTGTCCCGCAGTGCGTATATCCTGATGGTGCACGAAACTCAGCGCTCGGACAAGGGAGGCAGAGATGAAATTCACGTCAGGCACGGTTTTCTCCATCAAGAGGGATTGCACCCCCGAGGCGGGCTGCACGACGTCGGAGGCGGTCAGTCGTACGGCTGACCTTTCCGTATCTGTCTTCTCGCTCGCAGCACATACCGACATCAGCGCCGAGAGCTACGCCTACCCCAAGCTCCTTCTGGTCGTGGCTGGAGAAGCGGAGTCCTATGAGAGCGGCGGGCGTACATGGGCACTCGCCGAGGGTGATGCGCTCGTCACGCCCGTCGATATCCCGGTGGGAATCCAAAGCCAAGAGG
>ERZ772940.699-NODE-699-length-13932-cov-3.44606_pt1 | contig 13932 bp, 8 predicted proteins | sample MGYA00511682_ERZ772940 | MGnify/ENA primary metagenome ERZ772940 (study PRJEB29015, sample SAMEA2737922) | human oral metagenome | biome: human oral; feature: human-associated habitat; material: dental | place: China | collected 2031 ... | reverse complement strand
ATGGTAGCTGATCTCGCCTCCATTAGCCAAAAGTGACTTACCAAAATATTTAAATCGGTCTACGTCTTTTTGGCTATGAACATTTCCTGATGTGTCATCCTCATAATTTTCGATAACCCCACCTGTATACTTAATTCCATAAGTTTCAGCCAGCTTCAGCAAATCTGGCCACCAGATATTGGTATAAAAGTCCGAGATGCTCATATTATAGTCACGTTTAATATAAGTCGCATCTCCTGCAGGGACTGGAGATGGGAAGTCATCTAGGTAAAAAGTTGTCCCATTAATAACTGGATAAGCTGTCGCGGACGTCATCAAGCTATAGGAAGCTGCATAGAGACCACGTACTGCTCTTTCATAAATGCCAAAATTATCAACTACAAACTTCCCTTGACCATGTTTCTTTTCCCAGACCAAAGGAGTTTTTGCCTCATCATCTGTCCAGGCGTGAACTTTGGCATCAGATGATAGCGTAACTGACCAAGCAGAATGGAAAGCGCCGTCGATGGCATAGCTTTTCCCACCACCAATCATAAAGTCTTTATCAATATAAATTTTCTTAACATAGGCATTTTCAAAACTAGAACTTGAAACGCCTAATTTTTGTTCGATTTCTGTTAATTTGCTGTCCTTGGAGAGGGTTACAGCAAAGAGAACATTTCCTCCCTGCTCAACCCAATCCACCATCTCAAGCGCCTTGTCTCCCAAGCCTTCCAAATCGCTCAGAAGCACAACGACTTTTTTATAATCAGAAAAACTAGGAATCGTCTCTTTTGAAATATCAACCAAGCGGTACCCCATTCTCATATCTTTGAGAATCTGAGTAAATTGCTCTTTTGCCCTTCGACTTGTATCATTGTTTTCATCATAAAGAACCAGATTATCCTGAGCTAAGCTGTCAAATACAGCATTAGACGAAGGGGCGTTTTTAAGATAAATGTTTTTTTCAGGATTAACTGTATATTGTTCGCCACTCTTTTGAATCCACAAAACCGCAGATAACAAAAGAAAGATTACAATTACAATAATGGATTCTTTTGAATATAAGATTTTTCTTTTTTTCTTTGTCATCTAAAAAACCTACGATTGCCAGAAAGCGAGACGTTCTTGACTCGCTTTAGAAATATAAATAGAACCATTTTTGATAGCTTCTACCAATTCTTCTAACCTTTCTCCCTGTCTCGTTTCAAAATAATATCTGAGATAAAGCATATAAATCTCTTCTTGTTGAGGCCATTTTTGAGAAATAGTGTTCAAGTATTTTTCAACACTTTCATATCGCTTCAATAAGAGTTCGTTCTCTATCAATTTCACATAATCAGAAAGTTGCTCTTTTTGTTGAAGTTTCTTTTCTAAGAGATGGGAATAATCTTTCCGCAAGACCTCTTCCATCCGCTTAGTCACCAGATTCTTTTGCAGGTATGCTGCTAAAACTGCACAGTATTCTGCTAGAGTCCGGTAGTCCGACGGATTTTCCTGATGCTTTTTATCCAGTGTCTGTAGACGGATATCATATTGTCGAGATATTTCCGCAATCAAGGTCGTTGCATAATGCACAACCTCCGTATCCTCATCTTGACGAGCCAGGAACAATAAGTCAATAAACTTAGCTGGAGCCCGACTGACTATTTCCATCAACATCCACCGAGAAACTTCTTTGTCTTGCAAGACAAGAGCTTCTTCTAGAGGGATAATTTCTTCAACGTGATCATAGGCACTTTCAACCCTGCTCATTTTGTGTGTGTCATCTACATCAAACCATTCTTCGAAATCACCTTGAACCAGCGAAAGGTCAGATTCATCCTTTTGAATAGAACGATTCAAGCCCCAAAGTAAGATATAACCTAAAAAGGGTAGAGCAATAGGAAAGACTATGTAAAAGAGAGGCAGCTGCATCCGTTTAGTTTTTAATAAGATAAACGAATACGCGCATAAAGCTAGGTCTAAAAAGACACAAAAACTAGTAATCATCCATTCCATTTTAGTTTCCTTGCCTCATTTCGCCGGGACTGCTATGCGTGGTCAGGCCAGAATCTTTATTCATGCTAGAGAAGACTTGATAATAACCGGCCTTGTCTACCATAGACGCTGTCAGTTCACTTACCATCTGTAAGAAATGAAGTTTTGAGAAAGTCAATTGATCATAAGAAACTTCGTCAACCCATATCAGATAATGAAGCCCAGAAGCACTCTTCATTTCTACTGCAAAAACAGGATAGTCTGGAAGCATTTTTTTGTTAATCCAAACTGCTTCTTTTTCCAAACCTTCTTTCAACTGAGGATAGAGCTCTATCTTAAAGCTAGAAAAAGGAGACAAAGGATAAAAATGAACTTCATCAGTTGAAAATTCTTCTCCAATGATTTTTTCAGCTTCAGCAATCACTTCTTCAACCGTTTTCTTGTTTAAACGTTTGTGAACAGCATATAGTTGACTATTGCCATTGCTACTGCTCACTACTTTTTGAACTAGTGCATCTCGATCATGAGCTGCATCTTCATATGAAAGAGTCAAAAAGTCATTTTGCTCGTTCAACAACTGATTTTCTTTTTCCAGCAATTCCTTCTCATCTTGGTATTTCATCTGAATAATACCACAAATAAGAGCCACGAAGATATAAGCGGCAAATGGGAGCCATCTATCGGTGTTATATACAATTGATTGCCACTTATTACCTGCTGCTATGCTCGTTACAAATAAGCCTAAAACGGACAGAACACCCGCAAAGACGCCATATACTGTTCCAAAAATAGTACTAATTAAGGTTACAAACAAGAGGCGCACATCAATCATTCCTAGCTGATTAAATCTTGCAACGATAAAGCTGAGGACTTCTGACAAGAGAAAGACCAGTAAAATCTCTGCTGTTTTTTGGAAATCATTATGACCCCGCAGTCTATAGATATTTTTCTTCAAACCGCGAAATTCAAGCCGTCTTAAAGGCTTACTTTCAGAAGCGAATTGACAATAAAGATCTGATAAATCATCCAAAATAGAATAATGGATAAACCAACCATACCGACCACGCAGATTATTCTTATCCATTGTTTGGTAGAGAGGCGATAGCTTATTGGATGATTGGAAGCCAATCGTACTGTGCGAAAGCTCTAAGTTTTGTAGCTTGGTCGCCAGCTGCTGGAAGGTATCCTGAAACGGACTAGGAATTGTTAGAACTTCAATCTCATCTGTCCAACTATTAAATGCTTTATAAACAAGTTCTGCTAGGTCTTCTGAATTAATAAAGTTTGCTACCTCATCAGGCTGCTCGTCGAAACGAATTGGCTGATTGCGGCGGATGTTAGACATTAAACCGTAGAAATAGTCCTCTGGCTGTGTTGCAGAATAAACATAAGGACTTCTAATAATTTTAAGTGATCCACTGTAGGTATGAGCCCAATGCAGGCAAAGATTTTCTGCTGCTCTTTCTAAATCCTGAGGCAGATTGATAATTTCTGGTCCGGTCAGATAGATAATCTTAGACCAGGTCAATTTAGAAGTGTTTTTTAAGAAATCCTGTAGCCTTTCCAATTCCCCAATCTGTTGATTTTTATAGGTCAAGAAATTTGAAAGATACAAAATCTGATCGAAGCGATAATTTTCTAAGATTTCAGCGATTCCGATTGCCTCTGTCTTCTTAAAAACTGTTACTCTCTTTAAGCCAGTTAAGTTGGTCTCTCCAAAAATATAGACATCGCTATTGGGGAAAGCCTCCTCAATGAACTCTTTAGATATGTAACCTGTGTTTCCGAATAGTAAAGTCTTCACATTTCTCTCCTTTTTTTATATCCTTTGTTCGCCTTAAGAACAAAATTAGGTCGAAAATACTTTCATATATCGTATTATTTCACACTCAGTTTAAAATCATATAATTTTTTGGCAAAAATATCAAGTATATCACCCCGTAATTTACATAAAATACAGAAAGAACAATGACTTTATAAATTTAAGAATCAGATCAAACATTCGCTATATACAAAAAAACATCTCCGAGGATCATAATGCAACATAAAAAAACATTAGAAGGGCTCAAAGATTCACCCTCATTATACCACAAAAGGCAATCAATGAACACCATTCACCCGTTTCAAATCCAGACTTAATCTTACAGAAAATTCTCATCTTCAAATAATTGGAAACTTCCCACTATTTTACAAAAATTTTGCGAAAATCAAAAGCACCCTCGAAGTCAGATTTTCATTCTAACCTCGAAGATGCTACTATACTGTATAATTTAGCTCTTTATAGCTCTACCTGAAATCTCTCCAAAGATTTTAGCTCTTCTTCCGTTAAACGGCGCCATTCTCCGAGGGCAAGCTCAGGATCCAATTGCAGAGGTCCCATTGTGAGGCGCTGGAGATCTGTTACTTCTTTTCCGCAGGCGGCCACCATGCGCTTGACTTGGTGAAACTTGCCTTCGGATAGACTGATTTCTACAAGAGAGGTCTCTTTTTCCTCATCTACTTCTAAAATCTTGAGTTTGGCTGGTTGACAGGTAAAGTCTTTCAACTCTATCCCTCTAGCAAACTGCTCCACATCTGATTGATTCATCAAGCCAGCTACTTGAGCTCGATAGATTTTCGCTACGTGTTTTTTGGGCGATAGCATGGCATGAGCTAGCTTACCGTTATTGGTCAGAAGGAGCAGGCCATGGGTATCAATATCCAAGCGCCCGACAGGGAAGACTTCTTTCTGACGGGCAGTCTCATCCAACAAATCCAGAACTGTTTTATGTCGTTCGTCCTCTGTTGCTGAGATATATCCATTGGGTTTGTTAAGAAGATAGTAAACAAACTTTTCATAGGTCAACTTTTGGCCAGAAACAACAACCTCATCTGACGTCTCGTTAATCTGAGTCTTGGGAGATTTTTCCGCTCTGCCATTGACCAAAACCAAACCTTTTTTCAAAACTTCCTTCACTTGGCTTCGAGAACCAAGACCGTTTTCTACCAAAAATTTATCTAGGCGCATATTATTCCTTTGTGATATTGTAACTTAGCATTGCTATGACCATCATGATGACCCCTAGAGCAGAGAAAATGAAAAGCGGAGCTTGAGATAGATGACCAATCAAGGAAAGGATAAATGTCGTCACAGAGGCACCACCACTGCAACCTAAAACAGTAATTGAAACAGCCTGATTAATTAGATGAGGGGGGATCTTTTCTGACACTGTATGAAAAACGGTCGTTAGAGTTATACTGTAGGTAAAGCCTGCAAAAAGGGCACTAAAAGCTAACAGCCATATATTGCTGGAAAGACCAATCAAAATCAAGCTCAAGCCAAAACAAATTCCAATAATCGTCAGTAAACGGTCCTTAAAAATTCCAACCATCGGAGCGAAGCTAACACCAGCCACAATTCCAATTAACTGCATAGCACTCAAAATCAAACTGGCTGTTTGCGCTGTCCCTATTTGATGGTACAACACTAGACTAGGTACGCGCAAGTTGATGGCTGTATTACTGAGTACAATTACCCCAGCCACCAAAGCTGATAATAAGGTAAAGCGGAACTGACCAGCTGTCATTTTTTCTTTCTTGGCCTGCTTATGTTGATGAACTTCCCCTTTTTCATAAGGAACAAAGAGGAGAAAAAGTCCCAAAACCAAAAAGCAGAAGGTATAAACAAGGAAGGTTGCTGTCCAGCCAAAGCGCAAAAGTTGGCCGACTGCCAGGGTCAGAAGGGCTGTCCCCACTACTTCTGCTGATCCTCTGTAGCCTAAGAGCTGTATGCGCTCATGACCTTGGTAACGCTCGCTAATAATTGAAATAGCCTTAGCATTGATCAAGCCTGTCCCCAAGCCAAAAATTAAACGGGAAAGAAAGACTAAGTTATAGGATGGATTCAGAATGGGAACAAAGGCGCAGGCAGACATAATCAGTAAACCCGTCACAATCATGATCCTCTCAGATAAGAAACGTTCAATCAGACCATTCAACAAGAGCATGACCATAATCCCTATAGAGGGCAGGGACACTAGGAGTTCTACCTTATCAGCTGGGTAGTCCTTATAAAAATCAAACATGGCCGGCAAGGCACTGGAGATTGAAAAAGAGGTTGTCAGTACCAAAGATAGACTCAGGATACTGATTTTTTCCATTGTTCTTTTCATTTTCTTTCCCTTCAATAACACACTATTAGTATCATACAGTTTTTTGCACAAAGACGCAATCCGTTTATTTAGAAAAATTCATCATTAAGTCGTCTTCTTTATTTCTAGTCTGTTTTGTGATATAGTATCTTATAGAAAGAACGAGGAAAGAGAAGATGTCTGTTATTGAAAAACTTATTAAACCAGCTCATTTGATTGATATGAGGGATATTATCCGCGAAGGAAATCCAACCCTACGTGCTGTTGCTGAGGAAGTTTCTTTTCCCTTAGCGGACGAAGATATTCTTTTGGGCGAAAAAATGATGCAGTTCTTACACAACTCACAAGATCCAGTCATGGCTGAAAAACTTGGATTGCGTGGCGGTGTGGGACTGGCTGCTCCACAGCTTGATATTTCCCGCCGGATCATAGCTGTTCTCTTACCTAACCCTGAGGATGAAAACGGCAATCCACCCCAAGATGCTTATGCTTTAAAAGAAGTCATGTACAACCCTAAAATCGTGGCCCATTCTGTACAAGATGCGGCTTTGGCTGATGGAGAGGGTTGCCTATCAGTCGACCGCGACGTCCCTGGCTATGTAGTCCGACATGCGCGGGTCACTGTAGATTACTTCGATAAAGATGGTGAGAAGCATCGGGTAAAACTCAAGGGCTACAAGGCTATCGTTGTCCAACATGAAATTGACCATATCAACGGTATCATGTTCTACGATCGGATCAACGAGACAGATCCATTTGCTATTAAAGAAGGCATGTTAATTTTGGAATAATGGATCAAAAGTACAAAATTTCTGACTTCTGTCTCTTAACGAGGTGAGACCAGACTAACTGTTTAAACAAGCAGCCTGGCCTCCCTCTTTTTTTGTATGTCGACCATTTTTCCTTAAACAAATATTAAGCCAAACTTAAAGAAAACTGATATCAGTTAGCTTTAAGGACTGCTCTTTATACTGTTCTGTATCTTATCTATCAAACATCTAAGAAAGAGGTACAGCTTATGGATTATCTCGTTATTCCAGCTTATGAGCCAGATTACAATCTCATTCGCTTAATAAAAAAAGTTCGTGAAAAGAGTTACTTTGAAGTAATCGTAATCAATGACGGCAGCTCTGCTTCATGTAATCGTGTCTTTGAACAAGCAGCATCGTATGCAACTATCCTGCATCATTATCTTAACCAAGGCAAGGGACAGGCCCTAAAGACAGCTTTTCGCTATATTCAATCTCAAGGTCGCTATGGTGTCATTGTCACAGCAGATGCAGACGGTCAACATAAGCTTTGGGACATCCTACGTGTTGCCCACTGTGCCCATGAGCAACCTCAGAAGTTAATCTTAGGGGCACGAGCATTTACTGGAAAGGTCCCTCTACGAAGTCGATTTGGAAATAGTCTGACCCGTCTGTTATTTAAGCAACAAACTGGCGTCACTATTTCTGATACTCAGACTGGCCTCCGTGCCTTCACTAGCAATATGCTTCCGTTTATGCTCTCCATTGAAGGCCAACGCTATGAATACGAAATGAATATGCTTCTACAAGCCTGCAAGACTTATCCAATCGTGGAAGTTCCGATCGAGACCGTCTACATCAATGATAATAAAACTTCCCATTTCAGACCCATTCAAGATGGCTTAATGATTTACAAAGATATGTTTAAGTTTGCTCTATCCTCACTAAGTAGCTTCATTGTGGACTATCTAGTCTACGCTGTCGCCCTACTCTTTCTGGTAGCTGTGCCGACAACTCTGCGTATTCTACTTGCCAATGGGATTGCCCGCGTTACCAGCTCTATTTTTAATTACTCAACCAATAAAAAGCTCGTCTTTAAAAATGAAGATAGCATTGCAAAAACAGGAAGTGGCTACTTTGGCCTGGCTCTAGGTTTGTTTATATTAGACACCCTTCTAATCAGACTCTTCTACGCTGTCTTTGGGATCAACCTTCTACTCGTTAAGATTTTGGTCGGCATTCTGCTATTTTCTCTCTCTTGGCTTATCCAAAAGAAGTTTATTTTTAAAGAAAGGACCCACACCGTATCATGAAATTATTTAAAAAATCTTATGTTTATGCTAGTCTTTTTGGCTTATTGTTGACTGCATCTTTCGGCTACTCTATGCTCAAAACCTTTGTCTTATCAGAGTCCATCACAACTGTTAAAGCCAATACTACAAGTAGTAGCGCCAGTACAACGGCAACCAATATCAGCACGTCTGATACTAGCTATAGTGACGACAATATCTCCATTACACTGACAAAAAAAACAGTCAGCAATACCCAGGTTTATATTGCTGACATAACCGTCAGCTCTGCTGAATATTTAAAAACTGCTCTGGCTCAAAACACATATGGAACCAATGTCACTGCCAAAACCTCTGTCACTGCTGCCAACAACAATGCTATTCTAGCGGTCAACGGTGACTACTACGGGGCTAATTCCACTGGCTATGTTATCCGCAACGGTGTTGTCTACCGTGATACCGTCCGAGAAGACTCCAGCAATGGTGATTTGGCGATTTACAAGGATGGCTCATTTAAGATCATTTATGAGGACGAAACATCTGCAGAACAGCTGGTGAAAGACGGAGTTGTTAACCTCCTAGCCTTTGGTCCATCCTTGGTAGAAAATGGTGAGATTGTCGTTGATACCAATTCTGAGGTTGGTCAATCTATGGCTTCCAACCCACGTACAGCCATCGGTATTATCGATGAAAATCACTATATCATTGTCGTGTCAGATGGCCGGACCTCAGAAAGTCAGGGACTATCCCTCTATGAGTTAGCTGAAGTTATGAAATCTTATGGCGTCAAGACTGCTTATAACCTTGACGGTGGCGGATCTTCTACACTCTACTTCAATGGTCAGGTAATCAATAAACCAACGACCAATGGGAATATTTCAGAAAGGGCGGTGAGCGACATTGTCTACATCGGTTACTAATCCAAGCAAAAAACGTTTCAAGAAGACAGCTCTTGTCTATACTCTCTTAAGTATTTTCTTCTTTGCCTTTAGCCGTATCTATGAATCTTTCAGCTTTGGCGAAACCTCTACCTATATGCACTATCTCTATGCAGTTCCTTTGGTTGGAGGCCTCCTCTTATTAATCCTACTCAAGATCATTCCCAACCTCTCAAGACTCAGTCTTAATCTCTGGAACTCGGCAGTCGCTACTCTCACTGCCGGCGTCCTTTTCCGAGGCATTGTTAATCTATCTGGACGTTCCACGACGCTGGATCAGCCCTATATCTATACTAGCATCGCCTTTCTTGTATTAGCTGTACTCTCAATATTATTTACTAGAAGCGTCTGGACAGAAGAAAATAATCTTATTGATTAAATAAATAACAAAAACAACCGGAGTCTAAAATGGCTCCGGTTGTTTCTTATGTAGGTAAGCTTACTTAAAAGATTTTTAATTCTCCTATAGACTATTCGCTTTCTTCTCGCTTTTTGTGAATGAGCATTCCTGCTAATAAGAGTGAAGTTATTCCAAAAAGACTGAGTGCTAGAGAGGTTTGGTCCTCTTGTCCTGTCTTAGGAAGGACACCAGATTCTTCTTGCTTACTAGAAGCTGTTTTGTAGTTAATCGTTAGTGGCATAGCTGTTGCAACTTTTTCACTAGCTTTATTTGTTTCAAAAGAAGGACTGCTATTTGGATTTGTAGGAGCTGGAACTCCCGGTTTCATATCTGGTTTTACAATTATTCCACCCTGTTGATCTGGATCAGGCGTCGGAATCACCATCTCCTTCAGATAGGATAAAACATAACGATTAATCTTATTTGTGACTTCATAGACAAAGTCGTTTTCAGTTGCGCGATATCCTGCTGGAAGCTCAACATGAATCCGATAGTTTCCATTCATCAACATGCTTTCAAAGCTAAGAAGATCATAAATACTATGAGCAAGCGTACGGATAACCCCTTTCTCATCAATAGTCTTCACAACAGTTCCTTCTGGCACTGGCTTGTCAAAACCTATTGTCAGCTTATTCTCAGATAAGTAGCGCGAAGCAAAGGTGACTTTTGGATGAGGATCCTCAGGAGAAACTGTCACTTTTTTCACTAGCTCAGTTCCCCAATCATAATGGTAATCAGAAAGAGTAATCTTGACTGTATATGTGCCAAATGGGAGCTCTGGGAAGCTGCCACCATTATAGGCCGAATTAAACTCACCAGTTACAGCACGCCCCTGATCATCAAAGACTTGGTAACGCACAATTGATGGATAATAATTAATTACCTCTCCACTACTGTCTGTAAAGACAAGCTCCAAGGTCCCCTTGTCAGGAGTCTCTTTGTTTTCTGGACTTGACGTTGGCTCTTCAGCGACCGACGCTGCCTGAGCTGTTAGGTCTTCGCTAGTTTCTACTTTATTTCCTTGCAAGTCTAGTTCAGCTGTATTGTATACCTTATCCCAAACTGAATAACGAATCGTTGAAAGATCCACTCCCTCAGGAATGACATAACTTCCATCTTCTTCTGGAGTCAAGGCGTGCGTTTCTCCATCTTTAGTGTATGACAGATAGGTACCTGCGACTCCACTTCCTGTTTCGATAATCTTTCCAGGGTGGAAAACTCTTGTCTTAGGATCATAGTGGGCGCTACCCGTCTCGATGCTTGGAGCCGTATTATCAATTCTTACTTTGAAATTCAACTCCTGCTTCTTAGCACCAGAGGCTGATGGACGGTAGGAAATGACAAATTGATATTCTCCATCTGGAAGCCGATTCCCATCATTATCCAAACCTTCCCAAGAAATTTCATAGAATTCTTCACTTCTGTTTCCGCTTCGGTAGCTCCAGTGCGTTTTTCTATGAACTTCATTTCCGATCTCATAAATGGGTTGTTTTCTCTCTGTGTCTTCTTTCTTGTAAACTGTCAGATGAACATTTTCGACATTGCGAAGCATAACAGCTTTTACCTTCACACTATCAAAACTAGAATCGTTATTTGGTGAAAAGTAGAGTTGATCCCCATCAAACTTTTCGCCATCCTGTCCCAATGTTTTAGCTACGGATTCGCCGTTTTCGTACACATAGCTGATCAAGGATGTAAAATGATTATCTGGATGCCGCTCTTCCACATCAGGAATCTTGCTATCTGGATAGTCTGTTTTGTCCTTATAGAAATAGAAAGGTTTGTCAGAGCCAGTATATTCATAAATCGGTTTTTCAATTCCTCGCAGATTTTGGTATTCCCCTCGGAAACCTACATAAGGAAGACTGACCAAATGCTGGTTACTCTTAGCATCTTTAACAAGGAAAAATCCTTCTAGGAAATAACCATTTGGCATTTGTTTGCTCAGCTCGGATTGATATTTGCTGGCATCAACTGAGACACGAATGGTTCGTTGACCATGAGCTGGAATAGTGACAGTTTCTTTACCTGTCAGGGTCTCTAAAAGACGTGGGTGGAGCGTAAATTTCCCATCTTCAACTTGGTCCGTCTGAAGAGTTGTTTCGTAGGTGACCGTCTTTTCCTGATCAGATAAGTTATGAACTGTCACATCAAACTCGAAGGTGTCCTTCACATTTCCTAAGGTCAAGCTACTCTTGTCGCCTTTTGCAGTAACATATAAATCACCTAGAGCAGCCGCTGTCACATCCATTACTCCAGCCCCCTGTTGACGGACAGAAGAATAAGCCTTTGTTTCTTCATCCACATGGGGAACTGCTGTACTCATCGTCATTTGCTTGACGAGGATTTGGAGTTGTTCAGGTGTTAGATGAGGGAAGCGCTCTTTCAAAGACTGCTTGACCAAAGCTGTTGCCCCAGCAGCATGAGGAGATGCCATACTTGTTCCTCTGTCCATATAGTATTCACCGTTATTAACAGATGAGTAAATCATTCCACCTGGCAAGGTCACATCTGGCTTCAAGTCACCATCAACTGATAAGCCCCAGGATGAAAAGTCTGACATCTGTTTAGCAGCTTCATACGGTACACGCTTAAATTTGTTGGCAATGTTCAGTTGATAATCACTGGCGTGCTGGGACAAAAGTTCTCCTGCACGGTGACCGATTACCCCAACAGGGAAACGCTCCCCTAAACCTTCTAGATCAAATGGAGTAGGCCTTTCACCTTGCTCTTTTGTCTGATAGAAGATCACTCCAGCTGCTCCAGCTGCTTTCAGCTGTTTGACTTTTTCAACATCTGAGATCTGACCGCCTCTTTCAGTCAAAACCAATCGGCCATTAATCTGATCTCCTTGATAGTTTTCCAGCCCACCATTTTTCACATGGATATAATTTTGTGGAATGGTCGTCCGGAAACCATCTCGTTCAACAAAAGAATGCATTGGAATTTTACCATCAGGAAATTCTGTAGAACCGACTAGCTCCTTAACGGTTAAGCTTGCTTCCGTTGAAACGTGTTTAGTCAAGCTATTGATTGAAGCAACAGAAATAACATTTGGATTGACTGACGGTGTCCCTGTCATCCCATAATCAGGTGTTGTAGCAAGTGGCTTACTATGCCAAAAACCATTGGTTGCCATGTTGGTAGAAGCAACAGTAATGGTCACTCCTGCCTTGCGAGCTTCATCGAAGGCTTGACGGGTAATTTCTCCAACATCATAGATGGAGCCTGAGGCAGTTCCTAAACTCATATTAATGGTGTCGGCCCCAAGCTTCACAGCATCTTCCACAGCCTTGGTATAAATAAAGTTTTGGACTTGTCCACCTTTCGTATCTGAAAAGACGCGAAAAAACATGAGCTGAGCTTCTGGTGCTACCCCTCGGAAAATTTCTCCGTTTGGAGATGGTTGAGAAGCATTTCCTACAGCAGTTCCAGCTACATGGGCACCATGTGAAATCGGATCTTCTTCTTTTACATTATCATCCATATCACTATAGTTATGAACATAGACGACTTTGTTGTTGTACCACTTACCATAGGTAATACCAGCCTTTTTCTTGGCCGCTTCGATATCAGCTTCACTTTTGAATTTTGCCTTGCTGATGTCCGTCAGCCGAAAAGCATCATGGGCAGGATCAACTCCTGAATCAATCACAGCTACAACCTGACCCTGACCTTTAATCCCTTTATCCCAGAGAGGTTGTAAATTGATTAAACTATTTTCTTCGCTAACTTTGGCAGGACTTGAAGTTGGGGAAGCGACAGCTGGTTGTGGTTCTTCCACTCTGGTCCGACGAAGCGGAGCGTAGTCCACAGCATCGACACGCGCCAAACCTCGAATTTTCTTCGCATCACCGTAAGTCGTTTCTAAAGCAAGTCCACTAAACAAAAGATTAATATCATAGAGTTTCTTAAAGCGAATAGACTGTCTTTCTAATTCTTTTAAAAATTCCTCGTGTTCCCGATTTGTCTTCTCAATCCGTCTAGCCTTTTCTGCAGCAGATGTAAGAGGACTTTCACCAGGTGTTTTTTCTTCCTTTAGGCGAACAAGAGCTTCTACAGGAGTCGCTTCATCCAGTTCATTTTTTGGAGCTTCAGCTACTTCTTTGTAGGATTTTTCTTCTATATTTTCCTGAGCTACTTTCTTTGAGGTATCAAGGACAGGCTGCTTATAATCATTTTCACTTTTCTTCTCAGGTTCAGGAGTGATATTACTTCCTGCCTCTTTTTCAGTGCTTACCTTATCGGCCTCATTGCCACTTTCTTTTACAGGCTCATTACTCTTATCGGATGGCTGAATACCTTCTGTCTGACCCGAGTCAAGAGTAGAAGGAAGAGACGGTTCTTCCGGTTTTCTTACTTCTTCCTCTTTGACAGGATGATTTTCTTCCGTCGTCTGTGCAGTATCCACTGCAGACGCTGTAATGGCTTGTTCTTCAGAGGTTACTGTATCTGCCGCAACCATTG
>ERZ772940.698-NODE-698-length-13938-cov-4.44493_pt1 | contig 13938 bp, 13 predicted proteins | sample MGYA00511682_ERZ772940 | MGnify/ENA primary metagenome ERZ772940 (study PRJEB29015, sample SAMEA2737922) | human oral metagenome | biome: human oral; feature: human-associated habitat; material: dental | place: China | collected 2031 ... | reverse complement strand
TTAGGGCTGAAGTGGGTACGTCGCTGGTGGGGACGCTCTCGGTATCTGACGGCTTCACGCTCTTCGTGGAGGCCATCAAGAAATACGAGTCAGCGATCGACGACGCCCTTGCCATCGCCGCCAAGATTAAGGCGGCCCGTGACGCCGGGGAGTTCGATGGGAAAGACGACACCGGCGACGCAATTGGTCCGCAGGGTCCGCAGGGCCCGCAAGGCGCAATGGGAGCGCAGGGGCCTGTTGGCACCGACGGCAGGGACAGAAGCGTCACGCACTCCTGGGCCGGCACCGTGCTCACAGTGCTGGCAGAGGCTCGGGGGCTGGGGCCCGAGGCTCCCGCGAGGGTGAACGTCGCGTCCTGCCGGAGGGACGTCCTGGGACTCAGGCCGTAGTGCTGCATCTGGCAGCGTCTCGGGATGAGCTGGCCTGGTTCCACCCCCGGATTGGCGAGATGCGCAGCATCTACGCCGACTCGAGGGTACTTACGGCTAGGTTGCGATCGTTTGCCAATTCCGTTATCATAAACATGCCAATCCCGTTAACACGAATGTGCCAATGCCGTTAGCCATGCAGGTGATAGCCGTGTTGAACCGAGAATACATACCACGCATTTCGGATGCCGAGCTCCATGAGCGACTCGAGGTCCGCGGGGCGGTTCTTATTGAAGGGCCCAAGTGGTGCGGCAAGACGACAACCGCCGAGCGGATTGCCCGGAGCGTACTCTACATGCAAAACCCCGCGACCCGCTCGCAGAACATCCGGCTCGCGGAGATCTCGCCCCAGACGCTGCTAGCGGGGGAAGCCCCACGCCTCATAGACGAATGGCAGCTTGCCCCGCAGCTCTGGGACGCCGTGCGCTTCGAGGTGGACACGCGGGGGTTGACGGGGCAGTTCGTGCTCACGGGATCGGCCGTCCCGGCCGACCTTCCCGAAGACTCGCACACGGGCACCGGCCGGATTGGCCGCATGCACATGAGGACGATGTCCTCCCTCGAATCGGGCGATTCCTCGGGAGCGGTCTCCCTCGGCAGCCTCTTCTCGGGCGAGCCGATGCCCGTGGCGCCCTCTGGCAAGCAGCTCGACGACGTCGCCTTCCTAGTATGCCGCGGGGGGTGGCCCCAGAGCATCGGCATGACGGAGCGGCAGGCGCTCAGACAGGCCCGCGACTACCTCGACGAGGTGTGCGAATCCGACATCTCCAGGGTCGACGGCGTCGAGCGAGACGCCGCAGCGGCCAGGGCCATTCTCCGCTCGTACGGCAGGATGGTCGCATCGCAGGGAAAGATAACCCAAATGCTCGAGGACGTCCGCGGCATGGGATTCGCGATGAGCGAGAGCAGCCTGAGGAACTATATCGCCGCCCTGCGCAAGATTTTCGTGCTGGAGGACCTCTCGGCGTGGAATCCGAACCTCCGGTCGAAAACCGCCATCCGCTCGGCCCCGACCCGCCACTTCTCCGACCCCTCCATTGCCGCGGCCGCCCTCCGCCTGGGGCCGGCCGACCTCATCGCCGACCTTAAGACCTTCGGGCTCGCCTTCGAGAGCATGTGCATTCGCGACTTGCGGGTGTATTCGGCGGCGCTGGACGGGGACGTCTACCACTACCGCGACCGCTCGGGCCTTGAGGCGGACGCCGTGGTACACCTGCGCGATGGCAAGTACGCCCTCGTCGAGGTGAAGCTCGGCGGAGAGACCTTGATCGAGGAGGGGGCGAAAAGCCTCACCACCCTTCGCGATAGGGTCGATGCCGAGAGGACGGGCGAGCCCGCCTTCCTCATGGTGCTCACCGCCGCAGGCGAATACAGCTACCCGCGCGAAGACGGGGTCCTCGTATGCCCGATCGGCTGCCTGGGAGCATAGAGCGGGCCCGCGCTCATCACCCCGAGAACGCCCGATCTCGGGGCGATGCGAGCACCACCCCCCGAATTCCCCCATCGGGACAGGCTGCAAACGCAGCAGGAGCGGCTTTTGAGAACGCGCTTTACCTGTTTGTCGCCTTGTTTCACGGAATCGCGACGCAGTGTTGCCCTTCGGGTTGCATACACGAGGGGCAACGTTTTTCGAACTGAGGGTCGTAAGTCTTTACGCCCGACGAGTGGCCATAATTTGTCAGGTTCGGCATCAGATAAATGATTATTGACTTGAAATGTGCGCGGCTCGCTATGATCAGGCGCAGAGGGAGGCGCATCGGGCGGCAGAGTGCGTGCTAACGGACCTGATCCTGACGCAGCTCGCGTCACGATTCGCATCGCGACTCGCGGTGCAACAGTGTACACAGATGCCCCGAAACGGCTCCGAGAGGCCATTTCCACCGATCTGTGTACACTGTTGCGTCGTCGCCCTGGCGGTGAGGCCCACATCGCCGGGGCGGTGACGCAACCACCCACCCACACGAGCTCACGAAGCCTCGTTAATAAATTGTTTGTAACAAGCTAGAAATATCAGTTCCATTTCGAGACGTGACTCACCTTGGGTGTGCTCGACCTGTCACAGCTCTGGTAGTCGGAGTAATCCAGTCGGCAGCAGGGATAGATGCCCGCAAGGGGTCAATCGCTCTGGATTCGCCACTTCGATTTCGTTCAAAATGGGCTCCTCATAGTTTAGCAGGTAGCACAAGGGAGGGCCGTTGGGGGGGTGTAGCTTTCGTGGCGACCGGACGGTATCATTCCGCGCCAGGTCGGCGAGCATGCGAACACACTCCCTACCTTCCGAAGGCGACAAATCTCATCAGATCGACAAGCCCATGGGCGATCATGGCGGAGGCAACATCCCTTCTCCTCTGCAGAACGGCAAACGGCAGCCCAAAGAGCAGTGCCAGGACGGCAGACTCCACCAAACCGTATTGATGTGCCAGGGCATGGGGAACGACCATCATAAACCACATCGTGAGCGTCCGTGGCCTTGACCTATCCCTGCCATACGTAGCTAGACAGAAGACCATGAACGCAGCCCTGCAGACCACCTCCTCCATAATGGCAGGGCTAAGGCTTGCTATGAGCTTGTCCATCGAGAGCGACGGGACAATGGGAGCATTGCTCATGCCAAAAAGGCAGTTGACGACCCCGAGAGACACACCCACGACAACCCCCACGACGATGCTAACCAGCACCGCCCCCTTGCCACCTTCCCTGATGATCGCAAAGCCGCCGACACTACCATGCACGCCAAACATTGCCATCGAGCAGACGAGCGTTGAGGCAAACACGAGCGCTGCCCCGGCAGAAAGACTGTGACTAGCTACCGATGTGGAGATTGCGGCAGCCAATGCCAGAGCAAGCGAAACCCCAACCTGCCTCAGCTGGGGCCTTTCATAGTTGAGCAGCATATACACGGACAAAGCTGATGCCCACACGAGCAGCACAGGCCAGAGCAGCACCGAAAAGCTGAGGTAGAGCACGAAAAAGATCGCGAAGACACCCCACAGCAGGATAGACGGAGCTATCGTCTTTCCCTTGTTCACCCTGCCGACCTCCTCTAGGATGCCAGCTCCTCCACGGCATCGCCGACTGTCCCCGTCCGAGGTACCATGCGTATGCCTCGACCCATCGCTCACCGTAATGACTTGCCGGCGAGCTGGAGGTTATGGTACATCTATGCCTGCAAAATGTGCAAGCCATGTATAGGATAACTTACCACTTCTGAAAGGACACGGACATGACAAAGAAGGTAGGGAAGGTATTGCTGAGGATCTTTGTGTCCCTCGTCTGCGTCATCGTGCTCATTGCCGTCACGATATTTGGCCTTCGTTGGTACAACGGCAGCAAGTACACGATCATGCAGCGGGCCTCGTCGGTGCGCGAGACCCAGTACGAGACGAACGACTCAATCCGAGCTATCAAGGGCACCTACCTCAAGGGCTTTCACTTCATCCCGAAGGAGCGCACGCACCCGGGCACCGTCGTCGTCTACGGGGGCTCCGAGGGCTCGCCGGGATACGAGCAGGCAAAGGCGATCTCCGAGCAAGGCTATGAGGTCCTTGGCCTCTACTTCTGGGGGCAGGAGGACCAGGCTCCCACCCTCGCAAACGTCCCGCTCGATCAGTTCGAGGAGGTTCAGACCTACATAAGGGACAACGTAGACCGGCCAACCCCGATCACCGTCATCGGCACGTCGAAGGGCGCCGAGTTCAGTGCCGAGCTTGCCGCACACGGCTTCGCCATTGATAACCTCGTGAACTTCACCCCAGCAGACCACAGCTATGCCGGCCTCGACTACACGAGCCAAAACGAATTCCCGAGCTTCACCTACCAGGGTCAGGCCGTGCCCTTCGTGTCGCTTCGCAAGGCGGATCCCAGCGCCTCGGCAAAGCTCATGTGGGACCTCGCAACAAACTATCCGCCCTCGTTTCGCGCGTCCTATGAGTCCGCTGCCGCCAACGCCGACGACGATACGAAAATAGACCTGTCCGGTTTTAGGGGCAACGCCCTCTTCTTCGCAGGGGATCAGGATGCCATGTGGCAGGGCGACAGCTCGGCAAAGAACCTCGCCTCCCAGTCGGACTCTTTCGAGGCTCATATCTATTCCGGTGCTGGCCACGCATTCTCTGATCACCTTCCCGAGTATGGCAGCGGTTGGGAGATCATGCTCGGTGGAACGGCCGAGGCTGGAGCCAAGGCTCATGCAGACTCGATGAGAATCCTCCTTGACCGCCTGTCCCAGTGGCACGGTCAGATGTGAGGCGGGGTCTTGTGGACCTCTGACGCATGCTGCTCTTCTGTCTACATCGCCATGCGGCAAAGCCGAGCGGGGGCGGATCCTCGCGCTCGGTGCCGCCGGTGCGCTTCTGTCAAACCAGCTTGAAAGCGCAGGACCTTTCGCGCTGCCGCCACGCGGGGCCGCCGTCTTGGCGATGGGCGGCAGCCCCGCGTGGCCGAACACTCAGCCATATGCTATGATGGCAACATCGTAGCCCACGAAAGTGAGGCCTTATGGGTAAGAAGTTGTTCAGAAAGTTTATGTGCGTGCTCCTTGCCGCCGTCCTGGCGCTCAATCCCCTCGACACAAAGGCGATTGCCTCGGACTATGCGCCGACGTACACGGTAACGACAGAGGCAGCGCCCGCCCTCGGCGGTCTGGGGGTAAGCCTGGGGGGCATTTTCGGATCCATAGCAGTTGGAGTTGGCGTCGGAGGCGCCACGGTGGCGGCCGATGCGATGCGCGACGCACAGCAGCAGGAGGCGCGCAGGGACCCAGAGACTGGGAGGGAGTACAAGAAGCCCAAGTCAGGAAGCCACAAGGAGAAGGCTGACGATCCCCCCTCGTGGGCACTGGGAGAGCGACCTTACGTCGGCGAGAACGGCAAGGAGTTTGCCAAGCGTGTGATGGACAAGTACTTTGGCGAGGGGAACTGGGATCCCAAGGACAATGGGCCAAAGAGTAACTATAACAGGATAAAGAAGTGGGGTGACAGGGCCTTTGAGTAAGGTCTATCTCTTGGAGCACAGCTATGTATATGGGGAGGAGAGTGACTTCGACGAGGCAAAGACACTCGGCGTGTACTCGACGAGGGAGCTCGCCGAGGAGGCGAGGGACAGGTACGCCGCGCTCCCGGGCTTCAGGGACTTCCCGCTTGACTGCTTCTTCATCGCGGAGCCGACCCTCGACAAGGACGCAGCCGGGTGGGAGGAGGGCTTCGTCTCCTGCTGACGGCGGGGCGGCCCCCGCAGCGGGGGCCCAGGATGGAGGGAAGGGATGAGGGCACCTTGGCCAGAAAAGTGTACTACTTAGAGCACCGCTACAGGTACGGCAAGGACAACGAGCACGTGGAGGGAAAGCGGATCGGCATGTACTCGACGAGGGAGCTCGCCGAGGAGGCGGCAGACAGGTACCTCCCGCTCCCGGGCTTTAGGGACTACCCGCGCGAGTGCTTCCAGATAAGCGAGTTCGTCGTAGACAGGGACATGGCGTGGACGGAGGGGTTCTCCGTCCCGTCCTACCACGTCAACCCCCTGCCCGAGTCTGTTGCCTGGCCGGACTAGCCGGACTGGCGTGGGACCACGTCCTCAAGACCCGAAAATCTGTCAAGATCCTCGCCTAACCCATCCGCCCTGGTAGCAGGCCGGCGCATGTGACGTACAAACAAAGAGCTGATTCGGCAAGGCAGTCAAGGAGACTGCCTTGCCCTGCCGTTAGTGAAGCCAATTTATGGCCTTCTGACATATGGGCTCATTTTTGCCTGCGTTCTATGGCCATGCAGACCTCGCACACTTGGAGGACCCCATTAAAGTGCACGTTTTCGTCACCTTAAAGAAGTACTAACTGGTCTTTTATCGATCGACATGACGAGAACGCGCACTTTTGAGAGCCCTTCATTTTGAACTTCATAGCCCTCCCGCAAGAAAGGCCCCCGCCCAATGAAAGGCCGCGCCGGGCACATCGCAGCGGATGCGCCCGGCGCGGACCTTGGGGATCTGTCACGGCAGGCAGGCGCCCGCCACGCGACCAGAATTCACTACGCGATCATGTTGCCGTACTTGTTGATGTCCTGTATGACCTTGAACGCCTGGTCGACGCTCACGGGAGCGACGGTTGCCTCGAAGTTCGTGGTCGTGCCATCGGTCGTCGCAATGCCACCGCTCAGGCCGATGGTACCGTCTCCCTTGTTCGTAACGGCGATGGCCACGGCGTTGCCCGAGACCGCGTCCGTGATGGTGATGATATTACCCTCGACCTCTGCCTTGCCCATGAAGCTAATGTAATCGCCAGAAGAGGCAAGGATGAACAGGCCGGCCTTGGACCCGTCGGCGTTGGAGATCCAGTAGACCCCCTCGTCGCCCGTGTCGGTCCCCATGTAGGCCTCAGTGATCTCGTCCTTGGAAATCGTGAAGTCACTTGCCTCGCCAGCATTCGAGTCCTTGGAGCTGGAGCTCGAGCTGGAACTGGAGTTGCTAGAGCTGGAACTCGAGTTGCTAGAGCTGGAACTCGAATCCTTGCTTGAGGCAGAGCTTCCTGAGCCAGAATCTTTTGAGCTTGTGTTACCCGAGCTGGAGCTGCTTGCTGTGTTCTGCGAGCCACCGCTTGAGTTACCCTGCGAACCACCGCAGGCACTCAGAGGTATGCAGGCTAGCGCAAGCGCAAGCCCAACGGCAACGATCCTGGCACGAACTTCCTTCTTCATGGTGACTTCCCTTCTAAACGCCCGTTCCCTATCTTGCAGGCAAGGTCACTCTCCTCGCTTACGCCTTGTGCAGATGAGCATGACAAGGACCTTGATGGAGACGCGACCTTCCTCTGCGACCAAGAAGATAGTAAGCTCGCTTCGAGAAAGATGAGTCATACCAAAGTATCATGGGCCCCAGGATCGCTTCGCGACCTACAGGATGCCCAGCTGCTGCGCCGCAGTCCTCGCCTTTGCGCGGGAGGTGACACCAAGCTTCTGCATGATATGGCTGACATGCGACTTCACCGTGGGGAGCCTGATCCCAAGAACCTCTCCGATTTTTGCGTTGGACATATCCGAGGCAAGGAGCCTAAGGACCCTCTCCTCTGTGGGCGTGAGTGGTCTTGCGAGCCTCATGGGCTCCCGCAGGAAATCTGGATAGAAGGATGCCGTACGCCGCGTTGCGGCAAGCAACCGACGCATGAACGTAGGGTCCTTGCTCCACTCTACGGTCTGCAGCAGCGGAAGAACCGCAATGCCGAAGGTAGAGATAGGCTGCACGAAGGAATAGGACTGGGCCACGTCGAGCGCCTGTCCCAGCGAGTCTTGCCACTCTCCGACGTCGACTGGTCCATCGGGCTCTTGGCGCAGGCGCCACTGGGCGATTGCCTCGATCACGTGAAGTGTGATACCGTCGATGGTCCTGTGCGTCTCGGATAGTATGCGGCGCCATGGGGCGAGCACCAACAGAGCATGCGCGGCATCCCCCAAGGCAAGCTCGACTTGGGCAAGTGTCAGGTAGCGGTACCGGTCCATAACGAAGGGAGTGAGCAGGTCCGTTGGCGCCTTGCTGCGATGCCAGCTCTCCCAGGCAGTCCTGTCACCTCGCCTAAGATCGATGCGGGCGAGCGCGGCGTCGATGTTGGGCAAGAAAAAGCTCTCCCCACGCTCCACAAAGCCGCGTCGCAGCACCGTTAAGGTCTGGCGGGCGTCATCGGCCGAGCCCGAATCGAGCTGAACGCGAGCTATGAGGCTTGTGGCGGCAAACTCTATGTCGGGTGTCCCATGAAGGCAGATCTCGGGAATCGTCGCGGCCAGCGTGAGTACAGAGGCCCTGACATCCTCGCCGCGCGTGAAGCGGCTCTCGGTGATCGCGCATAGCGGAAGTCCCACACCGTCCCTGCCGAGCACGCGGGCGACCGGCTTAGCAAGGGTCTTATAGAGCATCCAGTCATGTCGCGACCACTCGCTGAAGTCACGGCCCCCGTTCATGATAGACGGCAGGCCACTGGTAACGGAGAACGAGAAGACATCGCGATCCAGAGAACCGCTCCCTAGGGCGCGTGCCGCTGACACCAGGAGCTGAGACAAGGAGGAGTCTGGCCTAAAATTCAAGGCAACGTCCAGGTAGAGGAGGTCGGACTCTGCGGCACGACGTCGCCTTGCCGTCACGTCTTTCCCGCTCGCATAGGCCTTGAGTCTATCGTACCAGTACCGTGAGGCGGGGTAGTCCGCCAAAAGCAGCATGAGCATGCTCATGCCCATCATAAGGTCCGGGGACGAGGCGATGTCGTCCTCAGGCAACGCAAGGTAATATGGTGCCAGCTCACGGAAGTACCCCCTGCGGGGATTCAGGCGCGAGTGGCGCTCGAGGAGCTCTATGACCTTATGACGCTCGCCGCATAGGTCATGGCAGCGAATGGCCAGAACGTGATCGCCGCTCTGCTCAAAGTACATCGCCGCTCGCGCATAGAGCGCCTGACGCTCGGGCCTGCTCCACTCCTGTTCCATCTGCCAGATCAAAAACGACTGCCAGAGGGGCCAGAACGTCAGTCTGCCAAAGGCATTCTGACTGAACATGCGCGTATCACGCTGGAGTCTCCCGATGATTGACTCCACGCGCGGGTTGCTCGTAAGCACCTCGGCCAGACCCGCGTCAAAGTACTCGAATGGCGATACGCTCAGCATGAGCGAGCGTTCCTCAAGTGAGAAGTCAGCATATATGACCTTCTGCAGATAATTGAAGATTCGCGTCCTCACCGACTCGTGGACATCCTCGGAGAAGCGAGCCGCCCTCATGCCCCGAGCCGCGCGTCGACCGAGCTCGTCTAACACAAGCGTTGCCATGAGCGGATAGCCCTCGGTCAGCTGGATGATCTCGCTCAGCTCATCGCGGGAGAGCTCAAGCCCCCGCCCGCGACTGACCTCCTCAAGAGCCGTCGAGTCGAGCATCAGGTCTTCGGGCTCGATGGTCAGCTCCGTGCGCTCCGCCTCATACTGGACTAACCAGCCCGGCAGAGGACAGCGCCCACAGAGGATGAACCGTGAGAGGGGGTGCGTCCTTATCTGCTCGCTCAAGGCGTCTTCCCCCGCCTTGTCGATGCTCTGCAGATTGTCAACAAGCAGCACCCCGCCGCCGGGCGAGGAAACCGTCTTGCCGTCCGAGACCACAGGAGAAGCCGTTCCGAGAGGGATGGGTGCGCTTCGCTCATCGGGGAGAATGTCTGCGAGCCTGAGCGCAAAGTCAGGAGCGCCCGCATCGAGGCTCTTGTACTCGATGCCCCCACGCCTCAGCAGTTCGACTGCGCTTGAGGTCTTGCCGCACCCCGCCGGTGCGCTGAACAGGATGACGCGACAGCCTCCAATCGCATCAGAAAAAAGCTCGGAGAGGCTCTGGGTAATGGCGATGGGATTGTCAGCCATCATCGGACTCCTCGCATGCGAAGCGAGCGGCCCTACCGGGGCGTCAACCCCATCCATTGCCGCTTCTTTTCGTCACAACACTTTAACTTTATCGTCAAAACCTTCATACTCATCTGAATAGTACTATATCATGAGCGAGCAAGCACGCTGACACAAATCTAGAAATATATTGAAGCATATGGAGGGACCGGCGCGCCATAACCCCAGCCCTTCGACACTGCCTGACACTACGGGAAGGGTCGCCTACGCGAGAACAGACATGATCAGAGGAACTGCCCGGTGCGCAAGGTAGAGCGGAATATTCAGCATTGTGCCGTCACACGAGAGCTCCCTCATGGAAAACCGCACTCGCACAGGTGTGCCCTCCGGGTGCCTTTGGGCGTAGTGGCGCAGACTACGGGCCGTGACCGACGTACCCGACTTGACCTCCATCGGAACGATGGCATTGCCGATCTGCGCGATGAAGTCAACCTCGTGGCGCGGCTTGTTGCTCGTCCAATAACGAGGTGTCACGTCCAGCTGGGGAAGGAGGGCCTGAAGCGCGTAGTTCTCTGCAAACGCTCCCTTGAACTCCAAGAAGAGGGCATCCTCTTGGGTAAACGCCGAGGCCGCAAGCCGGGAAAGTCGCCTCAGGAGCCCCACATCGAGGGCGTACAGCTTAAAGGAGGAGGGGTCATCATAGGCGGCAAGCGGGATGCCATGCGCGGCGTTGAGGCGAACCCGCGTGAGGAGGCCGGCGTCACAGAGCCACTCGACGGCATTCTCGTACTCGCGGGCACGTGCCCCATCCCGCGCCAAGCCCCACATGAACTTCTTGTTTTCTCGTGCGAGCTGTGCCGGAAGGGAATTCCAGATCAGAGAGAGCTTAACAAACTGGCCGCGACCGCCGTGCTTTGCGAAGTCGCGCTCATAGGAGTCAAGAAGATCCGAGAGCAGCTTATCGACCTCAAGGATATCCTGATGTTCTGACCACCGTGCAACCACCTCAGGCATGCCACCCGTCATGAAATAGCGACGCAGCTGCTCGACAAGCTGATTTGAGAAGACCTCGGGCAGCGGTGCCAGCTGATCGAGCTGATTGAGGTAGGTGTCGAGGTTGCCATGCCCCACTCCGCGAAGAAACTCAGAGAACGTAAGCGGGTACATGTCGAGAAACTCCACCTTGCCGACCGGAAACGAGCTCGTCGATCGAGACAGCATGACGCCGAGCAAAGAGCCGGCGCAAGCTACGTGGTACTCGGGAGCCATCTCGGCGAGCGGCTTGAGCGCTCCGATTGCCGCAGGACAGTCCTGGATCTCGTCGAGGATGAGGAGGGTGTGTTTTGCGTCGATGGGCTGACCCATCGCAAGGGAGATGTTCTGAAGCATGCGCCGCGGATCATGGGTACTTTGGAATAGCGGCGCGAACTCACTCGGTATGCCCGGGGCGATCTCCTCGAGGCTGAGGTAGACGCAGTTTTGGTAATGGGCTTTGCCAAACTCCCTGAGGGCCCATGTCTTGCCCACCTGACGAGCCCCTTTTAGGATGAGCGGCTTGCGATGGGGCGACGCCCGCCAGGTATCCAAGCTCCTTAGAACGTCTCTGTCCATTCCAACCTTTCCAAAATGTGATCTGTATCACATTATATAGGTAAAAAATGTGATGGCTACCACATTTTGAGAGGCTTCGTGAGTTCGTGTGGGTAGGTGGTTGCGTCACCGCCCCGATGGGGCGGGCCTCAGGTCCGAACACCTGAGTAGCACGGGGCCATGGGGCCGTCGGTGTCGTGGAACCCGTGGCCCCGCCCGGTCGCGTGAGCGGCCGTGGGGACGCAAGAGTGTACACAAATTGGCGAAAACGGCCTCTCGACGCTGGTTTGGGGCGTTCGTGTACACTGTTGCGCCGTTGCGGACAACCGTGGGTATGCAGGAGTGTACACAGATCGGCTAAAACGGCCTCTCGACGCTGGTTTGGGGCGTTCGTGTACACTGTTGCGACGCGATTCGTCAAGACAGCGACCCACACAAACCCCCGAAGAGCCCATTTTGAGGGGCATTTACTCATGGCTGCGGGGCTTGGGTCTGGACAGAATCGCTCTTCGAGGTAAGGTGCAGGCAAAAGTTGGGGGCGAGCAGCCCTCAAGACAGGGGCTCCCCAACGGCAGCCGCCCACCACGGACGAGGGCGGCCAAGGCCCTGCCCAGCAGAGGCATGCATGACGGGACGAGGCGTTCGAGGCCCACGCGATGGAGGCGGGTGCCCCTACAGCCCGAGTGCCTCGAGCTCCTTAGCGGTCTTCTCGACCTGTATCTCGATCTCCTTGGCGTTCTTGCCAATGATGGACTTGAGACCAAACAGCCCAGAGGTCACCGTGTTGATCGCCTCGTTCACGACGGCGTTCGTGACGCCCGCCTCCTGGTTCTTCTGGACCTGGATTCTGTGCTTGCCAAACATTGTGACCCACACCTGATTCTGGCTGTCGAGGGCAGGAAAGACGATAACGTCGGCAAAGCCGTTCTTTACAAGCTCCGGCTTACCCGCGTAGAAGCGCTCGTCCTTGATGCGCTCGTACAGAGCCTTGGTGTCAGCGAAGGGCTCTTTGGTCTTGACGTGCTTGAGCTTGAATCCGAATGCCATGATGGCCTCCTTCTTCTCGTGATGACAGGTACCGCTGCGCCTCCTCTGCTGCGCAGAAACGAGTGTAGGCAGCCCCGCCCACGGCTCCCTCATACCAAAGTATGGCCCCTCGCAGTTTTTGGCGGGGACGGCGGGGATGCGCGGGAAAGGTGGCCCTTGTGCCGATCAAGCGATATCATGCATAGATAGAACTGCGAGCGTGCGGGAGCTGTCGTGGACGCAGGTGACGCGAGGGTCAGCGGCCGCACCAGGGAACCCGTTCCGAAATCAAGAAGAGATAGCAGCATTCACATATCAACAGGCCTATAACGTGTAGGGGGCTGGTGGCATGAGGCCGAGGGTGAGGGCATCTTTTGGCATCACGGGGGACGACTTGGACCTAGGCGCGATAACCGAGGCGCTGGGGGTTGAGCCGACGGAGATCTACCGGAAGGAAGATGCCCGTGCAGTGATCAAGGAGATGGGCCTCGCAGCCGACACGTGGGGATACACCATCCCACGGGCGGAGTGCACGTCCGTCTCCGAGCGGATCGGGGCGCTGGAGGCCGTGTTCGGCGACAGGACAGGGCAGATCTCCGCCGTCCGGGAGAGGTACGCGGCCAACGTCAGCGTGGAGCTCTCCCTGCACGCGGTGATCGGCGACGAGCCGGACCTGACCCTCACGAGGGGCGACCTGGCGTTCCTGGGCTCGATGGGCGCCGAGTTGGGGATAGACCCCTACCTCTACTACCCCGACGAGGCCGATGACCTGCCGCCGGTCGACAAGGGGGCCTGACATGGAGCCGCAGGTCGAGACGACGCTCTGCGTCACCGGCGGGAGGCTGGACTTCGAGGCGATAGGCGACGCCCTGGGCCTCGGGCCAACGTCCACCTGCCGCGCGGGAGAGCTGCCCGCCGCGGTCGCGAGGGCGGGCCTCGCCTGTAGCGACGAGTACCACCGCGCCTCCCTTGCTGCACAGGGGTGGGCATAGGTAGCCCCGCCTGTGGCTCTCGCACCAAAGCGTGGCTTTTGTGCCGAACAAACGATATCATATGCAGGTAGGGTTGCGAGCGTGCGGGAGCTGTCGTGGACGCAGGTGACGCAAGGGTCAGCGGCCGCACCAGGGAACCCGTTCCGAAATCAAGAAGAGATAGCAGCATTCACATATCAACAGGCCTATAACGTGTAGGGGGCTGGTGGCATGAGGCCGAGGGTGAGGGCATCTTTTGGCATCACAGGGGATGACTTGGACCTGGGCGCGATAACCGAGTCACTGGGGGTCGCTCCAACGAGTACCCGGCTCAAGGAGGACTTCCCCGAAGTGAGCCAGAGAATGGGCCTCGCAGCCGACTCGTGGGGGTACACCATCCCCCGGGCGGAGTGCGCGTCCGTCTCCGAGCGGATCGGGGCGCTGGAGGCCGTGTTCGGCGACAAGGCAGGGCAGGTCGCCACCGTCCGGGAGGGGTACGCGGCCAACGTCAGCGTGGGGCTCTCCCTGCACGCGGTGATCGGCGACGAGCCGGACCTGACCCTCACGAGGGGC
>ERZ772940.696-NODE-696-length-13956-cov-4.28264_pt1 | contig 13956 bp, 11 predicted proteins | sample MGYA00511682_ERZ772940 | MGnify/ENA primary metagenome ERZ772940 (study PRJEB29015, sample SAMEA2737922) | human oral metagenome | biome: human oral; feature: human-associated habitat; material: dental | place: China | collected 2031 ... | reverse complement strand
CAAGAAGTAACATCGTCTTTTATAGATTGCTAATCTGGCGAGAAAAACTTGCAGTTGCAAGGACTTCTCGCCAGTTTTGTTTTAGATGAATTTTAAATAAAGACCAGTTAAATAGCGTGTTAATTGTTGTGCAAAATCGCCTGTCATGAAGTTAATTATTTTGATGAGATGTTGTGCTCAGGTTGCTTGCCTGGTTTTTGTGCTTTGCGACGTAGCTTATTGACTCTGCGCATCACGTGTGGCGTGAGGTCAATGTCAGCAGGTGAAAGCACATTGTATTTAAGAGACCAGCGTCTTAAACCGACGGTAATTGCAACACAGACAACAGCCGCCCAAATTTTGGTGACTCCTACATAAGAGACAAGCGCCCAATATGAGGTAGCACCAGCAACTGCACAAAACGCATAAAGATTGCTTCGTTGGAAAATACGAGGGATATCGCCAAGAAAAACATCGCGAAGCATACCGCCACCAACACCCGTGATACTTCCCATTAGAATGACCGAGAAGGGGAGTAGGTGATATACCAAGGCTTTGTCAGTACCAACAACAGCAAAGAGACCAACGGAGATAATGTCAGTCCATTCAAGCATACGCGGGAATCGATCAAGTGGCTCGGGGAACATAAACAACAAAACGGCGGTAAAAACTGCTGCTGGAATGGCGTATGGCGAGTTGAGCATGTAGACGCCACCCTCTTGCATCATGGTGTCCCTGATTAGTCCGCCGCCTAAGCCACCTAAAAGGCCAAGACCTACAAAGCCCACAAGGTCCAAGTGACGATCTCGTGCGACCAAAATTCCTGAAATTGCACCAATAATTACCGTCAGAAGGTCTAGCCAGTAGGGGATACTCACAGAAATTGCATCTATACCATAAGGCGAGAAAAACGGTGGCATCCATACCTCCTACTGGTGTTTTTACTTTTTATTAGTATGACAATACTACACATGTATTAAAAATACACAGAACTTCTCGCCCTATATTGGTGAGAAATCCGTTATACTGACCGATGCGGTTTTATATGGAGAGTTGTCCGAGTGGCCGAAGGAGCACGATTGGAAATCGTGTAGGCGTCTAAAGCGTCTCCAGGGTTCAAATCCCTGACTCTCCGCCAGAATTTTCACGGCGCCTACGGGCGCCGTTTCACCCTTCGGAGGGGTGGCAGAGTGGTTGAATGCGGCGGTCTCGAAAACCGTTTACCCCTTTTAGGGGTACGAGGGTTCGAATCCCTCCTCCTCCGCCATTTAATATTTTGATTTGATTAAATGCCACTAATACAGATATATTTATATATTGTTTTTATATAGAATGCTTTAGGATAGTAATTCGATGTCATTTTTTTGACACGAGGGGAGAATTAAATGGCTGTTTCAGCAGATGAACTGAATGGCTACAGGCGCGATCGCTATTTTGCACGCTCCTGGGCACTTTTGACTATGGAAAAGGGTTGGTGGAAACCCGTTCTTATCATGGCTCTATTTGGCCTTATTCCAATTGTAGGAATCCTTGCACTTGCTGGATATGCGCTTGAGACTGCACGCGTAACCGCATGGGGTATTAACGCTGGTCCAAAGCAGAAGGATCTTAAGTTTGGCACTTATATTGCAACTGGTTTCAAGGCAGCTGTAATTGCAATCGCATTAGGTTTGGCATACGGCATTGCGTCCACAATCCTTTCTTTTATTCCAGTCGTTAATCTGATTCTTATTCCTATCTTTATCGTTGTAGCATTTGTTTTTCCACTGCTTATCAATGTTATTCAGGTTCGTGCAGCAGTTTATGGACGCATCTCTGCTGGTTTTGCTTTTAAAAATATCTTTGAGATGATTAAGCACGACGCAGGCGGCTTGTTCCGCATCTTTGGTATGGGCATTGTGCTTGCCATTGCTACCTCAATTATTATGGGTATTATTGGCGGTAGCGCTGCACTTAGCATGATTACGAACGTTATCACTCAGGCTATAACTATCGCAAAAGCTCAGCATATTACTAGCGAGAACCAACTGGTTGCTATTATGGTTGCTCTTCTTGCTCGTGGCATCCTTCAGATGGGACCAATCTTCCTTGTTATTGGCTATATTGGTCACGTTCTAGGCCTTATCGTTATGCTTCTTATGCAGAATGCAATTGCCCTTTGGATGCGTCAGTATAATGTTTCTGCATGGGGACAGAGCAGCGATCCACTGCCACCATTTATTAACGATCCTCGTGATGGCGCAGCTGCTACTTATTCAGCTCCATCGCCTGCTGCACCAGCAACCTCTGCTTCACCAGCTGCAACTGCCGCTCCAGTTGCGACTGCTGCTCCTGCAGTAGCGCCTGTCGCTGTTCCTGTTACAGCACCAGCAACAACAGTTGCTCCAGTTGCACCAGCAGCTCCAGTAGCACCTGCGGCTCCAGCTGAGCCCGTAGCAGCTCCAGCTCCAACGGCTCCCGTAGCTCCTACTGCTCCAGCAGCACCAGTAGCACCCGCCACCCCAGCAGCTCCAGCATCGCCTGCCGCCCCAGTTGCACCAGCTGCTCCTGCCGCTCCAGTTGCACCTGTTGCACCAGCAACACCTGTGGCTCCAGAGGCACCTGTTGCTCCCGCAGCTCCAGAGCCTGCGCCAGCTTCAACCATTGTTGTTGAGCCGGTTATTCCAGTAACTCCAGAGACCCCTGAAGCACCAGCTGCTCCAGAAGACGCATCAACTCAGAATCCTGAGGAACCTGCAGCTCAATAATAGAGAGCACATATAAAAGAAACGACCATCATGCAGATTGTGTGATGGTCGTTTTTCTTTTTTAATCCCATATTTTTAAATTGTGTCTTTAACCATTCCTTAGAAAGATTTGCGTCAGATATCTGCAAAATCAGAGACAAAATATCGACAAATTGTCAAATTAAGCTTTATATGTGGACTGCATGTGAGAAAATTTGTGGGCTAGTTTCGTAATTGAGCATTTATGTGGTATGATGCTTGGTCGAACTTTCCTGCTTCGGGTGCACCTTCACTTCCCGAAGCCATTAGCCCAGAGGAGGTGACAATATGAAGGCCTATGAACTGCTGTTTTTTGTTGATCCAGCTTCCACAGAGGAAGTCCGCGCTGGCGTAATGAAGCGTATTGACGTTGCTATCACCGCTGACGGCGGAGTAGTCGACAGCGTCGAGGATTGGGGTAAGCGAAAGCTTGCTTTTGAGATCGGCGACCTTACTGAGGGTGACTATACCCTCATCAATTTCCATGCAGATCCAACGCAGATTGCAGAGCTCGATCGAGTTCTGCGAATCAACGATGCTGTTAAGCGTCATATGATTGTGCGTCGAGTCGATAAGGACTAAGTCCTTGTAATGGAAAAGTGGAATTATTCCACGATGAGAGGTAGTGAGATTAATGAGTATTAACAGGGTTAACATTTCGGGCAACCTGACCCGTGACCCGGAGCTTCGCTCCACAGCAGGCGGTACCCAAATCCTATCCTTCGGCGTTGCGGTTAATGATCGTCGCAGGAATCAGCAGACTGGTGAGTGGGAAGATGTTCCTAACTTTATTGACTGCGTAGTGTTTGGTCAGCGTGCTGAAGCACTTTCCCGCTTCCTCTCCAAGGGTTCGAAGGTTGCTATTGAAGGCAAACTTCGTTTTAGCTCCTGGGAGACGAAGGAAGGACAGCGTCGCAGCAAGCTTGAGGTTGTTGTCGATGAGGTTGAGTTCCTTTCTAGGAATCAGCAGGGTGGAGCCCCTATGTCACAAGGCGCACCATCTTATGCAGCTCCAACTCCACAGGCACCCGCTCCCGTTCCGGCTCCGCCAGACGAGGAGTTCTACGATGCTGATATTCCGTTTTAAACATTAGACAGCAGCACAGTTGTTACTGTCATCTGAAAGGTAAAAGACATGGCTCAGCAGAAACAAGATTTTCAGCGCCAGCCGCGTCGCAAGTATTGCCAGTTCTGCAAGGAGGAGACTGAGTTCATCGACTACAAAGATACTCAGCTTCTTCGCAAGTATATGACCGACCGTGGCAAGATTAAGCCTCGTCGTGTCACTGGCACCTGCACGCAGCACCAGCACGACATTGCACTCGCTATCAAGCGCGCACGCGAGATGGCACTTCTGCCCTACACCGTCCCTGTGGTTTCCAGCCGCGGTGGCCGTAGTCGCGGATAACCTATCTGTTCTTCAGGTAAAGTTGGTTAGCAATGGATAGACCGGATTCAAACATTCCCCAGGTACCCGAAGGGTATTCTCGCCCAGAGAGTAGCTCGCAGAATTTTGCCGGTCCAAGTAACCAAAACGGAGGCAAGCCGCGTCTGTTTGAGGCTCCAACTTATAAGCAAGGCTTTATGCTTTGCGTTATTGGTGGAGTTATTACTGGGTTCCTTTCTTTTATTGGAGCCGCTCTGGTTGCTTATGGCATGGTAATTGCTGTCTATTGCAAAAAGGGGCACGGATGGTTTGGTCCCGCTATCACTTCGGTGCTTATTACGGGTGTGGTAGCTTATTTTCTTTCGGGACCAACAGAGGCGGCAACTTCGGTTACTGCTTGTGCACTTGCTCTTGGAGTTGGCTACGCTTTTGCAACAGAGAAGCTCACCGTTGGTGTTGGATCTCTTCTTGTGGGAGCAACAGCTTTGGCGCTTCTGGGGTACGATGCGTTCTTCGCTACAATTGCAGGAACAACTCTGCCCGAGCTTGCTCAGAACGTATTTAATCAATACGCTTCACAGGTCTCAAGTGCTTCTCCAGAGATCCAAGAGGGTCTTTCAACTGCAAGGTCACTCTTTATGCTCTTTTGGCCAACCAGCTATACCGGTATGGCGCTTTTATATTTTGTAATTGCGCTTTTTGGAGCTCGAACAGTGTATAAAGCGCTGACAAGAGACCCACAGAAGTTGCCACAGTTCCAGCTAATGGATATTCCCTTTTGGATGTGCGCTCTTACGGTGGCCAACTTGTTTGTGTATGCACTTTCAAGCACTATTTTGCCTGCACAAGACATACTTCAGCTTATTACGCTGAATGTATTTATGGCCCTTAGAGTTGTTTTTGCTCTTCAAGGCCTCGCGGTGCTCACGTGGTTTGTGCGCGAGAAACACTTCTCACCAGCACTTTCTTTGTCACTGTTTGTATTGGCAGGCATGTTAGAAGTTCAGTTAGGCGTTATGGCTCTTGTAGGACTTATTGACGCCTGGGCAAATTTTCGAAAACTTGATCGCTCAGGAAGTCAGGGTTCAGAGCCTATGATAAACAACAACTAGTCGATACTATCGACTCATCAAAGGAGTTTCCCATGAAAGTTATTCTCTTGGGCGAGCTTCGCGGTAAGGGCGGCGAAGGCGACATTGTAGATGTTGCACAGGGTTATGCGGAGAACTTCCTGTTCCCCAACAAGATTGCCCAGCCTGCTACACCGGGTAACATCAAGCAGCTTGAGGAGCGTCGTCACAATATCGCTAAGCGCGAAGAGCAGCGTATTGCTGACGCAAATGCTACCAAGGCAGCTCTTGATGGCAAGCTCGTAACCGTTGACGCTCGTATCGGTGAGGAAGGCCAGCTCTTTGGTTCCGTCACCACTGCTCAGATTGCTGATGCAATCGAAGCACAGCTCAACGTCACTGTTGACCGTAAGCGCATTGCTCGCAGCGCTGCTATCAAGACCGCTGGTCGCCACAATGTCACCATTGAGCTTTATCGTGACATTACCGCTACCGTTGCTGTTCTTGTTGGCAAGGACGACACTGCTCCTGCAGAGGAGGAGACCGAGGCTGTCGTTGCTGAGGCAACTGTCGAGGTTGAGGTTGAGTCCGCTGAGTAGTTTTATGCATGCATAAAACACTGCGCTCCTGCATTTTTTGATGGTTTATACAATTTCTATAGTTTTCTACAGATTTGTAAGCTTTTATAGAGAGCTCGGCCATCTGAAAAGAATGGAATGTTTGTTCGAACCACCCCTTTGTGAAACATAACAAAGGGGTGGTCTTTTTATGTGTAGACGGAACGGTATAATTTTTTCTGTTCTACCTGCGGTTATTCATAATGTTATGTAAAACATATTCACTTAACCTGCGGAATTGTAATTTGATTTGTATATTCGCAGATAAGCAATTGTGTAGAAAATACTACGTGTCGAAAAAAGTCAAAAAAATGTTGAAAACGTTGAAAACTCAAGGAAATCCCGCTCAGGGTATGCGAGTTTTGGAAAATCGTGTTGAAGACTTATTTTTTAAAATTTTGCAAGTCAAAATGACTCTTTATTTTTTTGAAAAGTACACTACTATTCAGATTCATTCCCAAAAAACATGATTGGAAAAGACGATGGCACAAGACTCGTTTGAGATGAATCCTACGCAATTGACAGCCCTAGAGAATGCTTCTATGCCACAAGATTCTGATGCTGAGTTTTCCATTCTTTCCGCAATGATTCTTTCGGAAGAGATTCGAGGAGAATGCCTTATTAGGCTTTCTTCCGAGGATTTCTATATTCCGTCTAATCAAATTATTTTTGAAGCAATTAAGTCGCTGTTTGATAACAATAAGCCGGTAGATGTAATTTCACTTGCTGATCACCTTAAAAGTAATGGTAAGTTTGAGCGTGCTGGTGGAGCTGTTCGTTTAGCGGAGCTTGGTAACAACCCACTAGCTATGGTTGGCTGGGAAAACCACGCTGTTATGTTGCATCGTGATACTACGCTCAGAAAGATGATTAGTGCTTCTGCAAAGATTTCTGCTTTGGCCTACAATGCCCCAGAGGATACAAAGCAAGTTGTTGATCAGGCAGAAAAGCTCATTTTTGACGTAACTAACAGAGATGTTCAGCAGTCTGAGCAGAACATCGAAGATATTATGACTAATCTTTTTGATGAGCTTCAGCAAAATGCTGGAAAAGATGCTGCTGAGCTGGGTGTTCAAACTGGATTTGCAACTCTTGATAATCTTTTCCAAGGCCTTCGTCCTGGTCAGATGGTTGTTATTGGCGCTCGCCCTGGTGTTGGTAAGACTTCTTTTGCTCTTAGTATGGCTTATAACGCTGCGGTTTCCGGTGCAACTGTTGCGCTCTTCTCGCTTGAGATGAGCAAAATTGAGATTGCGCAGAGACTCTTGGCTTCTGAGTCAAAGGTTGATTTGCAGACTATCCGCTCTTCCAACATCAGAAATGAGCAGTGGCCCACCCTTCTGGAGGCAGCAGAGCGTATTTCTCGCCTTAAAATCATCGTTGACGATACTCCAGGCACAACAGTCACAGAAATCCGTGCAAAAGCCCGTAGAATGCTTAATAAGGCCGAGAAGGGCGTCATTATCATTGACTATCTCCAGCTACTTTCTCCACCAGCAGAAAGGGGGCGTGCAGATAGCCGTGCAACTGAGGTTTCTGAGATGTCTCGTGGCATTAAGATTATGGCAAAAGATCTTAAGGCGCCCGTCATTGCGCTTTCTCAGCTCAACCGTACGCTTGAGAACAGAAATGGCAAGCGCCCACAGCTCTCTGACCTGCGTGAGTCTGGTGCAATCGAGCAGGACGCAGATATTGTTTTGCTGCTTGACCGTTCGCTCAGTGATGAAGAAGCTGCACGTGACGATCGACCTGATAAAGACGTTACCAACATCATTGTTGCAAAGAACCGTGCTGGTGCTTTAAGAGATGTTCCTATTATGTTTATGCCAACGTCTACTAAATTTGTTGAGCTTTATCAGGGAAACAATTACTCAGAAAACGAAGCAGCGCAGTATGCTGCAATGACAAATCCTGCACACTAATCGTTTCTTATATGTGACAAAACCTCTGCGCTTCTGTATTTTTGCCAGTGGCATTAGATATACTTATGAAGCAACCCCTAAAGAGGTTGCAATCGTCAGGTAATAGTCGTATTTGTAGATGGCTGCGATAGGGGAGAACTTATGCCAGCTTCCGTACTTGTTGGTGCTCAGTGGGGAGACGAGGGTAAGGGTAAAGTTACCGACCTCATTTCCGGAGATTTTGACGTTGTTTGCCGTTATGCGGGCGGTGCAAATGCAGGCCACACGGTAATTGCTGGAGACACAAAGCTTGCACTTCACCAGGTGCCATCGGGCGTTATGTATGAGAACACCTATCCAGTTATTGGTAATGGTTGCATTGTTGATCCTGAGGTTCTTCTCGGCGAGATTGACATGCTGGAGAGCAAGGGTATTTCTTGCGACTTGCTTAAGATTTCTGGTAATGCTCATATTGTTATGCCTTACCACAAAGATCTTGACGGCGTTCATGAGAAGAAGCTGGGCAAGAACCTTATTGGCACCACTAAGCGCGGTGTCGGCCCAACTTACATGGACAAGATGAACCGTACTGGTCTGCGTATTCAGGACATGCTTGACGAGAAAATCTTCCGCAAGAAGCTTGAGGCTGCACTTGAGTACACCAATCCAATCTTGAGTCTTGTGTATGGCCTGCCGACCTATACCGTTGACCAGATTTGTGAGACGTATCTGCCTTATGCAGATCGTATTCGTCCTTACATTGTTGAGTCTTCTCTCTTTCTTAATGAAGAGCTTGAGGCTGGAAAGAACATTCTCTTTGAGGGTGCTCAGGCAACTATGCTTGATATCGACCACGGAACCTATCCATTTGTTACCTCTTCTAACTGCACCGCTGGTGGTGCGGTAACTGGTTCTGGTGTTGGTCCAACCAATATTGACCGCGTCTTGGGTATTGCAAAGGCATACCTCACACGCGTTGGCTCTGGTCCATTCCCAACAGAGCTTTTTGACGAGACAGGCAATCTTCTTGGTGAAGTTGGTCACGAATACGGTGTAACTACTGGTCGTAAGCGTCGCTGCGGTTGGTATGACGCAGTAGTTGTTAACTACGCAGCACGTATTAATGGCCTCACTGATCTAGCAATTACAAAGCTTGACGTTCTCGGCTGCCTTGATGAGATTAAGGTTTGCGTTGCTTATGAGTGCGACGGCAAGATTTATAAAACCGTTCCTGAGCACCAGAGCGTTTTCTATCATGCAAAACCTGTATACGAGACTCTTCCTGGTTGGAAGTGCGATATTTCTAACGTTCGCAATTTCTATCAGCTGCCTCGTGAGGCTAAAGACTACATTGATTTCCTGGAACAGCTTGCTGGTGTACGTGTTTCTATCATCACCGTTGGTCCAGATCGCGAGCAGACAATCGATCGCTACTGGAGGTAACCCGTGGCGTCTTCGGACTGCTCAACTTTTGCAATAGTTTGCGATAACCCCTGTGGACTTGAAGCTTCCCAGCTTGAAGCCCTGGGGGTTTCTGTAATACCTGGAGCCCTAAGCTCTGATGTTGATCAGGTAGGTAAGTTCTATAGAGGTGTTTTTGAGTCTGGAACTCATGAGATCCTCTCGCTTCATGTGAACGCAGATTTCTCTGAATCGCTTCGTACAGCAAAAAAGGCGTGTCAGGATAATCCCGATATTTCGGAGTCAATCTGTTTGGTAGACAGTGGAAATATGCCTACCGCCATGGGAATTATGCTTGAACGTTTAAGTGTGGCAAGAAAATCTGGAGCATCATTTGAGGCGGTCTGTGCGTATGCGCAAGAACTTGCTGAAGTAGTTGCCACAATGTATATCGCAATGAATAGGATTGTCCTGCATAAAAGCAAAGGCAAACATCCTGGATTTTCGTTAAGGCGTCGACTTGAGCGTTTGCATAGGCATATTTCAAATGATATGTATCTGTATCGTTTGGTTGGTGGAAGATGTACAGAGGTAGCTCGCTCGTCAGATTTTACTGATCTAGCTGCAAGAATTTCTCGACTTATGAGTGCTTGTTTTGTAAAGCGTGGCGAGCTTAAGTATGTAGTAATTTCAAGTGGTGTGAAGCGCATAGAAAAGCGTCTCAAAAAGCCGCTTAAAACAAATGAATATGATGCAGAATGTATTGCAGAAAGACTTGCTTCTCCCGAGTTTAAAAAACATTTGGGAGAAGGCTCTGTTGGCGTTGCTTGTATCCCAAAGGCGTTGTATCAGAAGGCTGGAGTACTTATGAATGACACCGTTGATATTTTATTGCTTGGTGCGGGTGGCCGTGAGCATGCTCTTTTGACTAAGCTACAGGAGTCATCCCGTGCAGGAAAAATTTATGTTGCTCCAGGTAATGGTGGTATGGCTGCCCAGGCAGAGATTGCTCCTGTTGATCAGAATAATCCTGATGAGGTTGTCGCTTTTGCTAAAGAAAAAGGTATTGGCCTGGTAGTTATTGGTCCTGAGGCACCTCTTGTTGTTGGTGTTGCAGACGCTGTTCGTCAGGCTGGTATTGCATGCTTTGGTCCTAATAAAAACGCAGCTCAGATGGAGGGTTCAAAAGCGTTTGCCAAGGGTGTCATGGAGCGAGCAAACGTTCCGACTGCTGCTTGGAAGTCTTTCACAGACCAGGAATCTTGCGAGGCATATGTTCGTCAGATTGGTGCTCCTGTAGTTGTTAAGGCAGATGGACTTGCCGCAGGTAAGGGTGTTATTGTTGCAACTGAGCTCGAACAGGCTCTTGAAGGTGTTCGTGAGTGTTTCTCAGGTCATTTTGGTGATGCGGGTGCAACCGTTGTTGTCGAGGAGTTCCTTGAGGGACCAGAGTGTTCGCTACTTGCACTAACTGATGGAACTCACGTTATTCCACTAGCAACTGCCCAGGACCATAAACGTGCTTATGATGACGACAAAGGTCCAAACACTGGTGGCATGGGCGTATATTCCCCTGTTCCATTTGTGACCAATGAAGAACTTTCTCAAATGAGTGCGATTGAGCAGCGCGTTGTGTACCAGCTCAAAAAAGAGGGTATCAACTATTCTGGTTGTCTTTACGGTGGATTTATGCTGACCAAGGATGGCCCCAAAGTTCTTGAGTTTAACGCTCGCTTTGGTGACCCAGAGACTCAGGTAGTCCTGCCTCGTCTTGAGGGTGACTTGGTTTCAATTTTAATGGCATGTGATAACAGCACACTTCATCATCAGCAGGTTGCTTGGTCTGATTCGGTTGCTGTTTCTGTAGTTCTGGCAAGCGCTGGATATCCTGGTTCTTACGAGAAGGGCAAAGAGATCACTGGCATTGAGGCTGCTCAACAGCTTGAAGGTGTTTCAGTTTATCATGCTGGAACTGCCCAAACTGAAGATGGAAAGATTGTTACTGCTGGCGGACGCGTGCTTAATGTTACTGCTCTTGCTCCAACTTTTGAGGAAGCTCGCGCTCGCGCATACAAGGCTTGTAATCTTATCAACTTTGAAGGCAAGCAGTTTAGGCACGATATTGGACTTAAGGCTCTTCAAAGCCGTCCAGAAAATAGTTGAGGTTAGTGTTTATGGCAAATCAAAATGACGAGAAAAACAATGTGCAGGATAGCGCTCGGACCAGCAATCAGAACAGCACTCAATTCAATGATGTGTTTGATGATATACAGCCTACTGAACCTGAGATTCTTGATACTGATACGCAGGTAACTCCAGAGGTATTTGATTCTGCTCGCAATGATTTACAATCGGCAGTTGATTCGCTTACCTATGATGGAGAGCGCGTTGCTGTGGATGATGCTGCCTACCATCATTCTGGTGAGCCACAAAAACGCAGTTTTGTGGCAGGAACCGAGGATGCGCGTGATGCCTTTCTGGAAGAAAAACCTCTCACTGAGGACACCGTTTGGGTTGGTCGTATTTTTGACGTAAACAGGCTTCGTGTTTCGTTACCTGATGGACGTACTGCTCTTCGTGATGTTGTGCGCCATCCTGGGGCTGTTGCAATTGTAGCGCTGACTGATGAAGGAAGAATCTGCCTGGTTCGTCAGTACCGAACTGCACTTGGCCGCGTGACAGTTGAGTTACCTGCAGGAAAGCTAGACCCAGGCGAGGATCCTCTTGATTGTGCTCACCGCGAGTTACTGGAAGAGACAGGAATGAAGGCGGGAAAGATGGCTTTTCTCACTACTACCGCCACTTCTGATGGATTTACTGATGAGCTTATTCACCTCTACATGGCAACTGAGCTGAGCTTTGAAGGCTCAAATCCAGATGCCGACGAATTTATTAACGTAGATCTTGTTCCACTATCTGAGCTGATAGATGCTGTTCTTGATGGCAAAATTGAGGACGCAAAAACTATCATTGGAGCTCTTATCTGCGATTCAATTTCACGCCGATTGCCTATGGAGTAATTACGCATGTCTAAACGTTCTTCTCGCCCTGTACTTGGTCGTTCTTTGACCTCAGCTTCTAACAGAAACGACTTTGGTAACAACGCTTCTGGCAAACATCGCAAATCGCTGTTTGCCAGTTTTCTTTCTTATTACGCTCCGCAGAAACACCTGTTCATTTTGGACACTATTTGCGCCATTATTTTGGCTTGTATTGAACTTGCGTTCCCTCAGATTCTGCGTTCACTCACAAAAGGACTGTTTACACAGGGCAAAGATGTCATTTTAGCCAGCCTTGGATTTATTACCGTTGGCCTTGTTGTTATGTACTTTGTTCACTTTCTGTGCCGCTACTTTGTCATTAGCTGGGGACACATCATGGGTGCGCGCATGGAAAGTAAAATGCGAGAGGACTTGTTTGACGCATATGAGCGCATGAGTTTCTCGTATTATGACCGACACAAGACGGGTGACTTGATGAGCCGTCTGGTATCCGACTTGTTTGATATTTCTGAAACAGCACACCATGGTCCTGAGTACCTGATTATTGGCTTGCTTGAGATTGCTGGTTCTTTTGTTATCCTGGCTTTTATTAACGTACCTCTTACGCTGGTGCTTGCTGGAATTGCCGCTGTTCTTGTGGTATTCAATTTCTTTGCCAATATGCATATGCGTGGAATCTTTAAAGAGAACCGCATGCGTATTTCTGATGTAAACACTCAGTTAGAGGACTCGCTTTCTGGCATTCGTGTGGTTAAGGGCTTTGCGGCAGAAGATCACGAGCGTAAGAAATTCAGAGCAAGCAATTCGGCGTACTTGGACTCTAAGGCCAACATGTACCGAGCTATGGGTAGGTACCAAGCTGCTATTTCAGGCATGATGGGTGTTTTGAATACTGTTGTGTTGGTTTTGGGCGGTTGGATGATTGCTCAGGGTCAGATGCAAGCGATTGATTTGGCCACCTACGCACTTTATATTTCATTGTTTACTACGCCAATCATGAATATTTTGAACTTTACCGAGACGTTCCAGAAAGGACTTGCTGGCTTCAAGCGTTTCATGGAAATTCTTAAAACCCAGCCGGATATTCAAGACGCACCTGCTGCCAAGGATATTCAGATTTCAGCTGGAGAAATCATCTACCAAGACGTTCATTTCTCTTACGACAATGCTGAAGATGTTATTGACGGTTTAAATCTTCATATTGAGAGCGGAAAAACCGTTGCACTGGTTGGCCCTTCAGGAGGAGGCAAGTCAACTACCTGTGCTTTATTGCCACGCTTCTACGATGTCACAAGTGGAAGCATCACTATTGACGGTCAGGATATTCGTTCAGTTACACAGCACAGCTTACGTTCGGCAATTGGTATGGTTCAACAGGATGTGTATCTTTTTGACGGCACCATCGCTGAGAACATTGCGTACGGCTGTCCTGAAGCTTCTGCAGAAGCTATTGCGCTAGCAGCAAAACGAGCAAACATCGCAGAGTTTATTGAGTCGTTGCCAGACGGATATAACACGCAGGTAGGACAGCGTGGAACAAGGCTTTCTGGCGGACAGAAGCAGCGCATTTCTATTGCACGCGTATTCCTGAAGAATCCTCCGTTGCTCATTTTGGACGAAGCAACTTCTGCTTTGGATAATGAATCCGAGCGCGCGGTTCAGGAATCTCTTTCCGAATTGGCAAAGAACAGGACTACGCTGGTCATTGCCCACCGTCTCTCAACAATTATGGGCGCTGATGAAATTATCACTATTGATCATGGTCGTGCGGTTGAGCGCGGAACTCACAATGAGCTGCTAGAAAAAGGTGGAATTTACGCTCATTACCACCAAA
>ERZ772940.690-NODE-690-length-14172-cov-5.75384_pt1 | contig 14172 bp, 10 predicted proteins | sample MGYA00511682_ERZ772940 | MGnify/ENA primary metagenome ERZ772940 (study PRJEB29015, sample SAMEA2737922) | human oral metagenome | biome: human oral; feature: human-associated habitat; material: dental | place: China | collected 2031 ... | reverse complement strand
GCGCGAGTAGTACTCGACGACCATCTGGACGTCGCAGGTCACGGGGACCTCGTCGCGCTTGGGGCGGCGCACGAGGGTGGCGGAGAGCTTCTCGAGCTCGACCCTCAGGTAGTCGGGCACCGGCGGCAGCACGTCGCGGTGGGCGCCGGCCGCGGCGATCTGGAAGGGCGTCATCACCTGGGAGCGCGGGCGGACCTGGATGGTCTGGCCGGGCTTGACCCGGAAGGAGGGGCGGTCGACGGCCCTGCCGTCGACGAGGATGTGGCGGTGGACGACGACCTGGCGGGCCTGGGCGATGGTGCGGGCGAAGCCCGAGCGCAGAACGAGGGCGTCCAGGCGCATCTCGAGCAGCTCGACCAGGGACTCACCGGTCAGGCCCTTCTCACGGCGGGCCTCCTTGAAGACGCGCTGGAGCTGAGCCTCGCGGATGCCGTACTGGGCGCGCAGACGCTGCTTCTCCTTCAAGCGGACGGCGTAGTCGGACTCGGCACGACGGCGGGCGCGGCCGTGCTCGCCGGGGCCGTAGGGGCGCTTCTCGAAGTAGCGCACGGCCTTGGGGGTCAGCGGGATGCCGAGGGCGCGGGACAGGCGCACCTGACGGCGGGAGCGGGAGGAGCTCATGGTTCTTCGTTCTTCTTCCTGTCGGAATGGACAATCGCACGTCACTGGCAAAGGCCCGGGACGCGGGGCCGGCCTGCGCGGGCTGAGACCCCAGGACTGCCGCCGCGCACGTCACCCGGCGCTGGAGGAGACCCCGAGACTCGTCGGCACTCAGAAGCACCGCGCGCAACGACAACTCGGGCACTTTACCGTTCGACGAGTCCCACACGCACCTTACGGAGCCCGGTTGTGAGCCGATCCTCAGCCAGCGTCGTTCGGCCTCGTTCAGCGTTCTCCGGAGCCGTTCGGTGTCATTCGAGCCCGGGCCCGATCGCCCGAACCCGTGCGCGCCGACGCGCGCGCTCCCTGCGCAGCGTGCTGACGACGACGCCCAGGAGGAACAGGTCGAACAGGAGAGTGCCGGTCGCCGGACTGATACGAGCGGCCGCAGCGGCTCCGCCCGGGGCGGCGAGGACGGCGCCGAGCCCGACGACCAGGCCGGGCCTCAGGTCCACGACGCCGTGCCTGAGGTTGGCCCATGTCCCGGTGACGGCGGTCGGGATCATGACGAGCAGTGAGGTGCCCCGGGCCAGGAGGTCGCCCACGCCGACGAGAAGCTCGAGGCCGGGCACGATGACGGCGCCCCCGCCCACGCCGACGAGCCCGGACAGGATGCCTGCGACCACCCCGACCACGATCAGGGCGGCGGCGCGCGGTCCGTCGAGCACGAGCGCCGCCTCGCGAACGGGCGCGCGCAATCGCATGGAGACGACGACGAGGACGGCGAAGCCGATGAAGATCCAGGGCAGCGTCCACTCGGGCAGGCGCCGCAGCGCCAGGACTCCCGCCTGCGCGCCGACGAGCGCGCCGACGACCAGGAGTCCCGCCGCGAGGAGCGAGACCTCGCCGCGCGCCCCGTAGGAGACCGAGCCGACGGCGGCGGTGAGCACGATGGCGGCCAGGGAGGTGGCCGCCGCCCGACGCTGACTCATGCCGAGCACGGTCATGAGCGCGGGGACGATGACCAGTCCGCCACCGACGCCGAACAGACCGGACAGGAAGCCGGCGCCCGCTCCCGTGAGCAGGACCAGGCCCGTCCTGCGCGCGCCGCCCGAGCCCCCCGCGGGATTCCCCGGAACGGTCGTCGCGCTCATCGTCGGTCCAGGATGCGGCGCACGGCCTCCAGGCGGGAGGCCAGCTGTCTCTCGAAGCCGTTGCCGGTCGGCTCGTAGTAGCGCTGTCCGGCCAGGTCGTCGGGCAGGTAGTGCTGGGCGACGACGCCGTGCGGGAAGTCGTGCGGGTACAGGTACTCCCGACCGTGCCCCAGGCGCTCGGCGCCCGCGTAGTGGGCATCGCGGAGGTGCGGTGGAACCCGGCCGCCCCGGCCGGCACGCACATCCGTCAGGGCCCGGCCGATGCCGAGCGTGACGGCGTTGGACTTCGGCGCCGTGGCCACCGCCAGGGCGGCCTGGGCGAGGACCAGCTGGGCCTCGGGCATGCCGATGAGCGCGACGGCCTGCTGGGCGGCGACCGCGGTGGTGAGCACGGCGGGGTCGGCCAGGCCCACGTCCTCGGCCGCGTGGATCGTGATGCGCCGCGCGATGTAGCGGGGGTCCTCCCCGGCGGCGACCATTCGCGCCAGGTAGTGGAGGGTGGCGTCCGGATCGGAGCCGCGCATGGACTTGATGAAGGCGCTGACGACGTCGTAGTGCTGATCCCCCGCCCGGTCGTAGCGCACGGCGGCGATATCGGCGGCGCGCTCGACATCCGCCAGCGTGACGAGCGGGCGGACCCGCTCCCCATCGGCCGGGTCGGCCGGATCCGACCCGCCCCGCGCCCGCTCCGGCACTGGAGCGCCCTCCGCCAGGGCCGCGCCGGCCGCAGCCTCGAGGATGGTCAGGGACTTGCGCGCATCCGAGCCCGCCATGCGCACGATCTGCTCGCGGGCCTCGTCATCGACGGCGACGGCACCGCCCAGCCCGCGCTCATCCGCGATCGCGCGATCGACCAGCGCTCGGATCGCCTCGGCATCCAGGGGCTGGAGGGTGAGCAGCAGGGATCGGGACAGGAGGGGCGAGACCACGGAGAAGCTCGGGTTCTCGGTGGTGGCGGCGACGAGCGCGACCCAGCGGTTCTCGACGCTGGGCAGCAGGGCGTCCTGCTGGGAGCGGGAGAAGCGGTGGACCTCATCGACGAAGAGGACGGTCTCCTCACCGCCGGCGACGAGCCGGCGGCGCGCGTCCGCCACGACCCGACGGATGTCCTTGACACCCGCGCTCACCGCGGACAGCTCGACGAACCGGCGCCCGCTCCCCCTGGCGACGAGGTAGGCCAGGGTCGTCTTGCCGGTGCCCGGCGGCCCCCACAGGACGACGCTGGAGACGCCGGCGCCGCGCGCGTCGCCGCCGGAGGACTCCACCAGGCGCCGCAACGGGGAGCCCGGCGCGAGGAGATGATCCTGGCCGACGACCTCGTCCAGCTCGCGCGGGCGCATGCGCACGGCCAACGGGGCATGGGCGTCCGACGGCAGACCGGTATCGTCCGTTCCGGCGCTCTCGAACAGGTCCATGCCCGAGACCCTAGACCCTCCACGGGCCCCGCAGGTCCCGACGATGCGGCGCCGGCGATCGGGACGCGGACCGCGGAGCGCCCCTGCGACGACCAGGGGCGCCTGTCTGCGACAATGCAAGCATGCTCGTCTGGCTCTCCCGTCGCGTCGTCAAGGACGCCTGGTACGTCGTCGGTACGTGGGCGGTGCTCGCCGTCACGCTCCTCGTCGTCTCCTTCGGCGGCCTGGGGGGCACCGCCCTCTTCGATCGGCTCGAGGCCGGCGACCCGGAGGTCTCGGGCACCCAGAGCGCCCAGGGCGAGCAGATCCTGCGCACCCTGGCCGGCGACTCGCAGACCGTGAGCCTGCTGGTCACCGGTGTCGACATTTCCGATGCCGAGATGCAGCAGCGGATCGCCTCCGCGCTGGCCGAGGCGCATGCCGATCTGCGGGCCCTGGTGGGCGAGCAGAATGTGCTCGACCCCTTCGTCGTCCCCGGCATGCTCTCCGAGCCCGCGGCGCAGGCCCTGGCGTCCACCGACCTGGATGGCTTCCTCATGATCGTGACCGTCAACCCCAACGGGGACAAGGTCGCCCCCGCCGACGACGAGGCCTACCAGGAGGAGGTCGCGAGCCTGACGCGTAGGGTGGAGGACCGGCTGAGCGCGGTCCCCGAGGAGCTGCGCGCCATCAGTCCCCGGGCCACGGGGGTCGTCTCCGACAAGGCGCTCATGTCCCGGGCCGTCAATGATCAGGTCGCCGAGGACCTGATCAGAGGAGAGCTCATCTCCCTGCCCCTGGCGCTGCTGGTCATGGTCCTGGTCTTCGGAGGCTTCCTCGTCGCCGGCATGCCCCTGCTCGGAGCCCTGGCATCGATCGCCGGCTCGCTGGGAGTGCTCTACGCGCTCAGCTTCTTCACCGACTTGCAGTCCTTCGTCGTCAATATCATCTCGATCATCGGTCTGGGTCTGTCCATCGACTACGGACTGCTTCTGACATCCCGCTATCGCGAGGAGCTCGCCCGCAGCCGGGATGAGATCGAGTCCACGGGCGACGGGCGCCTGCGCCGACGACGCACCGGTCGGCGGGACCCGCTCATCGCCCAGTGCATGGCGACGACGTTGACAACGGCGGGACGCACCGTGCTGTTCTCCGGACTGACGGTGGTTGCGGCTCTCATGGGCCTGGTGCTCATGGGCACCGGCATCCTCTGGTCCATCGGGGTGGCGGGCATGGCGGTCGCCCTGATCGCCGTCGCCGCGGCTCTGACCCTGGTCCCCGCGCTGCTGGTGCTCCTAGGACGACGGCTTCTGCGTCCCGCCGCGCTGCAGCGGCTCCTGAGGCCGGCCGCGCGCCGGCGGCCGTCGGGCCGCGACTCCTCCGACTCCGGAGCCTTCGCCTGGATCGCCCATCAGGTCCATCGGATGCCCTGGGTCGTCTTCGTCGCCTGCATCGCACTTCTGGTGGTTCTCGCCTCGCCCCTGCGCGGACTGCACATGCTGACCTCCACCACCGAGCTCCTGCCGCCCCAATCCGACCAGCGCACGTACCTGACGACCCTGCAGGAGGACTATCCGGCGGCCACGGAAGAGGATGCAACGCTCATCATCGCCGCGACCGGTGATCGGGTCACGTCCTACATCAATGATCAGGTCGCCTCCGCAGGCGGCGTCGTGCACGTGCTGCGGTCGGCGACCGCGGGCGACTACACGGTGGTCTATCTCGACCTCGAGGGCGAGGCGTCCTCGACCACCGCCGAGCGCGCCGTCGCCTCGATCCGCGCCCTGGACGCCCCTGCGGACGCCTGGATCACGGGCCAGGCCGCCAGCCAGTTCGACTTCCGGCAGATCCTCATCCACGGACTGCCCTGGGTGACCGGAGCGCTGGTGCTGGCGACCTTCGTGCTCCTGTTCTCCATGACCGGCTCCGTGCTCGTGCCGCTCAAGGCGCTACTGGTCAATGCCGTCTCACTGGCGGCCTCGCTGGGCGTGCTGGTGTGGGTGTTCCAGGACGGTCATCTCAGCGGACTGCTCGGCTTCACCCCGATCGGCGGCGTCGAGGCGTACGTCATCGTGACGGCGGTCGGCGTGGGCTTCGGCCTGGCGATGGACTACGAGGTCTTCATCCTGGCCAGGATCAAGGAATACTGGGACAGCGGGGACGACAACGACACCGCAGTCGAGAGAGGGCTGCAGCGGTCGGGACGCATCGTGACCTCGGCGGCCCTCATCATGGTGATCGTGTTCCTCGGCTTCGTGTCCGGCGAGCTGCTCATCGTCAAGGAGATCGGCCTGGCCCTGGCGGTCACGGTGGGGCTGGACGCCACGGTGGTGCGCATGCTCTTCGTACCCGCGACCATGGGCCTGCTCGGGCGCTGGAACTGGTGGGCGCCGGGTTTCCTGCAGCGGATTCGGAGCCAGTACACCGGCTCGTACTCCGCGATCGAGCCGGCCTGACGGCCCGCGGCGACTGCGGCGACCGCGACCGCCATCGAGGAGGCGCTCACGCGCACGGGCCCGTGGCGCCCCGAAGAGCACCACGAGCCCGTGCAAGAGACAATGCGAGACGGAGACGAGCGCGACCTGCGGAGCCGACGGTCCAGCCGGCCCCGCACTCACAGTAGAGCGATGTCCCCCGATCCCTCACGCACGACCTCGGGAGCGTCGTCGGTCAGATCGACGACGGTGGTGGGCTCGGTGGAGCCGACGGGGCCCTCGATGACGACGTCCACGAGGTGGCCCAGGGCGTCCTCGATCTCCCACCCCGAGCTCTCCGGCTCGTTCCTCCCGGGGCGGATGAAGGTCGACGACAGGATGGGGGCGTCGAAGCCGGCGACGAGAGCCTGGGTGATCGCGTGGTCCGGAATACGCACGCCCAGGGTGTGCTTCTTCGGATTGAGCGTCATCCGGGGCACGTCCTTGGTGCCCTTGAGGATGAAGGTCCACGGTCCGGGAGTCAGACGCTTGATGAGACGAAAGGCGTTGTTGCCGACGATCGCCACCGGACCGACCTGGGCGAAGCTCGCGCACACGAAGGTGAAGTTGTGCTTGCTGTCGAGCCGGCGGATGGCGCGGATGCGATCCAGCCCCTCCTTGTTCCCAGGAGCGCAGGCGAGGGCGTAGCCCGAATCGGTGGGGTAGGCTATCAGACCGCCGTCGCGCAGCACGGCGACGACCTTGTCGACGAGGCGGGCCTGCGGGTTGACGGGATGGAGCTCGATGTATCGCGACATAGCCTCATTGTGCTCCAGATCCGCGCGACGCGGTAGCCGACAGGCGGAGCGGCCCTCGCCGGACGCGAGCCGCACGATCCCATAGCGATCCCATGCGATTCCGTAACGATTCCGAAGCGAATCTGCGCCCCGCAATCTCGTGAAAATGATTTGCATTCCAGGACTGCATTAGTCGGCACGATTCACTCCGTCGCCGCAAGCAGATGAGAGACGTTTTCATGTTTGGCATTCCGACCTACTCCCTCTTATGGTTCTCACGAATTAATAATGCAGCCGCACGACGCTGCGCCATCATCAGGATCAGGAGATTCACATGCCCGCCACACTCGAGCACCGTCCCGCTGAGACCCACCACCACACGCACGGCCCGAACTGCGGCCATCTGGCCATCATTCACGAGGACCACGTCGACTACCTTCACAACGGGCACCTCCACCACGAGGACAATGGTCACTACGACGAGTGCGATACCTGCGACTGCCCGCACTGCTCGGACTCCTGCGCCATGTGCGAGTGCTCCGACTGCACCTGCCCCACCTGCAACCACAACGTCTGCTCCTGCGAGCACTGCGACGACTCCTGCTCCTCGTGCACCTGCGAGGACTGCTCCTGCCCCACCTGCGCCCACGCGGCCTGAGAGCTCCGTCACTCGTCAGGTATCGGCATGGCCGCCGTGCGCCCGATCGGCGCCGTCCTCGCCGCGGTGGTGGCCGTGGAGGGCTGCGAGCCGCTTGAACCGCTTCGTCGGCCACGTACCCCGTAGGGGGACGACCTGAGGGGCGAGGCCCGCCTCGCGCATCGTCTCCTCGTGGCCCGGGGCGCGGAGGAGTCCGGGAGCGTCGCCGATTCTCCGCCCGGCAGGCCCGGGAAGGCCCCGGAGCCCCTCTGAGGGCTCCGGGGCCTTCAACGCCGAGGACGCACGGCGCTGCATCAGCTCCCCGCGGACTCCGGGGCGGCGTCGACGCCGGCCTCCCTGCGCTGAGCCGAGGTGATCGGGGCGGGCGCGTCGGTGAGCGGGTCCCAACCCGCGCCGATCTTCGGGAAGGCGATGACGTCGCGAATCGAGTCCGCCCCGGTCAGCAGGGCGACGATACGATCCCAGCCGAAGGCGATGCCGCCGTGCGGCGGGGCCCCGAAGGCGAAGGCGTCCAGGAGGAAGCCGAATTTCTCCTGCGCCTCCGCCTCGTCCACGCCCATCACCTTGAAAACCCGCTCCTGGATATCACGGCGGTGGATGCGGATCGAGCCCCCGCCGAGCTCGTTGCCGTTGCACACGATGTCGTAGGCGTAGGCCAGTGCGCTGCCGGGATCCGTGTCGAAGGTGTCCAGGCACTCGGGCTTGGGCGAGGTGAAGGCGTGGTGCACCGCCGTCCAGGCGGATCCCCCCAGCGCGACGTCGCCCTCCGCCCGGGCCTCGGCCGAGGGCTTGAACAGGGGCGCGTCCACGACCCACACGAAGGACCACTCGTCGTTGTCGATGAGTCCGCAGCGCCTGGCGATCTCCAGACGCGCCGCGCCCAGCAGGGCGCGGGACGCATCCGCGATCCCCGCGGCGAAGAAGATGCAGTCGCCGGGCTCGGCACCGGCCGCCCGGGCCAGGCCGGCCCGCTCGGCATCGGTGATGTTCTTGGCGACCGGCCCGCCGAGGGTCCCGTCCTCGGCGACGGTGACGTAGGCCAGACCCCTGGCACCGCGCTGCCTGGCCCAGTCCTGCCAGGCGTCGAAGGTGCGACGGGACTGGGAGGCGCCACCGGGCATGACGACGGCGCCCACGTAGGGGTTCTGGAAGACGCGGAACGTGGTGCTCCTGAAGTAGTCGGTGAGCTCGACCAACTCGCAGCCGAAGCGCAGGTCCGGCTTGTCGGAGCCGAACCTCGTCATCGCCTCCTCGTAGGTCATGCGCGGAATCGGCGTGGGCAGGTCGTGGCCGATAAGGGTCCAGATCTCCCTCAGAACGTCTTCGGCCACCATGATGACGTCCTCCTGGTCGACGAAGCTCATCTCCACGTCGAGCTGGGTGAACTCCGGCTGGCGGTCGGCCCGGAAGTCCTCGTCGCGGTAGCAGCGGGCGATCTGGTAGTAGCGCTCCATGCCGGCGACCATGAGCAACTGCTTGAACAGCTGCGGGCTCTGCGGCAGGGCGTACCAGGAGCCCGGCGCCAGGCGGGCGGGGACGAGGAAGTCGCGCGCCCCCTCGGGGGTGGAGCGGGTGAGGGTGGGAGTCTCGATCTCAACGAAGCCGTGGGAGTCCAGCACTCGACGAGCGGCCTGGTTGACCTTGGCGCGCAGGCGCATGGCGTGCTGCATGGAGGAGCGGCGCAGGTCGAGGTAGCGGTGCTTCAGCCGCGCCTCCTCTCCGACCCGGCCCACGTCCTCGGCGTGATCGGAGATCTGGAAGGGCAGCGGAGCCGCGGGATTGAGGATCTCGACATCGGTGACGACCACTTCGATCTCGCCGGTGGGCAGACTCGGGTTCGCGTTGCCCTCGGGGCGCTTCGCCACCTCGCCGGTGATCCTGAGGACGTACTCGGCGCGCAGGTCGTGGGCGATCTCCTCGCGGATCACCACCTGGGCGATGCCGGACGCGTCGCGCAGGTCGACGAAGGCCACGCCGCCATGATCGCGACGGCGATCGACCCAGCCGGTGAGAGTGACGACCTGGCCGATGTCGGCGGCGCGCAGGGAGCCCGCGGTGCGAGTTCGCAGCATGGTGCTGTGTTCCTTCCACTGGGAGCACTGAGCCGGTGCTCGTCGGGGCGCGCCGCGAGACGAGCGGGCGCCGTCCACGATCCTATGCCGGGCCCGTCTCCGCGCGTCGAAGCCCATGCCGGTGCGACCGGGCATCGGGCGGGACCGCGATCGGGTCGACCGGCGTCCCTCAACCGGCGGCCCGCGAGGAGGTGGCCTTGTCCGCCGCGAACCGACGACTGTTCATCAGGCCGATGACGGCCAGCAGCACCAGCAGGCTCACGAGCAGGAGGGCGGACGCGCCGACGGTCGGGAAGGTCCTCGCCCCGACCTCAACGGCGGAGGCCTGCGCGTCCTCCTCGCCGGTCGTGATGTCGACCTGCGTCGTACGAGAGCCATCCGGGGCGTCGGGGACGTCCGGCACCGCGGTGCCGGACGCCTCAGACCCCGCGGGTTCCGCCGGCTCCGGGGTCCCGATCATCGGTGAGGAGGTCGGTGCGGGGGCGGGCGCCGTCGCGGTGGCCGCACCGGAACCGCCGATGATCGTCACGTCTCCGACGGTGAAGTAGGGGCTCTTGTTCGTGTAGTCCAGAGTGCTCACCTCATTGGTCGGCACGTCCCGACCGGCCGAGACCTCGAATCGAAGCCAATGAACGCCCTTGGCGACATGACCGGGCAACTCGACGGCCCCGGAGGTGGCCCCGTTCTCATTGACTGTGGCGACTCCGACGACGTCCTGGCCGCGGGCCTGGTTGCCGAACACGCCATCGTCGACCGAGATCCGGATGGCGGCCCCGGGCGGGAAGCCGGACAGCGTATACGTCAGAGTCCCGCCGACCGCCACTGTCGAGGGACTGACGGTCGAGGCCGTACCGGTGGTCGACTCGCCGGTCTCCGCGCCGGACGCCGGCGGACACGCCGTATCGGGGGCCAGTGCGGACACCACCACCAGTGCGAAGACCGCCAGCGCCGCACCACGTCGCAGGAGGGCCGAGAGAGCGCGGGGCGCCACGTGCCTCAGGGCCCGTGCCGGGAGGGCCCTGCGCACCGGTCGCAGTTCTGCGTGCGTCCTCTTCACTGGCTCGTGTCGCCCCGCGCGCTTCTACCGCCTACGGCCTGCCAGTGCTGGGCGCGCGAGGACCAGGAAGGATGCCGCACCCACGAGGAGGAGCCCGCCCGCGGAGACGAGCATCCAGTCGTCCCGACCCAGTGCGCTCGAGCCGTGCGCGGTCGCCGTCCCCACCGTCATCCTCGCCGGCTCGGAGGTGCTGCCGGCCGCGGTGGTGATCTCGAGCTGCGCCCACCCGAGCAGACGGGACTCCCTGTCGCAGACGGCGAGTTGATAGGTGCCGGCCGCGAGGTCGGAGACGTCGATCGACACGGAGTTGTCGGCGTCGACCTGCGTCCATCCCGGAGTCGTTTCCTCGGGGAAGAGGAAGACCGCGACCCAGTCGTCCTTCTCGGCTTTGTCCGACGGGAGTATCAGCGTCACGACATTGCCGCGACGAGTCCCCGACAGGGAGCCGGCGTTGGAGGCGTCGAGCTCACTGGCGTCCTTCACAGGGGCCGTGGGCCTCTCGGATGGTCGTCCCCGACCCGCCTCGGCGTCCGATGCGGAGACGCTCCCGGGCTCAGAAGGCTCGGATGGGGGTGCCATGGTGGGAGCAGCGCTCCGCTCCCCCGGATCGTCCGCGGCTCCGTCCGAACCCGGCGATGGGAGCCGGCCCCCGCGCGGATTCCCCTCATCGGGACGCGACGTCTCGGGACGCGACGTCGCGATCGGGCTTGCGGCGGGCGTCGTCTCCGAGCCCGGTCCGTCGGGAGGTCCCGGGGATTCCTCGCCCGAACCGGTCTCGGACGCCGAGGCCTCCGGCGTCGGCTCCGGAACGGGCTCCGCAGGAGATGCCGTGGTGGTGGGGGTGGCGGGCTCGGACGCCGCCGTCGACGCCGTCGAATCCGGAGCAGGAGTGGCAGGGGCATCGGTCGGCCCCGGACTCGGTGTCGGCACGGGTCCGTCGGTCGGTTCCGAATCGGCCTCCGCCAGCGGTGCCGTGGTGGGTGTGGTGGGTTCTGGGGCGTCGACGGGATCAGGCGCCGTCGAGGGCGGAGGCTCCGGAACAGGCTCAGCGCTCGGTTGCGCAGAGGGGTCGGTCGGCGGCACGGGGGCATCGCCGGTCGCCTCCGCCGGGGGCTCGTCGGCCGGCGCCGACGCGGAGCCATCGACCGGGGCCGCGGCGGGCTCGGCGATCCGGAACTGGTTGGTGCCGACGTAGAACCGCGAGTCGACGGTGGCGGACACGTAATAGGCGCCGGGTTCGCGTCCCGACAGGAGATCATCGATCCGGATGGAGGCGTCGAAGACGCCATCGCTGAACGTGACGGGGAGCAGGGCCTCCTCGCGGAACGCGTAGCCGCCCACCGCGACCAGGCGAAGGTGAAGAGTCCGCTCCCCCCGAGCGAGCCGGCCGTCAACGCACCAGGCACTGCCTGCGATGCGAAGCGAGGTCCCCGGGTCGAAGACGGGCTCGGCGTCATCACCGTCCCCGATGACCACGCGCGCGCCGTCCTCCTCGCACGCGCCCGCCGTGGGTTCCGGAGCCGCGGAGGGATCCCCTCCGGCCCCGGGCCCGATCGCAGTGCTGCTCGCACCATCGCTGCGAAGGATCCCGTTGCCGGCAACCGCGAGGGTCGTGCGGACGCCCCCGGCACGCGCGCCGGGCTCGGCCACCGCGGCACCTCCTCCCGCACCTGCGCTCGTCGTCAGTACTGCTCCCGCCACCACGGGAAGCACGAGCGCGGCGCGCACGGGGGACCTGACCCCGCGGCGCAACGCGGCGTAGCACTCTGAGCGTGTCATGCAGTGACTCTCGTCGATGGGCTCGATGGGTACGGGTCGTGTCGCGAGAGCTCAGGGGCCGCTGCGGCGGTGGGAGACCGATCCCGCCGAGCACGGGTGCCGTGACCGACCAGTAACCGGCGAAAGAAATCGTATCGTCACCGCAGGCGGCATTAAAGCCGGCCGAGACCGAAGCCGACGGACCGCGCCGCTCCCGCCGCTGCAACTGCGCACACGAACCTTCGCCCGTCATTTCAACGATATACCTTTCCCTGACGATCCGGTCGGACAGCTGCCGAGCCCGTCGCCGCAAAGGTCTCATCTTGGTAACAACTGTGTAGCGAGAGCCGCGCCGGGGCGTCGAAAGGACTGTCGGCCCCGTCCGCGTCGCCGCGTCATGGCCCGGGGCCACGGCAAGTGCCGCGGTCCGCACGATGCCCGCACGATGCCCGCGCCATGACCCGCACCACGTCCCGGCGACTCGTGCGACGCGCGCCCGAGGGCGTATCGTCCGGGCCATGGCACGCTCCGTCTCGACGACTCGCACCACTCGCGGCGCTCGGACGACTGCCGTCATGCGCGGTCCTCGCATGTGTTGCCACTGTCAGGCGCTCTGACCTCTCGTCCGCACGGTGCGGGCGATCGCCGGGCCCATGGGAGTCAGCGCCTCCCGGAGGAACGAGGAGCACCGAATCGCTTCTTCCTCTGCCGGTGCGCGCCTCTCATGGACGGGCTCAGCTCCCCGCCCGGTCCGAGTCGCGAATCATGACCAGTGCGAGCTCATAGCCCGTGAAACCGGTCCGTCTCGATCGTTCCCGCCCACGCGCCTGGCAGCCTCTCCTCGCTCTTCGCCGGACGACATCCCTGCATCCACCGCCCCGTCCAGGAGAACCCATGCCCTCCTCCGCCTCTTCCGACACGCCATCCGCCGGCTCGCCCGGCACCCCCTCCCCCGGAGCTCCCGGGGTCCCCGAGACCGCCGAGAACGCCACGCCCCCCGACGACATCGACGTGACCGTCGAAAACGCCGCCGAGATCCTCGCAGCCGAGGACGACTCCCCTCCGCCCACCGCTCGCACATCGCGTCGTCGCCTGCTCATCGGCGGTGGTATCGCCGCAGCCGCGATCGTCGCCGGAGGCGCGTGGCTGACCGTCCGCCGAACCGATCATGGCATCGGCGGCACCGCGGAGGAGCTTCCGCTGGTCATCGGCGGCGACATCTGCGCGGCCCCGCTGTACGCCGCCTACCATCAGGGCTACTTCGACGACGCCGGGCTCAAGGTGACGCTGGCCCGAACCCAGCGCACCGAGGACACCAAGGACGCGGTCAGTGCGGGCAAGTACATCGGAGCGCCCGGGATCTTCTTCTCCTGGCTCGAACCCATCTACAACGGCATCAATGCCAGGCTCACCGGCGGACTCCACTCCGGCTGCCTGAGGCTCGTCGTCAACAACGATTCGCCCATCACTCGGCTGGCCGACCTCAGGGGCAGGAGGATCGGCGTGCCCTCCCTGTCCAGCTCGGCCTTCGCCTACTTCGCCATCGGCCTGTCCGACGCCGGACTCGATGTGGATCCCGAGAGCGGCGACATCGCCTGGGTGACCATTGACGAGGACTCCCTGGGCACACGTCTGACGAACGGCGACGTCGATGCCGTTATGGGCTCGGACCCGGCTCCGCTCCTGCCGGTGCTGAACGGTACGGCGAGGCTTCTGGCCTCCAATGACGCGGAGCCCTTCTGCTGCTCGGTCGCCCTCAACGGAGACTTCGTCGCCAAGCGGCCCGAGCAGGCCAAGGCGCTGACGGAGGCGTGGTTCAAGGGCTCGGACTACCTGGCGCAGGACGAGTCCCACCGTCGGGAGATCGCCAGGATCGAGGTCGACAACGAGTACGTCGCCGCCGACCAGAAGGTCATCGAGGACATCCTCGAGACCTACGGGTGGAGGGCCTCGGCCGTCGAGTTCCGGACCGCCGTCGAGAGCGGCATCAAGGACTTCAAGGGCACCGGATTCATCTCAGCCGAAGCCGGCGCGGCCGAGCTGGCCGACGCGGTCTACGCCGATCTGGGCATCACCCGATGAGCACCCGCCGAACACTGCGCCTGTGGGGCACCGCCGCCGTCGTCCTGTGGACCGCTCATCTCGCCGCGGTTGTCCTGCTGCCCGACGCCGTCGGGGCCCGGACGGCCCCGATCGCACCGCTGGTCGTCATCATCGCGTTCCTCCTCGCCGGGCTCGTGGGCTGGCTCGCGCTCGCCGGGGCGCGGC
>ERZ772940.689-NODE-689-length-14178-cov-4.78397_pt1 | contig 14178 bp, 15 predicted proteins | sample MGYA00511682_ERZ772940 | MGnify/ENA primary metagenome ERZ772940 (study PRJEB29015, sample SAMEA2737922) | human oral metagenome | biome: human oral; feature: human-associated habitat; material: dental | place: China | collected 2031 ... | reverse complement strand
GTAAAGAAATTATTACTTACGTGTAGAAAAATATTTATTTACACGTAAATAATTTAGCGAACTTGCGTTAATTGTTCTTCTTATAACTCATCACAGCCCAACCTCCCATAAAAAGGGCAATGCCTGAAAGGGCAAATAGCTGATGGGCAATGCTGCTGAAACTGCCACCACGAATAAATACTGTACGTATAGCCTCTATGAAATAGCTTACAGGATTAACGTACGTGGTGAGATAAGGCACGGACGGCATAGAGCGTGTGGGGGTGAACAGACCAGAAAGCAACAGGAGTATGACCACGAAGAACCACATTACGAAAATGGCTTGTTGCATCGTGTCGGAGTAATTGGATATAATCAGTCCGAAAGAAGAGAAGAACAATGCCAGCAACATAGCCAGCAGGTAGATGAGAGCGATACTCCCCACTGAAGTTATGCCATATACAGCCCACGCCAACACAAGGCAGACAGTAATGACGAAAAAGGCAATAAGCCAGTAAGGAACGAGCTTTGCAAGAATGAATGTCCACTTGTTTACAGGGGTTACATTCATCTGTTCTATCGTTCCCGTTTCTTTTTCGTTCACTATATTGAGTGTTGGCAGGAAGCCAGTCATCAGCATCATTATGATGGCAAAGAGTGCAGGAATCATAAATAGCTTGAAGTTAAGGTGCTTGTTGTAGAGGTACAGCGTAGCCACCTTCGACTGAATGGCTGCGGCAGAGGGCAACGCATTGGCAGAAACGACCTGAGAAAGATAAACCGAGCCTATGGAACCCTTTGTCCCATTGACGGCATTGGCAGCAATAAGCACCTGTGGCATACGCCCCAAGGTAAGGTCGCGACTGTAATTTTGCGGTATAACCACTGCTATATCGGCTTCGGAATGCTCTATGTTGTTGAGTGCTGCTGCGTAGGTAGGTTGCTGTCCGTGAAATACAAAGTACTTGTTTGCTTCAATTTCGTGCACCAATTGCTGCGACTGCGTAGAACGGTCGTTATCCACAACATCTACCGTAATGTTCTTTACCTCCATGTTCATTATCCACGGCATGACGCACATAATCACAATTGGATAGATTATGATGAGTCGTGGAAGAAATGAATTCCGACGAATTTGAGTGAATTCTTTCCGTAAAAGATATTTCAGTGTCATAGACTTCTATTCTAATCGTTTGTTGAACTTAGCGAGCGAGAGGGACAACAGCACCACAAGCATACCTATAAGAATCGTCGTTTCACGGTACACTTGCTCTATTCCAACTCCCATAATCATTAGTTTACGCATGGCACTTGTATAGTAGCGCGTGGGAACAATGGCTGATACGTACTGCAATATTCGGGGCATTGACTCAATGGGAAATATCATTCCAGAAAGCATGATAATGGGCATCAGCAGCACCATTGCCGATAACAACAATGCCACAAGCTGCGTTTTCGCAACATTGGAAACAAGCAAACCCAACGAAAGAGCCAAGAGGATATATATCGTGGAAATAAGAAATATCCAGAACAAGGAGCCCTGCAACGGTACGTCCAACACGAAAATAGCCATAAGGAGTATTACTATCAGGATAACGAAAGCAAGCACCAAGTAGGGAACAACCTTGGCAGCGATAATCATCAAGGGGCGTGTGGGCGAAACGAGAAGCACTTCCATTGTGCCTTTTTCCTTTTCACGGACAATGGAAATGGAAGTCATTATGGCGCAAATCAGCATCAGCAATGTTCCTATGATGGCAGGAACGAAGTTGTAGGCTGATTTCATTTGCGGATTATATAGCAACTTTGAGTTTATCATACTGCTTTCTGCATTCGTGATAACCGCATTGGCATAGGTCGCCCACAGCTGCGCCATGTTAGGGTCGGTGCCGTCTACAATAAGCTGAAAGCCCGATTTCCTGCTTGCAAAGTCCTTTGCAAACACCACTGCCATGTCTGCCTTTTGGTTGCGGATAGTCTGTTCAGCCTCGGCAGGCGTATCAACTACCTTCGTTATGGTGAAGTATTCCGATGCCGACAAACGGTCTGCCGCCTGCTGGGTGGCGTGGTCAGCATTGCTCATGACAACGACTGTCCGCACGTTTTTCACATCGGTGGTAATGGCAAAGCCAAACAGAAGCATCAAGACTATCGGCATACCGAACAGCATCAGCATTGTGCGTTTATCGCGAACAATGTGCTTGGTTTCCTTGACGACAAATGAAATAAACTGCTTCATCTATATTGAACATTTATATTGAGAGGTATTCTTAATCCGAACTGCGCGTTGCTTGTCGTGCTAAATAGGTGAACACGTGGTTCATATCGGGCTGGTTGAGGCTTCGTTTCAGTTCGTCGGGCGTTCCCAAAGCCTTTATTTTGCCGTCCACCATAATGGAAATACGGTCGCAATATTCAGCCTCGTCCATATAGTGAGTGGTTACAAAGACCGTTATTCCCCGCTCTGCAGCATCGTAAATCAGTTCCCAAAACTGGCGGCGTGTGGCAGGGTCGACTCCTCCCGTAGGCTCATCAAGGAACACAACTCCGGGCTCGTGGAAGATGCTGACAGAGAAAGCCAACTTCTGTTTCCAACCTAATGGCAGATTAGATACCAAGGTATTGCGATGTTCCGCGAAGTTCAAACGCTGCAACAGTGCATCGGTCTTATGGCGTATCTCATCGTCTTGCATACCGTAGATACCTGCAAAAAGACTGATATTCTCTGCAACCGTAAGGTCTTCGTAGAGCGAGAACTTCTGACTCATATAGCCAATGTGTTTCTTTATCTGCTCATATTCGGTGCGTATGTCGAAGCCCACCACTCTGCCTGTGCCACTTGTGGGTTGGTTAAGTCCCGTCAGCATGTGCATTGCAGTGGTCTTGCCTGCTCCGTTGGCACCGAGAAAGCCAAAGATTTCGCCCCTCTTAACCGTAAAGGAAATGTCGTCTACCGCACGGAAAGTACCAAAAGCCTTGACAAGATGTTCTACTTCGATGACATTTTCAGCCTCATTGCCAACCTTATTACTTCCTTCGTGCTCGATACTGGGTGGGTTAAATACATCTCTAAACTCCGTTAGAATCTCTTCGGGAGTCCCTATACCTCTTATAATACCTTCTGAAAGAAAGGCCACACGCTCACAACTTCTCACCTCATCAAGGTATGGTGTGGAAGCAACAATGGTTATATCGCGCGTCTTCAGTTGTGCAAGTATCTCCCAAAACTCCTTACGACTGACTGGATCAACGCCCGTTGTTGGTTCGTCAAGGAATAGCACGCTCGGCTGATGAACAAGGGCACAGCAGAGTGCCAGCTTCTGTTTCATTCCGCCAGAGAGTGCCCCTGCCTTTCTATTCTTAAATCGTTCAAGCTGCGAATAGATAGCTTTGATAGAGTCGTAATTCTCTTCTACCGTCGTATTAAATAGCGTTGCGAAGAATTTAAGGTTCTCTTCTACGGTCAAATCCTGATAGAGCGAGAACTTGCCTGGCATATATCCAACCCGCTTGCGTATCTCTTTCATCTGGCTTACCACGTCGTAACCATCTACCGTAGCCGTGCCTGCATCGGGAAGAAGCAGCGAACAGAGAATGCGATACATAGACGTCTTGCCTGCTCCATCGGGACCAATGAGTCCGAAGACCTCGCCTTTGCCCACCGAAAAGCTGACATCACGTAATGCCTGCACCTTACCGTAGTGCTTTGATATGCTATTTACTTCGATTGCATTCATCGCTTTCAATATGGCTTAAAACTTCACTTCGCCGTACATTCCTATCTTTACATAGCCGTCGTTTTGGAACTGTATCTTGACAGCATAAACCAAATCGGCACGCTCATTGTCGGTAACAATGGTCTTAGGTGTGAACTCCGAACGGCTTGAAATCCAAGTAACAACACCATTATACTGCTTTTTCTGTCCGTTTCCATAGTCTGCCATCACCTTCACCTTTTGCCCAAGGCGCACGTCTTTCAGTTGTTCTGAAGTGATGTATGCCCGTATGAACATTCTCTTGGTATCGGCAATCTTGAACAATGGCTTACCAATGGAAACAAATTCGCCCTGCTCTGCATACTTTTCCAAGACGGTTCCAGAGAGCGGACTCTTCACGAAGGTGTGGGCAATCTGGTCGTCAAGCTGTGCTTGTTGGGCACGCACGCCAGCTTGCTGTGCGCTTACTCCTGCCTGTTGCGAATTGATTCCGTCAATCTGTGCAGCTATTCCCTTGTTCTGTTCAGCCAATGCGGCGTTCTGACTGGCTATCTGTTCTTCGGTTGCTGCAAGCTGTTTCTGCAGCACTTGTATCTGATAGTCTATATCATCGACCTGCTTTCGTGGGACGGCATCATCGCGCAGGAGTTCCGAAAAACGCTGACGCTCGCGCTGTTGATTGGCTATCTGCTGACGAATGGACGCCACCTGCTTCTTCAAATCCAACTGTTTGCTTGCTGTTGCCTGTCGGTTGGCAGCCAGCTGTCGCTTATTTGCATCGAGCTGACCGTGCGTAGCCACCAACTGGTCGTTGCTTGTTGCCAACTGGGCACGCTTCAACGTAAGCTGTCGGGAGTCTATCTGTCCTACCGTAATTCCGCCATTGAGCAACTGTCCTTCCGCAACATTAAAGCTTATCAGCTGTCCTGACGACTCGGCAGACACTGTAACTTCCGTTGCTTCGAACGTTCCTGTTGCGTCATAGTCCTTCTTATCTTCTCCGCAAGATGCCATTATAAAGGCAAGACTGGCTAATAAAAATACCTTTTTCATATTTGTTGGTTGTTTTTCTATTCGTTGTTGGTGTACTTAAGATTATACATTTCCTTGAGCATATCTATCTCGTGGATAGCCTGTTGCGTCTTGGCTGCATTCTCATTGTTTATCTCTCGCAGCAAGCTATTGACGTCAATGATGCCGTGGGCAAGCTTCGATTCGGCAGCTTTGCGTACATTTGTGCGCAGCGCAATTATCTCGTCGTCGCCTTGCATCATCGTGCGGTATCGGCTTACATTCTCTGTTTGCTGTATCTGTTCCATATTATTGTTGAACAGGAACACCTCTCGTGCATTCTCAATCAGTTCGCGTTGCACCCTCAACTTGGCTTTATCGTTCTTGTGCGTATAGAGTGCGCCTATGTTCCAAGATAGTTTTATGCCCACTATGCCGTTCAAACTCCACTTCCGACTTATCATATCCTCGAACATATTAAGCCCCGGATAGCCGTAATAGCCTTGAGCATAAAGCCCCAACGTGGGGCGCAGCTTTGTGTCTAATGCTTTCTCCTGCACTTCAGTAAGCTTCAGCTGATTGTCGAACAGCCGAATTTCGGGACGATTGCTTGCCGATGCACTTGCCTCAACAGCCGCTGGCTTCTCGGGATTGCTAACCTCCATGCCACAAAAGACGCTTAGCATACGCTGCAACATCTGCCGTTGCGATTTCAAACTCTCGTTCTGTTGCGCTACACTCAGTCGCTCTGCCTTCACGTTATCAAAGTCGCTTGTGGCTACCGTACCGCCTTTCACCATCGCTGCAAGTTTCTTTTCACTCGACAACAGCAAGGCCTTTACATCGTCGTTCAGCCTGATTTGTTCGTCGAGAAGCAAGAGCGAGAAGTACATTTCATTGACACGCTTGCGCACCTGATACAGATTTGCTTCGGTCTGTGCCTCCTGAACCTTTCCTTCCTGACGTGCTATACTGCGCTGACTGCCTATGGCACCACCGTCATAGATAATCTGCTGAAGGTCTACACCTATCTTATATTGGTCTTTGGTCAGCCCTTTCAGGTCGAGTCCCATCTGTTGGTACATACGTTGCATACTCTCTGGCCACGACACCACATTGCTCTGATAGGTTGCCTGCGCCGAAGCAGTAATCTGCGGTAGCCACCCTTTCTGAATATTCTTGACGGTTAGCTCGGTTGTCTGAGCGATTAAGCCATACTGTTTGATGATGGGATAGTTCTTCTCCGCAGCCTGCTGACATTCTTCCAACGTCTGCGCTTGGGCAACAGATGCCAGCATTAGCAAAACAAGGGTTATTATTTTCTCTTTCATATTGCTGAAATTATATTGCTCTTTCTACTTCTATGGGACAAAGATAATATTTTGTTCTGTTACTTCATTAACCAACACACCGATATTATTGCCCTTTTGTACGATTATTATTAAATATCCTCTCTCATTCAATAGAATTCTGTTAATTTTGCAATTAATTCATACAGAAAGGCAAGTTTATGGATAAAGCGAAGGTAGTAAATCACTTTTCGTTAAACAACATTGACTTAGAAGAACTTCTCAGACAACAAGATACGTTCTTCGTAAACGATGATGCTGTTATCATTTTCAATGGGAGCATACAACGAAGCCCTATCTTTCATAAGGAAGAAATATACCAAGTTGCAGAGCCTCGTATTGTTCTTGCAATGGAAGGCAGCGGCGATGTCTGCATCAATCTGCAAGATTACCATATAGAAAAAGGTTGGGTTATGCTGATTGATTCTGATTCTATCTTTGAAGTCAATGAGATTTCTTCCGATGCCCTACTCACTGCTATCGTACTACGCGATAGTATGGAAATACCCGAAGAAATTGTATTTAAGCCTTCTCCAACAGAATACGACCGACTGCTGCGTATGTTTTATCTTGTAGGGGACGTTATGAAGCTTTCCCCTTATCGCAGAAAGACCATACAGAACCTACTGAGAGCCATTGTTTCCGACATTCAGGAACTGAAAGAAGCAGAAGAGAAAACCATTAGAAACGAGGGTTCGACACGTACACAAGAGCTGTTTCTGCAATTCAAACGCTTGGTGCATCAACACTGTATGCAGGAGCGTTCCATACCATTTTATGCCGATTTGCTTCACGTTACACCGCACCATCTCTCTGCAATCATCAAGAAAGCCAGCGGTCAAAGCGTTATGCATTGGATTAACCGTGCCACTGTTCAAGAGGCGAAACTGCTGTTGAAAACCAACAAACTGATGGCTTACGAGATAGCAAACCGTATGAATTTCACCAGTGCTTCGGCTTTCTCTAAGTTCTTCAAACGCGAAACAGGTATGACACCTCGTGCCTATCAAGAAAAAACAAGCAGATAATTGCGCCTTTTACTCTGCATTATCCAACTCTCTAAAATAAGCGTCAAAGGGCTAAAAGGAAAGAATGTAGCAAAGAATAGCTATGATTTGTTCCTACCTTCGATTACATTTCAATCGTTCACCTTTCATCGAATACCCTCGATTTTTGCAGTCCGACATATTCTTTACACGTAAAGAAATATTTATTTACGTGTAAAGAAATTATTACTTACGTGTAGAAAAATATTTATTTACACGTAAATAATTTGGTAATGTTTTGCAGAAATGACATAAACAGGTAATAATCAGAAGATTGAAATACTGGTTTTGTTGCATTTAAAAAGCATAAAAACGATTCAACTTTTTAGAGCATAGAAAGAGAAAAAGCTGAAGACGAAAAACCGATGCGGCACTGCAGGAAACCGTAGGAAGAAAAACAACAGCGAGCAGGCAAAGACGCAAAAGGACAATGGAGAATATTTTCGATAAAAAAACTATAACTAATTTCTCGTTAATCACATTTTTGCAGTACTTTTGCAGTCTGTAAAGAATAGGTAGAAATAACGTTTTAAGGGAAAGATTATGAAGAAAATAAGAGCAGCAGTAGTGGGCTACGGCAACATCGGGCACTACGCTATTGAAGCACTCGAAGCTGCCAAGGACTTTGAGATTGCAGGCATCGTGCGTCGTCAGGGCGACAAAGACAAACCTTTGGAACTTACGCCATACGACGTTGTAGACGACATTGCAAAGCTGAAGAACGTTGATGTAGCCATTCTTGCTGCACCAACACGCAGCTGTCCTGAATATGCAGAACGCATTGTAGCTATGGGCATCAACACGGTAGACTCGTTCGACATACATTCAAGCATATTGGACTACCGCACAAAGCAAATGGAGAACTGCAAAAAGGCAGGCAAAGTGAGCGTAATTGCAGCGGGTTGGGACCCAGGTTCAGACTCTGTGGTGCGCATCTTGATGGAGAGTTTGGCACCCAAAGGCTTATCGTACACCAACTTCGGACCCGGTATGTCGATGGGACACTCGGTTTGCGTGCGTGGCAAGGAAGGTGTGAAGAACGCACTTTCTGTAACTATCCCACTGGGCGAAGGCATTCACCGCCGTATGGTTTATGTGGAGTTGGAAGACGGCGCAAAGCTCGAAGAGGTTACAAAGGCTATCAAGGCTGACCCATATTTCGCCAACGACGAAACCCACGTGTTTGCAGTGGCAAGCGTAGACGACGTGCGCGATATGGGACACGGCGTCCATCTCGTTCGCAAAGGTGTGAGTGGAAAGACGCAAAACCAGCATTTCGAGTTCAATATGAGCATCAACAACCCTGCACTTACAAGTCAGATACTCGTAAACTGCGCCCGTGCCACAATGCGTTTGGCAGCAGGTTGCTATACGATGCCCGAAATTCCTGTGATTGATTATTTGTCTGCATCGCGCGAGGAGGTTATCAACACGTTGGTATAGGAATTTCCAATTATTGCGCACGGAATAGAAATAATAAAGAGAAAAATGCTTTATATTCCTTTCTTTTCGTAACTTTGCACCTGATTAAATGTTGTAACAACATAAATGGAAAAGGCATTGAAACGCTTTATTGCGGAGTTTCAGCATAAAATTCCGCAGCACATCAATCTGTCAGCCGACTACGAAAAGGTTTCGGCAAGGTTGAAGCAGCACCATATAAACTTGGAGTCGAAGTCGTTGCGGAAACTCTGGGGCTATGTGCTGTTGAAGGAAAAGCCATCGAAAAAGACGTTAGACCGATTGGCATTGTTTGCAGGTTTTCAGAACTGGAAAGACTTGCAGACCGCTATTCACGGCGTTGGCGATGGGCAATTGAACTACGAAGAGGAAGACAAAGAGGATTGAGCTGAAAAGAAAAGCTACGATTCAAGACATAAAAAAGTTCAGAACTGTAAAGTTCCGAACTTTTTTTATTTGTGGATTTCTCAAGAGAGAATTACTTGTCTTTCTTAGCAGTTACCACTCTTCTTTCCTTAATACGAGCAGCCTTACCTGTAAGATTGCGCAAGTAGTAAAGCTTAGCGCGACGTACCTTACCATGCTTGTTCACCTCGATAGACTCGATATTAGGTGATTCCATTGGGAAAATACGCTCAACACCGATGGTGCCAGACATCTTACGAACAGTGAAACGCTTCTTTTCGCCCTCACCGTTAATCTTGATAACCACACCACGGTAAAGCTGAACACGTTGCTTATTACCCTCGACGATTTTGTAAGCGACAGTTACAGTATCTCCAGCTCTGAACTCTGGGTGCTGCTTGCCGGTTGCAAATGCTTCTTCAGCAATTTTAATTAAATCCATTTTTTAATTAATTAAATATTGTTTGTCGTTCCAATACAACATAGTACGCGACTCTTCCACGACCAGCGGTTATACCGAAAAGCGGTGCAAAGTTACGATAAATAATTCGATTAACGACTGAAACTTTCTTATTTGCAAACCTTCTTTAACTATATTTCACTTATACGGAGCGAAAACAAGATGACTGAAACAACGTTGGCTGACAAGTTTTTACTACCTTTGCAGAAAGCAAAAAACGCAGATTATGAATAAGAAGATGTTTTTAATAGGTGGTATGGCTGCTGTATTGACCTATACGCCATGTGCAGCACAGCGGGCAAAATACCAACTTACAGGTGTACAGCGCAGCAGAATACTGATTGACGCACGCTACGACAAGGCTAAAGACCCGAAGGCTGTGGAGTTTTTAGCACCCTACAAGCACATAGTAGACAGCATTATGGGTCCGGTAGTGGCGCAGTCGGACCACTATATGGCGGCGCATCGGCCAGAGAGCGACCTATCCAATCTGCTTGCCGACATATTGGTATGGGCAGCAAAGGGATATAACGAGAAGGTCGATTTTGCCGTTTACAACATGGGAGGCATTCGTGCAGCACTGCCCAAAGGCAATGTTACGGTGGGCGACGTGAACGATATTGCACCGTTTGAAAACAAAATATGCTTCCTTACGCTTAGCGGCGAGAAGGTGTTGGAGCTGTTCCAGCAGATTGCGCATACAGGTGGCGAAGGCGTTAGCAAAGGAGTGCTGCTGGGCTTGACGAAGCGTAACACGCTTCAGTATGCGAGTCTGCACGGTAAACAGATTGACCCAAAGGCGAAATACCGCATTGCCACCATCGACTATTTAGCACAGGGCAACGACAAACTGGAGGCTTTCAAGGCTAAAACCGACGTCAATGCACCGCAAGACGCATCGAACAATTCGCGATACATCATTCTGAACTACTTCAAAGCGATGACAGCGGAGGGAAAAACCATCAACAGCAGGAAAGAAGGGCGCATTGCTTACGTCAGCAACGAAAAGAACCAACCTGCCGCGATAGCGAAGTAAGGTGGATAAGTGGGACTATAAAAAAGGAAAAGAAACAATGAAAAAGAATATTTTACTGATAGCCTTGTGTATGTTCAGCGTAGTTGTCTTTGCACAGAAAAAGCAACTCACCATTCTGCATACAAACGATACGCACAGCCAGATAATGCCTTTCAACACCACACTTGCCGACACACTGCGTGCAGGACGTGCAGGCTTCGAGCGTCGCATAGCCATGTTGAAGGAGGAAAGAGCAAAAGACCCCAACCTATTGCTGTTCGACAGCGGCGACTTCTGCCAAGGTTCACCCTACTTTACTATGTTTAAAGGCGATGTAGAGGTAGGATTGATGAATCTGATGCACTACGATGCAGGCACAATAGGCAACCACGAGTTCGACTTTGGGCTTGACAATATGATACGAATGTTCAAGGGATTGAACTTCCCCATCGTATGTGCGAACTACGATTTTGCAGGTACTGAATTGGCAAAGATTGTAAAGCCCTACATTATATTAAAGCGCAAGGGTCTGAAGATTGGCGTGTTCGGTTTGTCGCCACAGCTCGATGGGTTGGTGGTAAAGGCGAACTATGGACCGCTGAAGTACATGGACCCAATAGCGTGTGCGCAGAAATGTGTCAATGAATTAAAGAAAAAGAAATGCGACCTTATTATTTGCATATCGCATTTAGGCTTGAACATCGAAGGAGTTAGCGACGAAGAGTTGGTTGCAGGCACACGTGGCATCGACCTGATATTGGGCGGACACTCGCACACCTTCCTAAATGAACTCGCTTACGTGAAGAACTTGGACGGCAAGAAAATAGGTATCGACCAGAACGGAAAGTCGGCAATCTTTGTAGGAAAGATGGTTTTAGACTTGGAAAAGAAGAAATAGAAAAGCAAAAGGAGTTAAGACAACACAGCGTCTTAACTCCTTTTACTTTATATCCACTAATAAAATTACTCGAAATAGAACGTCAGCGCAATCATCTTAGAACGGGCTTCCTTTGCAAAATTGGCATACATCTGCGTGTTCTTATCACGCAATTCCTTTACGTGATTGGCATCTAAGCTGTTCGACAGTCCATACATAAACTTCAATTCAGGGCGCAACTTGAAGAAAGGAAGATAGAAATCACAACCTAATCCCACCTCCAAATAAGCATCGCCGCCTTTTAACTTTAAGTAATCATCGTTCTTTCCCGACAGATTAGCCATCGGATTAATACCCAACATTAGGTAGGGACGATGATTGTTGAAACGTGGAGCAGCTGCAATAAGGTTGAAAGCGCACGAGATATACACGGATTTCAAGTCCTGTGTATTCTCAATAGGTTGCCCTTTGGCGTTCAAATCCGTCAGATTTCTGAAAGTAAGGTGGCGTGTACCAAAATACATGGTAGGTGCTATACGCAGCTGAAACGTCGTGTTCAGGCGCAGTTCGCCCAACACACCCACCGTGAAGCCAGCGTCCCAGCGGTCTTGGTCTACCGAAATAACCTTCTGCACAGGTCCGCTACCATCGCCAAGGTCTACCATTTGCGGTCCCGTATTAACAATTTCAAGGTCTTGCAAGTGTGTACCAACCATAACACCGAAATGGAACGGACGCAAGTCTGTATAGGGACGGTTCTGTACGGTGCGTTCTTGCGCAAAGCCAACCATTGATGTTGCCAACAATAATATTATGTATAGAAGTCTTTTCATATCTGTTCTTATAACGTTTGTTCTATTTATTTATTGTAACACAAGGCTTTCATCTTTGTTTTCAAAGCCAACAAGACCATCGGTTTTATTTGTATATTGTCTAAATATTTCATTTTTTAATCATCATTTGTAGGTATTAGAAAAATATTGTTTACCTTTGCACCATACAAAAGTAGGTATTGAAGACAATCCTATACAAAAACATTATTAATATAATAAAAGATTTATAATTATGGCTTATGTAATTAGCAATGACTGCATCGCTTGCGGTACATGTATTGACGAATGTCCAGTAGGAGCTATCTCTGAAGGCGACATCTACAAGATTGACGCTGATGCTTGCACAGAATGCGGCACATGCGCAAGTGTTTGTCCAAGCGAAGCTATTAGCTTAGGCTAAGACAAAACTAATTGTTACTGATTAAATTTAGGCGGACTCTGCGGAGTCCGCTTTTCTTTTCTACCCTTCCGCTTATCTTCAACACTCGCCTTAACAACAAAAGGTAAATAGTTCCCAATATAGTTATCTAATTGGACAATTATTCATTTTCCTTCCTTAAACATATCCTACACTGATTATCAGCAAATTATATTTACATAGTGTAAAAATATTTCTTCAATTTGAGTAACATTAATTAGTAAACATCTTGAATGTTATCACCTTAGATAAATTAAGGGTAAAATATTTGCTTTTAGATAATATCATTAAAAATGATATGCCCTTTCCCTGCAATAGCAATTCTAATCTTATCAGACACTAAAAGGCGGTTAGTATTTTCAAGAAAGATAAGTCCATGTCCTTTCTTAGCAGCTACTGCTATGCGAAGTAAATCCGAAACCAACTTATTTGAACAGTCTATTCTAATTCCTGCACCAGCATTTGCTAGTCTTATAATATCAGATGTTACCATAATTTATTTGTTATAGAGTTTATTCTTCTAAAGCTGAATCTAATGTTATATCCTCAGCATTTGTTTCTTCTACATTTTCAACCTTTTGTGAAGAAGAAATAGATTGTAGCTGAAATTTGCACCATGAGATAAAAATTTTCCAAGCAGATATATCTCTGCAAGTTTTGGTTATTTGTTCTTTTAATATCTCAGCATATTCATCAATAGATTTATCAAGAGTGTTTCTAAACGGTTCATCTTTATTTTCCGTTGCTTTTTTCAATATGATTTTTTTATATTCCTCAGAGACTTTTTCAGTACATCCATTTTCGATGTTACGTATGGTCTCTTCGTATTTATCTTTTTGTTTCGTCAGTTGCGTTTTAATATATCCGACAAATGCACTACCATATATCCAACAGATGAATATTTGCCAAAAGATAGGTAAAATAAGAATGATTGAAACAACTAGACCAATCTGTGAATTAAGATCCTGTTCTATCTTACTTTTACCATTAAAAAGTTCCAAATAATATATACATACAAATATGGCTAAATTAATAACAATAGCACATATTGTCCACCTCCATTTAGAGAAAATAAATCTATTAAATAATAATAAAGTTAGTGTCATCCCTACTATAAAAGAATATAATAAAGACAAACGCAACATTTCAATATTTCCTTTAAAATCTTGCTCATAGCCACAAAATATCAAAAGAAATGCTATGATAAAAATCATAAACATAGATTTCTTTGAAGATCTCAATTGTAATTCATTACCTCTTTCTGTATTTGATTCAATTATTTTTGTGCTCAAAGATGTGTTACCTGCAAATTGAACGCCTTCAATTGCTTTCCTAAGGCTATCAATATACTTTGGCGTCCAAACCTTTTGTGTAATGATATTATCAATCCAAATAGTGCAATATACAGCAGCTATAAATTCTAAAAAAGAACTATAATTCGCAATCATCATCTTTAATTTTAAAATAATCACAAAGTTCTTTTCTTGTATCTTGACCTATAATGAACTCTTTTTGCTCTCTAATATATTTCCCATCTCTTCCTATTACTTCAGCTGTATAAGAAGGATAGCTATTTCCCTTTTCATTTCAATTCTCTTGGAATAAGGG
>ERZ772940.688-NODE-688-length-14179-cov-25.6347_pt1 | contig 14179 bp, 10 predicted proteins | sample MGYA00511682_ERZ772940 | MGnify/ENA primary metagenome ERZ772940 (study PRJEB29015, sample SAMEA2737922) | human oral metagenome | biome: human oral; feature: human-associated habitat; material: dental | place: China | collected 2031 ... | reverse complement strand
CTATCGACTCACGGGAAGAAAAACTCCCCCAGTCCGAGAAACACCACGCACCCCACACGTTCCCGTAGGTCTTGACTGAGTTGAGGATCCGGTTTGTGCGCGAGAACGCCTGGATGAGCCCGTGCGTGCGCAGTGACTTGTCCACCCACAGGGTGTTGAGGGTCTTGGAGTCGAACCCGGTGAGGAACATGTTGACCACGATGACCAGGTCGATGGTCCGCTCCGCCAGCCGCCGAGAGATGTCCTCGTAGTAGCCCTCGAAGCCCTGCGCGCTCGTGTCGTAGGCGGTGCCGAACTGAGCGTTGTAGTCACGGATCGCTTCATCGAGGAAGGCGCGGTCGTCGGCGGTCAGCTGCGAGGGGTCCACGGCCTCATCGGCCAGCGTCTCACCGGGCGCATCGGCGTTGGGCGCGTAGGAGTAGACGATGCCGACGCTCAGGCGCCGGTCCGAGGCCAGCCCCTCCTGCTGCCGCTTGAACTCCATGTAGTAGGCACGCGCTGCCCGGATCGACGCCGTCGCGAACAGCGAGTTGAAGCCCAGTACCCGCTTCTGCCCCAGCGTGTAGGAGGAGTTGCGCCGCGTCTTCTGGTCGAAGTGCTCACGGATGTAGCCCACCACCTGGGCCAGCCGCTCGGGCGCCAGCAGCGCTCGTTCGGTGTCGATGGCACTGATCTCCGCGTCGCGCACGACGTCGGGCATCTTGATCGTGTCGATGTAGTCGATGCGGAACGGCAGCACGTTCTTGTCTCGGATCGCGTCCACGATCGTGTACGTGTGCAGCTGGTCGCCGAAGGCCTGCGCGGTGGTGCGCAGCTGGACATTGCCGCTGGAGCCGGAGTTGGCTGCGAAGATCGGTGTGCCCGTGAACCCGAAGAGGTGGTAGTTGCGGAAGGCCTTGGTGATGGCCGTGTGCATGTCCCCGAACTGGCTGCGGTGGCACTCGTCGAAGATGAGGACCACGTGCCCGGTGTAGATGGCGTGCTTACGATTACGCCCCACGAAGTTGGAGAGCTTCTGGATCGTGGTGACGATGATGCTCGTATCCGGGTCGTTGATCTGCCTGCTCAGCTGGTTGGTGGACTGGTTCGCGGAGACCGTCCCTTCGGCGAAGCGGTTGTACTCCTTGATGGTCTGGTGGTCCAGGTCCTTGCGGTCGACGACGAAAATGACCTTGTCGATCCCCTCCATCCCGGCCGCCAGCTTGGCGGTCTTGAAGGAGGTGAGGGTCTTGCCCGAGCCGGTGGTGTGCCAGATGTAGCCGCCGCCCGCCACGGTGCCGGTCTGCTTGTTGGCCGACGCCGTGAGGATCCGCTGGAGGATGGCCTCAGTTGCGGCGATCTGGTAGGGCCGCATGACCAGCAGCTTCTGCGCGGTGGTGAAGACGCAGTACCGGGTCAACAGAGCCAGCAGCGTGTGCTTGGCGAAGAAGGTCCGGGTGAAGTCGACCAGGTCCGTGATCGGCTTGTTGGCGGCGTCGGACCACCAGGAGGTGAACTCGAAGGAGTCGGAGTTGGCGGCCTTGGACTCGCGCTTGCCCCGTGTGGACTCGGTGACGTGGTCGAAGCGGGTGGTGTTCGAGTAGTACTTGGTCTGGGTGCCGTTGGAGATGACGAAGATTTGGACGTAGCCGAACAGGCCGGCGCCCGCCCAGAAGGAGTCACGCTGGTAGCGGTTGATCTGGTTGAAGGCCTCGCGGATGGGCACGCCGCGGCGCTTGAGCTCGATGTGCACCAGTGGCAGGCCGTTGACGAGGACGGTGACGTCGTAGCGGGTGTGGTGGGCGCCTGTCTCGACGACGTACTGGTTGGTGACCTGCAGGCGGTTGTTGTGGATGTGCTGCTTGTCGATGAGCCGGATGTTCTTGGACTCGCCGTTGTCCCGGATGAGGGTCTGGACGTGGTCCTCTTGGATGCGGCGGGTCTTCTCCGCGATCTCGTCCCCGCCACCTGAGCGGGTGCGGATCGACTGGGCGAAGAAGCGCTCCCACTCCCCATCGGTGAAGGTGTAGTCGTTGAGGGCTTCGAGCTGGGTGCGCAGGTTGGCGACGAGCTCGTCCTCGCTGGTGAAGGAGACGTACTCGTAGGCCTGGGCCTGTAGCTGGCGGATAAAGGCCGCTTCCAGCTCGGCCTCCGACTGGTAGCCGGCGCGGTCGGTCTCCTCGGGCTCATAGAGTCCGACGACGGTGCTCTCACTGGTGAGAACAACCGGTTCGACGCCGACGGCGGAGGCTTCACGAATGGTCATGGGAGGACGCTTTCGTCAGGGTTGGAGAGAATCTTCTGGGGTGGTGGAACCAGCGGTCAAGTCCCGTTCTCCCAGTCCTTGTAGGTGCCGCCCTCCCAGGTCCAGGCGATACGGCCGTTGCAGGAGTAGCCGACGGCAATAGAGCCGGCGGCGGATGGTGAGGGGAAGGGGACGTCCCGTGTGAGAGTGCCGATTTCTCCCTCGACAGCGATACTTCCGTCATCGACGAGTTTGGCATGCCGATCCCGGTAGTTTCTGTAGGAGTTGCGGGTACTTGGCTTACTGCCCACATTGCTCCATTCTCCGACGACGCGGGAGCCTTCCAGCATGATGAACTCGTACCCGACAACGCGAGCCCGGGCTTTAACTCCGCGCTTAGGGGAAGTGAGTGTGAAAATCGGAGAGTCGATATCTGGTGGGGGTGCTTGCCGTTCAGGAGTCCTGCGAGTGCTACGGAGAATGTTGACTCCGAGGACCGGGAGGATGCCGCGGACCTGGTCGAGGAAGGCCTCGGCGTCTGATTGTTGAGCCTCCGAGAGCTTCCGGGGCTGTGGTGTTTGGGTGTTGTCGGGTAGCGAACAGCGCTTGGCAGTGCTGGCGATCTCGACAAGACGAGCCTCGAGGTAGCCCCAGTGTCCTTCGTTGAAGGAGTCGTCACGACTGCTGATGAGTACTGCCCGGTCCCACCAGTCTTTTTGACGGTCGTGCTGACGGAATCGAGCAGAGAAGTCTTCAGTTCTGCCGATATAGCAGGCGATGCTCTCGCTCGCACCAGGGTCATCGCCAAGGAGGAGATAGACGCCGTTTCGGTGAGCCTCTTCGCGGTCAAGGAGACGAGTGAGGGCTGCGCGGGGCCCGACAAGGATATGGCCGGTCCATCCCGAGACGTTCGCGGTCATGATACCGCCGGGCTCCCCGTCAACGAGGAAGAGCTCGATGTGTTTTCCGCTCATGGGGTCATTTCTTCTCAGGGAAGGTGAAGAGGCGGTCACGGTAGTACTCGTACTGCGTGCGACGAGCCTTGATCTCCGCAGGGAGGCCGGAGGTCAAGTCGTTGACGAGGGCGTCAAATTCGTCAAGAATGTCGGCGATGCGGCGTTGTTCGTTAAGCGCTGGAAGCGGAATTCTGATTTGCTCGATTCCTCTGGCCGAGAGGCGCTTCACTTTAGCTCGTGAGACGAATCTGTCTTTCTGGCGGCGGTATTCGCTCGTGCGGAGGGCGTGCGATATATATCTTGGATCTTGGTTGTGATGCAGGGCAAATGAGTCGTCATGATAGGCGACAGGCGTGGTTCCTAGCCAGGCGACTCCAGTTCCGACGTCGGCGACAGTCTCTCCGACAGCAGCAATGATGACATCTCCTGGCTGGGCAAATCGTAGCTGTGGCCCGATCTCGTCCTTTACGAATGAGGTGGTAGACTCCGTTCTGTAGCCGTAGGTTGTGTAGATTTCTCCGTAATGAATCGCTGGGATTCCTTCGTCAACCATGTCGTTGCGAGTGAATCGTCGCCCCCTCTGGAGTTCGCCGATGTCCTTGATGGGCACGAGTTGCACTTGTTGCAAACCGGTGACAAGGTGGTCGCGATAATAGGTAAACTGATTCTGACGAGCCTCCAGCTCCGCCTTTAGCTCCATTTCTAACCGTGTTGCCAGGTGCGTGAAGTTGCTGAGAGTGCGAACAATCTCTTCCTGGATAGGTAGTGGTGGAATTGGAACTTTGTACTCAAGGAACTTTGGTAAAATTAAGGAGTTGACTGATCCTCCTCGTTTGGATGTGGTTGCTAGTATCGAGTTGGCATGTGCCCGCAAGACGTGGGCTGCGTAATGAAGGTTGACGTTTTTGTGGGGTGTGAGTGTTTTTGTGTCCTGATTGAATGACGCCTCGAAGGGGACAATAGAGACAGGTAAAGTGTGCTGCAGGATGCTGGATCGAGAGACAACTGCTAATGATGGGCCAGGTACAAGGTTGGCTGAAGATTCTCGAGTTGCCTGCAGTGTAATCTTGTCTTGAGTCGATGCGAGTTCGTAAGACCCCATATCCTTCGGGGAAACCCATGGAATCGTTCCGTTTTCCCAGAACTCTGGGCGGCTCTTTGAAGGTGTGCCACCTCCTCTCCACTGCCCGAGACTGCCGATTGTTCTGTACTCCACGCCGTCTGAGCAGAGGTCGCGGATGAGGTCGTCGATGCGGCTCACCGGGTACCGCCTTCGAAGTCGGCCACGATCTCATCAATACTCGCCCGCAGCACTGCCTGCCGCTCCACGATCTCCTTGATCCGGGCATTGAGCTCCACGATGTCGACCTCCTCGCGAGTGTCCTCCGCTTCCACGTAGGAGGACACCGACAGGTTGAAACCGTTCTCCCTGATTGCCTCCGCGCTCACCAGTGCGGTCACATGATCGATGTCGACCCGCTTGGCGAGCGTCTCCAGGATCATCTCCTGGTTCTCCGCCGAGAGCTTGTTCTTGTTGCCCTGCCGCACGAACTGCTTCGAGGCGTCCATGAATAGGACGCTGTTGTCCTGCTTCGACTTCTTGAGCACGATGATGCACGTGCCGATCGTCGTCCCGAAGAACAGGTCTGGCGGAAGCTGGATGACGGCGTCGACATAGTTGTTCTCCACCAGGTACTGGCGGATCTTAGCCTCCGCGGCGCCGCGGTAGAGCACACCCGGGAACTCGACGATCGCCGCTGTCCCATCCACTGCCAGCCAAGACAGCATGTGCATGGTGAAGGCCAGGTCCGCCTTCGACTTCGGGGCCAGCACACCTGCTGGGGAGAAGCGCGGGTCGTTGATGAGAGCCGGATCGTCCTTGCCGATCCACTTCGTCGAGTACGGTGGGTTGGAGACGATTGCCTCGAAGGGCTCGTCATCCCAGTGCGCCGGGTCGATGAGCGTGTCCCCATGGGCGATGCTGAAGTCGGCGAAGTTGATGTCGTGCAGGAACATGTTGATCCGACACAGGTTGTAGGTGGTCAGGTTGATCTCCTGGCCGAAGAACCCGCCGCGCACATTCTCCTTGCCGAGCACCTTCGCGAACTTCAGCAGCAGCGAGCCCGAGCCGCAGGCCGGATCGTAGACGCGGTTAACACTCTTCTTGCCCATGACCGTGATGCGGGCCAGCACCTCGCTGACCTCCTGCGGTGTGAAGAACTCGCCGCCTGACTTGCCCGCGTTCGAGGCGTACATCGTCATGAGGTACTCGTAGGCGTCGCCGAAGGTGTCGATCGAGGACTCCCCGTAGGACAGGTCCAGGTCCCCGATCGCCTGCATAAGTCGCGTGAGCTTGTCATTGCGCTGGGCCACCGTGCGGCCCAGCTTCGTGGAGTTCACGTCCACGTCGTCGAACAGGCCCCGAAGATCCGACTCCGAGCCCGTGCCGGTCGCCGAGGCCTCGATGCTCTTGAAGATGCGTGACAGCGTCTCGTTGAGGTTCTCGTCGCGCGGTGCCCGCTCGCGCACGTTGTCGAACAGGTCGCCTGGGGCGATGAAGAAGCCCTTCTCCTCAATGATGCCCTCGCGGGCGCCCTCGGCGTCGGCGTGAGACAAGAAGCGGTAGTCGAAGTCCGGGTCTCCGGCCTCGCGCTCGCCGGCGTTGATGTACTCGGTGAGGTTCTCAGAGATGAACCGGTAGAAAAGAAAGCCCAGGACGTAGGCCTTGAAGTCCCATCCGTCCACGCTCCCGCGCAGGTCGTTGGCAACCTGCCAGATCGCACGGTGAAGCGCAGCGCGCTCAGTCTCTCTACTCACAGTCGGCCTCTTCGTCGTCAGGATGGGGGATCGGGCAGAAGTATCCCACCAACTGCAGACGTCCGATGACCACTCGCTGAGGTTGGGGAGTCGGGCGGACGGGGATGGACTCTCCGACAGTCAGCGAGCATCGGGCTTGGGCCGGTGCGCCTACTCCGGCGGCCCCGCACCTGAGGTGCGGGGCCGCTTGTTTGTGCTGATGGCCGACCTGCGTTGGTTGGGAAGGCCTGCGTGCTGTCACCGGAGGCGCGCGATCCGCGCCAGTTCTGCGCCGGCCCCCAGCAGGCAACCGCTCGGGAGCCCCGGCTGGAAGACGTGGGACGCGAGCGGTCCCCATCCACATAAAAGACCCATGAGTGACAAACCAGATCTTTCTCTGGTACATCTAGGGGGTGTCCAAGGCTCCGGGATCCTCTGCGGAAATCGCTCCACTTCCTACGGTAGAAGGAGGATTCCAGACCGTTCTGGCCGACCCTCCGTGGCGGTTCACCAATCGAACCGGCAAGGTCGCCCCCGAGCACCGTCGTCTGGGCAGGTACGGGACGATGTCCCTCGAGGAGATCAAGGAGCTCCCGGTCAGTGACGTGACCGCAGAGAATGCCCACCTGTACCTGTGGGTACCCAACGCCTTGCTTCCGGAGGGACTGGAGGTGATGCAGGCGTGGGGGTTCCGCTACGTCTCGAATATCATCTGGGCCAAGCGGCGCAAGGACGGCGGGCCGGACGGCCGCGGCGTCGGCTTCTACTTCCGCAATGTCACGGAGCCGATCCTGTTCGGTGTTAAAGGATCCATGAGAACGCTGGCGCCGGGGCGCTCAACGGTCAATATGATCGAGACGCGCAAGCGTGAGCACAGCCGCAAGCCCGACGAGCAGTACGACCTCATCGAGTCCTGCTCGCCAGGTCCGTACCTGGAGATGTTCGCCCGCTACGCGCAACCGGGGTGGTCCGTGTGGGGCAATGAGTCGGATGAAGAGACAACGCCGCAGGGGAAGGCTCAGCGTGGGTACGCCGGCGGCGACATCGACTCCCCGCCGTACCTGGAGCTCAATGAGCAGATGAGCGACTGGCTCTCGGATCGCGTCGCCCGAATCGTGGCCGATGAGTATGCGAAGGGGGCGTCAGTTCAGCAGATTTCGACTCAATCGGGCTACTCCACCACCCGGGTACACAGCCTCCTGGCCAGGGCCGGCGCGGAGCTGCGAGAGCGAGAGTGAGGGCGTTCAACGCCGTCGAGAACAGGAATCCAGTCCCCTGCGCGTGAGGCGTCCCCTGCTGAAGAGCAGATGGCGTCCGGCCCGCGGAACGTCACCGACAGTGCCGCACCAGCGCCGCTGCGGCACCGCCCTAGGAGGCCGGTTTGAAGCCGATGACCTTGCCGTCAAACTTGTTGTAGCCGATGATGAGATCGGGCTTGGCGATGATGAGCGTATCGTCATTCTCCAAGTCGATTCCGCTGAACTTAATCTCCTTTCCGGTCTTGACGTTGATAAGCGCGGTTATCGTATTGGCGTCCCCGCGATTCAGTACCATCAACTTGACGACGCGGCCGTCCTCAGAGCTCTTTGCCGCAGACGGGCATCCGGAGAAGATGCTGCTTGTGTCCGCCTCGGGAACGTTGATGGAACTGCCTTTCTTGGGCTTGATCCGAGTGATGCAGCCGTCGCTGTTTGATTTCGCAGTCAGGCTGGCGCCACTGAAGTCCTGGTCCTTGAAGTATGTGCGATGCTCCTTGGCCGTGGGGAGTTTCTTGTCTTCCTCGACAACATTCTCGTGCACAGGCAGAGTCTCTCGATAGCTGCCCTGTTTCTCCCCCTTGAAATTATAAACTGTCACTTTGTACTCCCTGTCGGCTGATGAACTCGAACCGGAGTCAGAGCCGTCCTCCAGCTCCAGGGTCCCCCAGCCGTCCTGGAAGTACCAGGTGACGAGGTCCGAGTCGGCCTTCGATCCCCCTCCGAGGAACAGGGTCTCACCGTTATCGATATTGATGACAGCGTTGAACAGCGCAAGGTAACGCTGCTCGTCTTTGACCAAGAAAGTCGGGTTGAACATGTTCAGTGATTTGAAGGGGCTCCCCGTTCCACCGATCTTGCGCGACCACTTCTGTTCTTTGTTCGCCCCCCAGGCGGTGCACTTGTCGCTTGCTTTACAGGAAATAGCGGTGTCGCCGGCAATTACTGCAGGATTGCTTTCGCCCCAGGGTGCCTTTGAGGTCTTCCCGGTTTTCAGGTCAATGAGGGTGGAGTTGTGAACCAGCGTGTTGTCCCCCCATTTCAGAAGAACGGAGGACGTGTCATATGACGAACTGAAGTCTCCGTCATCAACGGTGGTTTTCCATTTTTCCTTCATGTTGCCGCCCAGCGGGCTGTAGGCGGTCAGGGTGTCAGACCCCTTGTCGACTATTACCAGATAATCGCCGAACACGTAAGGATCCTCATAAGAATCGACGTCGATGCTCCAGGCCTTGTCCGCACCGTTCGCCCAAGCACCCGACGGAGTCACGTACGTTGAACCCAAGTAGACCTCACTGTGCCCCAGGAAATACCAGGCGGCCACGCCACCAACGCCCAGAACGAGAATGATCGGCAGAACGACAGCGACCACCTTGAGCAGACGGCGCTTCCTTGGAGCCTGCGCCGGCGGCGCATACATCGGTGCCCCATAGGCCGGCGCGACCGGCTGACCCGGACCGTATGCCTGCCTCGAGTCATCAGCCTGGCCCTGGCCCACTCCGTATCCCGACGGCGCTCCGCTCGGTACCCCGGGCGGCATCGCGGTCTGCTGGTCCGCGGGTTGGGCCGCTGCCTGCATCGAGGACGCCGAGTACGCTTGGGCGGCCGGCTGCGGCGCGACGGGCTGCGGCGCCGCAAAAGCCTGTGCCGCCTGAGCGGCCTGCCGGGGCGGACCCTGCGGGGACTGAGGCGCCGCGGCCCCATACCCCTGAGGGGAGGGCCCCTGAAGCGAGCCTCCCTGCGGTGCCGCTCCGGGCACCCCCGACTGGTGAGCGCCATACTCCTGAGGAATCTGCGCGTACCCGGAACTGGCGGGAACCGGTTGCTGGGGCGGCGCCCCCATCGTCCCGGCAGCCGTTCCCACCGCCATCGTCGGCGCCATCGGGCTGATTTCACCCGGGACGGGAGACTGCGCCGGCTGAGCTGGCTGGGCGCCACGACCGACCTGAGCGCCACGACCGGCCTGGCGCGCCAGCACCTCCTGGACGACGGCGTCGTCGGACCGCTCCAGTATCTTGCGGGCCCGAGGCGGGATCGACGGATTGGCCGCCAGGATCGAGTGCAGGTCGGGACGGGTCTCGGCGATCCGTTCGAGGTCCTGTGGTGAGGCGAACCTGCTGAGCGCCGTCGTTGCGTCGTAGTCGCCGGAAGAAGGTGAGTGCCCCGTCGTCATGTCTCCCGAGCCTAACGAAATCTATGGCTCGAGGTCACAGAATGGGAACATTAACCTTCGAGCGCGCCGTTGAAATGACGCGGCGGGCGAGAGCCGGTGAGTCAGTCGACGATGCCGTAAAGGCGGTCACCGGCGTCGCCCAAACCGGGCACGATGTAGGCGTGCTCGTTGAGGCGCTCATCCACCCCGGCGGTCACCACCGTGACATTCGCGCGCTCGCCGACCGCCTCCTCCAGCGTCTTGACCCCCTCGGGCGCGGCGATGAGGCACAGCGCGGTGACGTCGCGCGCCCCGCGCTCCAGCAGGTAGTCAATGGCGGCCACGAGGGTGTGACCGGTGGCGAGCATGGGGTCGACGACGAAGCACTGGCGGCCCGAGAGGTCCTCGGGCAGGCGGTTGGCGTAGGTTTCCACCTCCAGGGTGTCCTCGTCGCGCTTCATTCCCAGGAAGCCGACCTCCGCCGTGGGCAGCAGGCGGGTCATGCCCTCGAGCATTCCCAGGCCCGCGCGCAGGATCGGCACCACGATCGGGTGCGGGTCGGCCAGGCGGCGGCACTGGGCCAGCGCCACGGGAGTGCGGATCTCGACCTCCTCGGTGCGCACCTCGCGGGTGGCCTCGTAGGCGAGCAGGGTGACGAGCTCATCCACCAGCTGGCGGAAGACCGCCGACGGTGTCTTCTCGTCACGCAGGACGGAGAGCTTGTGGTCGATGAGGGGGTGGTCGGCAACGTGGAGGCGCATGGGGACAGCCTAATGCCGCAGCCCGGTCCGCACCGTCACCACGCGTGCCGGCCTCCTGCGCGCTCACGGCCGGGTTATGTCGCTTTGACGGCCTGGACGCGTCGCCGGTGTCGGAGTCGCTGCCGGAGTCTCTGGTGAGATCCCGCGATGGTGACCGTGTTGTGTCCAAATCGGTGACAAAGGAGCCTTCGCGTTCTTCATGCCTGTGACAGAACCGCGGAATCATGCGGTTTCGTTTCGCCTGTTTCATTCCGTTCGGCCCCTTTGTCACAGATTTGGACATCGGCCAGCCATCGGGGCCGTTTCGGCCACCGCGCGCGGCCGCTTCCCGATGCACACCCTGACCAAACCAGTCTCAGGTACCAAACATCCTCTCCCGAGTGGTGCGTCCGCTGTCAGGCTCCCCTGTGCAGTGCGGCCGGGGACATTCCACGCGGCCGGGTGCAGTTTGCTCCGGGTGGGGGTGTTCGACGCCGGCGGGGACAGGATTCCGGTCCCCGTGCGCGTGAGATGTCCCCGGCTGTAAGGAAAAGTCCCCGGCTGCGCAGGATGTCCCCGTCGGCGGCTGGGCGCAGGCTCGGGTACTGCCGGGTGCAGGTTCGGGTGCGACCAGGTTCAGGCGCGGGTGTGCGGCCGGGTTCGGGTGCGTGGCTGGTCTCAGGCTCGGGCGTGCAGCCAGGCCAGGACAGCTCGCACACGACGGTTCTCCTCGCCGGGCTGCAGGTCCAGCCCCCGGAAGATACTCGCCACGTGCTTGGCCACCGCTCCGTCGGAGAGCACCAGCCGCTCGGCGATCTGCGCATTGGACAGTCCCTGCGCCATGAGCCCGAGCACCTCCTGCTCGCGCCGTGTCAGCCGGTCCAGGCCCACCCCGCCCGGTGCCGCACTCGCGTTCCGGCCCGAGGGTGTCGACGGCGAGACCGCCCCCGCCGTCTCCGGAACCCGGGAGCCGGGTGACGCGGTGGCCGCACTTGACTCTGATCCCCCTGTTGTCCCCGTAGCCGAACCCGCACGGGCCGCCTTCATGAGATGGGAGACCACCTCCGGATCAATAACCACCCCGCCGCCCACGACGACGTCGAGCGAGTGAAGGAAGTCCGCCACCCGTCCCACGCGCTCCTTGAGCAGGTAGCCCACGGCGCCCCCGTTGCTTGCGCCGGGGGTGCCGGGGCCGGCGGGCGAGGCCGGGGACTCGGTCTCCTCGAGCAGGTCCTGCACATAAGGGCCGGCCACATAGGCGCTCAGCACCACCACTGGTAGCCCCGGGTAGGTTCGGCGCAGGTCGATCGCCGCACGTAGTCCGTCATCCGTGCCGGTCGGCGGCATCCGCACATCGGTGACGACAACGTCGGGCAGCGTCCCGGCTGCAGCCAGGCGCTCGACCTCGGCGCGCAGGGCGTCGGCGTCGGCCACCTGTGCCACGACCTCGTGCCCGGCGGCGGTCAGCAGTCCGGCCAGTCCCTCGCGCAGAAGGGCGGCGTCATCAGCGAGTAGGATTTTCATAGGCACATCCTGCCCCAGTCGGCCCACCGGATGGGGTGGTGCTCACAGGGACCGCCCGGACTCGCATGCCTCGCGCTCACACTTGGCCCGACGCCGCAGTCGGCGAGAGCACGTGTGGCTGGGTCGTCAGATCCTGCGGTGCGCCTGCCTGCCCGGCCTCCTCGTCGACCTCCGGGTGAGATCCTCGTTCGCCCACCCGGTCGGCCTTCTGCCCCTCCACGCCCCATGGCGGCGTCAGCGGCGCTGTGATCGTCAGCTGCGTCCCGGCGCCTTCGGGGGAACTGACCTCCAGCCGCCCGCCGACGGACTCCATCCGCTGCGCCATACCGCGCAGGCCGGTGGCGTTCTCCCGCCCCGGGTCGGCCCCGCCACGCCCGTCATCGGTGATGACGGCGCTCAGCCCGGTGCTCGTGCAGCGCAGCGCGACCGTGGCGCGTGTGGCCCGAGCGTGCTTGGCGGCGTTCGTCAGTGCCTCGGCCACCGCGAAATAGACGACTGTCCCCACCGGCTGTGAGATCAGGGCCAGGTCGGCCTTCTCTGCCTCGATGTCGACGTTGGTCGGTAGCGGCGCTCGTCCCGCCAGGTCCTTCAGGGCCGGTGCCAGTCCGCGTTCGGACAGGACCGCCGGTCGGATGCCGCGCACCGTTTCACGCAGGTCTTTCAGGGCTGACTCCGCGCGGTCCTGCGCGGTATCGATCCCCTCAAGCAGCGCGGTCCGGGACGTGGAGGCTGCGTCGTCCTCGGGCAGGGACTGGGCGGCCAGGCGCAGCCCGCCCAGGTTCATGGCGAGGGCAACGAGCTCCTGCTGGGTGCCGTCGTGCAGGTCGCGCTCGATGCGGGTGCGCTCGGCCTCGAAGGCGTCCATGAGGGTGGCGCGGCTGGCCGTAAGGTGACCGACCTCGGCGGTCAGCTGCTCGAGACGCTGTGTCTTGCGCTCACCTGACAGCGCCTTGACCAGCAGCAGCCGTAGTCTCCCCAGTCCCCAGAGCGCGCCGAAGAGGAGGCTGAGGGCGATCAGACCGATCGGTATCAGCAGCAGGGCGGCCTGCAGCCCGGTCAACGCCATCTCGCGACCGCCCAGGTAGAACTTGACGGGACTCTCGGGGGAGGTCATGAAGGGCACCAGGATGCTGGTGACGGTCAGGGCTCCGAGGAAGGCGGTGAGGAAGAACGACGCCGTGCTCAGCGTCATGCCCCCCACGCACAGGGGCAGGTCCTGGCGCCAGAACTCCACGTGAGCGACGCGTGCCAGCAGCCACGGGCTCCTGCGCTGGTTCTCCTTGCGGCCGGACGGAGCATCGGTTCCCAGTCTGCGTGCAACGGCGCGCTCCAGGGACGCCCCCAGAGGGACCGTCAGGTGGAACAGCAGGATGGAGGGGATGAGGAGGATGACCTGCGGTATCCACAGTGCGGCGTGCAGGAGCTCCCAGCCGATGACGCTGATCCACCAAAGGCTCCGGCTCGGGCGGCGCCCGGTCGAGGAAGCGGCGGACTGCGGGCCTGCTGCGGATGGGACGGTTGTGGACGCACCGGCAGCTGATGGAAGAGGGCTGGTCCTGTCCTCCGGGCCCCCTATGGGTGCGGTCGCAGGCAGGTCGGAAGGGGAGCCGAGTGGTGGCGTCGAGGTCATGCCGATGACGCTAACGGGCCCGACCCCGGGGTGCACTCGTGCTGGCTCCCCAGTACTTGCCGCATGTGCGCTCCCGGGGTGGTGCTGGCACCCCCGAGGTGGTGCGCACTCGACCGGGGGTGAGGTGGGGGCAGCCCGACTCGAAGACGGGAGTGGGCACCAGTGCGTCGGCGGCCTGTGATGAGTGAACTGGTGGGCATGAGCCTTGACCCGTTCCGTTCGTCCCTGTCCCGTCCCTGCGCCGTCGGCGTCGCAGGCTTCCTCCCGCCGGTACCGGCCTGGTTCCGAGGACTCGCTCGCACCGAGGTGCTTGGGGTGGTGACGATCTGGGTGCACGACCCGCTGTCCAGGATGAACGGCGCCGAGGTGTGGACCTGGCTGCCCTCGGTCCTGGTCGCGCTGCTGATCATCGCGGGGCCTTGGCTGAGGCGTCCGGCCGCGCGATGGGGGCTGGGCACCCTGGCGGGAATCCGGGCGGTATCCGTCCTCACCTGGCTCGTCCTGGCAGTCGCAGGGGTTTGGAGACTGTCATGATCCGTCGTCAGGGTCGTCCCGCCGCAGTCAGCGCCGACAATCATGGGCCGCAGGTACCGCTGGCCATCGAGGTAGCTGGAGTCACCCGCGTCTTCCGCGTCCAGGGTCGCCGCAACGCCGACGTCACCGCACTCGACGGTGTCGACCTCGCCCTGCCCGTCGGCAGCTTCACCGCTCTGGTCGGAGCCTCCGGCTGCGGCAAGTCCACTCTTTTGCAGTGCATCGCCGGACTTGATACCGCCACAGCCGGGACCGTTCAGCTCCTCGGCACCCAGACGAGTTCGCTTCGCCCCCGCGCTGCGGCCCGCTTCAGGGCCCGGCACGTCGGCTTCGTCTTCCAGGACGACAACCTCGTCACCTCCCTGTC